>Ga0115031_1002850_pt1 | contig 12883 bp, 11 predicted proteins | sample Maine_Asex4_meta_FD_87301 | JGI IMG/M metagenome (GOLD analysis project Ga0115031, IMG submission 87301) | Marine algal microbial communities from Maine, USA - Maine_Asex4_metaG | ecosystem: Host-associated > Algae > Red algae > Unclassified | place: Maine, USA | collected 2015-01-05 | reverse complement strand
GTGGAGGGGGCGGTAGAGGGGGCGGCAGGGGCGGCGGCGGGGGCGGCACCTGAGGCGTGGGCGACGGGGAAGTCAGACGAACGGGCAAGGACCTGACGAGGATGACCAAGAGGCGGTGCTTGTAGCGCCTCTTCAGCGACACAATTACGCCAGTGTCCTTTGCCCGGTACACCGCCGTCGTGTTGTCGGGAAGGAAAAATATTCCCACGTCCTCCGAGCTTAGTGCAACGTCATGAGTGGATGAATTATCCATGAGTAGAGCACACTTGGCGCCCCGGTGACGTTGGCGAATAGCCGATAGGAAGACGTCATTCCACCTTCTGTCGTACACATGCTTGTCCATCCACGCCTTTTTCTGGTCGAAATACGGCAAAGGGCATTCGTTGCCTTCTCCACAGAAGTACAGCGGGCGGGCGGCCGAGCCAATCATGGCCACTTGCGACTGGTGCATCCCCGTCGCGTTCGCGCATAGCTAGCGTGACTCTGTTCATCCAGCGCATGGCCTTTGAGCCGCGCGCAATCCGGCCGTCACGGCGAGGTACGTACGATCGGGTGGGTAGGCACTTCTACAACAGCCCCGTCTCATCCATGTTGCAAACACAATCAGGGGGGCAGCTTACGAACTTCCGCCGTAAATACTCCACGGCCGCCGCCGCCTCGGCCAGGATGGTGCCACCTGCCTGCCCGTGCATGGCAATGTTGCAGATGTCGTACCGCTTCAAAATCCCTCAGATGTAGCCATGGCTGGCCGTGGAGCCGGTGACCGACAGCCGCCCGGTGTTCGTGCACGCCACTTCCTGGAGAAGAGCGGTGGTTATAGGAATTCGACGGTGGCCCAGCGAGTATACAGCTACGTACCACTGGTACAGTGAAGTGTCTAGCTCTGGCCATTTGCCCTGCCAACAGCTAGTCCGTGCCAACGTGTGTGCATCGCTTGGCAAGGCGCGGTCCTTGGCGACAGACCGCATCATCCTCAGTCCCGGGTCCTTCGTGATGGGGATCGCCAGCTGCCGCAAGAATACCGTCCAGGAAACATCCGCATCCCTAAGGCGCACCATCTTTTATTTAGTGTAGATTGATATCTCGTGTCAGGGCCTGCTTCGCCGCCTCCGAGCCACCATGGTGGCCGGACGTGGGCCATTGGCCGCGGCCACGTTGTAGCCACGGATCTTTGCAGCCGCCTCTGCAGCTCCCTTAGTCGCCAATAGTCCTTGACACGTTGCCGCCGCCGCTTGTGCTGCTTTGCGGACAGCATAGGGCCACTCATGCGTCAGTTCTGGCACAGCCGTCTCAAACGCATCCTCAACAGTAGCAGAAATAGCATCCAAGGGCGTAGGCAAACGTGGCGTGGTGTCGGTCGTGCCACCCGGAGGGCGGCAGGGGGGAAGCGAGTGGTCTGGTGCAGGGGGAGGGAGGGAGGGAGGCGGGGAGGTAGGTTGGGGGTGTGCGATGGGGTGCCGTGGTACGAATGGCATGGCTCGGTGGGGTAGGTGGGAAGCGGGGAGGTGGGACGACCATCGTGACGGGGACGACGGGCGCGGTATCGACGGTCGGTGTGACGACGGCGCGATGGCAGTGGGCTCGACGAAGGCGTTTTTGCCGTTTATAAACGCTGACGGAAGAATTGATACGAGTTAAGTGGTTGAGAAATTCAAAGGTCAATCTACCAACCTTGGGGGATGCAGCAATGGATTGTCGGTCGACCTACTTTCAGTGCTATCCCTCTTTGGACAAGAACAGAAGCGATAAGAATGAAGAAAGACTGTACGATCGCCGTACACGTGGATAGTAAGACCGATACCAACAACGTCCGCATCGAGCCAGTTCCACATAAATTACGAGCGCCACGTATGTCGCCGAGTGCGCCTGTGATTGGGTGTCGAGCCGCGGCGAGCTCTTTACGAAATGGTTCCACTAGGTTCTGGGTGACCGAATGTATTTGATGGAAAACGGGGGCTACTGTATAAATCGGTTTGCGAAATGCGAAGGCGACGTTGGTGGTTTCGACCTTCCGAACTCACGCAACCAGAGGTCTCGCGTCCCCGTGGTAGGGGCGCTGCGTGTCCTATGGGAGACGTCATCATTCGAGCGGCCGATCTTCCTTCAATCGTTCTAACTGGATGACACGGATCACGTTTTTACGTCCATTCTAGCGTGAATAATCAGGCGTTCCGGCGAACATCCGTCATGCGACCGACACGTTTCGGGTCACCACGTGTCTTCAGAGCTGAAAGCGCGGTTATCTGATCAGACTTCTGTTTCCTTCGGGTCAACTCGTCTCCGAAGGCGACGGTGACACCTACGTTGTGGGGCCAGCCGTGGCGCGATGGACGAGCCAGAGAGCGTCGCTCGAGCATCAACTAAGGGCAGGGCACGTGCATTGCAGTTGACGGTCATGGCGACGCCACGCGAAGTCTGTTTGAGCGCCCGAAAAACAAGTCAAGGATGGCCACTTAAGTGCCGCATGGCCAGCGGCCATTGGCGTCGGGTGCGGTGGCGGTGGCACACCCGCGGCCGCCGATGTGCGGCGGCCCCGCGCGGCGGGGGCGTGATGGTTAGCGGCAGTGCTGTCGTTTTCGGTGGCGGCCGTCGGCGCCGTTGTCAGTGCAACTGAGAATCGTCAGTTGGGAGGGGGGGGGTCGGGTGGTGTGGCACTCTGCCTACGGCTGCGGATAGCGATCTACGCCGCCCTTCTGGGCCACGTATGTCGCATCGTGCTAGCAACGGCGGCCTGTAGGCAGCACCACTGGAAACACATTCACTATTTCTAAAAGAGTATCACCGGGCTCTGGCGCACTGCTGCCTATGAGTTCTTCACGAGCTGTGCACGCCGTAGTTCGACGACCATAGCACTCTGCCACTCGGTCCCCTGACCTTTCTGTCCAGTCATTGTGTCGGTGAGGAGCGGGGAGGGGCTCACCACTGTACGCGCACCACGCTGAAAGTCAAGCAAAAATACATCAGGGGCTGGTTCTCATTCCCTGTTTCTCCCTTCCCCGCACCTCCCAGGCTTACCTCATGCCGCTATGCTTGCTCGACTCCTGGCCGCCTGCCCACTTGCCTCACCCTATTCCAGAGGGGCCCTCTTCTCGGGCGCACGCCACCGTCGCCTGGCTCTGTCCACAGCACTCACCGCGCACCGCGCGCATCGCCCGGCATGCTCACTCCTCGAGGTGTCCCCAGCAGGTGCTCTTTGCCTCTAACTCAGGTGCGCTAGCCCACGCGGCGGCGGCCTCGCTTCCTGTTGGCCGCCAAGCCGTAACTGGCCCTCGCGCCATCAGGCGCCCCGAGCTGGGCGCCAACAGCGGCACCGCCGCCGGACGCCATCTTGGAGCCCGTGGCCCGAGTGTAGGTCACCCGCTACATTCCGCCGACTGCAAAGCGACTGCCGTACCGCGCGGCGACTCCCCCCACCATCCTGCGCGTCAACCGATGCGCTGTCCGGCGCGTCAGTCGCCCCGCTGTCCGGCGCTTCAGCCGCCCCGCCGTCCCGCGTGTTGGCTTGACCGCTGTCTGGACCGTCTGCCACGCGGCCGTCCCGCCCGTATGGCATTCCGCCGGCCGGTCCATCGGAAATCTCGCCGGCCTCGGAACTGTCCAACCCTGTCGACACTACAGAGGCACGGGGAACGCACAGGGGATTGAAGGGCAGACACTGTTGGCAGTGTCCCGAGTAGGCCACTGCAATATGAGGTATGATGACCATGCCCAAAGAGAAGAGTATCAACTAGAGGGGAAAAACTTTTTCTTCACAGCTGTGCGTCGTTACCGACACCTACGGCCCAAACAGAGCTCACTCTCTGCCTCAGTTTAGCACTGCATGGTGTGCTTCGGAGAGTGCACGTGCGCCAAGAACCTCCATAAGCTCGTCCCTGACATCACCCACCCCCTCTCTGATGGCTTTCTGGCCAAGCCGTGGCCCGAGAAAATACATTGTAGAAGGTACGCCCTACAGCAGTAGCACGCGAGTGTGGGCACAACGTCGGTTGGCGGGCGGCCATGGGTAGGCGGCGGTGGGTGGGCGGAGGTGGGCGGCCAGACGCGTCGCGCGGCCGGAGAAAATCAACCGCGAAGATGATGGGCCCCACAACAGTGGCACGCAAGAGTGGGCGCAACGTCGGTAGGCGGGCGGCAGTGGGTGGGCGGCGGTGTGCGGCGGTGTGCGGCGGGTCGCGTCGCGCCCCCGTGCTCGGCTAGCGGTATTTAAACAGCGCCCTGGCTCTGCTGCGGACAGACGGGGTGACGGCCCCCCCCCCCCGAAATCGGGGGCGCTGATGGGGGCGCAGCCGGCATCGCGACCCCGTCCCCCCAATAGGGCACGCTGATGGGCGTGCAGCCGTCACGGGCCCCCCGCTTCCGTGGGTTGGTCGGCTAACAGTGCAGGGCTCGGAATCGCACGACCACTTGACGCGTGGCGTTGCGCGGTTTCGCCAAAAACCCGTGCGCGGACACCATCCAGCGCGATCGGTCCCCACAGCGCCGTGACGCAGTCAAAGTCAAATCAGGTTCACGGCGCATGCTTCCCGATTGGTGCCCCAAAAACTTTTTCGGCCTCGCGTGACGCGGTGTCATGGTGCTCGACCAAATCTGGCTGTGCGATCTAACGGTGCCACATGTGGCGACGATCGCGGTCGTCCTTGGGCTTCGTTTGGCGTCGTTCCCTCAATGACAGCACTCAGATTCATGTCAAACTTCTCGACACAGTCGCGAACGGGCGCTCGGGATCTGCATATCGGCCTTCCATGTGGAAAGCGCGCCGGCATTCGCGACCGCCTCCGAACCCCCAGCCTGTTATCCGGTTGGACTTATTTCAATCTTCTAAATCGCTTCTGGGGCCTTTGTGGACAGATCCGTCTCGCTGACATTGTCGGTGATCACTCAAGCTGCGTTTTTCCACATAGAGCGCCACGTGGGGACACGTGGGACACGTGGGCCATATTTGGTGGATGCGGAGCGTTGTTGGTACCGCTCTAAGAAGAACCCGAGCAAGATGCTTAACATCACGATGCCGACTGCCCCCTCGCCGTCATACTCGCCCTGATCGATGCACGCCCGTTGTGCGGCGGGCGCGGCACACGCGTGGAGAGCTGCGCCGCTGCCGTCTAGGTTTCTGGGCGTGTCAGAGCGTTGTCAACAATGAGATCTGATCGCCATACTCACGCCACGTTCCACAACGTGTCCCATTAAGCACCTGAAGTCCGATTGAACACCACTTTTGGCACAAAGAAGCCCTTTTTTTGTTCGGGCCATAGAAATCGAACTACCCACTTGATTTGGGCTTGCGCTGACCAAGAATAGCTGTGCGGCTATCGGATTTCTGTTTCGACTCGGAATAGCTTTTAGGATAGCCGAGGCTATCTCGCAGGAGACTTTGATTGGCCCATGTGATGGATCAACGACCCGTTTCACAGCAAGTAGAAGAACGTGGCTGAAGCGTGTGCGCCACGTCTGCAAGATTGACTGCCAGTTCCTTCTGGGCAGATATGGTCGCTGTTCCGGAACGTCCGCATGAGCTGTCGGACATGGCGATGGTCCTATAGCGACGCCCTGACAAGGACCTGTTTCTTGTCCGTCTGCCGACGAGCGTTCTCTGCGCCTTCGTTATGGGTGATACGGCTTCTCACCACAGCTGTCAACTGCCGCTGCAGTGAATCAAGTCCTAGCTGAACATATCGTCTTGATCGGGCCAAGAAAGGACGTGGTGTAAGGGATCCTGCAGGTTCTTCGGCTCATGGCAGCAACGCAGCCAACCGCTGACGTACATGTCGCTGTCTAAAGACTCGGACATGCTTCTAGAATGGAATAGCCTATAGAGATAGCCTGAGTTGTTGACAATGCTCTAAGTGACCACGACCGGTTTCACATCAGCAGCAACCCGCATCGTCTGAAAAGGGAAGGTCACGACCGGCGGCGCGGTGGGCGTGCCGCCACTGCCGCCACTTGACAGCGCTGCGTCATCGGCGCTCGGCCCCATAGCGGCAACGACGGGTGAGCATGCCGGCAGCACAAGCCGCACGCGTACACTGTGCAGTGTCCTGTCCCAGTTGTCGCCCGGGGACCAGATTGCCGACCGCCGCGCGGCGGGCCCCGATGTGCCATTGGTGGGCGCCGGCGTCGTACCATCGCCACCGTCGGCGGCCGGCTGGCCCGCACTGAGGCAATACGCCACCCGGTACGTGTTCGGCGTGGATGGCAGTCGAGCCGTCTGCCAGTTGATAGGAGGTGGGTCGCGTGAGCTGGTTGTCAGCGGCTCCTTCGCATGTTGTAATCAAGTCCAGGGTATTTCCGCGACCGCGTAAACAGCAGGGGTTGTCATGAATATATCCTGCAGCAACATAACCATGCAATATATCCGTATCCGCTTCGGATACGCGCCGAGGACGCATATCCTGAATGCATTATGAGAAAGAGAGGAGAGGATAAAACCATCCTGTGCGACAAAGATCGCGAAAACATATCAGATCCTTATCCCAGATATAAGAGTCAGGATACAGGAACATACAAAAATTATTGAACTTCTCGTTCCGGCGGAATTCCAGTAAAATACAGTCCACATCTCTGTTCACGTTCCAGCAATTGGGCGATTCATCTGAAAACAAGTTGCAGCGACAAGCAGCGATCCTGCCCGACCCGGGAAAAATCCGTTCAATCACGCGACTCGGCCCGCTTGCGTTTTCAGCAAAGTGAGACACGAGGTTCAGAATGGTTCTTCTGACGACCGTATACATGAATGGCGCGGAACCGCCTGGACCGCGCCCGTCGGGGCGCACACCTCAAAGGTGAATGTCACGTCGTACTTGAAAGCCATTAAGAACTCGAGAAGTGTCTGAATGGCTTCACTGTCTGGCTCTAATTGTGATGTCTAGCGGACTTGAAGGGATATCATTGGATGCGATAATCGTATCCAGATACGGATATATTCTTTTCATCAATCCTGTTTTGGAGGCAAATATCCGTATCCGAATCTGAGTCAAGGGTGTTATCGACAATCAGATACAAAGCATCGGCGTGTATCCGTATCCTATTTGGCCCCTAAATTCATACTCTGACAACCCCTGGTAATCAGGTCTGCGGCCGCGTTCGCGATAATACGCTGGCCATAGTTTTCTGAAGAAAGAAAGGTCCCCGGACAGTAGTCTAGTGTGCTTTTCCACACCCACGCGTCAAAAAGGTCCATTCTTCTGGTGCACGTTGCAGGAGTACATAAAAATCGATTTCGACAGTCCGTTTGGCTCCTTACGCCGATGTGAGCCGTCCCACGGCGCTTTCTTGACTATGGGAGCATGCGCCGGGGCTGTCCGCATCCTTCTGTGCAGTTGTTAGTAATGGCAATCTCTTAATCGCCTGTACCGTCTGCGGAACCACAATCGTGAAAAGAAAGGTACGTGAGGGCAGGTGCGGCGTTTACGGGGTCGTGAGGGCAGGTGGGCGCGGCCACGAACGGCCATGATGTCGTTTTTCTGCGGTAGTTGGCCAGAATCGGGCTCTGGGGGCCCTGTTGGAGACAGCCAGTTTGAGTTTTCGAACGGGGGGTCGTGTCGGCACTAAATGCGCGGCGGTCTTGGTGATCGCGTCCGTTCCCCCAGTACCTGCGCGCGGTGCGTGAGGGCGGCAGCGACCACCGCTGGCGGCGTTGCTGCCGCAGCTGCCGCGGACGCGGCTATGGGCCCTGGACGACCCCGTGCACGACGCGCGCCCGCATGCCGCAGCGGGCGGCGGCCGTGGCCGCGGCGGTGGCGACAGCGGTGGCAGCCGCGGCGGTGGCGGCGGCTGTCGTGAACCCCGTGTTGGCGGCGCGCGGGCGCCATTTTTGTGACGCCACGTACATCTGCCGCCGAAGGATACACAGCCGCCGCTGCCGAGGGGTCGACGCAGCCGCCGCCGCCCGCGATGAGGCGGCCGCCTGGGTGGTCCGGCGCGAGCAGCAACGCGCTCCCTCGACGGGTCAGCGGGGCCCGAGCCTCCGCGCCCCGCCGCCGGCCGTGCCATTGCCGTCACCGCGGTGTCCAATCGCCCTTCCCATGACGGCGATAGCCGCTGCCACGGCCGCGTCACCACCGCGCCGCTGCGGCGCGTGAGATCGTGGGCGACCGCCCTGGTGGCGGCCGGCCGGCGGACACCGGCGCCACCGCCAGCGGTGGGGCGCCATCGGGCCGCCCATGGCGGCGCCGCAGCTGACCTTGGCCTCCCCGCCGGACGGCGTGGCGCGTGGCCGGCGTTGGGGCACGCCTGACCCTGTCCCGCTGCCGCCGGTGGTCGTCGCCCCCGCCAGCGGCCGCCCCGCGTCGACGCTGTGCATGTGTGCACGTGGGGGGAGGTCTTTGTTGGCCGCCCCAATTGCCGCCGGCGCCGCAACGTCGGCACCCCCCCGCGCCGCCACCCCTGCTTAAGATTCCGAGAAGCGGTCTCTTGGGCTTCTGGCTTCTCATTGGTCAACACGAAAGATTACTCGCATTCGAAGTGTTCCGAACCGTGGCACACCCCAGACAGTGGCGTGAAGCAGGTGTTGACATTGCGCATCGCGCGACCGGCGTTTGAGTGACTCAGAGCGCTATCCGTGCCACGATTCCTGACCGCCTCCTTGAAATGTCTTGACGGCGGTGCGGCTCAGACACGATCTGGTCTCACAGCAATCGTGCAGTGGCGCGGGACTTGACGACATCTGATGTCAAGACGACCCGACAAGGCGAGCCCTTTATTCTTCATCCCCCACTGGAAACGCCCACACCAAACACCCCATCAGCAATTCAACATCGTCAGGCGGCATGAGGCCATCCTCGATGGCGTCGAGGACTGTATCCCTGCCCCGCCTCGTCTCCCACGCGCCAATGCGGCGGGCGGCGGCAGCGGCTAGTGCCGCCGACCACATGGCAACGTCCTCCGCGTCCTTCTGCTTGCACGCTGCAGACTTGTTCGGAGCCCCGCGTTGAGTTTTGTTGCCACGCAACCGACAATCGTCAGCTCGCGTGGCCGCCCGCGCCCCCGCCCGAGCGGGTTTCCTCGTCCGTCCATTGTTGTGCAGGTCGGCGCCAGGTGCTCGGCTCATCGCCGACGCCTTGACGAATTCTCCACGGGACCCCAAAAAGGTGCCGGCCGTGTGGAGAGCAGCTTCTTGATTACACCTTCCATGCAGCGCCTCGAAGGCCTGCTCACTGTAACGCCCGAGGCTGCCAAACCGCCGTAGGAAGGCAGCGGAGTGGCAAGCCAGCACGTGCATTTTGGGCGTTACCGTAACCAGGGGTTGTCAGGATATGCATTTCGAGGCGAAATAGGATACGGATACACGCTGATGCGGTGTATCGTCGCGATTCCGTACCACGCTACTTGGGGACTTACCCCGGCGGTTTTTAGATTGGTGCCAGTACGTCTGAAATGGCTATACAGGGCCATATTCGACCCCGCTTTTCCACCCGGCGGCCGCCCGTCGACGGGACGCCCGTGCCCGCGTCGTCCTCCGCGATGGCCGACGAGGAGATGCGATACCAGACCGTCGTGGGCCCCATGCCCGTGTTGTCCAACCCGGCGACGTGGGCGCCCGCGTGGGCCCGTGAGGAGGCCCGCACGGGAGTGGCGGGATCGCTGGCCCACGCGACGCTCCGGGGCTTCGACCCGCCGCGTCCCTCCAACCCGTTCGCCAAGCACATCGCGGCGATGCCGCACGCCCTCGTGCCTTCCCTTGACGACCGCGCCTCTCCGATCACCGTGGTGCGGCGCAGCCGCGAGGTGGGGTACCGCCGCCCCTACGTGGGCTTCATGGACGACCCCCCGGTGGACCCGCCGGTGGTGCCGACCTTCGAGTACATCCTCACGTGCCCGCCCTTCATCGACGTGTCGGACGCGGAGGGCCCCACGACGGTCCAGCTGACCTCGGCTGGCAACCACCGGGGCGGTCTTACCGGACACCTCGTGGCGTGGCACCAGGCGGAGTACTCGAGCTGTGCCACGGCGACCCGCTCGCGCTTCTACTTGCCGACTCCCGCGTGGTGGTCCGGGGTGGAGGTCCCGTACGGCTGCATGGTAGAACTCCCGTGGGTGCACGCGTACGCCACGGACGACCTCTACGCGGGACGGCGCGCCTCGTGGGCCGTCTTCCGTAGCGAGTGGGCCCTTGCGGCGGCAGTCGTTCTCCTCGAGACGTTCCGTACCCGTCGGGTCTTATGGCGTTACCCCCCGCGTCACCTCGATTGGATCCGCTCCCTCGGGGAGTCCAACATCTGCGTCAACCCCGCGGGCCCCGACGCAGAGGCGGCCGCTACCCTCGGGGAGTTGCTGGACCTCGCAGACCAGCTTCCCGACACGGAGGCCTTCCGCCAGCGCCCCCGCGCGCGTAGCACCGACCGTCGGGACCGCGAGGGTTGGATTTGGGCGTCCCTCGAGGTGGACGACGACGGAACTCACGCCAAGGTCGCCGAGGACCTTCGCCCCTTCGACCTGCCGTACACCGCGGACATCCTCGAGGCGCGTGGCTACGGCCCTGCTCGCGGGGGTTGGGCCGCCGCCGTCTCGGCTGCCCGCAGCCCGCGTTACCCCGGGTGTGGAACCGCACCGCCCGCTACCTCCGTGGTGACCGGCGCCGCGGCGTTGTCCCCTCCGGGTCCGTCGCCGCCGGCCGCATCCGCCGCCCCTTCTGGGGGTAACTCCGGGGGTAGCCTCATCGTCTCGTTCGACCCCTTGTAACACCGTGACCTCCCCGACGTGGCCTTTGACCAACTCGAACACATCCCCTCGGACCGTGTCCCGCAGGGTTTGGCGCGCGTCGTGGCTTGTGACCCCGGGGACCTCCGCGGCTATACCACGGGGACCCTGGTAGCCGGCTTGAGCCACACCGTGGTCTCCCTTGGCAACTCGATCGCCCAGTGGGCCCGCAACCACCCCGGGGTTCCGCCCCGTCACTTGGAGGAGTTGCTCCAGCGGGTTGGTCGGCGTAGCATCCGCGCGGTTCTCATTCGCGAAGTTGGCGTGGCCGCCGGTGGGGCCAACCGCCGTCAGCAGCATCACCGCGACCGCGACGCCTACCACGAGGAGCCCGCGGCGCAGCGCCCCCGTGGTCCGCCCGGTCCCGAGTGGGGTGGGCCTTCGTCGGCCCGCCGCTGAACCGGGGTGGGGGGGGGATAGTGATGTCGAAAGGGGTGGGGTAACAGCCCCCTCGGGAGTTGTAGTCGTAGCGCGTAGTAGTGTAGGGGGTCTCGTAGTGTCGACGGTGCCGTACGGCGCGTCACCGACCAATAAACCCCATACGGGTCGTTTGCGTATCACCCTTGGGAGAGCCCCTTGTTCGTCAGGCCGAATCTTGGACCCCCGTCGTGGTCCATCATTGGATAGGCCCCCGTCGGTCAGCTATCACGTACCACCACCGCCCTCTGCTACCGTCCATGCCACCCGATCGCCTTGGCTCCCCTCCCCCCAGGTCACGGAGAAAACGGCAAGCCCGTCTCGCAGTCGAGACGGGCGCCACCACGGCCACGTGGATCCGTCCGGGACACGTGTCGAACCCGAAAAGCTGCCTCGATTCGAAACTTGAAAACCACGTGTCCCACGTGGGAATTGCCTTAACCGAGGAAGACGACGACCGACCCGGCTTCTTCGACTCGTAGGCCCACACGTCGCATATACTGGTGCACCTTACGTCGGTCGAATCGACTGGCCAACTCGAGGGTGTCCTCCTTGGGGTGGTACCCCCACCAGCGGGTCCACAGGCGTAGCATACCATCGTCAGCGACTTCGTGGCCCACGAAGGCCTCCCAGACGAACTCCTTGCCCGCGTGTTGATGCCCCTCGGGGACCACGATATCTTGGGGCACCCCGAGGGTCTGCAGGAGCGTCTGCGGATCCCCCGGCGGGCCCGGCGCCGCCGTCACGTGGTCACTGCTCACCGTCTCAGGGTACCCGTCGATGTCGAACGAGAACGTGCCCTCTCCGCGGGACAACACCTTGTACGGCCCGGCCGCGCGGGTCCCGAGATTATACTTGGTCCGCGTGTGGCCATCGACGAACACCCAGTCCCCCGCATGGACGTCCTTGTTGACCGGTCGTACGCGGGCGTCGTAGTTCCTCTTGTACCGCCGCTGTGCCAGCGTGAGGGACTTCTGCACCTTTTGGATTAGGATCCGCAGCCGCGCTCGGATGCCCTCGCGGACGGCTCGTTGGCTGCCGTCCGTCTCGTCGGGTGCCGGGGAGCCGACGAGGCGTTCCACTGAGAGACTCCGTACACGCTCAGGGGTGACGAACTCGAGGGGCGCCACCCCGGTGCTCTGCTGCGGTCGACTGTTGTAGGCCAACGTCAGCATCGACACCAACTCGTCCCATCGGTCTTGGTGGTCCTCGACGTACGTCCGCAGCTGGCCCACGATGGTCCTGTTGTACCGTTCCACTTGGCCGTTCGTCTGCGGATGGTACGTCGTGGAGTACCGGTTAGAGACCCCGAGGAGCGAGCAAACCCCTTGGAAGAACGTGGAGCGGAACTGAGGGCTATTGTCCGACAACACCGTCGCCGGGGGTCCGTACGCCGCCACCCAGTGGTCCAAGAAGTCTGTCGCGATGGTTTCCGCGTCAATCCGCTGAAGGGGGATGGCCCGTGTCATCTTGGAGAAACGATCCACGAGGACCAACAGATGCTCGTTCCCCACCGCCGTCCGGGGAAGGGGGCCAAGTAGGTCCATACACAGATCCGTCAGCGGTTCCGTCGGGGGTATGGTCTTGAGGTAGTTTGTCTTGCGTCGCTTGCCGACGCGGTTCCTCGCGCACTGCGTGCAGTTGGCATCGAAGGCGTAGACGTCCACCACCATTGATTCCCAATAAAACCACCGTCGCATCGACGTGTACATCTTGTTCGCCCCCGGGTGCCCGGCTTGCGGAGGGTAGTGCTCCCGCATCATCACCCCGT
>Ga0115031_1002840_pt1 | contig 12907 bp, 11 predicted proteins | sample Maine_Asex4_meta_FD_87301 | JGI IMG/M metagenome (GOLD analysis project Ga0115031, IMG submission 87301) | Marine algal microbial communities from Maine, USA - Maine_Asex4_metaG | ecosystem: Host-associated > Algae > Red algae > Unclassified | place: Maine, USA | collected 2015-01-05 | reverse complement strand
GTTCGGCGGGGATCGGATTGCCCGCGGCAAGGGCATTGTCGATCACCGGATCAAAGTCCACAAACCAACTTTTGAACAACGCCTGTGCCATCCCTTCCAAGGTGACATTCATCCGACGATTCAACTCAATCTTGTCATCGAGTGATTTGAGAATTCGAGCAATTTCCTTTTGTTCGCTTAGTGGAGGCAAGCGAATTTCGAACGCTTTGAGTTGCCCAAGATTGAAACCCGGAATCGTGCTGCCAATATCATTTCTTACTATCCGTGCTTGAGTGATCGGGTTCGAGAAAAAATAGTAGAGAAACAGCGACGTAGCTTTGGTTTTATCTGGCGTGAGTTTCATTTGCTTGTTCGACAAAATAAACTCGGAATACGGAGCCGATGCGTCAATCAATCCGACCTGATCAATCGTTCCCCAGCATGTGAAAACAAGATCTCCGTCCCGGACGAGAGAACGCTGGTGCTGCGACGACTTTTCTGGCGATACGTAAACCCACCGTTCGTCAACGATTTTTTCGGAAATCGCGGTGCTCAAGTTGCGTCCGCGGATGATAGGAACCCCTTCCTCTTGAAAGAACTTGGAGCTAATGGCGGAACCAAATGGTCCCGTGGACATCGAATGTTTTGTCGGAGCTGCGATGTCCTCTACACAACATTCATCCCAGTCAACCAAATCACCTCCCATAACCCAAGCCCTTTCTCGTAGCCGGAGTCGCCAGACTTCGGGAGCGCGTAAGGACCGAACTGTGGCCAGTCCGGCTACTTGGAATCGTTTCACTTTCCATAGCCCAAGACCTCCAGATTCTTGCGAATCACTTTGTCCAACTTCGCCGACTCTTCCATCTGCTGGTAAAGCGTCTGGCTCATCTCGGTTTCAAAGGGAATGCCGTCGTCTTCCAACGGGGCCGCGCCGACGTAACGACCGGGGGTGAGTACGAAGTCGTGTTTGCGGATGTCTTCCAGCGTCGCCGACTTGCAGTAGCCGGTTGGTCGGCGTAGGGTTCGGAACCTTTTAGCCGCTGGGCGATAGCCCCGGTTTTTTGCCGCGTTGACTCTGACTCAGGAGAACCGGGGCTATCGCCCAAACGGCTAACGGTGGCGGGACTGCCGTCGCTGCGCCAGTTGTGATACGTGTCGGCAATCCGAGCGATGTCTTCTTCGGTCAATTCCTTTTGCGTGCGGCTAATCATCGAACCAATCTGCCGCGCGTCAATGAACAGTGTCTCGCCCTCGCGATCCCGATAACCTCGTTCCTTGTTCGCTTTCTTTGACTTGCTCAGGAACCACAAACAAACGGGAATCTGTGTCGTGTAAAACAACTGGCCCGGCAGCGCGATCATGCAATCGACCAGATCGTTTTCAACCAGCTTCTGACGAATCGCCCCTTCGCCGGTGGTATTTGTACTCATTGCACCGTTTGCCAACACAAACCCGGCCACGCCGTTGGTCGAAAGCTTCGACACCATGTGCAGAATCCAAGCGTAGTTGGCGTTGCCGGTGGGCGGTGTTTCGTATCCGCTGAAACGCGAATCCTTGGTCAGTTCGTCCGGCGCTCGCCAGTCTTTCATGTTGAACGGCGGATTGGCCATGATGTAGTCGGCCTTGAGATCCGGATGCTGATCCTTGAAAAACGAATCGGCGGGGACTTCGCCCAGATTGGCCGACAGTCCGCGCACCGCCAGATTCATCTTGGCCAGCTTGTACGTGGTGGCCGTGTATTCTTGACCGTACACCGAGATGTCTTTGGTGTTGCCGTGGTGAGATTTCACAAACTTCAGCGACTGTACGAACATCCCGCCCGATCCGCAGCAGGGGTCGTAGATCTTGCCTTTGTACGGCTCGATCATTTCCGCGATCAGATTCACCACGCACTTGGGCGTATAGAACTCGCCTCCCAATTTTCCCTCCGACGCCGCGAACTTGCCCAGAAAGTACTCGTAGACGCGGCCGACGGTGTATTCTTCTTTGTCCGCGACGGTGTCGATGTTGTCGATGGCGTCGATCAATGCCGATAGCTTGCTGCCGTCGAGCCCCAACCGCGAAAAGTAGTCGTCGGGAAGGGCTCCCTGAGCGAAGCGTTGCTCTTTTCGACTTGGGTCAGGGCCGAGTCGATTTTGATGGCGATGTCGTCCTGTTTGGCGTGCTGCTGAATGTGGCTCCAGCGCGAGGACTCGGGCAGGTAGAAGACGTTCTCCATGGTGTAGAACTCGACCATGTCGGTGTAGTCCTGTTTGCCGTCAGCGATGAGCGTGGCGCGGCGCTGCTCGAATTTGTCCGAGACGAACTTGAGGAAGATCAGGCTCAGCACGACGTGTTTGTATTCGGAGGATTCCACGCTGCCACGGAGCCGGTTGGCGGAGTCCCAGAGCGATTCTTCGAAGCTCTTGTCAGGCTTAGCGGGTTTGGCTTTGGCGGGTTTCTTTCTCGCGGCATTTTTCTTGGTGGTCTTCTTAGCAGATGCCTTCTTTTTGGCCATGAAACGAGAAACGGGGTTAGCGGGAGGTGAACGGGGAAAGACGAGCAATCAGTGTAATGAGATATTTCCGCCCAAGATAGCTCTTGGCTAAAGCATCGAGAGAATTGCCGACGGTCTGAACCTAAACTGGGGAACCACCTCGCGTAGGAGACGAAACAACACACAAAAGAACGCGTCAAAATAGATGTAGGTAACGTCTTAGCCATTGAGAATGGAATTCTCGGTGGCTTTTTCGTGCTTTGACACGTCCCCCTCCACGAACACGAGCATCATTTGTTGCTGTGTGTGTTGGGCGGTTGTTTTATTAACGACCGCCCTTGGAAGGGGCGGTCTTTTTTTGGAGACTTAACATGATTGCTCTAGTAAATCCCGCTACATCAGACTGGCGAGAAAAATTCTTATGATGCTTAAACGCAAAAAGCCCCGGTAAAGACCGAGGCTTTCTAAGCGACGCTGACGGGAATCGAACCCGCAACCTCCGGATCGACAGTCCGGGACTCTAACCAATTGAGCTACAGCGCCTCCTGATTTCTTACGAGAGTTACGTCTTTTCAAACATCTCTCTCAGGTGAAGGCAAGAAAATATCTTGTCCGCTGCGTCTTTGCAAGACGTAAAGGGATTTTCGGACCTTGAATCCCAAAACTGAATCGAAATTGAGCGAGATCCAATGAATTATTGGGTTTTTTGCCCCGATACTGCTTTCGAAATGATGGCTTGATCCACCGTCAGATTGGATGTTAAGAACCAGGGAAACTGCGAAGTCTCATTAGAGCTGAGGCGGTAGCCTCTGGGCGGGTGACGAACCGTATGGCTGGCGCCCCATGGCACATACCTTAAAGAATTGAACTCATTGACGTAGCCAATTCGAATCAGCCGCCAACGGAAAAGCGTCCGGTCCTACGCGCTTAGGGCCGGACGCTATCGCGTGGCGGCTGGTGGGTCGATGCGTTGCATCAAGCTAAAGTAAGTGCCATTAGGCTATCGCCGAGCCATAGGATGCGTGGTCGCGCTGGCTACGGTCAATTAATCAAACGCGCCGGACGACGCCCGTCACCACGCCGATAACTTTCGCGTCTTTGGTGTAAATCGGTTTGAGCCGTTTGTTGGCTGGCTGCAGGCGGATACGATTCTTTTCGGGAAACCAATACTTCACCGTCGCGTCGCCTTCGGAGGTTCGCGCGATCACGATGTCACCGGCGCTGGCAGTTCGGCGGCGTTTGACTACTAAATAATCGCCCGGAGCGATGTGAGCCTCGATCATCGAATCGCCTTCGACCTCCAGCACGTAGCTGCCGCTGGTATTCCAAAATTCGCCAAAATCAATCCGCTCGGTCTGTTCGATCGCCTCTTCGAGCATCCCCGCCGACACGCGCCCGGCCAACGGTAATCCCTTGATTTCCTCGTTGACTTCGTCAGTCAATTGGATCGCCCGTGATTTATTGCTTGACCGGGTAATCAAGCCCTTCCGCTCCAGCGCCTTCAAATGCCCGACGACGCCGTTGGGTGACTTGAACTGCATCTGCTGCGCAATTTCACGAATCGTAGGCGGGTTGCCGAATTGTTCGATATGCGAAAGGATGAGGTTGAAGATTTTCTTCTGTTGGTCGGTCAGCGTTTCCTGAAGCACGTGATCTCTCGCGAATTAAATTTGGAACATCACTAATTTATACAAATGTTCACTTCCTGTAAAGCTTTTTCTGAACCGCCAAAAACAGATGCTGGCATTTACTTTCCCTTGGCTGAAGCGTAGACCCATGAATGAACAACCTTTGACAACGATCGTTACCGGCGGCAGCAGCGGCATTGGTCTGGCCACGGCAACGCTGTTTTTCCAACGTGGCTACCGAGTCGCCTTTTGTGGGCGAAACGCGGTGAGACTCGAAGCGGCAAAACAACAAATGTTGGCGATCGACAATCGCCCCGATGACTTAGCCAGCTTTGTGGCCGATCTGGAAGCACCGGAAACCATGCAAGCCTTTGCGGATTCCGCACTGGAGTTTCTTGGGAGCGCAAATGTCTTGGTGAACAACGCCGCGGTCGCGCCGATGGAACAGTTTGAATCCATTGCTGCCGAACAATTTGAGTCACTGGTTAACGTCAACGTAAAGTCGGTCTTCTATCTGACCCAAGCGATCTGGAGGCGTATGATAAAATCCGGCGGCGGCACGATCGTAAATATATCGTCTCTATCAGCGGTCGACCCATTTCCTGGCTTCAGCCTTTATGGGTCGTCAAAAGCATGGCTGGATTTGATGACACTGGCGTTGGCTGCTGAGGGGCAAGCACATAGCCTCCGTGTCTGCTCTATCAGGCCCGGAGCGGTCGAAACACCCTTATTGCGAGGATTGTTTCCCGATTTTCCTGCCGACCAATGTGTGTTGCCGCAACAAGTGGCTAAGATGGTGTTGGGATGCGTCGAACAACCAGAGAAGTATCCCTCAGGACAGTTTTTCCCAGTGACGAACCAATCGGAGTGATCGGTTTAAGGGATGGCTGGTGGTAAACTGACGCAACGAACCCGACGGCTTGCGCCGGTACCGCTAACAAGGTTAGCGGTACCGGCGCAAGCCGTCCGATTAAGCCACGGAATTCGAACTCCGGCCCTCAATCCCCCACAGCAACCTTATAGATTCTGTGAAGAGAAGAATGCTTTTGAGAAGATCCACTACCACCACTTCCGGAAAATCGAGGTGCCGCGTTTAATGGGGCTGCTGGATTGGTTGCCTCATCTACTACCCTCAACTTTAGCATTGCAAAACCGCGCGTTTATGATTCAGCTTTCTCGTGAAATTCGATTTGCTTTGTTGCCCACGGATAAAACCTATCCGCCCCAAGCCAACAATTCATGGGCCGGATGGCCAACGGCGAATTTAGCGGTTGCTCAACTGAAATTACGCGTCGTTATCGAAGGGGAACCTGATTCTGTCACTGGATACGTTTGCAATATAACTGTTTTAGATTCTCTGCTTCGGCAAGTCGTAACGGAGACGCTGATACCGAGATTCGGAGATAATCCAACGACCGGCGAAACGATTGTTCACACTGTTTGGGACGAAGTGAACAAGCGTTGGCAACTGCCTGATCGGCTAATTCGAATTGAACTATGCTTGTCCCCGCACTTGAGTTTTGTGATCAACACAGGAACCGACACGATGGTACAAATGACTCAGCAGTTCGAATTCTCGGCCGCACATCGGCTGCATTGTGATTCACTGTCTGATCAAGAAAATCGCGACACCTTTGGTAAGTGCAACAACCCTCAGGGGCACGGTCACAACTATGTCGTGGAGGTGAGCGTGGCCGGTGAGATTGGCGATGCGGGGTCAGTCGGTAGCCTGAATAAATTCCAAGACACCGTTAAAGCTGAAATCATTGATCGGCTCGACCACAAGCATCTCAATCACGACGTGCCTTATTTTGCCGACGTCAATCCAAGTGTCGAAAACATCGCGATTGCGATCTACGATTGGCTCGATGGGAAGCTGGAAGCGCGACTCGTGGCGATCAAAGTCTTTGAGACTCCCAAGACATGGGCCGAGTATCGGGGAGGGTAGGGCCGGCTGATTTTATCAGCCACCAACGGAAAAGCGTCCGGTTTAGGCGCGTAGGACCGGACGCTATCGCGTAGCGGCTGACGGGCTGAGGCGTTGCATCAAGCTAAAGTAAGTGCCATTAGGCGCTAGCCGCCGGTAAGATGCCGACCGATAACAGGCTGCGAAACCGGCGGCTAGCGCCTTGCCGCTCACAATGTAACTTAGATCGTCAGCCCAGAGCCTGGCCGGTTGCTACAGCCCAAGCCGGGTAAACGTTGGCATCGGCCAGTGGAAATCGCCGCTACCATCCGTTGCGGTTTTGATAAACTGATCGTCACCGTCGGCTTTTCACTCGTTCCTTAAGATCCTCAATGATGGATGCTGGGACGAACTGAGCCAGTTGCTCGTCCGTCGCCAGCGGCGTGAGTTGCTTAATCAGCGAGCTCGAAACGTGCGAAAACTCTCCGTCTGCCATCAGGAATACCGTCTCCAGATCCTCGTTGAGCCTTCGGTTGGCCATCATCATCGTAAATTCGCCAGCAATATCAGTCATTGGACGAACGCCACGCAGCATAACCGTGGCGCCGCATTGCTGGACAAAATTGACGGCCAGCCCCTCAAACGTTTTTACCTCCACGTTATCGAGATGCTGAGTCACTCGTTGGACCAACTCCAAACGCTCATCAGGATCAAACAGCCCGTTTTTTTCGCTGTTAATACCGATTCCGACAATCAGCTGTTCCACGATTCGGCTACCGCGTTGGATGACATTGAGGTGCCCCAAGGTGACTGGATCGAAGGATCCGGAGTATACGGCTATCTTCATGTGAGCTTCCCCAAGGTTAATGGACCCATCAATCATAAATGGCCCAATCGGGATAACTAGATCTTAGATCTAATTAGAAATAGTCAATTTACTTATTCGCCCCGACGTGACAGACTGCGAAGACGAATTATACTTATATCTTATCTGTGAGACTGTGACAGGCCTTTCTCTTGAGACCTGTGATGGCCGACTATTTTTTACCGATAGTCAAACAGACAGCTCATCACACCATAACCGCCGTCCAAACAACTTCTGGAGTATCCACCGTGCTGAAAGGGCTTTGCATCACCGCGTTAACGATTGCGGTCATCGTGTTTGCCTTATTCTTAGCCGATTTAGTGTTCGGGATGGCGGGCATGGTCCAGATTGCTCCGTTTAAGTACACCAATTTGGTGATGGATATCATCTTCCTTCTTTGCTCTGGCGTGTTGGCCGTGATGAGCTGGTTCACGTTTCGCGAACAAGTTTAACAGCAACAAGTTTAACAGCAACAAGTTTCGCGCTGCTAAAATCTGCACTTAGTTTTCACCGGCTTCCTCCGCACCCATTCTATGAACTTGGCGAATCTGGGCATTGCCGCACCGCTTCAGTCACTTTTGTGCTCTCCTTAAATTGGGGTTACAATCCATTTAGCCTTAAACCCTTTTGCATGGCCACTTGGAGCTCACAATGATACGCGTCGCCAGATTCTTGTCCCTCTTAATTTTTGTTGTGGCCGCGTCGATCCTGCAAGAACCAGCGGCAGTCGTCCTGGGTCAAGCGTTGTCGACTGACGAACTCGTGTTGTGGCTTGATGCGTCCGATGGCAGCACGTTCGATGTTTCAGTCGACGGGGTCGTTAAGACTTGGCGCGACAAATCTCCCGGCCACCATGATGCGGTTGCTGAAAAGACGGGACCATTATTGGTCAAAGGAGAAAGCAGCCAGTCGACGCGCGTGAGGTTCACTCACAACGATCAACCTACGCCGCTGCGCTTGCCTGCATTGGCAGAGAAGCTTGGGCCGATGACAGTTTTCGTTGTTGCTCAGCGGAACCAAGAACAATCTGGCCGGGGAAAGTGGCAGCGGCTGCTGAGTATTCGCGAATCTGAACAACCTGACAACCTAGGTGGCGGGCTCGCTATGACGCTAAAGCGCGACGGCGGAGAAGGGGCCTTCCCAAAAGCGATTTATTCTTACACCAAACCCAGCGTCGTCCCCAACGCCGCAACACTTGGCACAACCGCCTTAGGACAGCCCGGTGGTGGATTGCTGGCTGACGTTTCCGAGGTCATCGTCTACGCGCGTTCGATCGACAACCACACAGAGTTTGAGCAGATTCAAGACTATCTGGCCAAAAAGTGGGACACCAATGTCGCGCGTGACGTTGGCGGATGGATTCGGCCATCACCGCTTCCAAAAGCTGCCCAGCGCGAAACGGATGACTTGCCATTGTTCGATCAAGGTAACCGAGGAGGCTGGCGCAAAATTAGCGCAATGTGTGACGAGTTTGCCGGAACGACGTTGGACAATCAAAAGTGGTGGGATCACTATCCTGCTTGGCACGGCCGCGTGCCAGCGCGGTTTTTGCCGGAGAATATCGGTGTTGCCGGCGGGAACCTAGCTCTGACGTTGCGCAAAGACACAACACTGCCGCGCGAGCATCTGCATGAGGATGTCGAAGGTGATTATTTTAATTACTCGTCTGCAGCGGTCGTGTCTAAAACCGCGATCACTTACGGATGCTTCGAAGTGAGGATGAAACCCGCTCACGCCACGTGCACCAGTTCCTTTTGGTTCAACGGGGGAGCCATCAATTCTGAAGACGTTCAGCGTAAGAATGAAATTGATGTGTTTGAACTCGCAGCGGGGCATGAAGGATCCGAACGCAAGTTTGGAATGAATATGCACGTATTTAGCGAACCTGAAACCGAAGGCCATTGGTCGAACTGGGGCAATTGGGAGGCTTCCTTCCATTGGTCAGAAGATTTTCACACGGTTAACTTGGTTTGGTCGCCGAAGTGGATTCGTTATTACGTTGACGGGCATTGCGTAAGAACGACACGCAACGTTGCGTGGCATGTGCCGCTGCAGATGGTGTTTGATATGGAAATCATGTCGTGGTTGCCTCACCCGGAGGACAAGGAACTTCCTGCAACCTATAGAGTTGACTATGTGCGATCTTGGACGCGCGACGATTGGCAGGCCGATCCGGCTTGGACGCCGATACTAGATCCAACGAAAGAAACGGGCGTAACCAAAGCCGTCCGCGTGTTAACTCAGCAACGCATGAAGACGAAACCCGCCGCTCACCTTCTCAATTCTCCGCCAGATGCACGCACGGTAATCAGAGACGCGTTCGCTCAGACGCACGAAGGTTGGAGTTCTGACGAAGTCGTGCTTCGAGACGATTTAAATGAACAGTTTATTGCCCGTTGCTTATTGGAACTGCCAGATTCGGATCCTGCGGAGCTTAATTGGCGATTGTTGAACATGCGGAAAGCTGGTTTGTTGAATGTCCCCACAACACGCTCCACCAGAAAATCCGTCACGCGTTGGAAACCAATCGCCGAAATTGTCGCGCGCGTGATGATTGATAAGCATAAAGTTTCGATCGATAAAATCATGACATCACCGAAGCTAAGAAAGGAATTTGATTCCGGGGTGCTGGAGATCGATGCCGATGCGGACCTCTACGGCGCTCGCAAGGCCGCGTTTGGTCTACGTAAACAGCGGCGGCTAAAGCCTGAACTGGTCGCCCGCATTGCGGACTGGGGCCGAGAAATTTCAACCCAATCATTGCAGGCGGTGCGGGCTGACGGGGACATTGTTCCTGAGTTGCCGGGGATATATATCTTCCGCGATGAGACCGGCTACTTATATATCGGACAATCTGAAAATCTGCGATCAAGATTGAAAGAACATCTGGACGAATCGAGCAATTTTTCGTTGGCAAAATATCTGGCCGATCAGCAGCATGATAATGTGCTGATCGAGCTGCACGCCTTCGCTGGCGATTCCCGCGCAAAAGAAACGATGATTCGCCGCGCCTATGAGTCGGAGTTGATCGCCAGCAGAAAACCGAAGTTTAACATCCAACCTTAAGACTGCTCATGAAAATAGTGTCGCCTTTCGCTTCTCGAAAGTGTGATACGTTCGCGGAGTAAAAGGCGACGATTATTTTGTTGCAATGCCTTAAGTAAATTTTATAGACGAATGAAGATGGATATTAAACAACGACTGAAAAAACATCTGGGCAAGGATCCTCAAATCCAAAATACGGCCTATGTTGCAAAACAAGCAACGCTGTTGGGTGATGTTCGGATCGGCGACCAGTCAAGTGTGTGGCCAGGTTGTGTGTTGAGGGGCGATATTAATTCCATCTCTATCGGCGACCGCAGCAACATTCAAGACGGTACCATCGTACACCTGTCTAATGACTTGGGCGTCGTCGTAGGCAACGACGTTACCATCGGGCACGCGGCCATCATTCACGCTTGCACCGTTGAAGACGAATGTCTTATCGGAATGGGGGCAACGTTGATGGATGGAGTCGTCATCGGAAAGCGCTCAATCGTTGGAGCCAATTCTCTGGTAACCCAAGGAACGATCGTCCCTCCCGGATCGCAGGTGATGGGATCTCCTGCCAAGGTTGTAAAAACATTATCGCCAGAACGACAATCTGGGATCAAGAAACTGGCTGCGAAGTATGTGATCGTATCAAACGCCCACAAAACCAAATTTCAGTAGCCGCCTTTAACAGCCCCCGATGATCGCACGGAGCCGGACGCTATCGCGTGGCGGCTGATTAATTCAACAGGTGCCACAGCTTTGGTGCAAAGATGACTCAAGAACTGCCATTGAAATCCCCGAACAACCTTCAGGGTAACCAAATTAATCCGTCGGCAGCATCGTCCACAGCTCCGGCCGGCCAACGTTGCAATGGACGGCGCGCGATAAAACGCCGAAGCAGGCCCACGAGAAAAACAACGTTGTCCGGGCGACGTTCCATGCACCCACCGCCGACCTTGAAGAATTTTGGTTGCGGCTGCTGACGCTGGGGATAGGATGAAATATCGCTTCGATCAACTTGGGTCGGTCAGGCTCATCGTCTTGCATTTTATCTTGTGAGTATGCTGTCTCGAAAATCAAATCGGTGGGCGTGCCTTGTTCAATGAGAGTCTGATCGATCTTCAGCGAGGCGTTGCGGCTGACTGTTGGCAAGATCAACAGTCCCACGAACGACCAAAGTGTAAACCAGCAAAATGTCGTTACCAGTGCTGCCACCGAAGTCAGCCCGGCGGTTGGGTGGGAACAGCATAGCACGAATCCGATCACGTTCCAGAGAAACGCAAGGAGCAAACCGCATGTGTAGCTTCCACTGGTGATAGCGACAGCGCGACCTGCAATTGCTGACGCCAACTGTTGTTTGCTCATCGAGTGCAGCCATGCTTCTGGGACGACGATGCGGGCTTTGTTACCCAGTCCGATGATACCGCCGGTGAAGCCAACATCGTGATGTTTGACAATCATTGTTTTCGGGACAGAAACTTTCCAAGACTGAACCAGCTCTAGGGCGTCGACAATTAATTTAGTCGCTTTTTTGGATTCAATCTGTTTAAGTCGCATCAATTGAGAGCGCGTTGTTAGACAAACAAAGACGCTACCACAGATCGCCAGCAGTCCACCCAGCAACCCCCAAGATTGTCCTGCGACCAAGATTGAAACGGCGAACGACACTAACAGTGCGGATTGGCCAATGACCGCCGCAATGTATTTAGTACCCCAGTGCGTGAACGATTCCGAGGACTTTTTGAATTTGCGTGGAAAGTGGTAGCCGCCAAGATAATCGAAGGGTGTCATCCAGAGGTTCAGTGCAAATGCAACCGCGATGATTTGCCCAACGTCCGTCCAACTGAATTGTTGGCTGGTGGCCAGCAGTGAAGAAGGTAGTTCGTAGGACAGCGCCAATGTTGCCATGACAACCAGCGATCCAACACCACTTATTCCCAGCCACAAACGTGCTCGTGCGTATGTCATTTGGACTCAACTACCTTGCCAATCAATTAAAAACTAAACGATGTGGGTTAACCGATATTTTGAGACTGGAGTAACGTAACGAAGTTAGCCAGCGATAACATTTCTTCGAGCGTTATCTACTCCGAAGTCAAACGGTTAAATTGGCTTACGTTAAAGAATATTTACAAACATATCTAAGGGAAATTAAAATGAGTACTGAACACACTAAGAACTGGCCTGATCTTGCAATTGGCCTTTACGATAGATTGACTGGCAGTAACGCCGAAATTACTTACGCATTCGAGAAGATGCATGTAAAAATTCCCAGCGGCACGGGAACCGACGCCGAACACGCGGAGTGGGTCTTCGATGGCACGATCAAGGTCAGCACCAATGAGAAGGATTCGTCCCCAAAGTAATCTTGGCCGGTTCAATCGACGCAACTTGCTCCGGCCATGCCACGCTGATTGTATTTTTGGGCGATAGGATTGTTCTCAGATTCCCGGATTATCGAACTGCTCGGATTCTGCAATCGTCCGCCTTGCCAGATTTAGCTTTTCTTGCACGTGCGCTCAGGTTTTCTGAGCAGCGGGTTTGTGCGGAGATTGGAGGGTGGAAAGAGTTGGAGGTATTCCCTAAGCCCAGTTGGATCGTTCGATTGCTCAGCCCGCAGTTGCGTCGTTTGGTGAAAGCGTAGGAGAGCAAAACCACATGCGTTTCATCGGTGACACGCCGTTGCCGTGTTTTGATAGACGGCTGCCGACGCTTCGCGTGTTTCGAGATAACGTTTGAGTGTGTGCATTCGATTGCGTGCGACGCGGAATTTCACAGCGTATTTTACGATGGGAGACGGTTAAATTTTCACCAATTCGACAGTGATAGCCGGTCTGCTCCATCAAAGCCATTTTATGCGGTTGTGCCAGATGCTTGTCCGGTGAATCCCCGAGGTTCGGGCAAGTAACGACCCGGGGAGATTCTGTATTTGCTCAAGCACATCCGGCATTCGTCCGACTCTTAGCAAGCGCTCTTCGCCGATCCGCCGCAAGTTGCGACTGGATCGCTCACCAACGCCC
>Ga0115031_1002838_pt1 | contig 12910 bp, 3 predicted proteins | sample Maine_Asex4_meta_FD_87301 | JGI IMG/M metagenome (GOLD analysis project Ga0115031, IMG submission 87301) | Marine algal microbial communities from Maine, USA - Maine_Asex4_metaG | ecosystem: Host-associated > Algae > Red algae > Unclassified | place: Maine, USA | collected 2015-01-05 | reverse complement strand
CCCGCTTGCCACTCGCCGCGACGACCGCCGTGACGGCAATGGTGTTGACGATATCGTCGGTTTTGGCGCCCGGCTCAGGTCATTGACGGCGCCTGGGATGCGGAGGCCCTGCAGGATGGGCCCGACGGCAATGGCGCCGCTGCTCCACTGCACCGCCTTGTACAGCGCGTTGCCCGTCTCCAAGCTCGGAAACACAATGACGTTGGCGCGGCCGCCGACGCCGTCGGGGTCGTCCCCGGCCTTGATTTTCGTCGCCGCCACCGACGGCACGACCGCCGCGTCGTACTGCACGGGCCCGAGGAGGGGGAGGTGCGGCGCCGCCGCGCGCGCCGCCGCGACCGCGTCGCGCACCTTGTCCACCGCCCGCCCCGCCGTCGAGTCGCCCGTCGCGTACGAGATGCACGCGACGCGGGGGGAGAGGCCAAACGCGCGCGCGGTCGCCGCCGAGGTGACGGCAATGTCGGCCAGCTCCGCCGCCGTCGGCTCTGCAATGATCGCACAATCCCCATAGACGAGCACCCCCGTGGGGAGGAGCATGAGGAAGACAGAGGAGATGACGCCGCCGGCCTTGGCCGCCTTGATCAACTGCAGCGCCGGCCGCACCGTCGACGCGGTCGTGTGCGCCGCGCCCGACACCATCCCCGACGCGTCGCCGGCTTCGACCATGGCCGTGCCGTACATGTTGACGTCAAAGCGCAGCGTCTCCACCGCCTGCGCGGGCGTCATGCCCTTGTGCGACCGCAGCGCCACGAGGCGGTCGGCGTAGCGCCGAAACGCGGGCGCGTCCGTGTCGGTCGGGTCGACGACGGCGGCGCCGTCGAGGGACACGCGCGCCGCCTCGGCCGCCGCGTACACGTCGGCCGGTTTGCCGAGGAGGGTCACCCCGCCCGCCCCGCGCCGCACCGGCTGCCCCGCGGGGGTGGACGCGAGGACGCCGCGGCGGAGGATTTCCGCCGCCGCCCGCAGCACGCGCGGCTCGGTGCCTTCGGGCAAAACAATGTGGGCGCCCGACGCGGCGGCGGCCGCAAAGTAGGAGCGTTGGAACATGTGCGGCGTGAGCACCGGCTCGCGCGGCGCCGCGAGCGACGCGACCAGCGACGGGGTGTCAATGTGGGTTTCCCACAGGAGGCGGGAGCGCTCGACTTTGCGCCCCGACGATGGGTAAATGTCGGTTTGCACGTCGGTCAGGGACTTGACCGTCGCAAACGTTTCGGTCGGCACGGACAAGACGGGGGGCACGGTCAGGACGGGGGGGCGCGCCGCGCCGGCGGGCACCTTTGCTCCGCCGCCACCCGTCCTCGCCGCCCCGTCGTCGGCACCGGCTGCGGCGGTGGCGGTCGCGTCGCCCATGGCCGCGAGGAGGTCGAGCGCCGGCCGCCGGTCGCTCGCCCCCGTCAGCAGCACCCCCGCCACGCTCCCGTGCGCCCGCACGTCGAGGCCCGACAGCAGCGCGCCGGCGAGCACGTCCAGCCGGTCCGCGGCGGTGATCAAGAGCGCCCCAGGGCGGACCTCCCCCTCCACGTCTGCGGCGGCGAGGCCGCCGCCGCCCCCACCCCGGCCGCGGCCGCCCCCGTCACCGGCGCCGAGGAAGCGCAGCAGCGACGCGACGGCCGCCTCGTCGAGCGACGGATCCGCGTCGCGAATGACGGCGGCCGCGGCGGCGAGCGGCATGCGGCCGCCCGGCGACGCGGTGACCGCCGCCCGCAACGCCCCGAGCACCGCCCCGTGGCGGCGGCGCAGCAGCGCCCCCGGCTGGGAGCCGAGCACCGCCAGCAGCGCCGGCAGCTGCAGCGTCGCCACCGTCATGCCATCCGGGTCCACCGCCGAGTCGTCGAGCGCCTCGGCGCCGCCGAGGACGTCGGCGCCGAGCCACGCGGCGACCTCGTTCATCCGCAACGAGCCGAGCGTGCGGTCGTAGGGCAGGGCGCCGGCAAAGGGGATGTCGGCGGCGGCAAAGCGGGCGGCGAGGCGGTCGGCCAGCCCCCACCCGCCCGCCCCACGGCCGACGCCGTTGGGCAGCCGGTTGACAATGACCGACAGCACGTCGGCCGACGCCGCCCGCACGTGCCGCACCGCCCCCGCGGCCATGCCAACAATATCCTCCACGTCCCCTGACGCGCCGTCGGCGACGAGCAGCATCGGCGCGCCCATCGTCCGCGCCACTTGCGCGTGGAAGGCGGTCGCGTCGGAGATGGCCACCGACCGCAGGTGCCCACCTTCGGCAACGACCAGCCCGTGCGACGCGCTGCTGTCGCAGGAGGAGCGGTACTCCTCGTACCGGCCGAGCACCGTGTCGAGCAGCCGCTCCGCGTCGGGGCCCTTGACGCCCCCCGCCAGCGCCGCCGCCGCCGCCTGGTGCGACACGCCGACCATCGTGTCGGCCTCCCCGACGAGCGACGGGCAAACGGCCGTGAGGAGGCGCACGTGGGGGTCGGCAGAGTCCCCCGCCGCTGCGCCCGTAGCGGCCGCACCGTCGGCGGTGGCGGCGGCGGCCGCCGCCGCCGCCGCCGGGGAGCCCGCGAGCTTGGACAGCCCCCCGATGGGGCGGAAGAAGCCAACGTCGGGGTGGGACGTCTCGAGGGCACCAAGGAGGCCGAGGAGGATGGGCGCCGTCGCACCCGTGCGGGAAGTTGGGTGGATGTACACCGCCTGCGCGGGCGCAGCCGTGGACGAGGAGGGCGGGGCCGCCGTGGGCGCGCGCAAGAGGGCGGCGGTGGTTGACAGGAAGGCACGAGGAGCGGGGCGGGGAGGCACAGTGCCACCCCACCAGACAGAGGTGGGGTGCCGCCCGGCCCGAGCCAGGACGGCGAGCATGGTGGCAGGACTGCGGGGCAGGGAGGGGGAAGCGGGGCGACGACGGTACGGGCGTCGCAGCGGGGAAAGACCCAATGAGTACGATGTGGCTGCACCAGAGCAGAGGCTGCCACCTTCCAAGCGTAGCAGATGACGCGACACAGGGCGACACTGCGGGTCAGGGGAACCCACGGTGGGGAGGGCGGACCGGCGGCAGCAATGGGGCCCGGCAATGTGGCGGAAGCACCCCGGCGTACCGGGGTCCACGGCGGGGCAGCCCCGGAGCGCCGCCCTTGGTCCAGGCGGCGCTGGCCAGACACAACGACAGGGCGGGTGAAATGGGGCGACGGGGTGGCACCCGCGCCGCCAGCGGCGACGGGGGCGACGGGTCGGACGAAAGGCAGTGCGCCCAACGGCAATGGCCGACGCGCGGTCCGCGTGTCGGTCGAGGCGCGCGATCCCCTCGGGTGAAGGAGGTCGCAGCTTCCACCCCGAATGCCACTTGAATCGGGGGTGCCAATCGCACAGCGATACACCGTGCGCCACGTGGCTTTGAGAGTGCTGACGTGTCTACGTGTCGACTGACGTGTGACCGCCCAGTCCGGTCGAAACGAACGCGGTCGACCGGCCTCTAAGGTACGTACAATCAACGGCGATCGTGGCTCCCGATCATCGTCTTCTGCACGAAAAATGTGGGCTACTTTCTGGTCGTACGATCGCCATAGAGGGTGGACAGCATTGGAGAAAGACTGTATCGGTTCACATTGGCGTGTAGTTCTTTGCAAAAGGCACTTGCACGAGCTTCGCTATAAGCCCCCACTACCACTGTGGGGGGGCTTCCATTGATTTTTGCCTAGCTCAATTTTGCTCACAAGCATCGCTTCCCAAAGTATGACACGTGGAGCTCCAGCATCGTGAGCCCGCCAAAAAGAACCAACACCGCCAGCAAGCCACCTCCGCAGCAGGCCGCCCGCCCACACCGCGCGAATTTGGGTCGGTGGCGGGAGTCCGGGACGGGTTCGGTGCCACGTTGTGGGTGCCGCCGACCACCCGGCGCCTTCGTCGCGCACCTGACGCGCCGCCTCGTGGACGCTCGGCACCCACGACGGGGATGCCCCTTCCTCCTCGCCTCCCTACGCCCCTCCCCTCTCCCACCCATCCGTTGCCAACGCGTTTGACCGTGGTTGCATTTACGGTGCGTGCCGGCGGACAGGCCGCTTGCGCGGTGCTCGGTTGCGGGTCGCGGCAGGCGCCTGCCACCGCCGGTCGGGCGGGTGCTTCGCCGCAGTGGTAGCGGCGCCGCACACAGCTGCCCTCTGTGGGAATCGGCCGAGCTTTCATCTCGTTACCGGGGGCCAATGCCGCCCACTCGGGGTGCCAGGTGCGTTTGAGACAGATGTTGTGTGGGGGATGCATGGCGTGAGCGGTCGAAAGGGTTGGGTATGTTTTGCGTTCGTTACCTGCCTCTACGCTGGGGCGGTCTACGTTGTGCTCCCTGCCGGGTGCCTGGTTGTAGGCTGTGTGGAGCAATTGCTCACCATTGTGCTCTTGCTGTCGGCCGTCTGTGTGGTGTGTTCGCTTTGTTGGTGCTTGGCATGTGCTTGTTGGCGGCACGTGTCGTCCCCTGGCTCTCCATGCATTTTTATGTCGCGCGATGTGGTGTGGTGTGGTGTTCGCGGTGTCGGACGTCGCTTTGGGTGGTCGTGTCGGCTATTTTGGTCGCGGCAGCCGCCTCACGGTGCACGTGGTCCCCCCCGCCGTCCCCCCGACGCATAGTGCATACGCTACTCGTCATGGCGGTACGGGCGGTCAACTCAACCTGTTGGCGAACGCCGCCTCGGCGGAAGGGCTGAAGCAAGCGGGTGGCCGTGACGCCGGACGCCGCCGCGGGAGCAACCACGGTGCCAATGGCGCTGGTCGGGGGGGCGGGGCGACGGACGACGACGAGGAGGAAGATGAGGGCGACTCGAGCGACGCGTCCCAGGACGAAGAGGGCTCGGATTACCAAGACGCTTCGTCGGGCGATGAGCCGGCGTCTTCCAAGCATCGCCGGGCGCAGGAGCAAAATGATGAGGTTATTGCGCGTGGGCTGCAGGCCATCCACGGCCGGCGTATGACACGTCAAAGCGGTGCCCATCCATCATCCCCCGCACGCAATGGGGGTGGCGGGCCGCGGACGAGTGCTGCGGCTGACGTCGGCTCGCCTGCGCGGATGGCAACGCCTCCCAGTCAAGGCCGCTACTCCCAGCGGCAACGGTTGGCGCGACCGGTAGCCCGCTACGGCATGGATGACGATGATGACGTGGAGCTGGAGGAGGAGGAGGAAGATAGTGGCGTTGAGGCCACACCGAGGAGGACCGGCAAGTCGTCGAAGCGGCCTCGTGACGGCTCATCGCGGCGCAGCAAGCGGCCCCGCCACGCCACGACGTATGTTGACCACAGCGACGATGGCGGGGGCGACGAAGGCGACGACGACAGTGGTGGCGTGCGGCGATCCTCGCGGCGTGTCAAACCGCCCCCACGGCGTGACGACTTGCCACTGACGCAGTCGCCATCGTCTCCGGCGCGATCGCGACTGCCTCGACCGCCTCCACCTCCGCCCCCACAGATGACGAGCGCCGAGAAGCGGGCGCAACGCTTGGCTCTGCGGAGCCGGGGGTCGGAGCCGAGCCCAGACGGGTGGGTCGACGCGCCAGGTGCTGGTGCAGCGGCGGCCGCCGACTCTGCGGCTGCCGCCACCCCTGCTGCTGCTGCTGGCGTCAGCAACGGTGGCTACGATGACGAGCATGCGGCGGTGGCCGCCTCTGCCGCAGCGGCTGCTGTGATTGCAGAAGGTGCTGGCGTGCGAACGCGCTCCGTCGGCGAGGTCGACGCAGTGGCCTCGCGTGGCATTCCTGCCGATGACGAGCCCGACGGCAGCGACGCTGGGGGCGCCTCAAACGATGACGGCGATTCACCGGCGACCGTCAACCGCGATCCGCCGTTCGAGTTGGCGATTGACGATGACGCGGACGGGTCGGGCCCGTCCGTGACGCGGCCCCGCCGTCGCGCTCCTGAAGCGGCCATCAATCTGGAGCTCGCTGCCGACGCGGATGACGATGGGGATGGCGCTGGCGACGAGGCTTCGCCGGACGTGCGACGGCGGTTGCGCCAACGAAGGAAGGCGCCTGTGCGGACGTCCTCCGTAGGGGGGTCGGCTGCCGCCGCCGCCGTTGCTGGCCGCAGCCTGCGCTCTCGCGACGGCTCGCGGCCTGAACGGATGCCGCCCGCGTCGGCGCCGAAGGCGGCCACCAGACGGGATCGTCCGAGCCGCCACCGCCGCCGTCCGTCTCCGCCGCCACCGCCACCACCGCCGCCACGACGCACCCGTCGCAATCGGTCTGACGCGCGTCGCAGCGGCAAGGCTGGTGACCGGCGGCGGACGTCCCCACCGCGACGTCCGCCGCCGATTGAGGCCGACTCGGGCCTGTCCGCGGGCTTTTCGAGCTCGTCGTCGTCTGACGACGATGCCGGCGGTGGTCCCGTGTTCCTGGCCTCCTCGTCGTCCTCCTCGTCTCCGTCGCCCGACCCGTCATCCGACTCGTCGTCTGCGGGAGCGGTGCTTGCCGACCGACGCGGGCCCGGGTCAGCAGCCGCAGCGGCCGGTCGCGCCCGCCGCTCCGCCGCCGCCAGCGGCGCGGGCACCGGCATGGGCCTCGGTGCGGATGCACTCGACTTTCTGTCTCGTCCGATGGGTATCACCGGCGGCGGCACGCCGAGGCGGCCGTCGAGCTCTCGCTATGCGCGGCGCAAAGGGCGCGCTGATGGGCGGGCGGGTGGTGCTGCCGCTGGTGGTGTCCCCGACCGCTCGGCCGGCGGTAGTAAGCGGCTTCCTGCCATCGAGCCCGTCGCCGTCGACCCATCGCTCAACTGGAACGCTGTGGGTGGCCTCGAGCACCACATCCGGTCGCTGAAAGAGATGGTCTTCCTACCACTGCTGTACCCCGAAGTGTTTGCCAAGTTCCACATGACACCGCCCAAAGGGGTCCTGTTTTACGGGCCGCCGGGCACAGGCAAGACACTGTGTGCGCGTGCGCTAGCGGCCAGCTGCGGCAACGTGCGGGTGGAGGGGACGGCACGAGCCGCGACGGCCGCCGCAGTGGGAGCGGCGGCGGATGTGGCGGCGGGTGCAGCGGTATCGGCGAAGGGGGGGGCTGTCACGGGCGCCACTGCTGGCGCCGCGGCCGCGCCTGCGACGGCAGTGCCTGGCGGGGGGGCTGCTGCGGCGGCGGCGGCAACAGGGTCGCCGGGAGCGGCTGCCGATGCATTGGGCGCGGCTGGTGATGATGTCATTATGGCTGGCGGAGCACCCGCCGGTGTGCCGGGTGCACGAGATAATGGGCCGGCAGCAGCGACGACAGCACCATCGCTACCGGCCAATGCCATGGCCGTGGACACCTCAAATGGTGGACCAGCAGCATCTGGCGCTTCAACCGTTGGCGCACTTCCCCTTGCCCCTGGTGCCGCTCCCGGCACTCCTGCTGCCCCGGCCGCGTCTGCCGCGCCGGTCGCCGCTGACGCCGCAGGTCACCTTGTACCGAATGGCTACCTGAACGGCACGCTGCCCGACGTGCTGGGCTCGGACTTGCTGGCGAATTCGGCGGGCCTTGCTGCCGCCGCTGCGTCCTCAGTAGCGCTGGCGGCCTCGGGCTCTCCAGGAGCCCCCGCAGGGTCGGCTGGTGCCCCTTCCTCTTCTCCCGCTAACAGCGCGGCTGCGACACCCGCCCCTGGTTCTGCCACGCCCGCCTCGCCAACACGCCCGCGGGTGGCCTTTTTCATGCGCAACGGCGCTGATTGTCTGTCCAAGTGGGTCGGCGAGGCCGAGCGGTCGCTGCGTGCAACTTTTGCCGCGGCGGAGGCCCACTCACCCGCAATCATCTTCTTTGACGAGATCGACGGCCTCGCGCCGGTGCGGTCGTCGCGCCAAGACCAGATTCACGCGTCAATCGTGTCGACGCTGCTTGGGTTGATGGACGGCCTGGAGGGGCGCGGGCAGATTGTGGTCATTGGCGCTACCAATAGGGTCGATGCTATCGACCCCGCGTTACGTCGACCGGGGCGGTTTGACCGGGAGCTCGTCTTCAACTTGCCGAACATGGCTGCCCGTCGGTCCATTCTCGGCATCCACACGCGAGCGTGGACACCCCCACCCGCGGCACCGCTGCTAGACGCCGTTGCTGCCCGGGCGGTTGGCTACTGCGGCGCTGACCTTCGGGCCCTGTGTGCCGAGGCGGCTCTCCGCGCGCTCCGCCGGCGATACCCACAAATCTACGACTCGTCCGCCAAGCTCGCTATTGACGCGGGCTCGTTGACGGTGCGGGATCGGGACTTTGCGGCGGCAATGAAGGCTCTTGTGCCGGCCAGCCACCGGGCGGCGCGTACGTACGCGCGACCGCTGCCTTCGCGATTGGCAACGCTGCTGGCGCGGCCACTGGAGGAGGCTGTGGCCGTGCTCCGTCGGATCTTTCCGCAGGGGCTCGCGTCGGGCGTTTTGTCGGCTGGGCCAGCGGGGCCGGAGGTGGAGGGGGTTAATGCCATCGCTTTGGGAGGCGGCGAGGGCATCGGCAGGGCCTCGTCGGCTCTGGTGGTGGCGCCAGCGTCGCAAGGAGCGGACGGCGGCGGCAATGAAAGTGCCCGTCATGGAGACAATGGCCATGCCACGAGCGGCAGCGAGTCAACGTCCGACGACGACGCTGACGGCGGCTATTGGGAGTCCGATTCAGATTCGGGTGGCGGCGGCGGCGGTGACGAGGATGTAGTGGCGGCCATCGTCGGTGCGCCCGGCTTGAATGTCCTCGAGCGGGCGACGCTGCACCCGCGACTGCTGGTGTGCGGCTCACCTGGTCTCGGCCAAGCCGAGCTTGGCCCTGCCTTGTTACACGCTCTCGAAGGGTGCCCCGTGCACGCCATTGACTTGCCGTCACTGCTGGCTGACCCCGGCACACAAGGCGGAGACGAGGCTCTTGCGTCGGCGGTGCGGGAGGCATGTCGCGCAGCGCCCGCGATCCTGTACATCCCCCACATGGAGCTCTGGTGGGACAGCTCTCCCGGCATCCTTGAGGCGTCCCTGCAATTCGCGTTGCGGGACATCCCGACCACCCTGCCTTTACTGGTTCTCGGCACTTGCGATGTGCCGCTGGAGCAGGTGCCGCTCGAGTACATGCGCATTTTTGCCGACAAGATCACCTTGGAGTCACCGGATGAGGAGTTACGGGCCGCCCACTTTGAGCCGCTGCTGGCTGCGGCCGCTGCGGTGCCGCGGTCGGCAGCGCGGCGAAGTGGGGAAGGGGTGGACGGGCGCCGTCGTGCGCGGCCGCCGCCGCCGCCCCTGCCACTTGCTGTCGAGGCGCCGCCGCCGCCGGCCTTGTCGGCCGCGGCGTCCGCGGCAGCCGCCGCCGCCGCTGTCGAGTCGCGCCGCCGCGATGATGAGGCTGTGCTGCGCGTCCTTCGCATGGAGATGCGTGCTCTTCTTGAGCGCCTGCTGTCGGACAAGAAGCTAAAGCCATACTGGCGTCCAGTCGATCCTGCGGTGGCCCCCGACTACTACGAGATCATCAAGCGCCCTGTCGACTTGTCGCTCATCGCCGCTAACGTCGATCGCGGGCGCTATCCGACCGTCTTGGCCATGATTGCCGACTTTGACCAGATGGTCCGCAACGCCCTCAAGTACAACCCACCCCACACAGAGGAAGGAGCGGTGCTCATCCGCCGCGCCAATGCTATCGTTGACGTCGTGCACGCATGGGCGGACGGCCTCACGCCAGCGCTCGTCGAGAGGTGTAACGCGATCGTTGCGGCGCGAGTGGCGGCCGCTTCGGCGGCGGCCGCCGCCGCCCTCGAGGTCGCGTCTCCGTCTGCGGCGGCGGTGGCAGAGTGCGGAGGAGGTACGACACCAGCGGGTGCAACCAACGACAACGGGAGCGTGGCCGAGGCGGACGGCGCGGCGGCCGTCGCTCCTATGGCCGCTGCTCACACGGTTAATGCGTCGGCCGACGCTCCTGCGTCGGCCGCTGCGACTCCAAATGGACCGACGGCCATGGACGTTGATCCGCCGACGGTATCTGCCGCTGCCGGTGTTGGCGGTCCTGGTGTAGACCCGACGCCGTCGCCGCCACGGACCGCAGCGGACGGTGATGCTTGCGAGGGGGAGGCGACCGCCCCGGCTCGATTGGAGTCGCCTCGTGCTCGTGACGGCGACGCCGCTGCGGCCGCGAGCAACCGTGGTGGTGCTGATAACAATGCCAGCGTCGACCAGGTGGGCAACGCGGAGTTGCCCCCCCTCCCCCCCGCCCCCGCATGCGTGCCCGCCGACCCCGCTGCGGTGGCGGACCTCCGTGCTCGTCTCCTGGTCGCCACCAACGACTTCAGTGTCGACGGCTTGGAGGCGGCGCACGTGCAGCTGGCGGCCACCCTGCGACGGCGGCGGCACCAGCGTCACCGGGCGGCGGTTGTCGCACGCCTGGCCGAGGTCGTCGAGAAGATTGTGGTCGAGCACGCTGCGGCGCCACCGCCGCCGGCTCCGAAGGCGCCAGGGGGGTCACAGCCTGCGGTGGTGGGATAGGGGCGCTCTGCTTTCCCTCGGCTGCCTCGGAAGGGGGAGTGGACCAGTGGACGAATGACCTTGTATCATTCTCCCGCGTGTGTTGGCGCCAAAATTTGCGGTGCCCGGCTGCCCCCAAGACAAGTATCACGGTCGACCTGGTGCGGTGCGTCGCACCGTGGTGGAGCGCGAGAACCTCTGCCCTTTTCTCTCTCGTTTTTCTTTTTGTGCTGGCTCCCGTGGTGTGGGCTGTTTGAGTATTACGTGACGGCAGCACAGAAGCCGTGGGCAGCAGTCCGCGCCCGCTCCCCTGCGCGCCCGCGGCCGAGGCGAGGATCGTGTTATCCGGTTCTGGCCCAGCTCGCTCCGACGAGTGTTTTGGATGGGTTGCTCTTTGCTTTGTGCATGTCAATGGTGGTGGAGAATGGGCCCAGGAGGGTGCGCATCACTTTTTTTTTTTCTCTTGCTTTTTTTTCTTTTCAAGCGAGTTTTCACACCCCCACGGTGCTGCCGCGTTGGTGCGACGTCGGTGACCCCCAGTCTGAGGCACGCTTTTTGAAAGTGGCGCCACCATCTCACAACGAGTCTCGGACTGGGCGTGGCTCGACGGCGGAGCCGAGCAGGCACGCTTGTGGGAGTCTCCGTGCAAAAAAATTGCGGTGGAAAAAGAAGGAGTGCCGTCGGCTAGAGTGCAAACAGACAGACCATGATCGAGCGTGGGGCAAGCTACGGAAGGTGGGGAGGCAGAGACGACGCAAGCAGGCGGCACGATGCGGATCAGCCTAAATAAAATCTCAAATAACCGTACAAGCGGGCTACGGAAGTGGTCAAGCCGCGTCTGGCAGGGTGCGCGAGAGGGAAGAGAAGGTGGCCGGAACGGCCCCTCGTAGACACGTCGGTGATGCTGAAGTTTGGAGTAATGACGAAACCAAAGTCTTATGCTCCATCTCACAACACATCGTCGATGTTCCGCACACCCACCCTACGTGTTGCCATTGCATATGGTCGCATTTCGCGACACCCACGCTGTGTCTCGGCCTTGCCACAGCGGTCACGGCTACGCATGACACAACGCAGACTCGGCCTGGGGGCCGGCAGGGTGGTCCGTATTGGCCGTGTGGCACAAGGTCTGGGTTGGGGGACGCGCCACAGACACGGCTGTTTCTTTCTTCGCGCAGACCAACTGCGCGACGCCAAGCGCCAAGCATAGCCGCGCGCTGACGCAGGTGGTGGCGCTCCGACCGCGAGGCTGCCGGCCCCCTGGAGAGGACTTCCCCAACCTCTTTGCCGCCCCCGCGGCGGGGGCGGGTGCACGAGCGGCCAGCTGACCGGTGTTGGCGTTTCAGCCGAGAGACAACCGCAGCTGTCCGATCCGCGACACGTCACGTCAATCGTGCGTGCCAGTGAGCAACGTGAGGCTGTGATTTGCGATCTCGACAGCTCGAGGCTGAGATCCAACAGTCGCAGTCCAGAGTTGCACGGCCCCCGCAGCGTCTCACAGCCACCCACACGCGTCGGGCCCAACAGGCGCGCACCTTCGCCTCTTAGCTTGGGCGCTGTCACAGTCGCAGCCAGTGACTGTCATGAGGGTCCAGGTCACCCTTCGCCCGCGGTGCAACCGTGGCAGGCTCTGCTCTAGCCGGGGCCAACCAAGCGCTGCGCGGATTGGCTGCACAAGACACAACCCCCCCCACCCACACTTCCGGATTCGGATCCGGCCCATCCTCGCATGACTTTCGATAGGACTGCTTCCCGGCGCTCAGCAGGAGCCTGAGCGTGTTTGGCGTGCGGGGCGAGACGACTCGACCTCAGGACACGCCGATGAACGGGGACCACCCGCCGACAGCCAAGAGGGACCAGTGGATCCTCAGCTTTGAGGCGGCGCTCGGAGAATTGCGAAGCACACAGAGGGTCTGTTTTGCCCTGTGTGCGGAAAGTTCTCCGTGACACCTGGGTGGGGTCCCCGGCCACCCGCCGTACTACTGTATTCATCCCCAGTCACCGCTCTCCTTGCCAGACGTGTCTGCAGTGCGATTGTCGACGCGGACCCGTTGCTATCCCCATTTATCTCGTCATCTCCCGCCCCTCCCCCGCCTGGCCCCGCCCTGTGCGTGCTCTCCGAGCCCGCCGACGACATTTGCGTAGGCGTGCGGCGTGGATCGTCCGCGGATGCGGGTGTCCCTTTGGCACTTCCTGTTCGCGCTGGCCTCGACCGTTGCCCGCCTTTTTGTTGCGTTTCGCATCGCTGCCACGATACTCTCTGCTGCGTCTTGTCTCTGCCTTTCCCCAATATCCATCCGCGCCACCCCCCCCCCGCCGTTTCCTCCCCGAGCGCACTCGCGGCACCTCATCTGGCTTCCAAAGGCGCTTCGCCGCGGAGCACCATGGCCGGCGTTCCAGCCGCTGCGGCGACTGCGCCGGCGGCCGTGCCAGCCGGCACGAAGTCCGGCTTGTCTGCGGGCACGCGCACGCCGACCGCCGCGGTGGCTGCGGTGACGCCCGCGCCGGCCACGGCCACGGCTGGTGCGCCCGCCGCTG
>Ga0115031_1002836_pt1 | contig 12914 bp, 13 predicted proteins | sample Maine_Asex4_meta_FD_87301 | JGI IMG/M metagenome (GOLD analysis project Ga0115031, IMG submission 87301) | Marine algal microbial communities from Maine, USA - Maine_Asex4_metaG | ecosystem: Host-associated > Algae > Red algae > Unclassified | place: Maine, USA | collected 2015-01-05 | reverse complement strand
GTCATCGGAGCTGCGCATAATCGCTCGATTCAGCTGCGCGATCCGACGGCTCATGCTGAAATGATGGCGATTACACAGGCGGCAGAAGCGATTGGCGACTGGCGGCTGGAGAACTGTACACTTTACGCGACCTTGGAACCGTGTCCGATGTGTGCCGGTGCGATCCTGCAATCGCGGATTCCGCACGTGGTGTTTGGTGCGACCGATCCGAAATCGGGAGCCGTGACGTCGGTGTTCCAACTTTTATCTGACCAGCGGCTCAACCATAGGTCGACGATTGTGGACGGCGTGATGAGAGATGACTGTAGCGCAATTTTGACCGAGTTCTTCCGCCAGAAACGAGCTGCGGGGAAAAAGTAGCGAATCTTTTCGCGCTTTTGAAGAAACCTTTTCAGTGTGACCTGATGTGTCACTGACCTGCTCGATACTACGAAACGTTGATTGGAAACACGTCACCGACAGTCGTTGAGAGGGAACTAATGAAGAATCTGATTTCAAAAGCCATGCAAGATCCGGACAACTTGGTAATCGAATTGCAATACACCGACCGTAAGCAGCGACAGACGCGGCGGGTCGTCAGCCCCATTCGCTTCATTTCGGCAGACCGATTCATGGCGCTGTGTTTGTGCCGTGAAGAACCACGCGTTTTCACGTTGAGTGATTGCCAAAACGTATCGCTGAAGCCCGCGTGGGACTATTTGATGCCGGTCGAAATGGAGGTCATAAGCCCTGCGGCTTGATATACGGTAACGGCAATTTTGGGCGTGTGCGATAGGCACTTTTTTCAGTGCTGATAGTTTAATTGTGGCGTTCGAGTTAGAATCGGGGGCTTAGATTTGACGTTCTTTAGTCCACGCCATGATTTCAATCAACGACCTCTACTTCAAATATCCAAAATCTGAATTTGCGATCCAGGTTTCTCAAATGTCTCTGGCCGCCGGGGAACGGTTGGCCATCGTTGGCCCCAGTGGTAGCGGCAAGACTACGCTGCTAAGTCTGATCGCGGGTATTGAAACAGCTGCCAGCGGGACCATCAATGTTTGCGGCCGCGACGTCAGTTCAATGAACGATTTTCAGCGCCGACGGTTTCGGATCTCAGAGATTGGGTTCGTGTTCCAACGGTTCGAGTTGGTCGATTATTTAAATGTGCGCGATAATATCGCGTTGCCGTACCTGATCAACCGCAGCTTGAATCTGACGCCGCAAATACGCAAAGAAGTGGTCGTGTTAGCGGAAAAAATGTCGATTGAAGATCTGCTGCATCGTCACCCCAATAAACTATCGCAGGGCGAAAAGCAACGTGTCGCGATTTGTCGCGCTCTAATCACATCACCGCAATTGATCCTCGCCGACGAACCGACGGGGAATCTAGATCCTGCCAACAAACAGATTATTCTCGATCTGTTCTTTGAGCAGCTCGCAGCAACCGATCGCGGTTTAGTCGTGGTGACGCATGACCTGACGGTGGCAGATCAATGTGATCGGGTTGTCGATTTTTCGACGTTTCACGTTTCAAAGCTCGGAGTCACGGTTTGAGCAGGTCGTTGTATTTAGCTTGGCGATACATTCGATTCCATCGCTGGAAAACGGTGGTGATGATTCTGTGTCTGTTTCTAACGGCCGTGTTGCCGATTACGGTCAGTCGATTGCTGAGTTCTTTTGAAAAAGGTATCTATGCGCGGGCGGCTGCCACGCCGGCAGTGATTGGTGCGCAGGGAAGCCGGCTGGATCTTGCGTTGCAAAGCCTCTACTTTAATCGCAAGCTTGAAAACACAGTGCCTTACTCTGAGTTCAAACGAGTCGTCGCAATTCCGGAGATAACGGCGATTCCCATTCACGTTCATCACACGGCGCGCGGCTATCCCATAGTGGCGACGAACAACGATTATTTTTCGTTCAGGTCGCTGCGGTTTATGCACGGCCGTCCGTTTGGGATCATCGGCGAGTGTGTCGTGGGTGCATCGGTTGCGGGGGCTCTGCAATTGAAGTTGGGCCATAGCTTGCTTTCGGATCGGCCCGACCTATTGGGACTGGCGGGCGATTATCCGTTGAAGATGACGGTGGTGGGGATTTTGGCGGGTCGTAATTCGTCCGACGATGGCGCGGTTTTTGTTGATCTCAAAACGCAGTGGGTGATTGAAGGCTTGGGGCACGGTCATCAAGATCTGGAATCTGAAGAGCAGGCCGAAAATGTAAAACGCGAATCTGATCGGATCGTTGCACTGCCCTCCAAAGTTGTGCCTTATACCGAAATCACGCCAGAGAATTTGGCCTCGTTTCACTTCCACGGTTCGTTAGACGATTTTCCCATTTCTGCAATCATCATCGAAGCGCAAGACGTGAAGCAGGAGACGATTTTGGAAGCGAAGTACCAGAACAATCAACGTGGCTTGCAGTTTATTCGCCCCGAGGAATCGCTGGAGACGCTGCTGTCGACTCTGTTCAAGGTCAAGCGATTCGTGAGCGTGAATACATGGCTGGTTGGGATTTCGACGGCCATGCTGACAGGGTTGGTCATGTTATTGTCGCTGAAACTGCGGCAGGGTGAGATGGAAACGATGTTTAAAATCGGTTGCGAACGAAAGGCGATCGCGACGATTCAGATAACTGAACTGGGGATCATTTTGGCCGTTGGCTTGGGATTGGCGATTGCGTTCGCGATCTTGCTGGATTGGTTTGCCACACGTGGATTAGAAAATTGGATTGCGGGGCAGTGATGATTAGGCGAACAATATTTTTGGTTTTTGTATCTCTATTGGCGTTACCGCTGTCTGGATGTTCCGAAAATCAAAGCAGGCAACAGCGCACGAACGATGGCAGTGAATCGGCCGAATCAAAGCCGATCATCGCAGCGACAAATTTGGCTTTGGAGAGTATGACCAAAGCGATCGTTGGCGATTTTGGAGAAGTCATTCGACCTCAGGTTCAACCGGATCCGGAAAGCGGATTGAACATGGATGAAGTCATTCGAATGCAAAGAGCGGCTGTTGTGTTCACCAATGGTCCCGGTGCGAATGATGCTCCGTGGTTGAACTTGATCAGCTTAAATGAGTCGCGCGTTCATGCGACCACAAAGGACGAATTTGAATTAAGTGATTTTATTCAGGTCAGAGATTTCTATACGGTTCACTCGCACGGGGATGAGGGCGAACATTCGCATCCTTGGCTGGTCCCGCATTGCTGGTTGAATCCAAGGCTGGCCAAAGCACAATCGTTGAGTCTGTTGAACCGCCTAATTAAATCGTTTCCGGATCAGGAAGCTTTATTTCGCACAAATCAAAAAGAGTTAATTGAAGAGCTTGGTGAGGTGGAAGCTTTGGCGATGGAAGTTGCGAAGTTGCTGGGAGCGGGCAACCTCACGGTGATCTCCAGTGATCCTCGTCTGCTGTTCTTTACTCGTTCGTTAAAGCTGGAAGATAACTACTTTCTTTGGTTTGACCTACCTGAGCCCTCGGTTGCGTTGAAAGCAATACAACAGCGGAAGCCTGATAAGGGGGACACATTACTGTTGTGGGCGGGGAAAGGCGGTTCCTTAAAGGACCACTTGAAAACATCCGCTGGGATCACAATGGCGACGGTGAATCTGATCGAAGCGGTGGGGGATGAAACCGATTCGGCCACTAACTATATTTCAAAATTGAGTCAGAATTATCAAACGATCAAAATGGCCGTAGAAGGAATGAACGATTAGCTTCACCCTAAAATTTCTGTTCGCTGCGACCGCAATCATGGGTTCCTTGTTTGCGTACGTTTCACAAGTTGGTTACTGCGAAGCAACGGTCACAATTTTTGAAAACCAATTGTTGACCGACGAATCTGGCAGCATCGTCGGTGATTTGGTTTGCGGTTGCCGGTTGCCCGGAGCCACAGAAGACATCAAATTCGTTTGTAGAATTGAAGAAAGTGATAAACGAAAGCTTTTAAAACTTTCCGAAAATTCGAATTGGCAAATAAGCTACCGTGACCGCCCTCCGTTTTCTATTTTGCCGCGCGAAGATCCGTACGCGATGTTCATCTATTCAAAGCTTGGATTTCGTGCCGACGAGGTGGTCGGTCAATTTAATGCGTATGATCACTCTGTCGTGCTCATACGACAACAGTTCGTTAAGTGAATCATGTCGATTGTTTTCTCCAACGATTGGTGACCGTAGAAGATCCGCAAGAATATTTCAATGTTAGCGTCACGGCCACAGCCGTACGGTTTTTCGCGAACCGAGAGGATTGGGGATTCACCGCTGATAATTGGCTTTGCAGTTCTCGTATAGGAGCCCTGCAATAAATCGACAATTGTCAATCGTTAGATTATAATTATAAAAATTCGGCGTACCATTTCCAATTCGAGGATCAACGATGTTAAAGACTTTACCTCCCTTCAGGTCCAAAGCTGTATCTTTGGCAGCAACGGCTTGTATAGCGATTCTGTTCTTGATCAGCAGTAGTGCAGTCGTTCAGGCCCAAGGTACCGCTACTAAGCCCAAGGCCAAAGCAGGCTCGACGGCAAAAAAAGATACCGGCTCGGCAGGCGAAAGCATTAAAGTCGGCGACAAGTTCCCTTCTTTGAAACTGAAGGACCAAGATGGCAAAGCGTTTGATCTGGCTCAAACGCTGAAAAAAGGCCCTGTTGCTCTGGTGATTTTCAGATCCGCTGATTGGTGACCTTTTTGCAAGCGGCAATTGGTTCAATTGCAAAAGAAGGTTTCTGAATTCAAAAAACGCGACGTCCAACTGGTCGCGATGAGCTATGACAAAGTGAAAACGCTGGCGACGTTTGCGGCGGCGAAGAAAATTAGTTACCCCATGTTGTCGGATGAGGGCAGCAAAACGATCAAGGCATTGGGGATTGAATATCAGCGTGGTCTACCTTATCCGGGCACGGTTTTCATCGGCACCGATGGAAAAGTCAAAGGGAAGCTGTTTGAAAAAGATTACAAAGTGCGCCCCAGCGTCGATGATTTGATTAAGCAGGCGGACAAAACTATCGCTAAAAAGGAACCTGCCGCAGCGGCAAATTAGACGTGTGAAAGATGAGAGGATGCCAGCAGGATGGATTTCTAATCCCTTCACTCGTAACTGACGCAGTGCAGCTCCATCCTGCCGCTGGTGCGTCGACTGGTGCGAAGGCTACTTTTGAAGATCAATTACAGAGACAGGTAGGCTATGGTTGAAAGATATCGTTCGGTCTTGTTGTTTGGGCAACCGGGGGTAGGCAAAGGCACGCAAGGAAAGATTCTTGGGAACATCCCGGGTTTTTTTCACCTGTCCGTAGGTGATGTTTTTCGTTCAATCGATATCGGTAGCGATGATGGTCGGCTGATCTACGAATACAGTTCCAAAGGGAAGTTGGTGCCGGACGAACTCACCGTCAGCATCTGGCAGAAGGCGCTCAATGCCTACGTTGCGTTGTCACGATATAAGCCTCGAGAGGATTTACTCGTTTTGGACGGGATTCCTCGAAACGTCGCGCAAACCGAACTGGTGAAAGACCATCTCGACATTCGTAAGATCGTTAATTTAAAAGGCAACGACGAAGAAGAGATGATTCATCGGATGCGCCGACGCGCTATTCGCGAAAACCGCCCCGACGATGCGAATGAAGAGGTCGTCCGCCACCGATTCAAAGTCTATCGAGAGGTGTCAGCTCAGGTCTTGGACTGTTATCCGCCGGAGAAGATTGCCGATGTGAACGCCATTGGCTCTCCTGCCGAAGTGCTTCAGCAGATTTTGAATTGCCTGATTCCGACGCAAAATGAACTGTTCCACACAACTGATTAAGATCTAAAGTGGCCAGCCTTGTTTAGCCTTAAGGTTCTTCACGAGTTTCAGTGACTCAGCTTGGGTTTAATTGGACAGCGCCACTTTTGTGAGCGGCAAGGTGCTAGGCCAATGGCACTTCCTTTCGATTTTAATAGCGATGCGGGAACCAAAATTTAGCTCCCCCTCTCCCTAAAATTCGGACGTTGAAAGTTACCGTTGGTAGCAAACGTCATCCGAATTTTTAGGGAGAGGGGGCTGGGGGGTGAGGGTTTTTCGAAAGTTGATTTCTGCCCAAAGGAAATGATTTACGGGATCATTTGCTGGCAGAGGTAGTTATCCCAAACTTTATTGCTTTTCACCCCCCAACCCCCTCTCCTCGTGAATTCGGTCAACGCTTAACTCAATGGCGGCGTCTTTAGGTCCAAATTCACGAGGAGAGGGGGAGCTAAATTTTTATGTTTGGATGTAAAGTAAGTGCCATTGGGCGCTAGCCGCCGGTCCATGGTGGGTAGAACCGGCGGCTCGCGCTTTGCCGCTCACAATTTCGCTGCCTCGATAAAATTCAATGTTTTGTTTTGAAAGTGGCGCTGTCCAACTAAGAAACCGGCGCTCCAGCGAGCGAGTGCCGGCGCGCCCAAAAAACTCACTCGCTGATGCGTCGTGCTTTTATTTTTGAACGACATGCTGATTAAAGTAAGCGCCATTAGGTTTGCGCCGTGACGCTAACTGTTTGAATGGAACTTTGCACAGTGCAGCTGCCCTCTTTAAATCTCGGGGGGGGCTTGGTTCAATCATGAATCAGGCCAACGAATCGCAATAACCGTTATGGCCGTGAAAATTCGCTCGACCGGGTGCTCTTTGTGACATCCAGCTCGTTTCTTCTAGCAGATCTGAATGCAACGTTCCTATTCATCCGATCAGATAATAGGCCTGAAGCTATCGCACCGCTGGTCATGCCAATGACGTGTTGAGTCGTTGCGACGGTTGTTTGTCGATCAATCTGTGTCCAATGGCCGGTTGAAAGCGTCGTCTCATTAAAGTTGTAAACATGAACAAACGCACATGTCACTCGATTATCATGATTGTCGCCATCAGCTTGTTGCTGACTGGCTGCCGCTGGAATGATGTTCAGACAAAGCGATCCTTCGTGCGATGGAATCTTAACAACCTACGAGGATCCGCGAGTGTAGCTTGCCCATCTCCGGCGTTGGAACTGGCCAGCAGGAATTCTAAACAGCTGGCGTGCTTAATGGAAAACTCACCCGCACCCACCGTCGAACAGCTCAGCGGAAAATGGCGGGGGATAAATAAGGGCTTAGGGGCGGCACTGGTCAATTTGACTCAAGACATCAAGGAATTCCAGGTTGATGGCAGTTGCGTGCATGGCAACAACATTTCGGTTAAACAGGTGCCAATCGATCACCTTGAACGCTGCGGTTTCGAAGCGGAGGTCGACAAGGACACCTGCCAGCCCAAGAGAAATGGTAATTTTATCGTGTGCCGCGACGCTGATCCAAACCAGCCGCTCCGTTTGGACTATACGATTGCTGAGAACAAATGGAATGACCCATCAAAGGTCTTGGTGGACAAACTGGTTTCAATTGATGATGACCTGCTGCTAGGTCGCGCCTATGCTAAAATTGGCTTGGTCAAAATTCCGGTTGCTTATTTTGTTTTGTACCGACCAACATGCCATAGGTAACACGGCGGGCGTCTGTACGATGATTTAAATCTTTGACCGACTGGATCTCGGCATTAAGAAGCAACATGGGAGGTTGGTCATCTACCGTTCCATTGCTGCCTCAGTTAACGATCGGATTAACCTAAGGAAGAGGTTGTGGAATGTGGCAACTTAAAATCCACCTTGGCGTGATAGATTGATTCGACCAACTCCATATAGCCGGTCGTCATGCTGTCGAGAGAACTGTGTTCGATAACGTGGTTGCGACCCGCGACGCCCATTTGCTGACGAAGTTTTTGGTCAGACAGCAACTTCACCCAGCGGTCAGCCATCATGCGGCTGTCACCGGGATCGACCAAGAACCCTGTCACGCCTTCGATTACCGATTCGTTCACTGAACCGACGGCTGTTCCGGCGACCGGACGCTGGCAGCTGAGCGCTTCAAGAATCGATACAGGTTTGGCTTCGTTGTGCGAGGTCAGCGAAAACATATCCATCATCGAAAGCACGCCGGGAATGTCCGACGTCGAGCCGATAAAATGGATTTGGTCACTAATATGTTTGTCGGCCGCCAACGTTTCCAATCGTTCACGTTCGGGGCCGTCACCGGCGATCACAAAGCGCGCTTCGGGAAGCGACTCTAGAGTCAGCCGAGCGGATTCGAGAAACAGATCGTGATTTTTTTCCGGACGAAGCGCTGCCACGATCCCCGTGACCGGTGCGTCGGTAGAGATGCCTAACTTTGTTCTCCAGGCGTTGCGTGCAACTTCATCCACGACAAAACGGTCCGTATCAATGCCGTTGGGAATCATGAAAACTTTGGCCTCCGGAAACTTCTCATGCTTAACCAAGTACTCGGCATGAGAATCAGCACAAGCAATAAAGCCGTCGGTGATGCCGGTCAACATCCGGTTGAGCCGTCCCACACCGTCGGGCCAACCGGTGGAATGAAGCGCTGATAAGATCACGGGCAACCGTGCACTCTGCGCCCCCAGTCGCCCCCAGAACATCTTGTCTCCGGCTCCAACGGTGATCACGCCGTCCAATTCTTGTTCTAAGAAAAGCTTTCGCAGACGTACGGCCACGCCCACATCGTACTTGTGATGGATCAGGTCTTCGAAAACGGGAAATTCACCTGACAATTCTTCGCCGAGCACCCCTTTTTCCTTGAGGCATCCAATCATCGGAGTAATTCGTGCCGGATCAAAGCGCCGGACCATATTGACTAATAAGGTCTCAGCACCGCCCACTGGCATGCTGGTGATCAAGTACATAACGCGGATGGGGCGATGAGAATTCAAGCGGAAGGCTCCCTGCAACCACGGAAGTTAACGACTTAGGTCGTCACGTCCGGGGCCGTAATTTGAGAAGTATGGTCGTTCAAGAGATCTTCAGGAACGGTAATCGGTGAATCGATTCCCTCGAAAATTTCGGCGACGCTGTCGACTGGCATGCTGACAACATCACGGGCGCGGTTGTAATTAAACGATCGTACACGTGCGATCCGCGGATCGTATGATAACCAGTTTTTGACGCGCTCAAGATTTGGATCGCCGTGTATGCGTTCGATATGAAACGCATCTTCGCCGATTTCATTCCAACCACCGTAGGCCGAACAGGCTCCTAGGAATCCGTGTTCCTTCAGCATTTTGAAGACCGTTGAATTAAGATTGCCGTACAGTCCATAGGGAAACGCAAAGTAACGGACGGTGCGGCCGATCAATTGCTCCAATTCCTTAGAAGCAATGATGACTTCGTCGGCCAGTACTAAAGGATCGGTAACTTTCCCTAGATCGAGATGTGTTCGGGTATGAGCACCAATTTCGACACCAGAAAGGTCTAGTGCTCGCAACGATTCGATCGTGTTGATTGGAAGTTCCAACCCCAGATTCAAATCATGCGGAAAGAATTGCTGCTTGGTAACGAAGTCCAAGGACACAAAGTAGCAAACGGGAATCTTGCGTTCGATCAGCATCGGCAACGCGAATTCGCAATTCTCCGCATAGCCGTCATCGAAGGTCAGCGAGACGGTGGGACGATCATTGAAACCGCTGTCGATGCGGCGCTGCGATTCTTGCAGGTCAACGATTTCGAAATTCTTCTGCAACCAATCGATCTGTTGCTCAAATTGTTTTTCGGTGATCGTCCAAGGCGTGATATTGTCGTTGGACACACGATGATAAAAAAGCGAATAGACCGGGACTTGACCGGTCTTAATCATTTGCCGCAACTTCCAGTTCCTGTACGGAACGGTGGAAAGCCGATAGGCGTCGATCAGTTTTGCTTTCCAGTTCTGCATGCTCAGATCTTGAATCTTATTTAATGATGGATACGGAGTGACGCTCAGTGCCCACACATCCATGGGTGTGGGGAAGATACCGGTGAAAGTGTTGACCATAGATTGTCGTTGGGTCCCGAATCTTCGTGAATTGATTAACGATTTTCCGACTTCAATCTTGCCAATCCTCAAAGCTGTTAAAACCGGATGCGCAGCCGGTCCCCCACGCGATTCTGCGACTTTTGTAGCTACAAGAGCCTGGTGGCGACATACGTTTTCTGGCGGCAGGACCGCACAGAACTTCTCATTTAAATGATCCGTTAACGATCAGTTGGACCCCTCATGCCTGCTAATACCGACGTAAAACACGATGCCAAACATGATGCCAAACGCAATCTTTTCGGCATCGACATCGACAATCTCAGAATGCACGATGCCGTTGACACTTTGCGACAATGGGTCAATGAAGACGAAGGTTGCCGGTTCGTTGTGACCCCCAACGTCGATCATGCTGTTCTTCTCCAAGAGAATCAGCAGCTCCGATGTGCCTACGAAGACGCTCATCTGATTCTTGCGGATGGCCATCCGATCATCTGGGCATCGCGATTGCTCAACCAACCTTTGCCTGAACGAGTCGCCGGTTCGGAGTTGGTCCCGGCATTGTTTGATTCTTTCAATCAAGAAGGAGAACTGACGGTGTTCTTGTTAGGTGCCGGATCAGGAGTCGCCGAAACAGCCTCAGCCAATATGAAGGCCACGTGGCCAAATATTAAGACCGTGGGGATTTACAGCCCTCCGATGGGCTTTGAAAATGATGAAGCCGAATGTGAGAATATTTTGCAACGTATTTCCGCCTGCAAGCCCGACGTGGTTGTGGTGGGCCTTGGGGCTCCCAAGCAAGAGTTATGGGTTCATCGTCACTTTAAATCCATCGACGCGAAAGTCGCGTTGTGCGTCGGGGCGACCATTGATTTTCTGGCTGGCGAAAAGAAACGTGCCCCCGTCTGGATGCAACGAAGCGGTTTGGAGTGGATGCACCGGATGTGTAGCGAGCCCAAGCGATTAGTGAAACGTTACGCCAAAGACGCTTGGATTTTTCCGCAATTGGTGTTCCGGCAGATGATCTCAGGCTAACGAGGCCTTCGCATAATCGTCGCAACCGTCATCATCCCACCCTGATTTATGGGTAAGGGGCAATGTGCGTTGATTTATGCGCGGAGTTATTTGCCGCATCTTAAATGGGGGCTATTTTTTTCCATCCCCATTCCCCTACCCCAAACGCGCGCAGTCGGCAGAGGTGCTGATTAAGCGTGATAGGTACGAAGATGCAAACCATTCAATCTATCCCCTCTGTAAACAGGTTTCTTGTTGACCAAGAAGAAAGCGGTGACTCAATCGGCAGCGTGCCGATCGTCGTTCCGTTTCGTATCGGACGAAGAGAGGGATTCGACCTCTGCCTGCCCAGCCCCAATGTATCGGGGCTGCATGCTGAGATTCTTGAAGAGGATGGTCAGCTTTGGCTTTATGACCTCAACAGCACCAACGGTACATTCATCAACGATGAGAGAGTTGACGTTAAAGCGGTTTTGCAGGACGGCGATTCGATACAATTTGCCAATAAACAGTTTCGAGTCATTCTGACATCCAGCGATCCTGCGGGCAACCGCCGACCGATGGCGACCGTCCCCAGTGCTGTCCCGACGCCTGCTCTTGAGACGCCCAAACAGAAGTTCCAACGACTTCTGGATTCGGGTGCTGTTCCGTTTTTTCAGCCTATTCACGAAATTTCATCCGGTTCACAGAAGTTGATCGGCTACGAAGTTCTTGGACGCAGTCGTATTTTCGGGCTGAACACTCCGGAGCAAATGTTCGCCGCCGCGTTGCCCCTTGAGATGGAATCAGAACTCAGTCGCGTCCTTCGCCAACGCGGAATTCAGGCTGCACAAAACGAAGTTCCCAAAGACCTAAAATTGTTTGTCAATACGCATCCCGCAGAATTGGAATGCAGTGTGCTGGGCAAGTCGCTTCATGAACTGCGAAAGGCGTACCCTGACAGACCGATCGTACTGGAATTGTCGGAGACAAGCCTTAATGCGCCCGACACATTTTTTGAATTGCGCAGCACGTTGAGAAATCTCGACATTGGGCTGGCGCTCCATGATTTCAGTGCCGGAAAAATTCACCTGGCAGAACTGAACGAGATTGCTCCGGACATTGTAAAATTTGATTGTGCCTTACTTCAAGGAATCAACAAAGCGTCCTTGAAGCGCCAACGTTTGATTCGGGCGATGGTAAAGATGGTAAAAGAACTGGGCATCGTGCCGATGGCAGAGTACATCGAGTCCAAGGAAGAACATGAGTCACTTGTCCAACTCGGATTCCAATACGCGCAGGGCTTTCACTACGGTCGTCCCATCGATATTAAGACCGCTTCATTGCCGGCCAATGAGCAGAAACAATCTAATGCGTCGAAACAGAACATAGGGTTGAGCGAATCACCGACGACAGAGAATAGTGGGTCAAATCTGCGGCCAGCAGATTTGATAAAGAGTCTTGCCGAAGATGAATCGAAAAACCAATCCGAGAACAATGAGTCAGCAGCATCTGATGCGCGTAAATCCAGAAAATCGCCGGAGAGCTACGGTGATTCCAATTGGCTCATGCAGCAGCGCGAAAATCACTATACGATTCAGCTGATGATGTCACCGTCGCAAAAGTCCGCCGAACGATTTCTTGCCGACCAAAGTATGTCCGGCGACTACGCTCTGTATCACAGGCAGGGAACGAACAACGATTGGTTCGTCGTGTTGTACGGAATTTTTGAGGACCGCGCCAAAGCGACACCCAAGGCAGATAGTTTCAGAGAATTGGGTATTTCGCCCCTCATCCGACGTCTTTCGGCCGTCCAGACCGAGATTTTAAAGAAGCAAAGGCACCAATCCGCCTGATCAGCGACTTAGGCTGAGGGCAGCGTCGCGACGCAAGACCCACGGTGTCTCACGGACAGGGAGCGCTGGGCTGGAGCGCAATAACAGGGTTCTGGGTCTAAATTAGATTGTGCAACTTCGCGACGCGCGAGCTCGTACGCGGGGCACCGATGATCGGAAAATAATCATTCGCTCTGGCGTGGAGTTTATATCGGTCGCCTTCAAATCCGAAAATTCTAATTGGACAGCGCCACATTTGAATCTAAAGCTTTGT
>Ga0115031_1002831_pt1 | contig 12922 bp, 8 predicted proteins | sample Maine_Asex4_meta_FD_87301 | JGI IMG/M metagenome (GOLD analysis project Ga0115031, IMG submission 87301) | Marine algal microbial communities from Maine, USA - Maine_Asex4_metaG | ecosystem: Host-associated > Algae > Red algae > Unclassified | place: Maine, USA | collected 2015-01-05 | reverse complement strand
TTGGAATCGGTAGACCTTCTACCTATGCTCCCACGGTCACAAAGATCATGGAAAAGACAAGAGGGTACGTAACAAAAGAGAGTAGGGAAGGTGTAGAACGTAAATATGATTTCTTGTCCTTGAAAGGTGGTAAAGTAACAGAAGAGAAAAAAACTGAAACGACGGGTGCGACATCAAATCGATTGTATGCAAGTGATATTGGAAAAGTGATCGTTAAGTTTCTATCCCAACATTTTGATGAAATCATGAATTATGATTTTACTGCAGAGATAGAAAGTAAATTGGATAGTATAGCAGATGGGAAAGTGGAATGGAAAAAAATGTTAGAAAAGTTTTATGTCCCATTCAAGAATGATGTGGATAAAACGATAGAAAACGCAGAAAGAGAGAAGGGAACTAGAGTACTTGGTACACATCCAGAATCTGGCCTTTCCGTCCTAGCTCAAATGTCAAGATATGGTCCAGTCGTGCAGATTGGTTCAAGAGAAGAAATAGAGAAGTTAGGAGAGGATGCTAAGCCTAAGTTTTCAGGACTCAAAGTGGGACAATCTATTGAGACTATTACCATGGAAGAAGCGATGGAGTTATTTAAATTACCTCTTACGCTAGGTCATTACTTAGACAAAGAAGTGGTTATTGCTTCAGGTAGATATGGTCCATATATTAAGTTTGATGAAAAGTTTATCTCTCTGCCTAAAGGACAAGACCCTACAACGGTGACAATGGACCAAGCGCAGGAGCTGATAGATGAGAAGATAAAAGCTGATGCACCTATTGGTACATTTGACGAACTACCTATCACCAAAGGCAAAGGGCGATTTGGACCATACCTAAAGTGGAATGATTTCTTTATTAATATTCCCAAAAGATACGATTCTGAGAACCTTTCTGTAGCTGAAATGCACGAACTCATCGAGGCCAAAAAGATTAAAGAAGCAAATAGATACGTAAAAAGATGGCCTGACGAAGGTATTGACATCGAAAACGGTAGATGGGGACCCTTCATCCGATTTAAGAAAAAGTCATACAAGATTCCTAAGAAAGAAGATGGAAATAGATTGACTTCTGAAGAGGCTTTGGAAATGGATCTAGAACGTTGTAAAGTACTTATCGAAGAACAAGGGGGAAAACCAAAGCGACCTAAAAAGGCGAAAGATAAAAAGGCAACAACGAAGAAGACAGCGGCCAAAAAAACAACAGCTAAGAAAAAGCCAGCGAAAAAGACAGCAGCGAAGAAAGCAAGCACAAAAAAACCTGCAGCAAAGAAGTAAGTTGTGCCATATTAATTTTCAATCGTAACACGACCCACCTTCGCTGTTTTAAGGGCGTAGCTTAAAAAGACACGATTTCGCACCCTCGCTTTCCCGCATTTCCCTTCTTACGCGCGATGGCATTTGATTCTCAGATGGGCCGTGGGTGACTGCATGTTGCGAAGCAAAATTGCCAGGTAGGCAATTTAATGAAGGAACCATCAGCAAACCTGATGGACGGGATGCCGCTAAGCATTTGATAATTTTGTTTCTGCTTTCTTGGTAAAGCAAGCTTGGCAGGTAGGTTTTTGGTCCTGCATCAAGACAAAGAACAATTCACAGGTAAGTCGTTAGTAACAATTCTCAATTTATAGAAACACCCGTGTATGCAGTTTGCAACTACATCCCCCTATTTTGAACAACTTTCTAATCCTTTTAATCTTGTTCAATGAATTTCACCCGCGATTTGTTTTATTTCGCTTGCGACAGAACGGCTCACGCTTCCATTACCCAGCATTGCTTTGACATTCTGATACTCCTGAAGCATGGTACGCGTATAATCTCCATTCTCAAGCAATTCATCTAGCGCTGACTTTAGATGACTCAGTTGATAATCATCCTGAATAAGTTCTCTCAAAACCTCAGAACCTTTAATGATATTTACCAGTGAAATATGATTAAGATGCACAAGACGTTTAGCAATTAAGTAAGATAATTTATTCCCTTTGTAAATGACAACTTGGGGTGTGTTGAGCAAACATGCTTCTAGGCTTGCAGTGCCACTAGAGATAATTGCAGCTTTTGATATTTCCAAAAGAGCATACGTGTTATTCCAAACGATTTCAACATTGGGATAAGAATCCAAAAACTTAGTATAAAAGTCTTTACCTATTTCTGATCGACCCGCAATAACAAATTTATATACCGCATACTCCTTGCTTAACTCTAACAACAAAGGAAGATGGTTTTTTATCTCCTGCTTGCGACTCCCAGGAAGCAAGGCAATCTTTTCTTCTTTCGCTTGTGTTTCTTTAGAAAGAATCACCTCCATCAACGGGTGGCCATAATAACTCGAGTCTACACCATGTTTTTTTAAAAATTTGGACTCAAACGGGAGAATCGTGCAAATACCATTGCAGTATTTTTTTAATTGATGCACTCTGCCCGATTTCCATGCCCATACTTGTGGAATAATATAATAGTAGGACTTGTAATTTTCTTCGTGTGCCCAAGCTGCCATCCTTAAATTAAAACCGGGATAGTCAATAAAGATTATTATGTCTGGATTAAATGCTCGAATGCTAGTCTTGCAAAGCTTAAATAGCTTGCGGATAGTGCCTATGTTCTTTAAAACCTCTACGAAACCCATGAAGGAAGTATCCTTGTAATGCTGTTCTAAGCCGTCAGCCTCAGCAGCCATCAAGTCACCTCCCCAATATCTAAATTTTGCAGAATTATCCTGCTTTCGGAGAGCCTTGATCAATAAAGATCCATGCAGATCGCCTGAAGCTTCTCCTGCTATGAGGTAATAGCGCATGATTTAAAAGAGCATAAGTTCGTTTCTGAAAGTATAGATCCAAAAACCTACATAAATAAGGGTTGGAAATATAATACCACGCATTGTATCATCCCATTTACGTCGCTTCGAGATATTAAACGGAATCAGATTACAACAAATCGCTAGAAGCAATATTGTTCGCGCGCGGCGCGTATCTAAGCCTTCCCGTACATAGGACATGAGCCCAAAATCCACAAGCAAACTAAATATAAAATCAAGAGCGATATAACCTAACACGGGAACAATTGCACCCATTGCTAAGCCTATGATGATACTGTCCTTATCTTGCATCTTCTAAATATTTTAATGGTTCTAATGCATCATGTTTTGTTAAATCATGCCAGGAAGGTACTACGGAAATATATCCATCCGCCAGAGCCGTCAAGTCTGTATCAGTTTCATTTGCATCTGGAATAAATTTACCAGTAAGCCAGTAGTATTTCTCACCTCTCGGGTCCAGCGCCTCTTGGAAGTCCTCTACCCAAACTCCATTCCCTTGTTTGCACACTTTAAACCCCTTAATTTCTTCTAAAGGAAGTTTTGGAATATTAACACTGAGTAGTTGACATTTCTCCAACGTATTCTCTAATACGGATCGAATCAATATTTTGGCATAATGCTGTGTAGGTTTGAAATCTGCGTCAAACGAATAATCCAATAATGAAAACCCTATTGAATCAATTCCTTCTAAACTCGCTTCCATTGCCGCTGACATCGTCCCCGAATAAATAATATTTATGGAAGCGTTGCTACCGTGGTTTATTCCAGAAACACACAAATCCACTTTGCGATCCTTCAATAACACATTCTTGGCAAGCTTGACACAGTCCACAGGCGTGCCACTACATTCGTACGCTTCCACGCCTTCAAATACATCTACTTTGTGCAATCGTAGAGGCTGAGTAAGCGTAATCGCATGCCCCTGTCCTGACTGAGGAGAATTAGGAGCAACAACAAATACTTCACCCAACTCTTTACACACTTCCACCAAAGCTTTTATGCCTGGGGCAAACATTCCATCGTCATTAGTCACTAATATCAAGGGTTTAGCCATATCTATTTACTTATTTGTTTACGCATGTAAAACTACAGAATCAGCGCTATAATTGAATTCTATGGCTGCTTTATTAATATCTACCCAATAATATTGATCTAGTTTAAACCGTCCACCTCTTTTTATGTTATACTTTCGAATTTCACAGGACTAATTTTACAATTCTGTGTAATAATTCACCTAGACATAACTTACATTCGCAATTCTAAACAACCATCGTGTATAAAAAAGGCGTACTTCTTGTTAATTTAGGAACCCCAGATGATCCAGGGAGAAAATCCGTCTACAGATACCTCAAGCAGTTTTTGCTTGATCCCAGAGTTATTGATATTTCACCCATCGCGCGTAATGTATTAGTGCGAGGAATAATCGCGCCCTTTAGGTCAGGAAGTTCATCTAAGTTATACAAACTTCTTTGGACCCAGGATGGTTCGCCATTAAAAATATACGGCATAAAAGTAAGAGACGCTCTGCGCGAAAAGCTGGGCAGTGATTATGTGGTAGAATTAGGTATGCGGTACCAAAAACCGAGCATAGAATCCGCTCTTGATGCTCTCAAACAACAAAATGTAAGCTCCATTAAAGTCGTCCCATTGTTTACCCAGTATGCAAGTGCAAGTACCGGTTCAGTCTACGAAGAAGTCATGCGTATTTTATCCAAGTGGCAAGCAATTCCACATCTAGAAATTGTAAACAGCTTTTATAAAAATGAAAAACTCATAGATGTTTTTGTGCAGCGTGCCCACGAATATAACTTAGACGATTATGAACATTTTGTATTTAGCTATCATGGTATTCCGCAGCGGCATTTGAGAAAAGCAGATCATAATAACCACTGCCTAAAAAATAAAGATTGCTGTCAGACCATTACAGATAAAAATCAATTTTGCTATTCAGCACAATGCTACGCAACCACGTTTGAGATAGTAAAAAAGCTAGGACTGCGCAAAGATCAGTACACTGTTTGCTTCCAGTCTCGCCTTGGCAAAGATCCATGGACAGAACCATTTACACCGGATGCGCTCAAAGAACTTTCTGATAAAGGCATAAAAAACATCCTCGTATTTTCCCCCTCTTTTGTGGCAGATTGCCTAGAGACCTTGATAGAAATAGGAGATGAGTATAAAGAAGAATGGGAAGAATGGGGTGGAGAAAAAATTGATCTTGTAGCTAGCCTAAATGATCACCCACTGTGGATAGAAGCACTCGAAGACATCATTAAAAATTAAGATTAGAATTATTTGGGCGTGCCCTTTCCTAAATCACAAGATAATCTGAACACCACATTCTAGAACAAGTTCAGTAACCTAACTGCATCTTAAGAATATTCTATCTAACGTCCAGAGCCTAACATCTTTTACATTATTGATTGCTACCTACTAATCATTAATTGAAACAGGTCGGTCCCTTCCATACTCCGCGTTCGCTTCGGTCCTCGGACGCAACCTACGGTCGCCACTCCAGGCACCTCACGCAAAAAGAGGATGGTACATTGGTTTAACGGTTTAATGGTTTTGGGCAACAATTCTTTCCATTACAAGGCATCCAAGCATCCAAGTATCCAAGCATCAAGTCGTATAAGAACAAACATGTCATTATAAATTATACTCATTATCCATTATTAATCATTTTGCGTGAGTTGCCTAGAAGGAGACCCTTGGGTCAGTCACGCTTTGCGGGACCGAGCATACTTGCGAGTCTGGAAGGGAACGACCCAAAGGGGCACGCCCTAATTACTATCTTGCACTTACGTCATTGCCCATTATTAATCATTCCTCATTCATTATTCCTTATTACAACTTTGCAATCTTATCAATCGCCCCTTGTACCTTGTCGCCTTGCTTAACCAAAATCTCAGCATCCAATGGCAAAAAAATATCCACTCTAGAACCCAACTTAATGAATCCCATATCCTCACCTTGAATAACATTATCGCCCGGATTGACGTAATTCACAATACGACGCGCAAGTGCACCAGCAATTTGTCTAAATAATACCTCCTTCCCTTCAGATGCTATCACGGTAGTATTTCGCTCGTTTTCTGTAGAAGACTTAGGGTTCCAAGCAGCAAGATATTTTCCCGCATGGTATTTTGTGTAAGACACTTTACCACCGATAGGATTCCTGTTAACATGCACATTCAGTGGAGACATAAATACACTTACTTGGATACGCTCAGCTCTGAAATATTCTGGCTCATTTACTTTTTCAATAGCAACGACTTTCCCGTCTGCAGGCGAATACACAATAGAGTCATTCATGTTTGGAATAGTACGTTTCGGGTTCCTGAAAAACCAGACCAATAGAAAGAAGAGAATACTGAATACCAGTAACAGAAATGGAAATACACTTGGTAAAAACGTGTAAGACAAGAAAGAAACTAAACCAAACAAAACTAAGCTAAATGATAAGCTTACAATACCTTCGCGATGTATCATTGTAAAATATTAAAGTGTTCAATCAATAAAATTAAAAAAGGAAGAATGTAAATAAACGCATCAAACCTGTCGTAAAAGCCCCCATGTCCAGGGAGCAAAGTACCAGAGTCCTTTACTTTAAAATAGCGCTTAAACTGGGAAGCAATCAGATCTCCAATTGCGCCTAATCCCCAAACAACTAAGCCAATAATGACCCACCCGCTCCAGGTACCTACTTGGAAATAACTAAAAAGAATATAGGACGCTAATAACGTCACCATACAAGCACCCCATAATCCCTCCCATGTTTTTTTTGGAGAAATACTTGGAAACAACTTCCGCTTTCCTAATTGGGATCCTACAAAGTAAGCAGACGAATCAGAAACCCAAATCAATATCATAGCACTGATTAAAATATAATTCGGGATATTCCATTCCAAGAAAATGGCAAGAATAAAAGGAACAACAATATACATAGAGCCCAGAATTGCACGCCCTCGTTCTAAATTCAGAAACCCCTTAAACAAGTTGACTAAGAGTAGTAAGTTGATTGCCACGAGTACATAACTCAAAATTGTCTGAGAATCTGCACCCCTAAAAAAACAAAGTGCGGTATATCCAGCCACAATAAGCAAGCTGTTAAACCAATCCCTTGATTTAAATTCTGTGAGTTTAGTAAATTCCCAAAAAGAAAGTAATGGGACGAGCACAAGTAATATCAGTCTCGTTACCTCACTAAAGAAGAGCAAGCCTAATATTACTAGACCAAATATGATTCCCGTTATAACCCTTTGCTTCAATTGATGTATTTTTGCAAAGAAACAGATTTCCTATGACCCGATTAAGTGTTAACATCAATAAAGTTGCCCTAATTAGAAATAGTAGAGGGCAAAACCTCCCAGATTTAGCGAAAGTAGCAGTAGACTGCGAAAATTTCGGCGCCCAGGGTATCACGGTGCACCCTAGACCAGATGAAAGACATATAAAATATGACGATCTTCCTATACTTAAGGAGGTAGTCACAACTGAATTCAATATTGAAGGATATCCTTCAGAAAAATTTACAAAGGCAGTATGTGCAGTAAAACCGCATCAGGTGACCCTCGTGCCGGATCCACCAGGAGCACTGACTTCTAATGAAGGCTGGGACACAATTGGCAAAAAAGAACTATTGATTCCAATAATACAATCGTTTCAGGATCAAGGCATTAGAGTCTCATTATTCTTAAACGCGGAGGAAGACTTAGTAAAAGCCGCAAAAGAATGTGGAACAGACAGAATTGAGTTCTATACTGGGAAATATGCCCTCAATTACTCAGATAGCCCCGAAAAGGCCGTCAAAATGCATAAAACAGCTGCCAAAACAGCTGTGAATTATGATTTAGGAATCAATGCGGGGCATGACTTAAACCTCGAAAACCTTAAGTATTACAGGCAAAATGTCGCGAATCTCTTAGAAGTCTCCATCGGACACGCAATTGTCTGTGACGCTTTATATTACGGGCTTAAAAGTACCATCCTAATGTACCGGTCACTATTAGTATGACAGTAAAAGCAGCTTATTGCAGAGTATCGCCGTTAAATCTTAAGGAACTCTTAACAAAAGCCATATTGTCTTAAATTTGTTAAGTAACATATGCTTAACATTCGGGACAATTTCATTATCATTGTATCGAACATAGAGTTCATTTTTAGAGAATAAACCTGCACAAAAAAAATCATAGCCACTAAGGTGGGATATGACATCATTATTTTTTAGAATTATTATTAATAAATCAAGCAGTATGAAAAAACTCTCACTCTTGCTGGGATTAGTTGTTTTTGTAATGGGAACAGCTTTATCTCAAAGGTCTATTAGTGGTACAATCATCGATAACACAGGATTGCCACTAATTGGAGCAAACGTTTTGGTCAAAGGAACCACAGCCGGTACAATAACTGATATTGATGGAAACTTTACTATGGATGTGCCAGAGGGCGCAAACGAAGTTGAAGTATCCTACACTGGTTTCACAACACAAACCATTAATATTGATGGACTGAGTCGTATAGACATGACATTATCCGAAGGAGAACTTTTGGATGAGATCGTGGTTACAGGACTCGGTATTAAAAAAGAGAAAAAAGCACTCGGGTACGCCGTGAGTTCTGTTGGTGATGACCAAATAGAGAATCGCGCAGATGCGGATGTTGCCAGAATCTTATCTGGAAAAGCTGCTGGGGTACAAATTACTTCAGCCGGAGGTGCTTCTGGTTCAGGAACCAATGTAACTATTAGAGGACTCAGTTCTTTTAGTGGTTCTAACCAAGCATTATTTATCGTAGATGGGGTTCCATTTAGTAACGATACGAATGCAGGGATTAATGGAGGCTCTGGTAGTTTCATCAACGGAGCTACACAAGGATCAAGATTCCTTGATTTAGATCCTAACAATATTGCAAGTATAGAAATCTTAAAAGGTCTTACTGCTGCTACCCTGTATGGTACGCAAGGAAGAAATGGGGTAATCCTCGTTACAACCAAAGCAGGAGCTGCAGAAATAGGTCCTAAAAAAACAGAGATCACTGTTAGCCAATCTTATTTTGTAAACGAGATGGCATCAATTCCAGATTACCAAGATCAATTTGGTAACGGATTTGACCAAAGTTTTGGATGGTTCTTTAGTAACTGGGGACCTAGTTTTGAAGAAGGTGGAACAGCTGGATGGGGAGCACAACCGTCTATTGATGAAAATGGTACACTACTTCACCCATACGCGTCATCAGCATTCTTGAATCCTGATGGAGCGAATACTGGAACAAGCGTTTTAGCACAAGAATTTGCAAACCAAAGATATGACTGGAGACCCTATAATTCTGTAGAAGAATTCTTCCGAACAGGAAATACATCTATTACATCATTGAACATGGCAGGTAGTAACGATGCAGGTAACACTGTATACAACGCGAATGCGAGTTTCACAAATGATGTAGGATTTACACCTGGAAATGATCTAAATAGATTTAATGCTTCTGTTGGTGGTAAAACTAAACTTACGAATAAGTTTAGTATCACTGGAACAATGAATTATGCTAGAACAGACTACAACACACCTCCTGTTTCTTCAAGTAGAGGAAATGGTACAGATGGTCTTTCTGTATACGGTAACGTATTTTTTACACCACGTAGTGTTGATCTTATGGGACTACCATTCGAAGATCCTGTAACGAAAGGAAGTATCTACTATAGAAATGGTAATGATATCATCAATCCAAGATGGACTGCCAAAAATGTAGTCTACAATCAGTTAACAAACAGATTTAACTGGAATATCGGAGTAGGGTATGAACTTATGGATAACTTAGAAATTAAATGGAGAAGTGGTCTTGATTTCTACAACGAAAGAAATAACAATAGCTCTAACAAAGGAGGTGTTAACTTTACAAATGCAGTATTTGGATTCCTAGATACATATGATAACAATAATGCTATTTGGGATCATTTAGTATCACTAGATGGAAGCTACCAGTTAACAGAAGACCTAGGTTTGAGTTATACAGTTGGAGGAACAAATAGATCAGATGAATTTGATCAAAGTGGTGTTGGAAGTACAGGACAGATTGTCTATGGAGTAAAAAGACATTTCAACTACGAAAATCAATCTCCAATTCAGTACTCTGTAAAGAGAAATATTAGAGGTCTCTTTGGACAAGCATCGTTTGATTATAAAGATTACTTATACTTCAACCTTTCTGCTAGAAAAGATTGGGTATCTAACTTCTCATCAGAAAATAATTCCATTACTTACCCTGGTGTAAGTATGTCATTCTTACCTACAGCACTTTTCGAAGGCTTACAATCAGAAAACGGTCTTAACTTCTTAAAAGTAAGAGCGAGTTACGGTACGTCTGCAAACTTTGATACGCAGAACCCTTATCCAACTGTTGGTGTTGTTGAGCAGAATACAAACGTATTTACGGACGCAAGTGGAAACCCACTTACAACAAATCAGATTGATAACTTTAGAGCAAATCCAGACTTAAAACCTGAGTTATTGCAGGAGCTTGAATTTGGAATTGAGGCAAGATTCTGGAAATATAGAGGGTACTTTGATTTCACATTCTTTAACAGAACAACAGATAATCTAATCGTAACACAGCCATTACCTCCTTCCACAGGATTCTCGTTTACTCAAAATAACGTAGGTGAGATTCAGAATAAAGGTATAGAGGCGTCACTTAATGTTGATATAGTTGAGGCAGGAGGTTTCACATGGAATACTGGTGTTAACTTCTTTGCTAACAGTGAGACAGTAACAGAATTAGAAGAAGACTTTATCGCATACGCAGGTTCACTTGCAGTTGGTGGTGGATTATTTAGAGGATCAAACGCAGCGATCAAAGGAGAATCTTTAGGAACAATTGTGGGAACACAGATTGAAAGAGATGATCAAGGAAGATTTATTGTAAATTCTGCTGGTAGTTATTCTATAGCTGAACAAGATGCGGATGGAAATGTTCCGATTATTGGAGACGCAGTTCCTGATTACACGATGAACTTCCTAAATACGTTAACTTATAAAGGTGTAAGCTTAGGCGTACAGATTGGACATACTAAAGGAGGTGACATACTTTCGAGTACGATCGCAGCTCTTTTAGGTAGAGGACTAATTGTGGAAACTCAAGATAGATTAGCAACATACATCTTACCAGGCGTTACGGCTGATGGAACACCGAATCAAACACAATTAAATAACTCAACGTATTTCTTTTCTAACTTACTTTTTGGACCAACCGAAACAAGAATTTATGATGCATCAGTTGTAAGACTGCAAGAAGTGTCATTATCATATGACTTGCCTTCAAGTCTTTTAGATAATACACCATTCGGGAGAATGTCATTATCACTTCAAGGTTTTAATCTTTGGTATGATGCGTATAACACACCAGATGGAGCGAACTTCGATCCAAACGTTGCAGGTGTTGGTATTGGAAACGGTAGAGGATTTGATTTCTTGAACGGACCAAGTTCAAGAAGATATGGAGTAAGTATTAAGACATCTTTTTAAAAGTTATAGATATGATAAATAAAATTCGATATATATTCTCACTTGCTCTAGTACTAATTATGGTACAGGCATGTGATCAAACAGACTTGGACTTACAAGTAAGTCCAAACGATTTAGCCGCGGATGCATCAGATCCTAATTTATTGTTGAACGCGGTGCAACTAGCATACGCAGGAAACCAGGATGTTTTGAGTGAGGTTGCAGGCGAGCTTACTAGAATTGAGTATTTCTTCGGAAGAGATTATCGTAATAATCTTCCTGGAACTACTTTAGATGGTGTGTGGAGAAGAACCTATAGTAGTGGAACAACACGAATTGGCGATTCGGGAACGAATGGAGTTGCAGTTGGTATACTTACGAACTTGCAAGCACTCGAAGCAATTAATGAAAGTGGTGCATCTGATGTTTCTTTCCATATAGGTGTTGCAAAAGCTTTGTACGCACATTCACTTTTTCAACTTGTTGATTTTGTGGGAGCAGCAGCATTTTCTCAAGCAGGAAATCCTGATTTTCCAGCTCCAACGCTTGACAGTGGAGAAGATGTCTACAACGCAGCATTCACTCTTTTAGATGAAGCGGAAGTTTTATTAGCAGCTACATCAACACCGCCAGGAGTAGTGGATTTATTTTATGGTGGAGATCCCGCTTCTTGGATTAAACTAATCAATACGATTAGATTACGATCTTATGTTTTAACTGGGAATAAATCTGCTTTTGATGCTATCATCACTGAGGATAACTATATTTCAAGTAGTGGGGATGATTTCCAATTACAATATGGAACAAGTGAATTACAGCCAGATAACAGACATCCAGATTTTGCCCTTGATTACAAGTCTGATGGTTCAGAAATCTATCAGTCGAATTGGTTGATGGCAACAATGTTGGAAAATGATGACCCTAGAAGATTCTATTATTTCTACAGACAACAATCTGGAACGCCTGGAGCTTTGGATGTAGCTGGAGTAGAAGTGCCGCCTAATGAGGAAGAATTAGCATGTTCATTGATAATTCCGCCAGACCATTACGATGGTTTTGTATTCTGTTCAGTAGATGCAGGATACTGGGGTCGTTCGCATGGAAATGACGAAGGAACGCCTCCTGATGGTTTCAGAAGAACAGCTGTAGGAGTATATCCTGCTGCAGGAAGATTTGATGATGGTAGTTTTGGTGTAGTAGGATTTGGCGCAGGAGGAGCAGGAGCGGGAATAGAACCTATTATACTTTCTTCTTATGTAGAATTCTGGAAAGGAATTATGGCAGACGGTGCTGGTAAAGCAGCATTCCTTAGATCAGGATTAGAACATTCTATGGAAAAAGTAAGATCTTTTGGTGCTCTAGATGCTGAAGCAGATATGTCACAGGCACCTACAGATGAAGATGTTACTGGATATATTGATGGAATCGTGGCTGATTATGTAGCGGCGACTGGTGATGACAAAGAGAACATTTTTGCTGAGCAATACTTCACTACTCTCTATGGAGGTCCTACTGAGTCCTATAATTACTACAGATTGACTGGATATCCTACTACTTTATTACCTAACTGGGAACCAAATCCAGGGCCTTTCCCTAGGACTATGTTAATCCCACAG
>Ga0115031_1002829_pt1 | contig 12927 bp, 8 predicted proteins | sample Maine_Asex4_meta_FD_87301 | JGI IMG/M metagenome (GOLD analysis project Ga0115031, IMG submission 87301) | Marine algal microbial communities from Maine, USA - Maine_Asex4_metaG | ecosystem: Host-associated > Algae > Red algae > Unclassified | place: Maine, USA | collected 2015-01-05 | reverse complement strand
CTGCGTTCTAATCCATCCCCTAGCACCTGCGTCAGCGCACCCAACCTTCCTTTCCGGGTCAAAAAAACGATCAAAGCGGCTATCCGAAAACCAAAGGCACTGAAATCCCCTTTGTATTTCCGACCTTCGCATTCCGATCCAGAAAACCAGTCCATGAGCCAAGTCAGTTTCCACCCGCTTCCCATTGCTTCCATCACCGCTGAGACCGACAAAGCCGTTACCGTTGTCTTCCGGATTACGGATGCGCTGGCGGAGCAGTTTACCTACAAAGCCGGGCAATATCTGACCCTGAAATTTGTGGTCAATGGTAAGGAAGAGCGGCGGGCCTACAGTATGTGCTCAGCCCCGCACGACGACGAAATTGCGGTAACGGTGAAAAGGGTCAAGGGCGGCATCGTCAGTAACCACATCGCCGACGTCCTCAAGGCGGGGGACGTGGTGGAAGCCATGCCTCCGCAGGGGCGCTTCATGGCCAGCCCTGAATCCGCTGCCCGGCGGGATTATTTTCTATTCGGAGCCGGCAGCGGCATCACCCCGCTGATGTCCATCCTTCGTGCCGTTCTTGAGCAGGAGCCCAAATCAAGCGTACATCTCCTCTACGGAAACCGGGACGAAGAAAACATCATCTTTGAAAAACAGCTGGCGGAGCTGCAAAAGCACTACGAAGGGCAGCTGGAAGTGGAGCACATCCTCTCCCGGCCAAAAAAATATAAAACGGGTGGGCTCAAAGGGCTTTTTTCCAGCGGTAAACCGAAGTGGGACGGCAAGATCGGCCGCATCGACATCCCGGCCGTACAACGATTCATGGCCGCTCATCCGGGAAAGGTGACGGACAAGCAATACTACATCTGTGGCCCCGGCCAAATGATCGACAACGTTGAGCAGGCCTTACTGGGGCTGGGCGTACATAAGGAGTACATCCACGCGGAGCGCTTCGTATCCGCCAACGACGTGAAGAAAGTTAAAACATCGAACGACGCCGTTGTTGGAGCACAGGTAATGGCTACCCTCGGGGGTAAGAACGTAGAAGTAACCCTGAAGCCCGGGCAGACCATTCTTGACGGCCTACTGGAAAGCGGCGCCGCGCCGCCCTACAGCTGCCTCGCTGGTGCCTGCAGCACCTGCATGGCCAAGGTTACCAAGGGAGGCGTTAAAATGGACGTTTGCTTCGCCATCGATGATGATGAAATTGCTGAAGGATATATCCTGGCCTGCCAGTCTCATCCCACCACGCAGGAGGTGTATGTCGATTTTGATGTGTAGTGTGAAAAAGCGAAGTTTTCACAAAAGGATAAGGGTTCTGGTACAACTCATAAGGGCTTCAGAACGTATTTTTATTGTGCGACAGTTGACCTCGTCGTATATTATGCGTCCAACGATTGCCTAAGCTATCCGTCATGCCTGTCATTTCTAGTTTTATGAAGCTGTTGTTCCTGTCTTTGCTCTGCCTTTTTTCAGCGGGTATGGCAGCACAGGTGGCTTTGGGGAACGGTAAGCAACCACGAGAAAAGGACCCTGTGCTACGGCCGGACGGAACACAGTTGTTTTTCACCCGCCCGGACTTTTTTGATAACAAAGGTTCCGACAACGCCGCCGACATCTGGATGCGCCCCCGCTACGCTGACGGAAGCTGGGGGCGGGTGCTCAACCCCGGCTCCCCGATCAATTCATTCGCCCACGACCGGGCGCTGGCTTTTAGCCCCGATGGAAACCGGCTGGCCGTGCTCCGCACCGGCGTGAGCAACTTCGTAGACCTGCTGGAAGTTAGTGGCCGAAACTGGCGAATACTCGAAAGCTGGCCGCTGCCGCAGGCAACGGCCCCAAGGTTTGACCTTACGTTTGACCCCAACGCCCTGCGGCTGATTTACAGCAGCTATGGCCAGGGGGGGCAGCTGGACCTGTTCGTGCAGGACGCCCTGCCCGGCGGCAAATGGGCTGCCGCCACCGAACTCCGCCTCCTCAATAGCGAAGACAATGAGATGTCTCCCATGCTTGCCTCCGACGGGCGAACACTTTACTTCCGCCGTGGTAGCCAGTGGCTCCGGCAGGACGACCTGAACCAGCGGGCCGTTCCCGTAGGTATTTCGGAAACAATTCAACAGTTCAGCCTCCTTCCTTCCGGTACGGACCCGGCGGCGGAAGCCATCGTGGTTACCCGGCAGACGGGGAACAAAGAGCAGCTGCTTAGCATGGCCTTCCCGATTGAGGCAAGGCTGCAACCCTCTTCTCTTTTCCGGGGTAACCTGCCCGCTCCACCTTCAATTGGTGAAGCCACGGCGGAAGTTCCCTTTGAAAACGGCCGGGAACTACGCGTACACCCCGACGGGCTCCAGCGATACGCCATCTACCTCCGGGAAGGAGAAAAACTGGTCGCTGACGGTAGCCTGCCTTCCATGACGAATACCCAAAGCGGCAGCCTCGCCGCCGCCGCTCAGGATGCTTCGTCCGCCAGCACCTCCCGCGAACGTACCCAGCTGGAAGTTGGCATCGCCCGCCATGAGCGTGACCTGCGGCGTCTGGACGATGAGCGCCGTCGCTACGAACAATCATTGGTGCAGGCTGATGATGAGCTGCTCAACCTGCGCGCCCAACTCGCCCGCGCCCAGCTCCCCGCCGGGGATACACTGCCTCCCCGCGGCACCGCAAAAAGCGGCAGTACCCGAGACCGGTACGCTGAGGAATTGGCAGAGCTGGAACGGAAAAAGGCCAAATTCCGGCAGCAGCAGGACGATAAAATCAGACAGCGAAATCGTGGTAAAGACGATTACCGCTGGCAGGAAACAACGCGAAGTACGGCCACCCCCACGCCCAATACGGCAAGCCGGGCTCCCGGTATCGGAGATGCCTACACCCCGCTGCCCGATCCCCGTCTGCAGCAGGAACAAGCTTATCAGGACAGCCTGCGACTGAATTCTACGGTTCGCTCAGGCTTGTACCCTAATCAGCAAGCCCGTGCTTACGAGCGTGAGCCCTGGGAGAATGAAGTGCAGCGTGGCCTGCCGAGAACAAGCCCGATTTCCCCGGAAGAGGCTGCTCGCCTGGATGCAGAGTACCAAAAGAAGATCAACGAAATCGCCGCCATGAAGGCGAAACTGCAACGTCTCAACAGTACTGATAGCCGCCAGCCCGCTGCTCAGCAATCCCGAAGCACTATCAATAACCCCGCCTGGAACACCAGGGGGCAAGCCGTTAACCAGGCACCCGCTCGCCAGGCTCCTGCACCGGATACCTACGATAATCGTTACGCGCCGCCAGCCAGTCAGGTCCGCGCACCGGCCACTTATGGTCAGCCCGCAGCAGCACCCGCCGCAGGCATACCCGCTGGGATCAGCTTTATCCCGAACACCGCTTACCCTGATGGGGCTGGCTACGGAGGCCTTGACCAATTAGCTCGTCAGATTCAATCTTCAGCAACGGTCCTTGAAATCCGTATTCACACGCCCGCAGAAATGGATCGTCGCGCCGCCCAGCTGCTGAGCGAAGAGCGGGCAACCACCCTTAGGAACTACCTCACCGAGCAGGGTGTTTCCCCCCGCAACTACAAAGTGTTTGGCTTTGGAAATAACCTTACGGGGAGTGGTGGGGAACGGGTGGAGATCTTTCGGTAGAGTACAAAGAATAAAGTTTTTGGGGTAAATACCCTGGGCCCTCGGTGCGCTTCTCGGCTCGCCTCTCCTTCGTCGAGGCTCGCTCGAAGCTTACTCGGGCAGCGAACCTTCGGGAATTATCCGTCCGCGCGTAGCGCGCGGATAGCCCTTTCCCATACCGTCGGTCCCCGAATAAGTGCCGAGCGAGAGAAGCGAGCCGAGGTACGCACCGAGGGGCTTTACACACTGCAATTTTAATTATTGTGTACTAATTACTAAGACCTAACCAACACGCAAAGGTTTCTATCCCGGTTACTTATCTACCGACTACAACACTACCGTCTACCTCCTAATGCGCCTCCAGCCAATTGTCCCCCATATCCGTTTCCACAACGATCGGAACGGATAAGTCCGGAATGGCCTCCCGCATGAGTTCTTCGATGATGGGTTTAATGGCATCGACTTCGTCTTTGGGCGTGTCGAAGACCAGTTCATCGTGTACCTGCATGATCATTTTTGTCTCGAAGTTGCCTTCGGTCAGTGCCTTGTCAATTCGGATCATGGCGACCTTGATCATGTCGGCAGCGGTGCCCTGGATTGGAGTGTTCATCGCCATCCGTTCAGCGATGGAGCGGGTGAGTCCGCTTTTGGAGTTGATGTCTCGCAGACCACGTTTACGACCCAGCAGCGTCATGGCGTAGCCTTCTTCGCGGGCGGTTTCCACGCTGGTAGCCATGTAGGACTTCAGGCCGGGGAAACGCTCGTAGTAATTCTTGACCAGGGCGGCGGCTTCCTTACGGGTGATCTCCAGTTGTTGCATCAGGCGCGTAGCGCCGGCACCGTAAAGGATGGCGAAGTTGATGGTTTTGGCCTGGTTTCTTTGCGCACGGGTAACGTCTTCGAAGGGGACATCGAAGACGAGCGCAGCGGTCGCCGTGTGAATGTCACGTCCGTGCTGGAAAGCTTCCACCATCCCTTTATCATCGCTCAGAGCGGCGACGAGACGGAGCTCGATCTGGCTGTAATCAGAAGCCAGCAGGACGTGCTTGTCGTCGCGGGGAATGAAGGCTTTGCGAATCTCTGCCCCCTGCGGCGTGCGCACGGGAATGTTCTGTAGGTTCGGGTGCGCGCTGCTGAGGCGGCCGGTGGCGGCTACCGTCTGGTTAAAGCTGGAGTGGACGCGCCCCGTCTCTTCGTTTACCAGAGTAGGCAATGCGTCTACGTAAGTGCTCAGCAGTTTACTCAGGCTCCGGAAGCGAAGAATTTTGGCGACGATGGGCGCTTCGCCCGCCAGGTCCAGCAGCGTCGCTTCGTCGGTTTTATACTGGCCAGTCGCGGTTTTTTTGCCTTTGTAGGGCAGTTCCATGCGGCCAAAGAGGATCTCTCCGATCTGTTTCGGGGAGGCGATGTTGAAGGGGGAGCCGGCCTCTTCGTAAATCTCTTTTTGGAGGTCGGCGATCTCTCCGCCCAGCACTTTGCTGTAGTTGTTGAGAAAGTCAACGTCGAGGTTAACGCCGTTGAGTTCGATGTTTTTAAGCACATAGATCAGCGGTGCTTCGATGGTTTCGTAGAGTTCAACGAGGCCTTCTTCTTCGAGCTCGGGCCAAAGGGCGTGGTAGAGGCGCAGGGTGATGTCGGCGTCTTCGCAGGCGTAGTCGACGACTTTGTCTACGGGGATATCCCGCATCGTTAGCTGCTTCTTCCCTTTCCCGATCAGCGTTTCGATGGCCACGGGTTTGTAGTTCAGGTAGGCCTCGCTGAGGAGATCCATCTTGTGTCGTTTCTCGGGGTGCAGAAGGTAGTGCATCACCATCGTGTCCAGCAGCGGACCGGCGATGGGCGCGCCGTAGCGCTCCAGCATCATGAGGTCGTATTTGATGTTCTGGCCTACCTTTTGGGTCTTGGGGTCAGCAAAGAGCGGCGCGAATTCGGCGACGATGGCTTCGGCTCCGGGGCGGTCAGCGGGCACGGGCACGTAGTAGCCCTCGCCGGATTTCCAGCTGAAGGAAAGGCCAACAAGTTCTGCAGAGGCAGCGTGTACGCTCGTCGTTTCGGTGTCAAAGGCATAGAGGGTTTGTTTCTTCAGCTCTGCGATCAGCGCGGCCCGTTCTTCGGGGGTGTCGACCTTTTTGTAGTCCTGCTCGGTGTTCGTGATGTTGTGGTCCGCAATGGCGTGGGCGGCTGGTTTGGCGAAGCGACTGCCAGAACCTTTTTTGGTCGCGGACGTGGTCACTGAGCCTGCCGAATGTGCTGGTGCAGCGGAGGTTGGAGGAGCAAAGAGGTCTCCCTGTGCGCCGGGCAAAGGTTTGGACTCTTCTTCCGTGCCGAGAATATCTCTGGCGATGGAGCGGAACTCCAGCTCCCGGAAGATGTCCGTCAGGTGCTCGCGGTTGAAGTTCTCGATGCGGTAAGCCTCTTCGTGGAAGGTGACGCCAGGTACGTTAATGTCGATGGTGGCAAGCACTTTGCTTTGCAGGGCCTGCTCGCGGAACTCCCGCAGGCGCTCCTGGTTTTTACCCTTGATCTGGTCCGTGCTGTCCAGTAATGTTTCCAGGCTGCCGAACTGGTTAATGAACTTCTCAGCGGTCTTCGGGCCGATGCCGGGTACACCATGAATGTTGTCCACCTTGTCTCCCATCAGGCTCAGCATATCGATGACCTGCTCCGGGCGTTCGATGCCCCATTTGGCCTTGATTTCTTCTACGCCCAAAATGTCAATACCGTTGCCCATCCGGCTTGGCTTGTACATATAGATATTTTCTTCTACGAGCTGGCCGTAATCTTTGTCCGGTGTCACCATATACACTTCAAAACCTTCGCGGGCGGCCTGTTTGGCGAGCGTACCGATGACGTCGTCCGCTTCGTAGTTGTCAATAACAATGATGGGAATGTTGAAACCCTGCAGGATCTGATGCACGTAGGGGAAGGCGACCGTGATGTCTTCGGGGGTCTCTTCGCGGTTGGCTTTGTAGTCGGGCGCAATTTCGTTGCGGAAGGTCGGCCCCTGCGGATCAAAAACGACGGCCAGGTGGCTGGGCGACTGGTTTTTCATCAGATCCCAAAGCGTTCGGGTGAAGCCGAACATGGCAGAAGTATTGATTCCCTTGCCGTTAATCATCGGTCGGTTGATGAAGGCAAAGTGCGCCCGGTATACTAGGGCGTGACCGTCGAGGAGGAATAGTTTTTTCTTGCTGGTGTCGGACATGGGGTAAAGATAGCGGGAGGGCTTGGTTCCGGGTGGGTGGTGGGCGTTTTTTTTGGGGTCGCTTCGCGACGATGTTTCATGCAGACGGACGCGGAAGGGGGAGAGGACGCAGAGGGGGCGCTTCGCGACTGGGTTTTCGCGCGGAGATTGCGGAGGGGAGGAGAGAGGCGGAGTTTTGGTCACTTCACATTCGGCTACGCTCAGTGGGGTCCGTACGGGGTTTCACGCAGAAGAGGAAAGAGGAGGCGGAAGAGAAGGAAGGGGGGACACGGATTCAGAGTCGAGGGACGGAGGGTCGGCGTAGCCGGGGCGTAGTCCCTTGGCTGATAAGGACGGGTTGAATATCCACAAGTTGCTCCCATTTTTACCGATACAACCGTAATAAAAAAAACCGCGCCAGTGCGGTGAAGCACTGGTGCGGATTGATTTTTTGCTCGCGGGCATTTATGCCGGTAATCGTTTACTCCTCCGGAGAAGAAGGCTTCGGCCCACGGCCCCGCCCTCTGCCCCGTCCCCGCTGTTTACGGTTAGGATCACGGGGTTGATCACCACCAGAGCGTTCCTGCCGGGGCTGATCGTTGCTTCTTTCGCCGCGGGGGGCGTCTTTGCTGTCGCCTTCGGAGCGGGGCTTCCGGTTCCGGTTGCCGCCGCCGCCGGAGCGATTGCCGCCGCCGCCACGGCCGCCACCGCCGCCACCCCGGCGATCTCCGCCACGACCCCGGCCACTGCCACCGCCACGCCGATCACCGCCACGTCCGCGTCCTCCGCGGTCATCGCCCTTGTCTTGCAGGCGTTCGGGAACTTCGAGTCGTTCGACCTTCATCTCCATCAGTTCTTCGATGGCCTTGAAGCGACGGCGATCATCGCCGCTGATCAGCGTAATCGCCTCGCCTTCCGCCGCCGCACGGGCCGTCCGGCCAATCCGGTGAACGTAGTCTTCGGCATCGCCCGGAACATCAAAGTTGATGACCAGGTCAATGCCGTTGATGTGAATACCCCGGCTGAGGACGTCGGTCGCAACGACCACCTGGATGGCACCGGAGCGGAACTGGCGCAGGCGTTCTTCTCTTTCATTTTGGTCCAGATCGGAAGAAACATCCTTCACCTTGGGGTTTTACGTGCCAGACGGCGGGTAAGTTCCCGGACTGTTTTTTTACGGCCGCAGAAGATGAGGATACGGTCCATCGTCTTGCACTTCTCCTTCAGTACTTCTTCGATGAGGGCGTTCTTGGCCCAGTCGGCGACGTAGTAAGCCTTCTGCTTGATCTTCTCTGCGGGCTTGGAGATGGCGATGCTGATCTCGACGGGGTTCTTCAGGATGTCCCGGCTAAACTTGCGGATCTTGTTCGGCATGGTGGCGGAGAAGAAGAGAATCTGTAGGTTCTCTTTGGGCAACATGTCGATGATCTTGAGCATGTCGTTGACGAAACCCATATCGAGCATCCGGTCGGCCTCATCGAGGACGAGGTGGCGGACTTCGCTCAGGTCGGTGTAGCCCATGTCGAGGTGAGCCATCAGGCGGCCGGGGGTGGCAACTACAATGGGGGCACCGCCCTTGAGCGCCTTTTGCTCCTGGGCCATGCTGTGGCCGTCGCGGCCGCCGTAGACGGGGATGGAGCTGGCTTCCATGTGGAAACTGAAACCCTCCAGCTGGCGGTCTATCTGCATCGCGAGCTCCCGGGTGGGGGTCAGTACAATGGTGGCCACTTTAGTGGGCGGGTTGTCGCAGATGTCGGTCAGGATGGGCAGCAGGAAAGCGGCCGTTTTACCGGTTCCGGTCTGGGCTACGGCCAGCACGTCGCGCCCTTCAATCGAAGGCGGAATGGCCTGTGCCTGAATGGGGGTACATTTTTCGAAGCCCATATCATCAAGGGCGTCGAGTACTTCGTCGGCAATATCGAGTTCGTCAAAATAGACGACTTCCTCCTCCGCTTCTTCGGGGGCTAAATCGGGATTAGTATCCATGTATGGCTTGTGGTTATGCAAGCCATATTCTCCCTGGCCTGCTTCGTTTTGTTGAAGTTGCCGGCGTTCCGGCGGCGCGAAGATACGGATATTTGTTTTTGTGGGGATGGGGGAGCAAACGGATGTGTGTATAACCAAATGCGCAACCAGGTGCCAGAGGAACCTTCATCGACAAGAATTTCAGCGGACAGCATACAGCGTTCAGTGCAGAACAGCCTGTATGCTGGTTTAGGAGTTGAGTCGGGTAGATTCAGCTCGTCCGTGCATTTGGTTATACACACAAACGGATTCTTTCATTTTTTCCGGATGGACTTGGATTTGTAACGCGAATCAAGAGCTAAACTACCCTTCGGCGCGTATTTCGGCTTGCTGTTTTCCCTGAGCAAACACCGAGCCCGTTCGGCAGGCTCAGGGACCAGGTGGTGAAACGAAGCTGAGGTGTGCGCCGAATGGCGGGATTAGCAGAGTTTTAAACCTTGATTCACGTTTATAGAGAAACCTTGCCCTTTACTTCTCCTTGCACCTGCGTTTGCGCCCCCTGTTGTGCCTTTCGTATCTTCCGCGGGAAATACCTTAAACAAAATTAGAACCAAAAGTTGCCGACAACGGCGGGAATGATTTGATTCCAGGGCTCCCAACGGGCAAGCACCGTACCTACGCCAGCCGAAACTAACTCCGTGAACAGTTCGGTATTTAACGATTAGCTACGCTAAACACTAATCTCTCAAGGTAATCACGATGACGCCGGCCGCTCCCTGAGCACCATAAATGGCGGTTTCATCAGCGCCTTTAAGCACTTGTACACGTTTAATGTCGCGGGCATCCACGGAGTTGTAAATCGTGGAGTAATCAAAGCCTATTTTAGAACCATTAAGGACGTAAAGTGGGTTGTTGCTGCCGGATTGAAAACTAACAGGGCCGCGAACGCTCACCCGGGCATAGGCACCACTACCGGAAATATTTACGCCAGACACACGCTGCAGGTAAGCCGTCAGATCAAGTGGTTGATCGGTCGCGCTGCTTTCCACTACGTTCTTGTTGGGGTCATTGACGGTGGCGCTGGCTGTGGATCGGTTGGTGCGCGAAGCGCAGCCCACGAGCAGAGCGCAAAGTAGCAATAGGGTGAAAATACGAGACATAGTTATTGCTTTTTTAATTTAAATTCGATGACTCCATTTCCTCCCTGCAGGCCATAACGAGCAGTTTCGCTGGCGTCTTTGAGAACCCGCACCCGGGCGATATCATCCGGATTAATGGTGTTGTATATGGTAGCTAAACGGGTGCCCATGATGGTGCCGTCCACTACGTAAAGCGGTTCCGAAACAGCATTAAAGCTGGAGTTGCCCCGAACCCGAACCGTAGCCTCGGCACCATTACCGCGCACGTTCACGCCAGGAATGCGGCGGAGGTAGGAAGCCAGATCAATGCCGCTGCCGGCGTCGACTTCGGTGGAGTTGGCGTCTCGTTCTTTTTCCTGCCGGAGTTTGCTGGCCGGAGCATCTGTATTTTTTGTGGCACTGCAAGTCGTTAAGGACAAGCAAGACAGGATAACAAGGTAAAGGAAAATACGCATGATCGGTGTTGTATGAGTCTTAAAAGATAGGGTAATTGGTTACACACACGAGGGCGGGTAGCCACACCTCTCTGCCAAATGGTCCTATCGGAGGTTGATTTCTACTACACCATTAGCCCCCTGAACACCGTATAGACCAATGTCTCCAGCATTTTTAAGGATCTTAACGGAGGAAACTTGCTGAATGTCAACCATCTGATATACTTGGGTATAATCTCTGCCAACAATGTTACCATTAAGTACAAATAGTGGGTTGGGGTCGCTGTTAATCGTCGTTACCCCACGGATATTGATGATGGCACTTGATCCGTCGCCCGTTATTTGAGCTTCCCCCAATCGACGAATGTATTCTGTAAGGTCGAGCGCGTTTTCAATACTCGGTTCAGAAACGGAGGGCTTATTCCCTTCTCCGGAAACGGCTTGCGAGCTATAGCAGGTGAAGAGGAGCGATGAGAGGACCAAAAGGGATAGTAAGTGGCGTAGAGACATGATTCTGTGTATTTCTTTTTCGTGGTAACAAGGAATTAAAGTTAAGGGTTATTGAGGACAGGTTGCCTTCAAAGTTACCGCATGCAACTAATGCCCTACTTAATTACCTTTGCACCCTAATAAATCCGCCCTCGTTTGTAGGAGGGCAAAGAATCAAACCCCGAATGATCAATATCAGTTTTCCCGACGGTAATGTCCGTCAGTACGAAGCAGGAACTACCGCCTTCGAAATTGCCAACAGCATCAGCGAAGGCCTGGCCCGCAACGTTTTTTCCGCAACGGTGAACGGCACCCTAACCGATCGGGATCTTCCTCTTCACGAAGACGCTACCATGGTGTTTCACACCTGGCGTGATAAGGGCGGTAAGGAAACCTTCTGGCACTCCACGGCTCACCTGATGGCCGAAGCACTGGAAGCCATGTATCCGGGAATTAAATTCGGCTACGGCCCCGCTGGCCGCGATGGTTTTTTCTACGACGTGGAACCACCAGAGGGAACGGTCATCAGCTCTGATGACTTCCCCGTCATCGAAGCTAAAATGCTGGAACTGGCTCGTCAGAAAAACAAGTACGTTCGTAAGGAAGTCTCTAAAGCAGACGCCATTGCTTACTTCAAAGAAAAGGGAGACGAATACAAGTTGGAATTGCTCGAAGACCTCGAAGACGGTACCATCACTTTCTACACCCAGGGGGAGTTTACGGACCTCTGCCGTGGCCCACACATCCCGAATACCGGTTTGATTAAAGCCATCAAGCTCACCAAAATTGGTGGTGCGTTCTGGCGCGGTGATGAAAAGAATAAGCAGCTGACCCGCATCAGTGGTATATCCTTCCCGAAGGCGAAGGAACTCAAGGAATACCTCACCATGATTGAGGAAGCCAAGAAGCGCGACCACCGCAAACTCGGCAAGGAACTTGAACTTTTCATGTTCTCCGAAAAAGTAGGTGCCGGCCTCCCGATGTGGCTGCCGAAAGGCACCCAACTGCGCGAGCGCCTCGTCAACTTCCTGAAGGTAAAGCAGGAAAACGCCGGTTACCAGCAGGTGACTACGCCACACATCGGTAAGAAAGACCTCTACGTAACCAGTGGTCACTGGGATAAGTACGGCGAAGACAGCTTCCAGCCCATCAAGACGCCCCGCGTGGATGAGGAGTTCATGCTCAAGCCTATGAACTGCCCCCACCACTGTGAGATGTACAAGTTCCGGCCACGAAGTTATCGGGAGCTTCCCCTCCGCTTCGCCGAATTCGGTACCGTTTACCGCTACGAACAGACCGGCGAACTGCACGGCCTGAGCCGGGTGCGTGGCTTTACCCAGGATGACGCCCACATCTTCTGTACGCCCGAACAGGTGAAGGGAGAGTTCATCGCAGTAGTCGACATCGTGAAGGAAGTACTTAACCTCATCGGTTTTGACGACGTGACGGCCCAGATCAGCCTTCGCGATCCCCAAACCCCCGAAAAGTACATCGGCTCCGACGAAAACTGGAAGATTGCCGAGCAGTCCATCATCGATGCCTGTAAGGAGATCGATATGAACACGGTAACGGCCTTTGGTGAAGCAGCTTTTTATGGCCCGAAGCTGGACTTTATGGTCCGCGACGCTCTCGGCCGCGAATGGCAGCTGGGTACCGTTCAGGTAGACTACAACCTGCCCGAACGCTTTGAACTGGAGTACATCGGCAGCGATAATGAAGCCCACCGGCCGGTGATGATTCACCGGGCGCCTTTCGGCTCCCTGGAGCGCTTCACCAGTATCCTGATTGAGCACACCGGCGGAAAATTCCCGCTATGGCTGGCGCCCGAACAGTTCGCCATCCTGCCCATCAGCGAGAAGTTCAACGACTACTCCGCCAACGTGATGCAGCAACTTGCTACCCACGACATCCGTGGCATCGTCGATGACCGCAACGAAACGATTGGCCGCAAGATCCGCGACAACGAACTGAAGCGTATTCCCTTCCTCCTCATCGTAGGAGAAAAAGAAGTGGAAAGCGGCGGCGTGGCCGTTCGCATACAGGGAGACGGGGATAAGGGGACGATGTCGATTGAGGAGTTTGTTGCTTTTTTCCGGGAACAGCTGTAAGTTGGTCTGTTGGTCTGTTGG
>Ga0115031_1002828_pt1 | contig 12928 bp, 10 predicted proteins | sample Maine_Asex4_meta_FD_87301 | JGI IMG/M metagenome (GOLD analysis project Ga0115031, IMG submission 87301) | Marine algal microbial communities from Maine, USA - Maine_Asex4_metaG | ecosystem: Host-associated > Algae > Red algae > Unclassified | place: Maine, USA | collected 2015-01-05 | reverse complement strand
TTTATGTTGCCGGGGTTCACGTCGGCGATGTGGATTCCGAACGTTTGGAAATGAGCTAGGATTTTTTTCACGTGCGGCCAGTTGTCTTCGAAGTCCTGTGATTTTTGCCGTTCCCAATCCTCCCAGACTTCCGGCGAGTAGTCCGGTGGCCGATCAAGATAAGCTCCGCCGAAGTCGAGGCAAAACGGTGGGCTGACGATCGTCATTTCTATTGCCAGAAGTTCGTCGTCGTAGTCGAGTAATTGCGGCACCATGTGGCCAGCGACTTCAATAACTTGCAAATCACGGAGTCGTAGGAAGACACCAAGTTCACGGTTGAAGGCGACCTCTCGGTTGTGAAATTTGACGGCGACTTGGTCGGTCCTGCTTAATTTTTGGGATGGAATATTAAATACGAATACACTACCCTGAGTTCCTGCGCCGAGGCAGGAATCGAATTCGAGATTCTTGCGTGTAAGGTATTCTTCTGCTCGTTTATCAACCTCTGGAGTCGTCATGATTTCCTACAATCGCAATGGAACATTTTCGGCCAATGTTAAATTGAATCTATATGTTGCGGGCGAACGGTTTGAACTCGGGCAGCTTGGCCCCGGTTTCGCAATCATCCGTGAAGCTCAATCTATCGACGCCACCGAAGGCGAAGTCGAATCTGTCGTCGACGATAAAATCACTCGCTGGAAAGTGCGGATTACCTCGCCGATTACAGCGGATTCGAAACGGATTACTTTCGAGGCGGTGTGAAGCGTGTAGGTATTGTAGCTTCTTTTCTGATTGTTGCCTTTCGCTCCTAGGTTGTGAATCTATGGCGAGGTTTCGCAGAACCTATCAGCCGCCAACGGAAAAGCGTCCGGTCTTACGCGCTTGAGACCGAACGCTATCGCGTGGCTAATGGACATTTCTAAAGATCCACAGCCTCTCCGCGAAAGTGCACCGCGCGCGGCATAGCGGTTGAGAGTTCTTTCGCAGAGCGAAAGACTACTATCGGATGATTTTCATTTCGATGAAGCTGCCGTCTTTGCCGCCGCAGTAGACGCGGTGTTCGGCAGCGACGTAGTCTTCTTTTTCGGCTTCGAAGATGTTGTCGACGTACTTTTGTGGATTGCGGTCGATCAGCGGGAACCACGTGCTTTGCACTTGGATCATAATCCGGTGGCCGGTTCGAAATGTGTGATGAACGTCCTGCAAAGGTAGATTTACCGTTTCGATCTTTCCTGGCGTAAAGGGTTCAGGCGCGGCGTAGCTATGACGGAACCGGCCGCGGATTACGTCGCTGCGAATCATCTGCTCAAAGCCGGCCAAAGAAGGGCGCGGTTTCTTCGGGTCGCTAGAAGCCGGCGTAACGTAGTCGTCGGGGTAAACATCGATCAGCTTCACAACCCAATCGGCATCCGACTGCGACGTTGACACGCGCAAGCGACTGAGAAGATCGCCAGTCAAAGTCAGTGGTCCCTTCAAAGGATTCGTTTGGAAGACCAAGACGTCATCGCGACTGGAGGCAAAACGTTGGTCGTCGGTCATGTAGAACCGTGGCGTGAAGCGGAATTTGATCTTCTTCTTTTTGCGATAGGGTACGGGGTCCAATGGGTCACTGACAAATTTGTGAAACGTCGTTTCGAATTCGGATTGTTGGCTGAGTTTATTATCGTGTGTGAAATTTAGTCGAAGCGTCTGCGCGTCCGCCGGTGGCCATTTGCGATACTTCTTCCACTGTTGGGTGCCGGTGTCATACATCAGCGCCTCGAAATTAGGCCGCTGAGACGATCCTTTGAGAAAGTGGCGGAAGAAAGGTGCTTCGACAGCATTTTGGTAATCCAACGCGATGCCCGCGCCAAATTCGATTGCTCCGATGCGCTGGATCTTGCCGCCACGATCTGACCAATCGCCATGCGACCACGGTCCCATCACCAGAATGTTGAAAATGTTTGGATTGTTCTTTTCGATTGCGCGATACGTTTGAAGTGGACCGTAAAGATCTTCGGCATCGAACAATCCTCCAACGGTTAGGACACTGGCTTGAACGTTTGAAAGATGCGGCAGGATGTTACGTGATTGCCAAAACGAATCATAATTGGGATGTTCGGTTATTTGTTGCCAGAATTCGTTGCCCTTGGGCAGCAACTCTTCGGCTTTACTTAGTGGCAACAGTTCCATGTAGAATTTCCATGGATCACTTTCTGTTGGCGCGGATTCTGAATACCATTTCCAATTCGAAGGCCCTTTGTGTTGGTAGCCGAACGTGTTGGTCGCGAAGAGATAGCTGAGCGTATAGGTGCCGTGATGGTGAAAATCATCAAAGAAGAAATCTGCAATGGGTGCCTGGGGAGAAGAACAAACCAATGCAGGATGTTGATCTGCCAAAGCAGCCGAGCAATAGAAACCAGGATAGGAAACGCCCCACATGCCGACTTTTCCGTTGTTGCTGTCGACGTTTTTTATTAGCCAGTCAATGGTGTGATAGGTATCAAAGCTTTCGTCGATCGCATCATCATTATTGTCATTATTGCCAACGTTTGGGCGCATATTATCAAAAGTGCCTTCAGACATCCATCTGCCACGGACGTCTTGATGGACGAAGATGTAGCCTTCGTCTTCCAAAACAGCTGATGGGCCGATGCGGGGTTGGTAACGGTCTTCGCCATAGGGCTCGCAACCGTACGGCGTGCGCGTCAGCATGATGGGATAAGTTTGGCCGGGATTTTCTAGTCGATTCCGAGGCGCGTAGATCGCGGTGAACAGCGTCGTTCCGTCTGGCATCGGAATCCGGACTTCTGATTTGGAATACATCGCCCTGATGCGATCGGCCCCTGGCAATTGCTGAGCGATGACGGGAGTGGCAAGGCACAACAGTGCAACGACCAAGGTATAGGCGGCAATAACGGCGGGTAATCTTCTGCGCGTGCACGACCTACTCGTGATTGTCAGTCTCTTCGGACAGCCATCTTTGGAGTTCCTCGGCATCTAATTAATCCTTTTGTCGCCCTGTCGATTGTTTGTTCATCAGCAGCTGTTTGGATGCGATCACTGGGACCTGCAAACCGTCGATCAATACAGATCTTAGTTTTTGCTGGTTCGGTAGGTCGGAAGAGACTAAGAAGTCGATATCACCGGTCGATCTCGGGTTGCGTTAGAGATTGTAAGCAACCCCCCCAATCATCACGAACCTGACGTGGGGGTCGATCATCAATTCGACAAATTCTCTGAAGTCCGGAGGCAGCAGCATAATGTGGCTCCATCAATTTCATAAAAGCTTCCAGCCACTGAAGGGGTGTCACTTGGGCGTCCTGCTGCCGTGCAATTCGATCGGCGCTTTGGTGACTGTCAGCGATATGTAGGATTCGTTGGGTCATTGAACAAATAGTACTTCAGCATGGCCAAAATCGCTAAAGTTGCGTTTCTTCCAAAGGCTTTGAACGCGGCGTGTAGAGCTACTTTTGACGGTCCCTAGCCACGACACTAGATGCTTGCCGATTAGGAATATGGCACGCAACCGGACGCTATCGCGTGGCGGCTGATTAAATTAGCAAACCGCTAGCGCCGAAACGGCTGTTGTTGCCAACCCGCAAGTTTAAAAGTGACGAACAAATAGGCCGAAGTTCTACTCGACCACTTTTACCTTGGAGCGGTTGGCGAGGATGCCAAAAATATCCTTGGCGTCCTTTTCGGACATTCCAATGCAGCCGGAGTGGCCAGAAATTTCTTCGTTGGCGACCGTATGAATGCAAAGGCTGCCCGTCATGCCAATCCAATATGGGCCATAGCCATTCTCTGGTGATTCTGGTGGAAAGTCATTGCCTTCTGCATCACGCCACGTGTGACCTTGGACAGATTTCGCGACGACATTGAATTCACCCGGTCGTGGGTTGCCGGAGATTCCAAGCTTCACGGGAAATCGGCCTGCGTAAAGGTTCTTTAAAAATAGCGTTAGTGTTTGCGAACTCATGTCGATCTCAGCCTCGAAGGGCCCGTTGATCATTTTCAGTTCCGTACCCGCAATAACATTGGGTTGATCGCCAATCATTTTTCGGTTGATGTTGTAGACAACCTGGGCGGGAACCTGCCAACGATTGGCAATATCCGACAGGGTTTCACCAGCCTTCATTTTATAAGACATCGTAGTGAAGTGATGTTCGGAGGAGTAAATGACTTTACCTGCCAATGCATCGAGCCAATCATTGAGTTTTGTTCGTTGTGGCTGGTCAAGATCGTCATCGCGATAGTACCGAGTCAACAACGCAAGCGCGCCGCGAAAGTTCTTGTCATCGACCATCTTTTCGACGACTACCCAAGCTTGGTCGATATTGCCAAGTTTCCTGTTGTCGATCGATTTGGCTGGAGGAGCAATATTTGCTTGTTGAACGTTGAGGTCCATGCCGATGGGACTCTGTTCGGAGGCCAACCGGTTTTCGGCTTTATCGGTCAGTTCGATCGGTTGGGCTTTTTTTAATTGAGGGTTAAAATCGTTGTTGCTAAAATCGGTGTCGATGGAGATTTCAGGTTTGTTCTCAATCGGGGGGGGCTGGAAATCGCCGCCTGATCTGTTGTCGATTGAAACGGTCTCAGCCGCGCCATTGATTTCCGTTTGCAAAGCATTAATTAGGCCATCGTCGCGATCAGATTCAATCGGTTGTCTGGTCGCTAGTTCGGCGCCGGCAAGATCGGGCATATTTTGCTGGAAATCATTGACTGAGTTGCTGATGTTTTTCCCTGCAACGCACGCGCTGGACTGAAGGTTGTTGGCAAGTTGATTGCCAAAGTTGTGAGCCGGTTTGGCAACCTGTTCCACTGTTTGGTTGACTTTTTGTCCAACCGATTGATTGAGCTGGTTTAACTTGTTCTGTGCTTGATTCGACACCTGTGAGAAGTTTTGATGGAAGCTATCACGTGTCGCGGCCGCTTGAGTCTGCAGGTTGCCCAATTGATGGTTGACTTGGTTTGATACCGAATTTGCTGTGTTGCTGGCTGATTGACTGAATTTGTTCCGAAGGGCATCAAAACTCGGTGCAGAAGCCGCTTGTGTCGGCATGGGCTGCTGAACATTTTGCTGAAACGGGTAACGGTTTTGTGTTCCCTGCGCGATTTGAGGCGATTGGTTTGGGAACCCACTGGATGAAACTAATTGCCCATTCATTTGGCCATGGAACTGTTGGTAGTGCTGTCCGCCATTGGTGGGGTAGTTGCCCATCGGTTGCTGCTGGCCGAATGCCGGTTGATTGAATGCCGGTTGATTGCCGGTGTTAACGCCCAATTCGGTGGCGAGGTCGATTTCGGAGGACGGACGATCGTTGGCTGAGAACTGGTAGAGACCGACCGAGACAGCCAACAATAAAACCGCGATACCCGTACTTTTAAGAGAATGCACTTGAGTCCTCCTGACTCGATTTCTTCCAAGATTTGCCGACGCCATCCTGGCTTCAGCGATATACGAAGCGGGACGGTAGCAAAGTTGTAACGGCGGAGGAAGGCTGATCTTGCTGGTGTAGAAAGTGATAGCGTCGGTGTCATATCGGTCTGGGAAAACGACTCATTTTCAGGTCTAACTTTCCTTCAATTTCTTGCGTATCGTCACTAAGCGTTTTTGCAAATCGGACTCAAAACCGCGATCCACTGGTTGATAGTATGTCCGATCAACACCAAGGTAATCCTGTGCCGCGACGCCGTCTTCGGCCTTATGTGAGTTCTCATAGCCCGTGCCATGACCAAGTTTTGCTGCTTCTCGGAAGTGACTATCGCGTAACGCACGAGGCACCGGCACAACGCGTCGCTCACGCACGTCTTGGCGAGCCATGCTGATCGCAACGGTCGCTGCATTGGATTTTGGAGCGCAAGCTAAGTAGGCCACGGTTTGGGAGAGTGTTAGCTGGCATTCCGGAAGTCCAATCTGCTCGCAGGCTTGGGAGCATGCCACTGCCAGCGGCAGTGCGTGAGGATCCGCATTGCCAACGTCTTCACTGGCCAAAATGACCAAGCGTCGACAAAGAAAACGTACATCTTCCCCGCCCTCAAGCATTCGGGCCAGCCAATACAGACCCGCGTCAGCGTCGCTGCCACGGATACTCTTAATCAAAGCGCTGGCACAATCGTAGTGTTCGTCTCCGGTGGCGTCATATTGGAACGCGCGCTGACCAACGGCTTCTTTGATAGCATCTTTATGAAGTGTCACCGGATTAATACCCAGTCCCGACGCGATGACGGCGGTCTCGAGTATCAAAAGTGCTTTGCGGGCATCTCCGTCGCAAATTTCGGCTAAATAGGCTTCGCCATCTTCAGAGAGCGTAATTTTTTGGCGGCCCAATCCATTCACTTTGTCGGTCAGAGCGTTGGCGATTGTTGTTTTGATGTCTTGAGGAGACAGCGGTTCAAACTGAAAGATTTGGCTGCGACTGACCAACGCACCGTTTACTGAAAAGAAGGGATTGGAAGTCGTGGCACCAATAAGCGAAACAACGCCGTCTTCGACATCGGCCAACATGGCGTCCTGCTGAGCTTTGTTAAACCGGTGGATTTCGTCAATAAATAGCAGCGATCCACGGCCTCCAGTCGCCAATTCGTCTCGCGCTTCTTTGAGGACATCACGTAGTTCTTTAACGCCATGTAGCACGGCGTTAAGCTTGAAGAATTTGCGCTGTGTAGCGTTGGCCAAGAGTCCCGCGAGCGTGGTTTTGCCAGTACCGGGCGGGCCGTAAAAAATGACGCTACCGATTCGGTCCGCGTCGACCAACTGCCGTAACAACTTGCCGTCACCCAGAATGTGTTGTTGGCCAACAAATTGGCTGATTTTCTGAGGGCGCATACGAGCGGCAAGTGGTTTGGCGGACTCGAAATTCGCTTTTTCGGCAGATTCAAAAAGAGACATAGTTGCCGTTAAGTATTAAGTACGATGACCGGTTGAAGATTTGAAATTAGATCGAGGGTTCTGTAGAAAATGAATGTAGTCAAAATCTTATCGGCCAATAGGTCTGAAAGATTGTAAACCCCTTTACAAAAAGTTGAGAACTAGCAAATCTTAGCCAAAAGCTAATTTTCTAACAGTTCTCTGTACCGAATCGTAAGGCATTGTCTATACTGTGCGTCCAACCTGTTGAGGGCTTTTTCTAGCAGAATTCCCCTAAGTCCATAATCGCTTTGGCTTGTCGCGAAAATTGTCGAAAAAGTCATTGGGCGATTCAAATCTTATCATATCAATAGCGTCTGAGTGTCCTATGAATACTACCAAAAACAAAGTGTCAAAATGTGTTATGGCTCGCCTTATGCGGCAGGGCAAGACAATCCAGAAGAATTTCACCCTGCGTGAATACAAGACTTGGACCAAAGCCCAAGCTGCCGCCGATAAATGGGTGGTCAAAATGAAGAAGGAATTACCGCCAATTGCACCCGCCAAGGGGCGTATGAGCAAACGCAATTCGTCTGGAGTGGTTGGTGTTTGGCCGCGGATGACGACTTACGGAAAAGGTAACCAGAAGAAGTACTATTGCCGTTGGTACGCACGATGGCCCGACTGCCCGCTAAAAGGGGGCGTGAGCTTTTCCGCAGATCAGTACGGAGATGATGAAGCCTTTGCGATGGCGTATCTCGCCCGTACCCATGAGACGACCGACCGTGATTGGGTTTTAAAGAAGTTCAAAACGTTCCAGAAAACCAAAAAATACAAGCAAGTTGTAGAGACAAAGCTAATGGAATTTGCGTAGTCAGCCTCTTTGGCCTCAGCACGAAAACATTTGCTTCAATTTACAATTCGCTAACGTTGTTTCTGCGGTGGACTTATCCCCAAGGCTGAACGGCCGAAGTCAAGGGTAGTCCGACACGCGGCGATGTGTACACAAACATCACTCAGCCTCCCATTGAAATTCGAATCGAAGTGAAATGCCTTGAATCTCAACATGGAAAATTCGAATCTATCTTTGATAAGATGATGGAAAGTTTCCTCCGCGGCGTCGTAGAGAACGTTCGTTGAATAAGAGAAGTTGACATCGACCTACGCTCTGAAAGGTGGGTTTATTCATCAACACGCTATTTCAATGGAGTTTGGATCACTGATTGCAGAGACTATTTGAATTGACCCCAATTGTGCAGTTGCTTTGCGAACGCTTTGGAATGTTCTTTTTTATGTTTGGGCAGCTTGCGCCAGTCGATGTCGTTTATCTCGCCGTAAATGGCGTAGAGATAGAGGGCGTTGCAGCATTTTGCAGAGCGTCCAATGGCTTTTCTCCCCAAAAGCATTTGGATGAATGCGTCTTCGGCTCCAAGTTCGATGATCTCACCAGCGGTTTCTATTCCAACGGCGTTAAAGTCTTTTTCGCAGGCGGGCCCGAGGTTGCGCATCTGGGAGATCTTGCGAGTGTCAGGCAATTGGCGATTTCTTGACTTTCGGGCCATCGCTACTTTCCTAATTGTTCCGCGATATGTGACGCGCCGTAAATTTTCTTTAGTGCCTCAGAAATAGCGCTGCAATGGACGCTGATGCTACGTGACTGGCGATCGTCGTATTGATAGTCTGCGGGAAGCGATTGCAGATTACCATCGAAAATAAGCCCAACTAATTCTAGATCTTTGTTGACGACTGGACTGCCCGAGTTGCCGCCAATGATGTCAGCGGTGCTGACAAAGTTGTACGGTGTATCCGGATCTATTTTATCTCGATTTTGGATCCAGCTGTCTGGCAATTTATAGTCCTCCAGTCCCTGATGGTTCTCGCTGTGTTCAAAAGCACCGCCCATCGTCGTCCACGCCGGAATTTGCACACCGTTCATTTCATACCCCTTCACAGGACCAAATGCCAACCGTAAAGAGAAAGTCGCATCAGGATATGTCGTCGTTCCTTGGGTGGCGAACAAGGCTTCTGCAATCGAGGCGTAGGCTTGCTTCTGAGCTTCGCCCAATTCCTCCGATTGCTTTTGCTCGGCCCGAACGTGGCCGTCGACAGCTTGGGCAAGCCGCACCATGGGATCATTGCTGCTGTTGATCGCGCTGATTCCCCCAGAGGCCATTTGCTTACGAAACTCAATATCATCAATCTGGGTATTGTTTACGGCGTCGCTTGCCAGTTGCACAGGGCTGAGACCGCCGAGCATTTCTTGGCAGACTTCTGAATCGGCCCCCAACAGTTCGACCGTACGCGCGATCGAATCGGCAAGTATCGCTTGGTCGAGCTGTTTGTAGATGGGAGCGGATGAAAAGAGCTGTTGCTCGAGGGACTCGCGGGATGAATCGCGAAACTTTGGGAGCCGCAGAGCCGAGGGTTTGGTGTCTTCGTCAGCCATTTGAACCAACGTTTGAGCGATTTTAAACAGTTGGGAGCTGATCCGCACTCCGGTGCCCAGACGCGCGATTTCTTTCTTTTGGATTTCCTCAATAGCAGCAAACGCTTGGCCATATTTGACCAACCCGGGGTCGGCGGCAATTTGTTTTCGCAATTTTTCTTCGGCGGCGATTTTTGCATTCATGATCGCCGGATCTTGTAATCCCTGTAGCTTGCCCGTGTAGAGCTTTCGCGCGTTTTGAATGCCAAATAAATCGTCTTTGTCTTGCCGTGCTTCTTCGACACCGCGCAATGAGTACTGTTGCAGCAAAATTTCTCGACGACGGAAGTAATTCAATGAATAAGGCAACATGTGGTCGCGCTGAGCCTTCAACGCATCGACGGTGAAAATGCGACTGGTGCGGCCAGGATTACCCGACACAAAAACGAGCTCGTTTTCTGCGGGGCCGTTTTGCGACCATGCCAAAAAGTGTTCTATAATGGCGGGTTTGTCATTTTCATAGACGCGGAAGATACAGGCATCCAAACAGAACCGAGGATAGTTGAAGTTGTCAAAATCACCCCCAAAGAAGGCGGCTGCCGATTCGGGCGCCCACACTAAACGAACGTCGGTGTATTTCTTGTATTGATAAAGATGGTATCGACCGCCGCCGAAAAGTGTGACGACGTTGCTGCGCAGACCAGATTCGTCCTTGGCGGCTTGTTCAATTTCACCGATAGTTTTTCGCCGCGCCGTTGCTGCGGTGGCGACGTCCATGCTGCCGTCGATTTTTGCGTTGACTTGATCGGTGACGTTTTTGATGTTGACCAACTGATTGAGTTCTAGATCGGGAGCTTGCAATTCGTCAGCGTTTGTTTTGGCCAAGAAGCCGTCTTTTAGGTAGTTATTCTCTGGCGTGGATAGTTTTGCCAATGTGTCGCTTCCGACGTGGTGGTTGGTCAGAACCAATCCGTTGGATGACACGAACGAAGCCGATCCCCCCACATTGAAACGTACCGATGACTTCATCAAGTGCTCGGTCCACTGATCGGTGGGTTCAAAACCGTAGGCTGATTTGAGGTGTTCGACAGGAAGCGCATTGAACAACCACATTCCTTCATCGGCACCGGCGGGCCGTCCCGCAGTTGTCTGGGCAATCAGTAAGAAGGTGATAAGCAGTATGAATCGATTCATCGTTGATCTTTCTTTGGCCTAAGCGGTCGAGCGTAGTAATTTAATCAACAAGCCCGGCCGGCATTGGTTCACAGTGGAGCGTTTGATCTAGACTACAACATAATAAAAAAGACTAAGGCTCAACATGAGTGGGCCTGAGTCATTTTTCTAAGCAGCTGTCTTTTCGACCTATCGAGACACGAAGAACACAGCCAACATGCAGACCCAGACAATATCCAGAAAGTGCCAGTAATTGGCGCAGTTATCAACTGCGAAGTGACGCTCGTGGTCGTAACGCCCGCGTCGGGCTTGGAAGATGACAAAGCCGAGAAAGATCATACCGCCGATAACATGCAACGCGTGGATCAGCGAAAGCGCAAAAGACATCCCATAGACCTTCATAGATCCGTCGGAGACACTGAAATGTTGCGTCAGAAGATGGACCAGACCGAACCCTTGAATAAAGGTGAAAGTCAGCGCCGCCACCCAAGACAGTAACAGCCACCGTTGGAATTCACTTCGTCGTTCGCGGTGAATTGTCCAGCAAGCCCGTTGGAGAAAGAAGCTGACGAAGATCAGCGCAATCGTGCTGATCCAAAATGATATCGGAATCTGCAGCGATTGATAAACATCAGGGCCCTTATCGAGAATTGAGCCCGGTACCGCGTCGGCAATCGGGTTAAACGCCTGATGGCGAATGGTCAGGTAGGTGATCAAGCTACCGATAAAGAACATGCCCAGCGACGCCAAGAAAAGCAGGAACATCAGCTTTGCTTGATAGTGTTCCCGACGCACGGGGTTCATGGTGAGTGATGGTTTAAGCATGATCAGTACTGAGCTAGATCGAGCGGCAGTTCTCCCAGCAAAAAACCGTTAGTACTCCGTGGTTGATAACGACGAATCTTCTGTTGTTGGGAAAGAGTCGATACTTTCCATGTTAGCGCCTGTATCAAGCAACGTCATGCCGACAAACAGGCTGACGAAGATCAATGACGAGAAGAACACCAAGATGTTGAGGCCTTTATCCCACCACATGTGCATGAAGAATGCACAGACAAGGAACGCTTTCATCGTCGCGATGATCATTGCAACGATGAATCCGAATTCGCCCAGTTCAATATTCGACGTCACGACGGTGGCGATCGTCAGAAAAATAAGTGCACCAAAGACAATAAACAACAACGGCAGTGGGGCCGCGTGATTAAAGGATGGGTGATCGTGTGAATGGTCAGACATGGTTTTCAATCAATCAGATAGAGCAGTGGGAACAGGTAAATCCAGATCAAGTCGACCAAGTGCCAGTACAAACCGACATAGTCAACGGGTCCAAAATAATCTTCTCGCCAGTGTCCCTGTTGAGAACGATAGTAAATCCAAGCCAACGCCACGACTCCGCCAATAATGTGGATCGCGTGTAAGCCAGTCATGCAATAATAAATGCTGAAGAAGGCACCAACACTCTTAGGCATTGAATGGCCAAGTTCGCTGTGATGTCCGCCTTGGGCATGTTCGCCTTCGGCGTGTTCCTCACCAGCGTGTTCTTCGTCAGAATGCCCCTCGCCATCAGCATGGTCTTGATCATCATCGCCTTCGGCGTGGTCATGACCGTCGTCATCAAACATCGCCGCATGAAGCATCATGGGTTGATGACTGACGCTTGCGTGTTGTTCGTGGCCCGAACCGATCGCGTTTTGATAGACAATGCCACCAAAGACTCCACCGAAGTAGCCCGCAACCGTGATCGCCATGCCCAGGAAGAACTTGCCCATGGCAGGTTTGTCAGTGAGTTTTCCGAAAATCGACGTCCCTGCAAAACCCGCCAATAACAATGCGGGAATCACAGACAGTTTGATCAAGTAAGGTGACAGCCCAAGAAAACCTGTCGCATGATGCCCTTCGGAATAGTTGAAAAAGCTCTTGGGAAAGATTCCAAGATCCCATTTGTGGCTGTATTCAACGGCTTTAACGCCTAAGAATATCGTGGCGCATACCATCGTGACCAAGATGTAAAGTTCGCAGTTTTTGTTCTTGCCCTTTTGAGCACTACGAACCGCCAACGCCATTGTCAGGCTGCTGAATAACAGAACGATTGTGTTGAGGCAACCAAGCACCTTATCCAAATGGTGATGAGCCAGTTGAAAAATATCGGGATGATGACTGCGATACAGGATGTACGCAACGAACAGTCCGCTGAAGAACAAAATTTCGGTGACCAAGAAAAGCCAAATGCCCAGTTTCCCGGAATCAAATTGCTGTTCAGGCCCATCGAAGTGATGTGCAATAAAGGGTGCATGATCGTGGTGATCATGATCGTGATCATGTTGATCCGTTGTATCGGCAACTGCCATGGATGGCTCCGGTAATCGGACCCACTCCGCACGAAGGGTGGGGGCGGGTTGGTTAATTTCAGACGTTGATTTGGTTGGTTTTGGTTCTTTGATAAATAGATCAGGAGCGAATTTTGAATTCACGTTTGATCTTAATTTCTGTGAAGCGGACTTTATCGGATTCGCTTCGCT
>Ga0115031_1002826_pt1 | contig 12934 bp, 14 predicted proteins | sample Maine_Asex4_meta_FD_87301 | JGI IMG/M metagenome (GOLD analysis project Ga0115031, IMG submission 87301) | Marine algal microbial communities from Maine, USA - Maine_Asex4_metaG | ecosystem: Host-associated > Algae > Red algae > Unclassified | place: Maine, USA | collected 2015-01-05 | reverse complement strand
GCTGCCGAAGGACTGGATCGCGGGTCTGACGGGCGAGGTGCTGGCCGCGATCCACATCCATTGCGCGAGCCTTGATGCCGGCGAGGGGTTCGGCTCGCCCTACATCCCCCGGCATCTGGCCCCGCATTTCAGCGACGACAGCCTCGTCGGCGCATCGATGTTCGAGGACAATGCGCGCTTCTGGGGCGATTTCCGCATCCACGAGGACGGCTACATGCGCTTTGCCGTGCGCAGCCTGCACGGGTTCGAGCGCCCGCTGATGGGCCGCATCGTGCAGCGGTTGATCGAGGTGGAGACCTACCGCGCCATCGCGATGCTGGCCCTGCCCGCCGCGCGGGGGGTCTGGCCCAAGCTGAACGAGATCGATACGGCGCTGGCCGAGACCACCGCCGCCGTGGGGGGCGGCAGCACCGAGACCGAGCGCGCGATGCTGGACCGGATCACCGAACTGTCAGCCCGGATCGAGACGATCACCGCCGAGAACGCCTATCGCCTCGACGCCTCGCGCGCCTATGCCGCCATCGTCGGACGCCGGATCGACGTGCTGTCCGCCGCGCCGCTGAAGGGGCAGATGAACCTGAAATCCTTCATGAACCGCCGATTCGACCCGGCGATGCATTCCTGCGAGGCGACCCGCGCGCGCCTGAGCACCCTGTCCGAACGCGCCGAACGGGCCGCGACCCTGCTGCGCACCCGCATCGACGTGACGCTGGAGGAGCAGAACCGCGAGGTGCTCAGCTCGATGAACGAGCGCACGGCGCGGCAGTTGCGGTTGCAGGAGACGGTCGAGGGGTTGTCGGTGGTCGCCGTCGGCTACTACGCCGTCAGCCTGGCCGCCCTGCTGGTCATGCCGCTGGCCAAGGGGGCCGGATTGTCCGAGACGATGGCCAAGGCGCTGCTGGTCGTGCCCGTGATCCTGCTGGTCTGGATGTTCGTGCGCAGCGTCAAGAACAAGGCGATGGCGTCGGCGGGGGGCGAGGGGGAGTGATCCCTCACACTACCCCCGCCACCAGAATCGCCCCCGCCAGCAGCAGCCCCGCCTCGCGGTTGGACCGGAACAGCCGCAGGCACACCCCCCCGTCATCGGCATCCAGCACCCGCACCTGCCACGCCAGATGCGCCGCGAAGCCCGCGACCAGCAGCGCGCCCCAGCCCAGCCCGGCGGAGACCATCGCGATCCCGGCCAGCGCCACCGCCCCCGCATAGAACCCCGCGATCCACTGCCGCGTATGCGCGCCGAAGCGCAGGGCGGTGGATTTCACGCCGATCAGGGCGTCGTCCTCCTTGTCCTGGCACGCATAGATCGTGTCGTAGCCGATGGTCCAGCAGATGCCCGCCAGATACAGCCAGACGGCGGGCCACCCCGGCGCCCCCGCCTGCGCCGCCCACGCCACCAGCGCCCCCCAGTTGAAGGCGAACCCGAGGAAGAGCTGCGGCCAGTACGTGATGCGCTTCATGAACGGATAGATGGCCACGAAGACCAGCGAGGCGAAGGCGATGCCGATCGCCGCCCCGTTCATCGTCAGCAGCACCGCCAGCCCGACCAGGCACAGCCCGCCCATGCAGACCACCGCCTGCCGCACCGATATCGCGCCCGACGGAATGGGCCGCGAGCGCGTGCGCTCGACCTGTCCGTCGATATCGCGGTCCACGATATCGTTCAGGCAGCACCCCGCCCCCCGCATCGCCACCGCCCCGATCCAGAAGGCGACCATCAGCCACAGATCCCCCCAGCGAAACCCGCCGCTCGCCCCCGCCAGTGCCAGCCCCCACCAGCACGGCAGCAGCAGCAGCCACCACCCGATCGGCCGGTCCGCCCGCATCATCCGCAGATAGGGCCGCCACGCGGCAGGGGCATCGGTATCGACCCAACTGCCGCGCACGGCATCGGCAACGCTGGAATTCGTCATGGCGTTCGATCCTCCGGTAACCGGCCGTCATGCGCGCGGGCCTGAACACCCTGCATCACGCGAACGGAATCCAGGCGGACGAGCACCTTCTGCCCGGTCCCGTCCCGCATGACGGCGAAGGCCCGGTGCGGCCATTCCTCGTCCGCATTCAGGTGAACGATCTTCTCGTACCGGACATTCTCGATCCATTGCCCCGAGTTGAGAAGGATGTCGAAGCCTTCGTCCTTCTCGAAGGCCCTGCCGACCTCACCGCCCATCACGCGATCCGGTTTCTTCGGCGAGATCCGGGGGATGACGGCATCGAAGAACAAGGCCGTCAGGCCGATGAACAGCGCACCGGCGACCGCGACGATCACCGCCTGCGCGAGGAATTCCAGCAATCCGCTCATCTGTTTCCTCCCCGTCCGGCTGCATCCATGTCGACGGGCATCATAGGCATACCGGAAACGACGCGAAACCCTCCGCAGGGACCGATCCGCCACGGGGACGGAAAGGCGATTGCCTAATCCGTCGCGAGAGTCAATATTCGGGCCATGAACGAAACGGAACCAAAGATCCGCCTCCACGTGGATGCGCCCCTGCATGCGGGTGCCGAGATCGCCCTGGACCGGGGGCAGTCGAACTACCTCGTCACCGTGATGCGGCTGGCGGCGGGGGCGGGCGTCGCCGTCTTCAACGGGCGGGACGGGGAGTGGCGGGCCGACCTGACCGATGCCCACCGCAAGGCCGCGACGCTGACGGCACGCGAGATGATGCGCCCCCAGACGCCCCTGCCCGACCTGCACCTGATCTTCGCCCCGATCAGGAAGGCGCGCACGGACTTCATCGTCGAGAAGGCGTGCGAGACGGGATGCGCCCGGGTGCGCCCCGTCATCACCCGGTATACGCAATCCGAGCGGCTGAATCTCGACCGCCTGCGCGCGCACATGCTTGAGGCGGCGGAGCAGTGCGGCGGGGTCAGCATCCCCGATCTCGACCCCCCGCAACCGCTGACGACCCTGCTGGCGGAGTGGCCGGCGGACAGAAAGCTGATCTTCTGCGACGAGGCGCGCACCGCTCCGCCGATGCTGACGGCACTGGCGGGCATCCCGCGCGGCACCCCCGCCGCCCTGCTGATCGGGCCGGAGGGCGGGTTCTCGCCGGAGGAGGCCGCGCGCCTGCACGCGCATCCCGCCACCCTGCCCGTCAGCCTCGGCCCCCGCATCCTGCGCGCCGATACCGCCGCCGTGGCCGCGCTGGCGCTGGCGCAGGTCGCTCTCGGGGACTGGTGCGAGGATCGGGGCGCATGAGCGGGGGAACGCCGACCCGCGTGGCAAAGGCGCGCGAGACGTGGAGCGGGCTGAACCGCTATCCCTTCTTTCGCGCGCTGGTCAGACAGGCGGGCATCGCGCTGTGGGCGACCGGCGCGGTCTGGGCCTTCGCCTGGGGGACGGGGACCGGGATTTCGGGGTTCGAGATCCTCGCGGTCCACATCCTGCTGACTGCCTATCTCACCGCCGATGCCCCCGCCGCCCCCGATCCCGATGGCGAGGCGGCGGCGCTGGCGGCCTTCGGCGAAACCGCGCTGGGCGCGCTGGTCGGCGGGGCGAAAGGGCAGTTGACCGATGCCCGCCGCCGCATCGGGCGCGAGGCGGTGATGCACGGCCCGCTCGACCGGCTGGTCGTCGCCACCCGCCGGATCGAGAAGCGCCTGGCGACCGAGCCGCGCCTGCGCCCCGCCCTCAACCGCATCGTGACCCGCGAACTGCCGCTCGTCGCCTCGACCGCCGGGCAGTACGTGGCGATGCAGGGGCGCAGCGGCGTCGCGCCCGAACGCCTCGTCACCATCGAGGGCATCCTGCGCGATGCCGCCGAGCGATTCGACACGCTGGGCAAGGTGGAGGCGGGACCGGAGGGGGCGCTGATCGGGCTGGCGCGGCTGGATGCGGATGCGGAGGTGCTGGCCGATTACATGGCCACCGATCTGGATGCGGCGCGGGGCCGGGCCGAGGTGCTGCGCATCGCCCACCGCCTCGACCGCGCCGCCCCGCGCGTGGTGCCGGAACTGGAATACAAGATCCGCACCGTCGCCGAACTGCTGCAGGCCCATGCCGACCACCCCGAGGCACAGGCGCTGATCGCGGAGAAAGGCATGCAGGTCGCCGAAATCGCCGAGGTCGCGGATATGGATACCGGCGGGCGCGCCGCCCTGCGCGTGGCGCTGGAGGACTGGCGCGGCGCGCTGAACGGCCTGTCCAACGTCAAGGGCCTGCGGTGAGCGCCGATACCGCCGCGCTCGCGACCCTTGTGATCGTCGCGCTGATTCTCTGCACGGGGGTCGCGATCTGGTCGTTCCTGCGCGCGCGCAGGCTGGAGCGGGTGGTCGGCGCGATGCGCGCGCGGCTGGGCGAGGCGAAGACGACGCTCTCCGTCTTCGAGGCCGAGCGCGCGGGGGAGGCGGAGCGCCGCGCCGCACTGGAACGCGATCTCTCGGCGGCACGGGAGGAGGCGCGCACGGCCCGGGCGACCGCCGCCGACGAGCGCGCGCAGACCGCCGCCCGCATCGCCACGCTGGAGACGGGCGCGCGCGAACAGGCTCGCCAGACCGACCTGCGCCTTCAGGATGCCGAAGCCGCCCGCGCCCTCATGACCCGCCAGCTGACCGAAGCGCGCGAGCAGATGGGCAGTCATTTCGACGCCCTCGCCGGAAAGGTGATCCGCGAACACGGCGAGGATTTCCGCAAGACGGCGAGCGCGCAACTCGATTCCATCGTCGCGCCCCTGAAATCGGATATCGGCAGGTTCCAGACCGAAATCCGCACCGCCCACCAGGGCGCCTTGCAGGAGCGCGCGGCCCTGAAGGAGCAACTCGGCACCCTGACCCGGCGCAGCGAAGCCGTCTCGCGCGAGGCCGAGAGCCTGACGAAGGCCCTGCGCGGCGATACCCAGATGCAAGGCGCGTGGGGCGAGGCGGTACTGGGGCGCATCCTCGACAATTCGGGCCTGCGCGAGGGGCACGAATACGTCACCCAGACCAGCGTGCGGGCCGAGGATGGCCGCACCCTGCGCCCCGATGTCGTCGTCTCGCTGCCGGGCGAGAAGGACATGGTGATCGATTCGAAGGTGTCGCTCGTCGCCTATGAACGCGCAGTGAATGCCGAGGACGAGGGCGTCCATGCCCGCGCCATCGCCGACCACGTCGCGTCCCTGCGCGCGCATATCAAGGGCCTGAGCGCCAAGGAATACGCCGCCGTCACCGCCGGCACCGCCGATTACGTGATCCTGTTCGTCCCCATCGAGGGCGCGCTGTCCGAAGCCCTGCGCGCACGACCCGACCTGACCGAATACGCCGCCGCCCTCCAGGTCATGATCGCCACGCCGACCACGCTGATGATGGCCCTGCGCACGGTCAAGACGGTGTGGGATGTCGAAAACCGCAACAACAATGCGGAGAAGATCGCCAGGCGGGCGGGGTCCCTCTACGACAAGGTCGTCGGGTTCTGCACCGATATGGACAAGGTCGGCAGGCAGCTCGATGCCGCCCGCGATGCCCATTCGGCGGCCTTGGGCAAGCTGACGACCGGCAACGGCAACGTGCTGCGCCAGGTCGAGATGCTGAAAACCCTGGGCGCGAAGACGGTGAAATCCATCCCCGATTCGATGGGGATCGAGCCGGACACCGCCCGGCCCGATGACGGGGCGAGCGGGAGGTCGATCGGCGCGGGATGATCGTCGGCACCGCTGCCCGGATCACCCCATCGTCAGCACGATCTTCCCGATATGGTCCGCGTCCAGCGCCGCATGGCTGTCGGCGGCATCGGCCAGCGGAAAGCTGCGATCCATGACGGGCCTGACCTCGCCCCGCGTCATCATCGGCCAGACATAGCGCAGCAGCGCCTGCCCGATCTGGCCCTTTTCCTCGGGCGAGCGGATGCGCAGGGTCGATCCGGTCAGGGTCAGGCGCTTGAGCATCACCGGCAGCATGTTGATCTCGACCTTCGCGCCCTTCTGGAACGCGATATTGACGATGCGCCCGTGCTTGGCCGCGACCTTCATGTTGCGCGCGATGTAGTCGCCGCCCACCATGTCGAGCGTGACGTCGATGCCGTAGCCCTCCGTCGCCCCCTTGATCGCCTCGACGAAATCGGCCTCGCGGTAGTTGATGCACATCTCCGCGCCCAGTTCCTCCGCCGCGCGGCATTTCGCGTCCGTCCCGGCGGTGGCGAAGACGCGCGCGCCGAAGGCCCCGGCCAACTGGATCGCCGTGGTCCCGATGCCGCTGGTGCCGCCATGGACCAGGAACGTCGACCCCTCCGACAGGTCGCTGCGCCCGAACACGTTGGTCCAGACGGTGAAGAAGGTTTCCGGCACCGCCGCCGCCTGCTCCATCGACAATCCGTCCGGCACCGGCAACGTGCACAATTCGTGCGCGACCGCATAGTCGGCATAGCCGCCCCCCGACAGCAAGGCGCAGACCCTCTCGCCGATGCGGTAGCGGGTGACGCCCTCGCCCAGCGCCTCTATGGTGCCGGACACCTCCAGCCCGGGGATGTCCGACGCGCCGGGGGGCGGGGGGTAGTTGCCCGCGCGCTGCATCGCATCGGGGCGGTTGACCCCGGCGGCGGCGACCTTGATCAGCACCTCGCCCTCCCCCGGTTCGGGGACGGGCCGCCGGGTCAGGCTCAGCGCCTCGGGTCCGCCGGGTTCCGGTATCTCGATCGCGCGCATCATGGCCATGGTCTGCTCCCTCACCTGTTGAGCCTCACCATAGCGCGGCACGCGGAGCGATAAAGCGCAAAGGGACGCTTTCCGCCGGACATCCGCCGTTTGCCGCAACTTCACACGCGAGAAAACACTATACTGGACGACACTTCGTCAATCGGGAGACCCCCCATGTTCCTCAGCGTCTTCGACATGTTCAAGATCGGCGTCGGGCCGTCGAGTTCCCACACCATGGGACCGATGAGCGCGGCGGGGCTGTTCCTCGACGTGCTGCGGGCGCGGGGCGATCCGGATCTGGCGCGGGTGCGCTGCTCGCTGCACGGCTCGCTCGCCTTCACCGGCAAGGGCCACGGCACCGACCGCGCGGTGCGGCTGGGCCTGCTGGGCTGTACCCCCGACACCATCGACCCCGATGCGGCGGAGGCGATGGAGGCGCGGCTGCGCGAGACGGGGACCATCGCGCATGACGGCCTGCCCGAATTCGCCTTCGACGCGCAGAACGACCTGATCTTCGATTACGGCCCCGCCCTGCCCGGCCATGCGAACGGGCTGATCCTGTGGGCGCTGGATGCCCATGGCGAGAAGCTGGCGACGCGCACGTACTACTCCGTCGGCGGCGGCTTCGTCGTGGATGCCACGGAACTGGAGCAGCAGCACGAGGGGGGCCTGGGCGAGATGCGGCGCGAACTGGGCGTGCCCTATCCCTTCGGCACCGCCGCCGAGATGCTGGCGCTGGGCGCGGAACACGGCCTGACCATTCCGCAGATGAAACGCGCGAACGAGTTGATCCTGCGCGACGAGGCGGCGCTGGATGCGGGCATGGACGCGATCTGGGACACGATGAAGGGCTGCATGGAACGCGGCCTGACGAGGGAAGGCACCCTGCCCGGCGGCCTGCACATCCGCCGCCGCGCCAAGGCGATCCGCGAGGCCCTGATCCGCGAGCGCGGCACCAATACCCCCGACCCCTACGCGATCAACGAATGGCTGTCCCTCTACGCGATGGCCGTCAACGAGGAGAACGCCGCCGGGGGCAAGGTCGTCACCGCTCCGACCAACGGCGCGGCGGGGGTGATCCCGGCGGTCCTGCGCTGGTATTTCGAGCATCACCCCGGGGCCACGCGGGCAGGGGTGCACGACTTCCTGCTGACCGCCGCGACGGTGGGCGGGCTGATCAAGCACAATGCCTCGATCTCGGGGGCCGAAGTCGGGTGCCAGGGCGAGGTCGGCTCGGCCAGCGCGATGGCGGCGGCGGGCCTGACGGCGGTGCGCGGCGGCACGAACATGCAGATCGAGAACGCGGCGGAGATCGCGCTGGAGCATCACCTCGGCATGACCTGCGACCCCGTGGGCGGGCTGGTCCAGGTGCCGTGCATCGAGCGCAACGGCTTCGGCGCGGTCAAGGCGGTCACCGCCTCCTCGCTGGCCCTGCGCGGCGACGGCGTGCATTTCGTGTCGCTGGACGCCTGCATCGAAACCATGCGCCAGACCGGCATCGACCTGAGCGACAAGTACAAGGAGACGTCGAAAGGCGGTCTGGCGGCGACGTTGCCGGCGTGTTGAACCCGGCGCGATCATGAATTGCCACGCTCCTCCCTCTCCAGCGACGCGCGGCGGATTGGCCTGCGCCGCATGACGAGCAGCAGGTTCCAGCCCGACATCAGCATTACGGCCCCGCTCAACCCCGCCATCAGAAGAGGCTGGGTGAAGGGATAGTAGTCCACGCCATTGGGCAGCGTGCAAGTTTCGCGGGCAGGCGCGCCCGGCGTTATCATCCCGTACGCTCCATACCGATACCGCGCCTTGAAGCCGTACCAGAGCGGATCTGTCGGGGTATAGAGATCGACGGGTGACAGGACGGTATCGGCGGGCAGGTCACACAGGCGACCGACCTCCAGCGGCCATGCGATCCCCTTGTCGAACCGTTCCCAGAAGTACAAAAAGCCGATCACGGGCAGGACGAGCATCACGAAGACCGAGATTTTCTCCCATAGATAGCCCAGACGTCCCGAGACGATGTCCGATTCGAAGAAACGGGGGGCAAGGCGATCCGTCGCCGGTGTCTCGTCGAGGAAGGCACGATACAGCCAGAGTACGAAAATCATGATGACGGGGCCGAAGGTCAACACGACGAGCGGCACGCTGGAACGCTCCGTGAAGAAGATGGGAGTGCCTTGGCCATGCTGCTGATAGAATATCCCGGCAATCATCGCGGTAAGGAGAAAGGCCACGAGGGCCGACATAAGCTTCTGCATCGTCAGAGACGGGCTATCAGGCCGATGGCCAAAGCCGCCGCCTTGTCGGGTATCGTTTCGAGCAGGCCCTTCAGGGTGATGCAGGTATCGACCGTCAATCCCAGGAAAACCTCCACAGGGGGCAGCGTCAGCGACACGACGGTCCGCACGGCCAGACCGTTTCCGTTCGGCGTCGGTGAAAACGCAAGCGGAACTTCGATGCGGGGATCGAGCTGCTGCATGGCATCGTCCCGGGGTACCCGGAAATTCGCGCTTCCGCCGAATTCGACGCCGGAGCGCTTGAGGACCCGTTCGATCTCGCCCGGAAAATTCCGGACATTCTGGATCTCGTAGTCGAGAGACAGGCGGTCACCCGCAGCATCCCATCTTGGGCGCAGCAGGAAATCGACGGTCTTGGTATCCTGAAAGTTCTTGTTTTTGATTTCACTGCCGAAAACCTTCACGATCGCCCAGCTTTCATACCGTGCGCGCGACGTCAGAAGGACCGTATTTCCCCCTTCGATGCCGCGAAACCGGGTCGGACCCACCCAGTAGAGGCGATTGCGCGAGGAGTTGAGGTTACCGCGCGCCCTGGCCTTCGCGTCGAGATCGCTCCAGAGTCGGGGCGCGGAAAGGGTGACGTCCAGATGGCACCTGTCGCCCTTTGCCTGAATGCCGTGAAGATCGACGCGCGCGGAGACAGCCTCTCCGACAAGAAACCGGCTCAGATCGATGGAGAGCGCAGAAGCACTCTGGAAAGAAAAGACCGCGAGAAAAAGACCTGCCGCAAGTACTCTGAAGACTACCATGAACTACACCCGTAAAATAAGATCGCAGTCTCATACCATAGACATCAATCAATCCGGGTGTCAAACCTGAATACAATTCGATTATATCTGCCTGAATTCTGCACGTAAAAAAGGCCCCTCCCGCATGCGGAAGGGGCCGGAATCATCGTCGTCGGAAGACCTGCCTTACTTCGGCAGCAGGACCTTGTCGATCACGTGGATCACGCCGTTCGACTGCTTCACGTCCGCGATGGTGACGTTGGCGGTGCCGCCGCTCTCGTCGGTGATCGTGATGCCGCCCGTGGGGGTGCTGCGGACGATCAGGGTGTTGCCCGCGACCGTCGTGACGGCATGCGCGCCGCCGTCGGCGGCGATCATGCCCGCGATATCGCTGCTCATCGCGTTGGCCGCGACGACGTGATAGGTCAGCACCTTCGAAAGCTGACCCTTGTTCTGGGGCATCAGCAGCGTGTCGACCGTACCGGCGGGCAGGGCCGCGAACGCCGCGTTCGTGGGCGCGAAGACCGTGAAGGGACCGGGGCCGGACAGCGTGTCGACCAGACCGGCGGCCTTGACGGCGGCCACGAGCGTCGTGTGATCGGCGGAGTTGACCGCATTCTCGATGATGTTCTTGCTGGCGAACATCGGCGCGCCCCCGACGACGGGATTGGCCATCATGCTGTCGGATGCCATCGCGGGGGATGCCATCGCGGGTGCCGAGAGAGGCGAGCCGCTGGCATACAGCGGATCGGACTTCTTCATCGGGTCGGAAGCACACCCTGCGACCAGCAGGGCAGCGGCGCCGAGAACGATGCTCGTGATCTTCGAGGTCATATGGTCACTCCGTTTTCATTTCCGATACACCGGATTTCGACCGGTATCCCTCCATGAACCGTGCGAGTGCGGAAAAAGTTTCAACAAAGTTAATGCGACCCCGAAATTCCACCGGGAGCGGGCGGCCCTACACCGAACCCAGCGACGGCAGGCTCCGCTCCAGCTTCGCGCGCAGGCCCTCGTGCCGGGGGGGCAGCAGCAGCGCCTCGCCCAGCGTCTCGACCGGCTCGTCGATGGCGAATCCCGGCTCGTCGGTCGCGATCTCGAACAGGATGCCCCCCGGCGCGCGGAAGTAGATCGCGTGGAAATAGCTGCGGTCGATGACGGGCGTGACCTCGTACCCCGCCGCCAGCAGCGCCTCGCGCACCGAAACCTGCGCCGCCCGATCCGGAACGGCGAAGGCGATGTGGTGCACCGATCCCGCCCCCCGGGTCGCCAGCGGCATGTCGGGGCGGATGTTCAGGTCTATGACCGAGGCCCGCTTGCCCGCCACGCGATAGCGGGTGACGCTCCCCTGCGTCTCCTCGCGCACATAGCCCATCAGCCGCAGCAGCGCATCCATCCCCTCCGCCTCGGCCACGCGCAGGGAGGCGGAGTGGAACCCCCGGGGGACGATGGCCAGATCCATCGCCTGGGCCAGGGGCTGGAACACCGTCTCGTCGCTGCCGACCAGCAGGATCGCCTCGCCGTCGGGACCGGTCAGGTGCAGGCGTTCCTCACCGAACAGCGTGTCGCGCCGCGCCCCGCGATAGCGCCGCGCCCATTCCTTCAGCGCCTTTTCCGGCACGGCATAGGCGATATGCCCCACCTCGCCGCACCCGCGCCGCGCCCGCCCGATATCGGGAAAGGGGAAATAGGTCATGATACTGCCCGGCGTGCCGACCCGGTCGGCATAGTACAGGTGATAGACGTCGGGCGCGTCGAAATTGACGGTCTTCTTCACCCGCCGCTGGCCCAGCGACTGGGTATAGAAGGTATTGTTCGCCACCGCATCGTTCGCCATGGCGGTGATGTGGTGGATGCCGGTGATGAGGTCGATCATGGCAGGGTCAGCCGCATTGTTGAGGGTTCCGGTATGCGATGGGGGCGAGGTGCGACCAGCCGAAGGCGTGGTCCGTGTCGCCATGGGTATCCAGATGGTCGAGGCGCGCCTCGGCCTCGGTCAGGGTGGGGCGGTGATCCGGCGCGACATGCCACATCACGAAATGATGCGCGTCCATCGCGTCGAACCACTCGGCCCTGCGGGCGTGGAACGCCTTGTGGATCGTGTTCCGGACGAAGTGGTGCAGGTCTTCGGCGCGTTCCCACACGCTCAGGGTCACGATGGCGTTCGGCCACGGCACCGGCTGGTGGCCGGGGTGGCCCGATGCCTGATCCCCGTGACGCCAGACGAAACCCGGCATCGTCGCGGCCAGGCCGTTGACGCGCCCGATATTGTCCGTGAAACCCGCGATCCGGGGGTCGTCGAGCGGGTATTTCGGCATGGCGATATTCAGTTCGGCCAGCGGCATCGGGGCATCCTTTCACGAGACTCGCCGCACGGATTATCAACCCTGAAGCGAGAGGGGAAGCCCGGGCCTTCAGGACCGCACATCGATGACGGCTTTCGCCTTGCCGGACGGGAAGCCATCCGCGCGGTTCCCGCTCGCAGGGGCGAGGACCGGGGCCGCGACGACGGCGAGCGCGGCCGGAAACAGGCGCATGACCATGATACGAATCCCCCTTCTACAGGATCGTCGTACCATATAGGAACAACCGCCGCGACAGTTAGTTAACGCCATCGACGAAGATCGCCCGGAAGTCGTTGACATTGGTGAGGGTCGGGCCGGTGACGATGCGGTCGTCCAGCCGTTCGAAGAACGTGTGTCCGTCATTCGCCTGCAACATCGCCCTCGGATCGATGCCCGCCGCCCGGGCGCGGGTCAGGGTATCGGGACCGATCACCGCGCCCGCCACCTCCTCCGCCCCGTCCACCCCGTCGGTATCGCAGGCGATGGCATGGATGCCGGGCGTATCGCCGAGCGCCTCCTCCAGCGCAATCGCCAGCGCGAGTGCAAATTCGACGTTGCGCCCGCCGCGCCCCTTGCCCCGCACCGTCACGGTGGTTTCGCCGCCCGAGATCAGGACGCAGGGGGTCGGCAGCGGCTGGCCGTGGCGGCGGACCTGTGCGGCCATTCCGGCGAAGACGCGCGCCACCTCCCGCGATTCGCCCTCGATCGCATCGCCGAGGATCAGCGGCGTCACCCCCGCCTCCCGCGCCACCCGCGCCGCCGCCTCCAGCGACAGTTGCGGCGCGGCGACGACCCGGTTCTCGACCCGGGACAGGCGCGGGTCGCCCGCCCCGGGCGGCGGCGTATCCCGCGCGGGTGCTGGCGCTGATGATCTCGGACGTGCCGGGGGACGACCCGGGGACCATCGCCTCCGGCCCCACGGTCGGCACCGGCAGCACCCCCGCCGATGCGCTGGC
>Ga0115031_1002822_pt1 | contig 12939 bp, 10 predicted proteins | sample Maine_Asex4_meta_FD_87301 | JGI IMG/M metagenome (GOLD analysis project Ga0115031, IMG submission 87301) | Marine algal microbial communities from Maine, USA - Maine_Asex4_metaG | ecosystem: Host-associated > Algae > Red algae > Unclassified | place: Maine, USA | collected 2015-01-05 | reverse complement strand
CACGAATAGCTGGCCGTAGCGGCGTCGTCCAAGCGCGAACGACCTCTTCACCGCCGCTATCGGGCCCAGTCCTTCGGCTGCGATGATGGGCGCCACCAGAAGCAGCCACGGAGTGCCGAGCAGCAGGGTGCACACCTGGACAATCTTGGCGATCACAAACGCAGCGAGAATGATATGGGTTCGCTTGAGCGTGAACAGCAAACAGTCTTTGGTGCTGCGATCGACTCCCAGCCGCCAGCCCTGCACAAGGTGGGTCAGGGCGACACCCAGAAACGGCAGCACCAGCAACGCGAGCGCAGTCGACGCGTCGGCTCCCTGCAACGCGCCGAACGCCGCCAGATCTTCCTGGCCTTCGAACTGACCCGTCTCGCTGTCAAAACTGCCCAAGTCAAACGACGAAAAGAGCTCTCGATCTGCCCATGCGCTGAGCAACTCCACCGGAAGAACAAACGCGGCGGCGATGCCGACGACGGTGCGCGGTTTCGCCCGAAGAATCGCAAACGCCCCATCGGCCATATCGAGCGCATTGAGCGGCCGGTTGGGTACCGGCTTCGGTACGTGCGCAGGAGAAGTCATCGCCGCCTCAAAGCTACTACCGGCGCGACCGTGATGAACGACTATCGTTTCGGCCGTGACGCTGACTGAACGCTCGCTGGGCTGGCTCCGCTATCTGCATCGCAAGGCGCACACACCCGATGACTGGAATCGCGGCGGCGTACCTCACCCCCACTGGGATGACCGTTCGGATCCGCCAATGGCGAGCTGGCACCGGTTTGATCTCGTCGACTCGTCCTACGCCTTGGGGTTGATGGCTCATTGGACTCCGGCGTGGACCGAACCATACGTCGCAATTCTCGATCAGCTGATCGCACGCCATACGTCGTGGTGGTCAGCGGCTGACTGGCTTACCCAGTTCGGACACGATCCGGACCGTGGTAACTATCCCGCCGGCTACAAGGCGCTGATCCCGAGCGATCTCTGGGGCGACTACGACGCACCGGGATGGACTGCCAACGGTATCGAGCCCTACGGCCGCCAAATGGACCCCGTTGCGGCCGATGGCATGTTGTTCTACAAGGGCTTCTTCCTCGTCCTGCTCGGAATTCGGTCGATGATCGACAGCAACGATCGGTGGAATCAGCCGTTCGAGATGATACGCGACGGCAACAGTTCGTTCACTTGGACTCACTCGCAGATCGCCGAACACCTCTGCCACCAGTGGATGGCGGCCCCGATCGGTTGCCATTGAGAGAACACCAAGATCTGGCCGTTTTGACTGGCTGGAGCTGGCCTCGGTCTGAGGCTTCACGACACCCGACACGGCACTGATTTTCACGCCCGGGCATTTGAGCCCTGGTGGCAATACGCCCGCGAGCACTACCTGGACCTCGAAGGCGACGCCGAACCGACGATGACCACGTTGTACTACGACCCGACGATCGATGTGCACCATCGGTTGCCGGTGTCGCTCGCGCTCACTACGTCGTACTATGCAGCTCCACAACACCCCAACGATGCCCGCCGACTCTTCGAAGCGGCGGCGCATGCGTCTGGGCTCACCGGCGACATCGACGTGCCGCTTCGCCCGACTCGCGGAGCCGGGTCCGCACTCGTGCTGGCTCGCGAGTGGGACATGCACGAGCTTGCCGAGAGTCTTCAGCGCGCTATTGATGCGTCCTATGAACCCACTTGGGACCGCGAAACCGGCGAGTTCACCTGGGGTATGGGCCTGGACGAGCCGCATCCGCGTGGCCAGTTCAATGCGTTCCTGGCCGCAGCCGAAGCAGCAGGCCCCGGCCGCTGGGAGTCGCTCTCGGCCGCACCGTTGCCAGACTGCCCACAAGTGGTCGGCGTGGATTTTCCGACCATGGCGCTCGACCGAGCCGAGTGGATCGGCAGCTCGCTCTATCTTGGGCTGGCACCGCGCTTCGAGGATCCTAACGTGTACACCACTTTCCGAATCGTCGGCGTCGAACCTCGGCAGTGGGATATCGGCGGAATCGACGGCGCCATGGTCGAAGCCAAATCCGATGGTGTCGTCGTGCGAGTTCCGCTCATCAAGTCCACGATGACTTTTACGCCAAGCAGCTACTGACGGCTCCGCACGTATCGCTTAACGATTGCCGCAGCGAGTCCTTGGGTTGGCGGTCGTGCCGTCGAGGATTCGTCACTCACGCACCTCGGCGAACAAGCCGTGTCGGAACCATTGGCGGTCGGCCGAGGTGAACACCGAGATGGGCGCGTCGTTCCACGGCTCGGCGTCGACCTTGTAGCCGCGACGCCGCAGCTCACCGGCGAGCTCGGCGTCACCGACGCTTATGTCCGGCCACGCTCGACACACAAATCAGGGGGCGTCGCCCACTACGAGGCGCAGCACGTTGGCGACTACGTTCGAGTCCTTGGTGCCTGCGCCCATTCCGATCGAGTCGATCGCCAACGACGGCATGGGCTCCCACACGTCGACCAAGGTTGCGAGAAGCGCTGCGCCGGTTGGCGTGGTGCTTTCATAGGGGGCCGGGCCAGCCTGTACCGCGCTTAGGCCTCGCATGAGCTCAAGCACCGCCGGCACCGGCACCGGGATCGGCCCGTGTGCTCCTCGAGTTGAGCCGCTGCCCAAGCTGAGCGTCGAACAGGAGATCGTGTCGAGACCAAGGTGCACGACACCGGCCGCCGAAGCCACAACGTCAGCGATCGAGTCGAGCGCTCCGACCTCGTGAAAATGCACGGACTCGATGTCGGTTTGGTGCACCGCTGCCTCGGCGATGGCCAAACGGTTGAACACCTCGGAGGCAATGCGCTGCACATCGTCGGGCAGCACCGCCAACATGTCCAAGATCTGCCTGAGATGACGGACGGTTCGGGTGTCGGGGACGTCGACGTGCATCTTGGTAGCGCCGAGACCAGCACGTTGCACCGACTCAGGCCGCAGCACGATCGCCAGGTCCAGCAGATCCAGGCTGGATTGCAGCACCTCGAGCGGGACGCCAGCTGAGCACAATGCACCCAGCATCATGTCGCCGCTCGCGCCTGCGCCGCCGTCGAACCAGCCAATAGTCATGATGGGTCGCCCAGAAGGCTCACCATGCGGACCGCAGCACACGCTGCGCCGAAACCATTGTCGATGTTCACGACAGTGACACCTTGTGCACAACTCGCGAGCGCGCTGTTCAGGGCCGTGGAACCGCCGGTGGCGACGCCGTAACCCACCGAGGTCGGAACCGCGACGATCGGAGCGCCGATCAACCCGCCGAGTACGGACACCAATGCGGCATCCATACCAGCAACCGCAATGACGATGTCGGCGCTGCGAATCTCGTCGAGACGAGCTTCGAGACGCCATATCCCGGCAACACCCACGTCGGCGATCAGGTTCGAATCGACGCCACTGAAGCGCAACGTTCGAACGGCCTCGGCGGCGACGCGGAGATCAGATGTACCCGCAGCCACGACGGCGATGACGGGCCCGTTGCGGCGTGCGAGTGCGCCATGCAAGAATGCGGTTTCGCTTTCTGGGTCATAGTCCATCACTGTTCGGATGTCTGCTGGCAGCGCATCGAATCGTTGTGCGGTCAGCCGGGTGAACAGCGTCGGCTCGCCAGCACTCGCCAGTTTGGCCACGATTGCGTTCACTTGTCGATCAGACTTGGGCGAACACAGCACTGCTTCGGGCATGCCGATGCGTGCCATCCGTTGGTCGTCGTGTTGATGCATTCGAACTAGTTACTCGTCACCTGAAGGATGGCGCGCCCGGGGTGGTACGGCCGGTCGTCGAGCCTGACGGAACCGAGCTCGGGCTCGATCGCTGTCATCGCCGACGCCACGGCGGCCAGGATCGCTTGCGTGACACGGGGTCGATCATGCTCGGCGACCTCGACCATGACGTCGCTGTGGCGAACTCGGCAACGCACGACTGCGATACCGGTGAGCTCAGTGATGAGCGCTTCGCCGACTTCGATGGCGTGCAGTCTGCTCGGCGTGACTCGAGTGCCGGTGTAGAGGCGGCTTGCCAAACAAGGCGAGGCTGGAAGTTCGGCTTCGTCCAGTCCGAGCGACCGGGCAGCGGCACGAATATCGGCTTTGGTCCAGCCCGCCTCGACGTAAGGATGATGTACGTCGTGCTCGTCAGCTGCGATCAGGCCCGGCCGGTATTCGCCCAAGTCGTCGACATTTGCGCCGCTCAGGATCACGGACCCGGCAGCAACCACAGCAGACTGCTGCAGTTCGGCTACGGCGTCGTACAGATTCGTCTTGCAGTAGTAACACCGGTCGGTGGGATTGGAGAGATAGCGCTCGTCTTCGAACTCGTTCGACCGAATCAGTTCAAGATTCCAGCCTTCGCGCTCGGCAAACGCGACTACCCGAGCGGTTCCTGGACCCGGCACAGCCGGCGTGACCGTGTGGGCCACCGCAGTCGTCGTCGGCGCAGCTCGATGCGCAATCGTGGCCAGCAAGAGACTGTCGATTCCGCCGCTGCACGCGATGAGGCGAGCCGGATAGTTCGCCAATGTTTCTCGGAGCCGCTGCATCGCCCGCAACGATAGCCACCAATCACCCGATAGATCACCACCTGACGACGATCCGCAGGTTGGCCGTGACCGATGTCGCGGCCAAGGTCACTACTCCGAGGGGCGTCACGTCAGCCGCCGCTGGTCAAGCCTTCGGCGAGTACATCGAGGCAGGTGTCGAGCTCGTCGTCGCTAATGATCAGAGGTGGACAAAAAGCCAGGCTGTCGCCGATTGGACGGAAGATCACACCCATATCCAGCATCTTGTCGCGATAGGCAATCGTCTGTTCGGGCGCAGTGCCCTTGGGCAGCTGGGCCGACCACAACGCGCCGACGCCGCGATAGCCCGACAACATCCCATCAGACACCATGGCGGCAAGTCCAGCTGAAAACTTGTCGCCGATCTTACGAGCGCGCTCGACGAGTCCTTCACTTTCGATGATGTCGATGTTGACCATGGCGGCAACTGCGCACGCAGGATGCCCGCTGTAGGTGAACCCGTGGCGGAAGTAGAAGTCGGGATCAGCCTCGAGGATGTCGCACACCTTGCGAGACACGATCACGCCACCCAGCGGCTGATAGCCGCTGGTGACACCCTTGGCGAAGGTCATGAGGTCGGGTTTGACGTCGTAGGTTTGGGCAGCAAACCATTCGCCGGTACGTCCAAAACCGCATATGACTTCGTCGAACACCAGCAACGCACCTGCTTTGTCGCACAGCTCGCGTAGTCGACGCATGTAGTCATCGGTGGGTGGCCACACGCCACCAGCGCCCTGCACTGGCTCGGTGATGACACCCGCAATTCGGTCACCGTGTTCGGCGAAGACGCGAGCTGCCGACTCGATGTCGTCGGGGTCGATCTCGATGATGTGCGGCATCAGATCGCCCCAGCCCTCGCGGTTCGCTTCGATGCCTTGCAGCGACGTACCGGCACCGGCGATGCCGTGATAGCCGCGGGTGCGGCGCAGCATGATCTGGCGGTCGGGCTCGCCCTTCATTTGCGCAATCTGTCGAGTCAGCTTGAAGGCAGTGTCGACGGCTTCAGAGCCCGAGCAGCACATGAAGACTCGTGAGCCTTCGAGCGGCGACAGGTCGCTGATGCGTCCTGCCAGCGCCTCGGGCGCATGCGCGGACCACGGATCGAACACGTTGTAGGCCAGCGTGCTGAGTTGTTCGTGGACGGCATCGGCGATCTCGGTGCGACCATGGCCGATATGGCACAGCCACAGGCTGCCCATGCCGTCGATGTACTCGTTGCCTTCGGCATCCCAGAGTTTGACGCCTTTGCCACGAACGAGCTCGCGGAACTTCTCTCGGTCCTTTGCGGGCTTGGCATAAGGGTGGAGCAACTTGGGCTTCATGGCGTTGGCCTTTCCGGAAGAAGAAGTAGAGGAGAAAACGTTGGCTGTCGCTGATTGGCAGGTTTGCCTAGATCGCGGTGTCATTGCGAATCATGAGCGTCTTCAGGTCGCTGTGGAAGTCCATCGCATGGTCGCCCGCCCTCGCGTCCGATGCCAGCGCGGGCGCAAGTTTCCAAGTGCTGAGCAGTTCGAGCAGCCGTACCGCTATGACTTGGCACGGGCCCTACTATTGGCACCGATGAGCTTTGATGCAGAACTGCCCTATGGAGAGATCGTTGCTACGACCGTGCGAGTCGTCACCTGGAACACATGGGCTCAGCACGGCGACTGGCAGCAGCGCCAAACCGGCATCGAACAGGCATTACTTGAGTCCGACGCAGACCTGATCCACCTGAACGAGGCGTGGGCCGGTGAAACCGAAACCCAGACCACACGCATCGCTGAGTGTCTCGGACTCGTACACACCCATGATGAACGGGGTATGGGAGTGGTATCTCGGTGGCCGATTTCTGAGACGAGCTACCGGCCGCTGCCTGGTGGCACCGATGGCCACCCTGGTGGCGCTCTGTACGCGCTCATCGATGGACCGCGCGGTCTGCTGCAGACCTTCACCGTCATGCTCGATTACCCACTTGGCGCCAGCGCCCGGCGCCAAGCCCAAGTCACCGAGTTGTGCGAGTTCGTTCAGGAAGCAACGAGCTGGGAGTGGCCCACGATTGTATGTGGTGACTTCAACGCGAATTCTGACTCCGACGAGATGCGGTCACTTACCGGCAAGGCGGCGACGCCCGTCGATGGACTTGTGTTCTACGACGCCTGGGAGATCGCTGGCAACGGCACACCAGGCTGGACATGGTCAAATGACAACCCGCTCGCTGCGATCTCGATGTACCCCGACCGCCGCTTCGATTATGTGTTCTCGGCGTGGCCACGGGCCGGAGCTGCGGGGCACCCGACCCATTGCGAGCTGCTTGGCGTGCTGCCGTCAGGCGAACCGCAGTTGTCTGATCACTATGGCGTCATCGCCGACCTGCGTTATTGACCGCAGTGAGCAGCCATTAGCGGGCGATGAAGCACCACAGATAGATCTCGTTGATACCGCCGGCGGTCGGTGGAGATTGGGCGACCGGCGCGGCCGCATCGTCGTAGTGATCTTTCACCGCCATATGCATTGACTGCCGTGTTCAGAACACGTGGGCGCAGTTCGCGACCGTCTCATTGATTCGATGGCCCCGGGCTGGTCTTTGACACTGCCGAGCTGCGTCGCCGCTGCCTTGGCGAGTCCAGTGCAGCATCGTGCCATCGGGTGAAGTTGCCGTGCCGTTGGACATCGCCAAGGCTGCATCTTAGAAATCTCGTCGGGCCTCAGCCCTGAAGCTCGCGACTCTTCACGTCGTAGCGGTCGAGCATCATCACCTTGTCCCAGGCCGCAACAAAGTCGTGCACCAGCTTCTCGTGGCCATCAGCGGCGGCGTATACCTCGGCGATGTTGCGCAGATGAGCGTTTGCGCCAAAGACGAGATCGGTGCGCGTTGCGGTGTACTTGACCGCTGCGGTCTCTCGATCACAAAGGTGGAACGTGTTGCTGGCGTCGGGCGCTGACTTCCACTCGAAGTCCATGCTGCACAGGTTCACGAAGAAGTCGTTGGAGAGCACACCGGGGTTCTCGGTGAACACGCCGTGGCGAGAACCGTCCCAGTTGGTGTCGAGCACTCGCAACCCGCCGGTGAGAGCCGTCCACTCGGGAGCTGACAAGGTCAAGAGGTCAGCTCGGTCGAGAAACAGCTGTTCGGCCGGAACATGGTCGTATGCAGCCTCGTGATAGTTGCGGAAGCCATCAGACACCGGCCGCAACCAATCGAACATCTCGATACTCGTGAATTCTTGGGTCGTGTCGGTGCGGCCCGGAGTAAAGGGAACCGTGACCTCGACGCCGGCATCGAGCGCAGCCTTTTCGACAGCTGCGCAACCGCCGAGTACAACCAGGTCAGCAAGCGATACCTGCTTCTTGTCCGAAGCAGAGTCGTTGAAGTCGGCCTGTACCTGCTTCAGTGCGGTCACGACCTTCTCGACGCGAGCTGGGTTGTTGCAGGTCCAGTCCTTCTGCGGAACAAGTGCAATGCGCGCCCCGTTGGCGCCGCCGCGCTTGTCAGTATCGCGGTAGGTCGAAGCGGCGTCCCAGGCAACTGCGGTCAGCTCAGAGACCGACAGGCCGGCAGCCAGGATCGAACCCTTCAGCGCAGCGGTATCGGCCTCATCGATGACAGGGTGATCGAGCGGTGGCACTGGGTCCTGCCACATGAGGTCTTCGTCCGGAACTTCGGGGCCCAGGTAACGCGATTTCGGTCCCATGTCACGGTGCGTCAATTTGAACCATGCCCGTGAGAACACTTCGGTGAAGTAGTCGAAATCGTCGATGAACTTTTCACATATCGTGCGGTAGGCCGGATCGACGGTCAGCGCGATGTCCGAGACCATCATCATCAACGGGTTCATCTTCCCTTCGATGTGAGCGTCGGGAGTTTTGGGGGCAGTGGGATCGGTCGGGGTGTACTGCAACGACCCGGCCGGGCTCTCGACTTGAGTCCACTCGTACTTGAACAAGTTCTCGAGGTAGGTGTTGTCCCATTGGGTCGGGTTGGGCGTCCACGCACCTTCGATGCCGTTGGTCTTGGTGTACTCGGCATTGCCGGTGCCAGCATCATTAATCCAGCCCAGGCCCATGGCGTCCATCGGAGCGCTCTCGGGCGGGTTGCCGACATATTCGCCAGAAACGGCGCCGTGGCTTTTGCCAAACGCATGGCCGCCAGCAATCAGGGCGACGGTTTCCTCGTCATTCATCGCCATTCGAGAGAAGGTGATGCGAATGTCGCGTGCCGATCCAGCCGGGTCACCGCTGGCATAGGGACCCTCAGGATTCACGTAGATGAGCGACTGGTGTGATGCGCCGAGCGGATTCTCGAGGTTGTACTCATCGCTGTCAACGGTTCCTGTCCAGCGCTTGTCGCGTGTGACCATTTCGTCTTCGGCGCCCCAGTAGGTCGCATCGTCGGCTTCCCACGCGTCGCGTCGGCCGCCACCAAACCCTTGTGGCTTCAGTCCCATTGCCTCGAGCGCGCAGTTGCCGGTGAGCATCATCAGGTCGCCCCATGAGAGCGCCGCGCCGTACTTTGCCTTTATCGGCCACAGGAGGCGCCGGGATTTGTCGGTGTTCCCGTTGTCTTCCCAAGATCCGATCGGAGCAAACCGCTGCATGGCCTGGCCTGCGCCACCGCGCCCGTCGGCAATCCGGTAGGTACCAGCTGCATGCCATGCCATGCGAATCATTTGAGGACCGTAGTTGTTGTAGTCCGACGGCCACCACGACACTGACGAATGCAGAAACTCGTTGATGTCTCGTTTGACTTCGTCGAGATTTAGCGCCGAGAACGCAGCCGGATAGTCGAAGTTTGTTCCGAGTGCGTTGGCGGCCGGACCATTGCGGTGAAGCAACTCGACACGCAGCCGGTTCGGGAACCAGTCGTGCAACGTCGGCTTGTCGCCAAGGGCACCGCCGATCATCTCGCCCATGAATGGACACGACCCGCCCTCGGGGTGCTCGGGAGCTGGTTGAGGAAGCTTGTCAGGGATTAGGCCAGTCATTGCGAGTCCGATCTTTGCGGTTTGGGGCGTCGGGACGCCATGGCGCCCCCGTGTGCGAACCTACCCCGGGTTGTTGCCCGATATTCGTGCGCTGTCGTGAGACTGCCATGCCGCCAAGCTGGTGACCCCACCGGTCAGCGAATCATTGCCAGGCGATCCACTTTTGCACCGGTGCGGCAGCCTTTGCAGTGGGGCTTTCGACGATACGAAGCTCGACCATGCGCTGGATGGTCTGATGCGCAAATCGATCAGCCAGCGCCGGGCCACTCGGCGAGGGCGATCGGGTCGGGTCGGTCTCGTCGGCCGACAGAAGTGCCTTCACGACATAGTCGAGCGTGCGTCGTGAGAACGAGGTACCTGCGCCTCGAGCGAGATCTCGTGCTGATCGGGTCAGGCGGTTCACTGTGCTGGTCGTTGCATCTGCTGGCTTGACTCGTCTCCACGATTCTGCGAGATGCTCGAACAGCACTGGCCAGTCTGCGTCGGCCAGCAGCGGAAATTCTCGATCGATTCGATGGAGCTGTCGCGCCGGACCAGGAGCGCTGCGGCGGTCCGGCTCGGCGACCGGTTCTTGGCCATCGCTCGTATCTTCGCTCGCCGCTGTATCCGAGGGATCGCCACCTTCGATGGGCAGCAGGTAGGCCTGACGACCAGTGCTGATCTCGCCTTCGGGTACTGCGTGGCGCAGGAATCGTTTGAAGCTGCCATGCCCGAACCAGTCGTCGCTGACCTCGGCGCCGAACTCTCGCTGCAGCTGCCAGGCAAGACCGGCCAAGTCTGTGGGCCGGGTGATCGTGGCCCATCGTCCTTGCAGCACCGCAGCAGCATCGGCCGCCTGGCCAGCGAGCGCATCAGAGCCGTCGACCGGCGACTCATCGCGCTCGGCCACGACCGCCTGGTCGATCCGATCGAGTTCGGTGCGGAGATCCTCGGCGATGTCGTCGAGGATCGACAACAGGTCAGCCATCCGGGTGCTCAGCACGTCGACCAACGGCGGCAGTTCGCCATCTTTGCTGTAGGTCTCCTCATGGGTTAGTTCGCCCCAGCTGTCCTGCAACAGCGTGCGCACTTGCAGCTCGCACTCAACTGGCGTGCCATCGACCTTGATGCCCAGGTTCACGTGCCAACCCCGGTAGCCAGACTCTTTCGGCTCGGCCACGTAGTCGCGTTCTGACTTCGGGTCGAGCCAGAGATTTGCTCCCGGCCGACGCGGCAGTGCTTCGAGCGCCGCCTGGATCATCTCGATATCGCGCAGATTTATGCAAGTCACCCGCAGGCCCACCAGGTCGTCGATGGTTCCGGCGATGTCGTCCAACGAGGAGATCTTGTCCTCGTAACGAGGATGGTGCACCTTGCGCCACGTGCGACGCTTCGACTTCACCCGACCAGTCGTGCTTCGTATACGCGCCAGGTCACGGTCGCTCAACAATTCATCGAGCGCATCCTGAAGCGATGCCTCGGCTGCGTCGAGGGCAGGTTCGAGCACCGATGCTCGAAGGCGGTCATACCATTCGCCAAACTCGGCGTAGCCAATTTCGCTGTCCTTGGGAATCGTCACCACCACGTGCTTTCCAGCAATACGACTTGGTCAGAAGCAGCCGGTCTCGTGCGCGAGCCTCTGCTCGGCAGGAACCGGTAACGTACCTCAACCATGGGTGGAAGTTCACCAGCACGGCAAGAATTGGTGTGTGCCGCCAACGCGGTCGTGGGCAAGGCATGCGTACAGCCGAACGACAGCCCAAGTTAGTCCAGCTGTGAGTTCCACGAACCGTTCGTGCCGCCGAGGCCATGCAGGAACACCAGCGGGGCGCCACCGCCCCTTTCGATCGACGCGGTTCCTGACGCCATCGATCTAGTCGCGAGACATGTAGCCACCGCGGCCCTGCGGCAAGCGCATGTCGAGAATGCGGCTCGCGACCACCGTGCGAAGGATGCCGGCGGTGCCGCCACCGATCGTAAACATGCGCACATCTCGATACATCCGCTCGAGCGGGTTGCGTCGGCTGTAACCGGCGGCTCCGTGCAGCTGCAGTGCTTCGCTCACGACCTCGATCGACGCCTCGGCGGTGAAGATCTTGGCCTGGGCCGCCATTGCAGGATCAGGGAACGCTGACCCGTTCGGGCCGCGCGACTCGGCAGCTCGCCAGGTCAGGCTCCGTGCCGCTTCGAGTTTGACCGACATGTCGGCCAGGCTCCACTGCACACCCTGAAACTCGGCGATGGGACGATCGAACTGCTCGCGCTGCTTCACGAAGTCGAGCGCCAGTTCGTAGGCGCCCTGGGCGATACCAAGGCCGACCGTTCCGGCACCGACCCGCTGCGCGTTGTACGCGTTCATGAGATCGCCGAAGCCTTTTTTGAAGCCCGACGGCGGCATCAGCACCATGTCGGGGCCGACGACCATGTCTTCGAAGATGACCTCCATCTCGGGGATTGCGCGCAAGCCCATCGTTGGCTCACGTCGGCCAAAGGTCAGGCCCGGCGTTTCGTCGCGAACCGCAAGGAAGCCGCCGATGCCCTCTTCGTTGCCTTGATCGTCGAACACCCGAGCAAACACCAGGTGCAGGCGTGACACCGTGCCGCCTGTGATCCAGTGCTTGACGCCATTGATAACATATTCGTCGCTGCGCCGGTCCGCCCGGGTGGTCATCATCGATGCCGAACTACCAGCGCCGGGCTCGGTGATACAGATCGCAGGCTTGTCACCGTGTAGCACCATGTCGGCCGCCAGCTTCTTCTGCTGTTCGGTGCCGTATTCCATGACGGCAGAGATGGCTCCCATGTTGCACTCGACGGCGATGCGTCCGGTCACACCGCAGACCTTGGCCATCTCTTCGACGACCAGAACCGCATCGAGGAACGACCGGCCGGGTCCGCCGTACTCAGGAGTGATGGTCATACCCGTGAAACCGGCTTCGGCCAAGGCCTCGACGTTGGCCCACGGGTATTGTTGTGCTTCGTCGACCTCGGCGGCGCGAGGCTCTATGACCTGGGTGGCCAGCTCGCGGGCCCGGCTCTGAAGCTTGATCTGTTCATCAGTCAGTTGCCAGCTCATAACGTTCTTTCACGGTCAGATTTGAGAGTCACGATGTGATGGTCACCGGCATGTGCTCGATGCCGGTGACGAAGTTTGACTGCACAAACTGCGACTTGACAATGTCAAGGGTGACATTTCGCCGCAGGATTTCTTCGATAAGAATCGCAAGTTCAAGTCGAGCGAGCGAAATCCCGAGACAGAAGTGCGCTCCGCCGCCGCCCGAATGCCATAGGGGCGGGCACCTGGGCGCGGTCAGCGCGAGCATCATTGCGTCGGGAAACTGACGCTCGTCGAAGTTGGCCGACGCGTGCCACATGACCACCTTGTCGCCTGCCTCGCTGACACCAGTGATGGAGAAACCACGCCCCCATGCTCCCCTGCCGATACTAAACTT
>Ga0115031_1002815_pt1 | contig 12955 bp, 10 predicted proteins | sample Maine_Asex4_meta_FD_87301 | JGI IMG/M metagenome (GOLD analysis project Ga0115031, IMG submission 87301) | Marine algal microbial communities from Maine, USA - Maine_Asex4_metaG | ecosystem: Host-associated > Algae > Red algae > Unclassified | place: Maine, USA | collected 2015-01-05 | reverse complement strand
TTCTTGGCCTCGGCGGGGCTTTCCATCTGCTCGCAGATCGCGATGGAGAGGCCGGTCTTCGTCAGCCGCGCGAGGTAGCCCTCGGACGAATGCGCCGGCACCCCGCACATCGGAATCGGCTCGCCCAGATGGGTGCCGCGCTTGGTCAGGGCGATGTCGAGGGCGGCGGCGGCGGTGACGGCATCGTCGAAGAACAGCTCGTAGAAATCGCCCATGCGAAAGAACAAGAGCGCCTCGGGATGGGCCTCCTTGATCTCGAAATACTGCCGCATGGACGGGGTGATGCTGTCAGCCATGGGGGATGTCTAATGGGGTTCGGGCGGTTGGAACAGGGGGTTTGATCCCCTCCGCCAGGGGCCGGTACCCCCGCACCTGCGCCGTCCGTGCGCCCACGCTGTCATGCACCGCCTGTCCGTCCGCCCCCGGCGCGGCCGCGCGCGGGCGGCGGATCAGGAACAGGCGGTTGATGCCGGTGCGCGAGCCGGCCATGGGGGCGGCGGGGTCGACGGGAAAGGCGGCGCGCCACCCTTCCGGCAGGATCAGGCCCTGCGCCTCGGCCCGCTCCAGCATCCAGACGAAGCTGATATTCGTCAGCGGGATCGGGGGGATCAGGCAGTTGCGCTCGCCCCCGATATCGCCGTGGGTGCCGGGGAACCACACCTGTTCCAGATGCCCCGTCCAGACGCCCCGCTCCCACAGGATGGGGGCATAGGCGGTGCGATCCTCGTCGATGGCCAGCGCGTGATAGGCGGCGCGGACCGACGGCCCCAGCTCATGGTCGTGGAACTCGGCGGCCATGGGGAAGACCCGGGACAGCAGCGGATAGGGCAGGCCCAGCGCCTTGACCGTGTCCCACGCGCCGATGCAGGCGATATCGACCGCTGCGTGGCACGAATCGCGGGCGAAAGCCTGCGTCGCCGCCGTCCTCTCGGCCCGCCGGTAGTAGCGGAAGGCGCGCTGCACGTTGCGCTCGGTCGCCTCGCCCCGCCGCAGCAGCCCGACCCGGTCGATCAGCCCCGCGATCGAGCGCACGGCATAGGCCCCCCGGCTGAACCCGAACAGGAAGATGCGGTCCCCGGGCCTGTAGCGGCTGGCCAGCGCCGCGTACCCCGCGATCACGCTGTCGTTGAAGCCCCGCCCGATTGCCGCGTCGATCCATTTCGACAGGCCCGTCCCCTGCACCCCCCGGTCATAGCCCAGGGTCTGGCGCAACCCCGCCCCGCCGCCGGACAGCATCGCGTGCAGCCGCCCGGGATGGGTCAGGCAGGTGTCGTCGTCGACCCGGCTGAGGGTGCCGTCGATGATGAAGACGTGATTGCGCGGGGCCTTGCGGGTCTCAGCCATCGCCGCGAAAGGCATGGCGGGGGTAGACGCCCAGGATCCGGATGTGATCGGTGAAGTGGTCCAGTTCCGCCATCGCCGCCGCGACCCCCGGCTGGTCGGGGTGCCCCTCGATATCCGCGATGAACTGCGTGGCGGTGAACGACCCGTCGAGCATGTAGCTCTCCAGCCGCACCATGTTCACGCCGTTGGTGGCGAACCCGCCCAGCGCCTTGTACAGCGCCGCCGACATGTTCCTGACGCGGAAGACGAAGCTGGTGATCGTCCGCGCATCGGGCGCGGGGGACAGCGGGCGGGGGGCGCAGACCATGAAGCGGGTGGTGTTGTGCGCCGCATCCTCGATATTGGGGGCCAGCACCTCCAGCCCGTAGATCTCGCCCGCCAGTTCGGAGGCGACGGCGGCGGCGGTCGGATCGCCCCGCTCCTGCACGATCCGCGCGGAGCCTGCGGTATCCGGTCCCGCGACCGGCAGGATGGCGTGCGCGTTCAGGAACCGGCGCACCTGTCCCAGCGCGACGTTCAGGCTCTGGGCCGTGGCGATGCCGTCCAGCGGTGCGCCGGGCAGGCCCAGCAACTGCATGCGGATGGGCAGGAAATGCTCGGCGACGATGTGCAGGCCCGAATCGGGCAGCAGGTGATGGATATCGGCCACACGCCCGTACAGCGAATTTTCGACCGGCAGCATCGCGAGCGCCGCCTTTCCGTCGCGCACGGCGGCGATCGCTTCCTCGAAGGTAGGGCAGGGCAGGGTTTCGCGGCCCGGAAACACCTCGTGGCAGGCCTGGTGCGAGAAGGCCCCCGGCTCGCCCTGGAACGAAATCGCGTCGCCGTCCTTGAGCAGTGTATCGAGATTCGACGCGGTTTCTTGACGCATTTTCGGCCCCTTCGGTTGCGCGGACCCCATATAGACTTGCGAGCGCGGATACGAAACCGCTAAAAGCGGGCTGTATGTCATGGGACCGATGCGTCCCGCCCTTTCGTCGACCCGATACCCGACCGAGATAAGGAACTCCCTGCATGGCGATGGATGAACTCGAAATCAGCAAGATTGTCGGCGCGGGGTGCGCGGCACTTCTGGCGTTCGTCGGTTTCGGACAGCTTGGCTCCGCCGTCGTCGGCGTCGACCAGCTCGACGAACCGGCCTATATCGTCGAAGTCCCCGATGCCGAGACCGGCACCGAGATGGCCGAGGTCGAGGAGGCGATGCCCATCGGCCAGCTGATGGCCATGGCCGTCGTCGATGACGGGCCGAAGATCTTCAAGAAATGCTCCGCCTGCCACAATGTCGAGGATGGCGGCGGCAACGGCGTCGGCCCCAACCTGCACGGCATCGTGGGCCGCGATATCGGCGGCATGGACGGGTACGCCTATTCGAACGTGCTGGCCGGGATGGACGGCCCGTGGGACTTCGCCGCGCTCGACGGCTTTCTGGAATCGCCCAAGAACTGGGCGCCGGGGACCAAGATGGGCTTTGCGGGCCTGCGCAAGCCCGAGGACCGCGCCTCCGTCATCGCGTGGCTGAACGAGCAGAGCGCCGCGCCCCTGCCGCTGCCCGCCGTGGAGACGGCCGAGGCCGAAGCGCCCGCCGAGATGGTGACCGCCGCCATCGAGCCGGAGGCCGAGACGGTCGAACCGACCGCCGAAATCTCGCCCGGTGACGTGGTCGACGGCGAAACCACCGAGGTCGATGCGGGCGAAGGCGATGCCGAGGTCGCCGTCGTGAACCCCGAAGCGCCCCGGGAAGCCGAGGTGAAGCGCGAGGAGATCGAGACCGCCGAAGCGGTGGAAGCCGAGGAACCCGCCAAGGTCGAGGAAGAAGTCGCCGAGGTCGCCGAGGAGCCTGCCGAGGTCGAGACCGCCGAAGTCGTCGCCCCCGAGGCCGAGATCGTCGCGGAGGAGCCTGCGGCGGTCGAGGAGGAAGCGGTCGAGACGGTCGAGGCCCCTGCCGCGACCGAAACCGAAACCGCCGAAGCAGCCGCCCCTGAAGCGGTCGCCGAGGAACCTGCCAAGGCCGAGGAACCCGCCGAGGTCGTCGTCGCGGAGGCCGAGGCCCCCGAAGCTGCCCCGGCACCCGCCGCTGAGGCCCCCGCCGCTGCCGTCGCGACCGCCGCCGCCTTCATGGTCGGGGCCGATGCCGAGAAGGGCGCGAAAGTGTTCCGCAAGTGCAAGGCGTGCCACAAGGTCGATCCGGATGCAGGCAACGGCGTCGGCCCGAACCTGCACGGCGTCGTGGGCCGCGACATCGCCGCGCTCGACGGGTTCAAGTATTCCGATGCCCTGAAAGGCAAGGACGGGGCCTGGACCTTCGAAGCCCTCAACGGCTTCCTGACCAAACCCAAGGACTGGGCACCGGGTACCAAGATGGCCTATCCCGGACTGCGCAAGGAAGCGGACCGCGCCGCCGTCATCGCCTGGCTGAACGAGCAGGGCGACGCGCCCCTGCCCCTGCCGGAATGATCGGTTCGGCGACCCCCCGCCATTAATCGGCGGTTAAGGTTAATCCGTCAGCACTCGAAGCCGTACCCCGTCACGGGGTGCGGCTTTTTCTTTCGCGGCCGTTCCGCCGCCACGCTTTCGTCCGCTTGCCGCCGCGCCGGTCCCCGACAAGGAACCATCGTCGCATCGGCCCGCGCGGATATTGGCACGGGCCGGGCGACAGGGTATGCAGAGAAAACCTTGGAGGTACGGCGTATGATTATCGACCGGCGACAGACGACCCGCATGCTTCTCGGACTGGCCGGAGGATCCGCCCTCGGCCCGGCCCTCTCCCCCCTCGCCGCCCGCGCGCAGGACGGCGCACGGGAGGGCGTTACCCGCGCCTTCGGTTCCTCGCTCGTCGGCACGCCGCGCCATGACGCCACGATGACCCATTTCGATTACGCCAACCCCGATGCCCCCAAGGGCGGGCGGGCGCGGCTGGCCACCATCGGCGCGTTCGACAGCTTCAACCCCTTCATCGTCAAGGGCAATGTCGGGGCCGGGTTCAACCTGTTCGGCGGCCTGATCTACGACGAGTTGATGACCAACCCGCTGGACGAGGATTCCACCTCCTACGGGTCGCTGGTCGAGTGGATCGAGTGGCCGAAGGACTATTCCTCCGTCGTCTTCAAGATTCGCGACGAGGCGCGCTGGCACGACGGCGAGCCGATCACGCCCGAAGACGTGATCTTCGCGTATCAGCAGATCACCACCGTGGGCCGCCCGTTCTACCGCGCCTATTACGAGAATGTCGAGAAGGCCGAGGCGCTGCCCGGGAACCTGCTGCGTTTCGCCTTCGACCAGACCGACAACCGCGAACTGCCGCATATCATGGCGCAGGTTCCCGTCCTGCCGAAACACTGGTGGCAGGACCGCGCGTTCGACGAATCGAGCCTTGAGGCCCCGCTCGGCTCCGGCCCCTACAAGGTCGGCCGGTTCGAGGCGAATACCTTCTGCGAGTTCGAGCGGGTCGAGGATTGGTGGGGCAGGGATCTGCCGGTCAATCGCGGCGCGCATAATTTCGACACCCTGCGCTTCGAATACTTCAAGGACCCGAACGCCGCCTTCGACGCCTTCAAGGCCGGCCAGGTCGATTTCCGCGCCGAGAATTCCTCGCTCAACTGGGGTACCCGCTACGACTTTCCGGCCCTGGAGCGGGGCGACGTGGTCAAGCGCGCGGTCGAACTGGACGGACCCAAGACGACCCAGAGTTTCGCCTTCAATACCCGCCGCCCGCTGTTCAAGGATCGCCGCGTGCGCGAGGCGCTGGGCATGGCCTTCGATTTCGAGTGGCTGAACAAGGCGATCTTCTTCGATTCCTATGCCCGCCCCTCCAGCTATTTCCAGGGGACCGACGACCTGATGGCCGAGGGCCTGCCCGAGGGCCGCGAACTGGAACTGCTGGAGGAGCACCGCGACGCCCTGCCCCCCGAACTGTTCACCGAACCCTACACCCTGCCCGTCACCGACGGATCGGGCCGCCCCGACCGCCGCGCCCTGCGCAAGGCCAAGAAACTGCTCGCGGATGCGGGCTGGACCGTGAAGCAGGGCAAGCTGGTGAACGAGGCGGGCGAGCCGTTCGTCTTCGAATTCATGATCGGGTCGGGCGCGCAGGAGCGCGTGGTCGCCCCCTTCGTCAAGAATCTCGAACGCCTCGGCATCGATGCGACGATCCGGCTGGTGGACTCGTCGCAATATGCCAGCCGCTACCGCGCGTTCGATTTCGACATGGTCGTCGGGCAGGTCGCCAATTCCGCCTCCCCCGGCAACGAACAGCGCGATTTCTGGGGCAGTGCGGTGGCCGAGCAGGTCGGCGGGCGCAATACCAACGGCGTCTCGGACCCCGTGGTCGATGCCCTGATCGAGAGCATCGTGTTCTCGGAGGACCGCGCGGATCTGGCCGCCGCCAGCCGCGCTCTCGACCGGGTGCTGCTGTGGGGGCATTACAATATCCTGCAACTCTACACCCCGACCGCCCGCATCGCCTGGTGGCAGGGCGAGGTCACGCCCCCCGATCCGCTGCCGTCCCACGCCGTGGGCTTTCCGACCGTGTGGTGGGACCCGGAGGCGGAAGCATGAGAGCCGTATTCGCCGCCGCCCTCGCCCTGTGCATGGCCGTCGCCGGCTCCGATGCCCGCGCCGACGCCGTGCAGACGAGTCACGGCCTCTCCGCCTTCGGCGACCTGAAATACCCGCCCGATTTCGAGCATTTCGACTACGTGAACCCCGATGCGCCCAAGGGCGGCGACCTCGTCACCGTCAGCACGATGGCGACGGGCACCTTCGACAGCCTGAACGCCTATATCGTCAAGGGCGATTCGGCGGCGGGGCTGGCGGCGTGGGAGAACCTGATCTTCGACAGCCTGATGGCCCGGGCCTATGACGAACCGGATGCCGTCTACGGTCTCGTCGCCGAGCATGCCGAACTGCTGCCCGGCCGGTGGGTGACGTTCGCGATGCGCGAGAACGCGGCATTCTCGGACGGCTCCCCCCTGACGGCGGAGGACGTGAAGGCCAGCTTCGACCTGCTGAAGGAAAAGGGCCACCCCGCCTATCGCCTGTCCCTGGCCGATGTCGACACTGCCGAGGTTCTCGGCCCGCACCGCATCCGCTACAATTTCGTGGAGGGGGCGCCGACCCGCCTGCTGCCGATGCTGGTCGCGACACTGCCGATCTTCTCGAAGGCGTATTACGAGGCGAACGACTTCACCGAAAGTTCCCTCGACCCGCCGCTCGCCTCAGGTCCCTACAAGATCGGAAAGGTCGTGCGCAACCGGTCGATCGCCTATGAACGGCGCGAGGATTACTGGGGCAAGGATCTGCCGGTCAATCGCGGGCGCTGGAACTTCGATACCATCCGCTTCGAGTATTTCAAGGATCGCGGGTCGTCGCTGGAGGCGCTGATGGCCGGGGAGATCGACCTGCACGAGGATTTCTCGTCCAAGCAATGGGCGACCGCCTACGACACCCCCGCCGTCGAGGAGGGCCGCGTGGTCCGCGCCGTGATCGACGACGAGCGCCCCGCCGGAACCCAGGGCTACTGGATCAATACCCGCCGCGACAAGTTCGGCGACCCCCGGGTGCGGGAAGCCATCGCGCTGGCCTTCGATTTCGAATGGTCGAACCAGACGCTGTTCTACGGTCTCTATACCCGCACCAACAGCTTCTTCGAGAATTCGCCCTTCGAGGCGTCGGGCAAGCCGGACGAGGCGGAATTCGCGCTGCTCAAGCCCTTCGGAGACAAGATACCCCAGACCGTCTTCGCCGAGGCGTACGAGCCGCCCGTCACCGACGGATCGGGCCGCGCGCGCAAGAACATCCGCGCGGCGCAGAAGCTGCTGGACGATGCGGGATGGAGACTGGTCGAGGGCAAGCGGGTCAATGCCGAGGGCGAGCCGCTGACCATCGAGTTCCTGGACGATTCCGCCACCTTCGCGCGGATCACGGGGCCGTTCATCCAGAACCTGAAGCGTCTGGGCATCGACGCGGCGATCCGGCAGGTGGACCGCCCGCAATACCAGCGCCGGGTCAAGGAATTCGACTTCGACGTCATCAGCACCCGGTTGTCCTTCACCATGACCCCCGGCCCGACCCTGCCCAATATCTTCAGCAGCGAGGCGGCGGACGAGCCGGGCAGCTTCAACCTGTCGGGTATCCGGGACGAGGCCGTCGACGCCCTGATCGTGACGGCGCAGGAGGCGGACAACCGCAACGACCTGTACACCGCCCTGCGCGCCGTCGACCGCATCCTGCGCGGTGGCCACTACTGGGTGCCGCAATGGACGAAGGGGAGCCATACCATCGCCTACAAGGACAGGTTCGGCTTTCCAGCGCGCAAGCCCCCCCTGTCGCGCGGTATTCTGGATACCTGGTGGGTCGATCCTGCCAGGGACGACGCAAAAGCCGAGGCGGACTGACCCATGGGCGCCTATATCCTCCGCCGTCTGCTGCTGATCATTCCCACGCTCCTGGGGATCATGCTGCTGAACTTCACGATCATCCAGTTCGCCCCCGGCGGGCCGGTCGAACAGCAGATCGCGGAACTGCAAGGCATCGGCGGCAGCGCGACCGACCGCTTCAGCGGCGGCGGGGCCGAGACGAGCACCGGCTCCCAGGCCGGGGGCGAGTCCAGCTATCGCGGCGCGCAGGGACTGGACCCCGAATTCGTCGCGGAACTGGAGGCGCAGTTCGGCTTCGTCGAGCTGGTCTGCGAGCCGGGCTATGACGGTCCCGAAAAGGTCTCCGCCGCCGAATGCGCCGTGCGCGTCGTCTGCGAGCCGGGCTATACGGGCGAGCGGACCGCTTCCGCCGCCGAATGCGAGCCGGTGCGCATCCCGTGGTACAAGCGGTTCGCGAACATGGTGTGGGACTACATCCGCTTCGATTTCGGCGAGAGCTATTTCCGTTCGATCTCGGTCATCGACCTGATTCTGGAGAAGATGCCGGTTTCCGTGTCGCTGGGCCTGTGGACGACCCTCATCGCCTATCTCATCTCGATCCCCATGGGCGTGCAGAAGGCGGTGCGCGACGGGTCCGGTTTCGATACCTGGACCTCGGCGGTGGTGATCGTCGGCTACGCGATCCCGGCCTTCCTGTTCGCGGTGATGCTGCGGGTGTTCTTCGCGGGCGGCTCCTTCGTGCAGTGGTTCCCGCTGCGGGGGCTGGAATCCGAGCGATGGGCAGGGGTCGATTTCTGGACCAAGGCCGCCGAACTGGCCTGGTGGGGCGATTACCTGTGGCACCTCGTGCTGCCCGTCGCCGCCATGGTCATCGGCAGTTTCGCGACCATGACCCTGCTGACGAAGAACTCGTTCCTCGACGAGATCCGCAAGCAATACGTTCTGACCGCCCGGGCCAAGGGATTGTCGGAGAACGGCGTCCTGTTCGGCCATGTCTTCCGCAATGCGATGCTGATCATCGTCGCGGGGTTCCCGGCGGCCTTCGTCGGGGTGTTCTTCACCGGCTCGCTGCTGATCGAGAATATCTTCAGTCTCGACGGCATCGGACTGCTGGGCTTCAACGCCATCGTCGAGCGCGATTATCCGGTGGTGTTCGGCACGCTGTACATGTTTTCGCTGCTCGGGCTGATCCTCGGTCTGATATCCGATCTGATCTATGTCTGGATCGACCCGCGCATCGATTTCGAGTCGAGGGGATGACGATGTCGAGTCACCCCTGCCCCGGGCAAGGACCCGGGGCCTCGCTGAAACGATGCGCATATTTCGCAACCCGTACCAGGCCCGTCGAGGCCCCGGGTCGTTGCCCGGGGCAGAGTGCAGGGAGGCAAAGCCGATGCTGAATCTCGACCCCATCCAGCGCCGGCGGCTGGAGAACTTCAAGTCCAACCGGCGGGCCTTCTGGTCCCTGTGGATCTTCCTCGCCCTGTTCGTGATCTCGCTGCTGGCCGACCTGATCGCCAACGACAAGCCGCTGCTGATCAAGTACGACGGCGAATTCTACGCCCCCATCGCGAAATTCTACCCCGAGACGACCTTCGGCGGGGATTTCGAGACGGAGGCCGACTACACCGACCCCTTCATCCACGAACTGATCCGCGAGGAGGGGGACGGCTGGATGATCTGGCCGCTGATCCCCTACAGCTACGATACCATCGTCTACGAGGCGCAGCCCTCGCCGTCGCCCCCCGGCACCCGCAACTGGCTGGGCACCGACGACCAGGCGCGGGACGTGACGGCGCGGCTGATCCACGGGTTCCGCACCTCGGTCGCCTTCGGCCTGATCCTGACCTTCCTGTCCAGCATCATCGGCATCTTCGCCGGGGCCATCCAGGGGTATTTCGGCGGCTGGACCGATCTGATCTTCCAGCGCGTGATCGAGATCTGGAGCGCGACGCCGCTGCTCTACGTCGTGCTCATCATCGCGTCGATCATCACGCCGTCCTTCTGGATGCTGCTGGGCATCCTGCTGCTGCTGACATGGACGTCGCTGGTGGGCGTGGTGCGGGCCGAGTTCCTGCGCGCGCGCAACTTCGAGTATGTGCAGGCGGCCCGGGCGCTGGGCGTGTCGAACGGCAAGATCATGTTCCGCCACCTGCTGCCGAACGCGATGGTGGCCACGCTGACCATGCTGCCCTTCGTGCTGACCGGGGCCATCGGGTCGCTGGCGATGCTCGACTTCCTCGGCTTCGGCCTGCCGCCGGGGTCCGCCTCGCTGGGCGAGTTGACGTTGCAGGGTCAGAACAACCTCCAGGCCCCGTGGCTCGGCATCACCGGCTTCCTCGCCTTCGCGATCATGCTGTCGCTGCTCGTCTTCATCTTCGAGGGTATCCGCGACGCCTTCGACCCCAGAAAGACATTCCGATGAGTGATGCCCCGGATTCCCCCCTGCTGGAAATCGACAACCTGAATATCGGCTTCCGGTCCCGCGCGGGGCTGGCCCCTGCCGTGCGCGGCGTGTCGCTGCATGTGGAAAAGGGCGAGACGGTCGCGCTGGTGGGCGAATCCGGATCCGGCAAATCCGTCACCGCCCTGTCGATCCTGCAACTGCTGGCCGATTCGGCGGAGGCGTCGGGGTCGATCCGCTACCGGGGCCGCGAGTTGATGAACGCGGGAAAGCGCACCATGCGCGACGTGCGGGGCGATGATATCTCGATGATCTTCCAGGAGCCGATGACGGCCCTGAACCCCCTGCACACCATCGAACGCCAGATCGCCGAGAGCCTGACCCTGCACCGGGGCGTCAGGGGCCGCGATGCCCGGGCGCGGGTGCTGGAGCTGATGCACAAGGTCGGCATCCGCGAGCCGGAATCGCGCCTCGGCGCCTATCCGCACCAGTTGTCCGGCGGCCAGCGCCAGCGCGTGATGATCGCCATGGCGCTCGCCAACGGCCCCGACCTGCTGGTCGCCGACGAGCCGACCACCGCCCTCGACGTGACCGTGCAGGCGCAGATCCTGACGCTGCTGGATGAGTTGAAGGCCGATTTCGGGATGGGGATGCTGTTCATCACCCACGATCTCGGCATCGTGCGCCGCTTCGCGAACCGCACCTATGTCATGCAGGGCGGCGAGGTCGTCGAATCCGGGCCGACCTGGAAGATCTTCGCCTCGCCCGAGCACCCCTATACCCAGCGCCTGCTCAGCGCCGAACCGACCGGCACCCCCGACCCGATCCCCGCACCCGACGCCGCCCCCGTCGTGGTGGGCGAGAATGTCCGGGTGTGGTTCCCCATCCGCAAGGGGTTCCTGCGCAAGACGGTCGGGCATGTGAAGGCGGTCGACGATATCTCCCTGTCGATCCGCCCCGGCGAGACGGTGGGCGTGGTGGGCGAATCGGGGTCCGGCAAGACGACGCTAGGGCTGGCATTGCTGCGCCTGATCCGGTCCGAGGGGCGCATCGCCTTTCTCGGCAACGAGTTGCAGGGGCTGAGCCAGCGCCGGTTGCGCCCCTTTCGCCGCGATATGCAGGTGGTGTTCCAGGACCCCTACGGCTCCCTCAGCCCGCGCATGTCCATCGCGCAGATCATCGACGAGGGGCTGAGCGTCCACAAGATCGGGGACCGCAAGGGCGACCGCCGCGCCGTCATCGCCGATGCCCTGACCGAAGTGGGGCTGGAACCGGACATGATGGACCGCTATCCGCACGAGTTTTCCGGCGGCCAGCGCCAGCGCATCTCGATCGCCCGGGCCATGGCGCTGAAGCCCGATCTGGTGGTGCTGGACGAGCCGACCTCGGCGCTGGACATGTCGGTGCAGGTGCAGATCGTGGATCTGCTGCGCGATTTGCAGAAACGCTACAACCTCGCCTACATGTTCATCAGCCACGACCTGAAGGTCGTGCGCGCGATGGCGCACCGGGTGATCGTGATGCGGCAGGGCGTGGTGGTGGAGCAGGGCGAGGGCGATGCGGTGTTCGACAATCCGCAGACGGAATATGCCCGCGCGCTGATGTCCGCCGCCTTCCGCATCGAGGCGCAAAGCGCGTAGGTCCCGGTCAGCCGAGTTGTGCGACCAGCGTCTGGAAAAGGGGGCTTTCGTTGAAGGCGACCAGCGTGCCGACGCAGATGGCGACGCCGTAGGGTGCCTTCAGCTTCTCGGTCGCCGCAAGGACGCCGAGCGCCGGTATCCGCAACGAGGCCGCCGGAAAGGCCCGCGCCAGCATGCGCCCGATCAGGATGCCCACCGACAGCACGCCGCCGAAGAAGGCGATGTAGATGAGGCAGGGCAGGAAGCTGGGCCAGCCGAACCACAGCGCGATGGCCGTCAGGATCTTGGCATCCCCGGCCCCGAAGATGCGCAGGCAGTTGAGACCGAACCCGACGATCAGCACGATCACCGATGTCAGGACGTGGTTGCCCAGCGTGGCGAGATCCATGCCCGCGATGACGGCCGCGACGGCGAAGCCGGCGATCAGGATGACGCTCAGCATATTGGGAATCCTGAACGTGCGGATATCGTTCAGGGCGGCGGCGATCAGGCAGAACGGGAACAGCACGAGCGGCAGGGCAGCGACCATGGCGGATATTCCTCGGTATCTTCTGTACGACAGCAGGGACACCCCCGCTCGATGGATATCAAACATCATCCGATTGAGATCCGTTGGACGAAATCAGGCCGCAGCGGGTGCTGCGGCCTGATTTCAGACGACGATCACTGTCTTGACGTCGCCTGTTGTCCCTTATTCGGCGGTGCGGCCAGCCTTGAGGTCCGTCGCGACCTGGTTGAAGGTCGTGTTCAGCTCTTCGCGGACGCCGCCGACGGCGGTCACGATGGCGACGCTGAGGATGGCTGCGATCAGGCCGTATTCGATTGCCGTCGCGCCGTCTTCGTCTTTGGCAAAGCGCTTGATGAGATTGGTCATGTGTCTCTCCGGTTTTTTTTGCCCGCCCTGACTGGCTGGGATGACTGGAAATTACCCGGACTGTTTTAATAAATGTCTGCGAGAGATGATTAATATCCATTAATTCTTGCGGTACCAAGTACAGGCTATATATTCATCTTCTATTATAGCCTATTTATTCTTTATACGGAGTAACCCGGTCGGGTGCAAAGACGATCCTTGCAATCGTGCCAAGGCCCTTCTCGCTCGTCAGTTCGAAGCGCGCCTTGTTGGCCTCCACGAAGCCCTTCGCCAGCGGCACGCCCATGCCCGCCCCGCCGAAATTCTGCTGGCTGCCCGG
>Ga0115031_1002809_pt1 | contig 12965 bp, 8 predicted proteins | sample Maine_Asex4_meta_FD_87301 | JGI IMG/M metagenome (GOLD analysis project Ga0115031, IMG submission 87301) | Marine algal microbial communities from Maine, USA - Maine_Asex4_metaG | ecosystem: Host-associated > Algae > Red algae > Unclassified | place: Maine, USA | collected 2015-01-05 | reverse complement strand
TTGGGGGGCAGGGGGGCGCGGCGGCCCTGGGGGGGGGCCGGGCCCCGGGGGGGCTGGGGGGGGCCGGGGGGGGGGGGGGGGCGGCTGGGGGCCGCCTCGACCGGGGCGGTGTCCGGGACGGCTGCGCGCGCGCGCGCTCCAGGCCACGGCGCCGCTGCGCCGCGGGCGCGCCGCCGGTCGGGCAGGTGGGCGCACCGCCGGCCGGGCAGGCGGGCGCGCCGCCAGCTGAGTACGTGGGTGCCGACGGCCGAGGGGGGCCACGTGCTCTGGGGTGGGTTTGTTTTTTTACCTCCCTCCCGCGCGCGCCTCGATACGGGCTCTGCATCCAAAGCTAGCCGCTGGCCACCCCACCTACTGGCTGCGTCTCTTTGGCCGGCGGTCCACGCCTCCCACCGGCCCCCCGCTGCTTCGTGCCTGGAGCGGGTCGGGGGTCGCTATGGAGGCCCTCTGGTTTCTCGGTACGCTTCTCCCACAGAGCGTCCTGTTGTGCGCCAGCCCGTTGCCGTGCGTGTCGTGTGCGGCGCAGGTCGGGGGTATCGGCGTACCACCGATTGGCGGCGACGAGCAGGGAGGCGTTGGATTTGTCGGGTCCGTGGATGGCGACGGCGTGTGCTCGGCAGCTGGTTTCAGAGCGTGCGTGGTCGAGTGCAGCGGGGGCGGCGAGCGGCGGCGTGAGCGTGTGCGGTTAGTGGGCGTCGGGTGCTAGGCGGTGGGTTCCTGGTGCCAGGCGGCGGCCGGCTGCCTGGTGGTGAGGCGCTACGCGATGGACTCGGGAACGGCTGTGGGCTGCCTCGCTCCGCTTTCTTTGGCTCCCACCATGATGCACACGCCCTCCCCATCCCCCGCTGCTTCTTCAACTCCCCGCCCCATTCAGCGTGTGCTTCCTTGTGCTCGGGACCCTTTTGCCCCTCGGTCGCCCGTTGCTGCATGCGATCCGTTCCCCGTCCCCACTATCCCGGCTGCCGCACCCGACCACGTGCCCCCCCTCACGGCTGTCACAGATGCTCCACCTGCCGCTGAGCGTGTGACGTCTCGACTCTCGCCCCCCCTCTCTTTTTCTCCGGCTGGCTCCCCGCCCTCTTCCTCGCCACCAACCTCCCGTGCGGCTTCACCCAATGGACGCCCGTCTCCTTGTGGGGCGGCCGCTGCTTCTACGGCTGCCGCCCCCACGAAGCGGGCCGCAAAGACGCGTCCTCCTTTGTCGCACCCTCCTGCGACGCGCCCTACTCCGTCGCGACCATCTCCCGCACCCCCCTCATCGGCTATAGTGTCGGTGGCCGGCAGCAGAAGGTGTGCGTCATCTTACTCGGCGCCGCTGAGCGTGGCAACCTCCGCACCAACGCCGTCGTCGGCCAGCTTGCCGGTGCCGCCCGCGACGCCCGAACCCGCCCTGGCGCTGCTGCACAGCATGATTTCATTGGGCGCCGCGCTGGGGCGCGTTGACAAGTGCTTCTCGGGCGTGTACCTGGTGGTCGAGCGCGGGGACGGCTCCAAAAGCCGCCCGTACGACGGCGAGGTGATCGACTGCGTGTCGGACAGCGTGACCGACGCGTTTAAGGACGCGTTCAAGCAAGCGTGGTGGCAAGCGCGTCGGCCCTCTCTTGGGCCGGCTGTCGTCGTCGGTCGCGGCGGGTCGGTGGCACAGCAGCGGTCACGCAGCGGAACCGCACCGGCAGCGGGCGTCGGTGCTGGGAACGCCGTAGTGGTTGACGGCCCCGACGGCAGCCCGCCGCTCTCCTTGCACCCGCCCTCCGTCCTACTCAAGGCCAAGTCAGCGGTGGTCGGCATCCGCATCCTCACGAACAAGATGGTTGACGACGTCTTGCAGTCGCTTGGGTTGGCCACCATCAACCAGATGACAACGACGCGCGTCAAGAACATTTTCAAGCGCATCAGCAGCGCTGTGACGCCTCCGGGCAAGGGCCGCCTGCAGTGGACGTGGCCCCAGGCGTGCCCCATGGAGCTGCTGATGAACTATTGGCAGACCGAGGAGATGGAGGAAAAGATCACCGTGCACGCCGGCTGCCTGTACCCGCCGTGGCACAACATCGTTAAGACGAGCTGCGGGGAGCGGCGCCTGGCCGTGATTGTGGCGGCCTGGCTGAGCGACTACTGGATGTACAACCTGTGCATGGAGCTCAAGGTCAAATGGACGGCGGACTTTCGGTCTAAGTTTGGGTGCGCCGAGGCGGCCGCGTCAGGGCTCGCCCCCCTGACCAAGAAGCGGGCCAGCTCAGAGGAGAAAGAGTCGGGCAAGAGCCCCAAGAAGAAGCGGGGCACCGGCCCGCCCCACGCCACCACGACCGACAAGAGGCAGAGCCCGGCGGCGAGGAAGGCCGCGGCAGCTGCGACAGCCACGGGCGAGGACGGCTCGGCGGTGGGTGCCAAGGGCTCGGCGCCGGCTACGGGCGGTGCCGACGACAGCTTGCGGTCGACGGGCTCGTCGCGACCGCTCTCGCATGTGTTGCGAGACGCGGAGGGCTGCACGCTGCGCGGCTTGGCCGCCTCGACGGACGTTTCATCGGTGGAGATGGAGTCGTCGAGCATCGAGAACGCCTTTGTTGACGAGGAGGAACGGCAGGCCGCCACACGTGCGGGACGCTTCCAGTCCCTGCTGTTGCCGTACGAGCTTGTGGTGGAGTGCATGAAGGACTACAGCACCAACCTCGACGCCTCGACCTGCGCCACCTCCGATGCCATCCTCAAGGTGAGCAGCCACTCCATCCCACGCACCACTCTTACCCGCGAGGCTGTCATGGACATGCTGTCCGTCCACACGTTTAACAAGGATGTGGCGATGCTGAAGCAGTCGTTTGAATGGCTGGGGGACCTGGCCGGCTCCCTAGAATTCTTCCCGGAGGGCCTTGGCCCCATCTTCTCGCCGACAGCCTCCGTTGCCGCCATTGCTGGGGACGTCCTCGAATGGCTCTCCAACAGCCGCATCGGTGATGACGCGTGGCGGTTCTTTGCCGAGGAGTTCGGTGCTAACGGCGCCGAGGCGGGCGACAATGCGTATGGCGGACAGACGGTCAACATCCGAGAGGTGGCGAGCGCGTGCCAGACGTCGTGGCTGACGTCTGCGATGATCAACGCGTGCATGGTCAAGCAGCGCGTCGCAGCGCGCTCGGTTGGCGGATACACCCTCCTCATAGAGCAAGTGGCGTCAGTCCTGCGCATCAGGGGCAAGGAGGTGGCACCTGAGGCAGCGCAGACGGCCGCGACCGAGGTCGCCGCTGAGGTCGGCGCCTGCCGGTGGCTTGGGATGGTGGTTAATCTGTGCAACTCCCACTGGGTGTCGGCGGTCGTCAACGTCGTGGGCAGGGAAGTGGTCGTCTATGACTCGCTGCCCGGCACGAGGGACGCGGAGATGGCGCTGGCCATTGAGCGGATCCTCGTTCTGTGCAGCGCTGTGGCGAGGAAGCAGGTGGCGTTGCCTGGTGAGAATTGTGGCAGAAACCAGGGTTGGACGGTCACCCGGTGCGAGGGCCCAACGCAGCCAGACGGCCACAGCTGTGGGGTGTACGCGGTCGCTCATGTTGCGTGTGCGCTGGGTGGCTTCGCTTTGAGTTCCACCCGTCCCCGCGCCGACCTACTGCGCCTCGCGCTCATTCACCATGTTCTCTCTCGTGGGCGGCACTATGCGAGCGCACGACTTGCGTGGAGAGGTGCCAGCGCGCCGCCCCCGGGTGGCGCTGTCGCGGTAGTTTAGAATACAACATCTTTTTTTTCACGTGGTCTGCTGCGGTCGAGCTCAGTCGACAAACACATACACCCCATGCCGGCGATGCCCACTATGGCAGCACCCCCGGGTCGCACCCCCCGTATTTCAGCAACTCGGCGCACGCCCCGTACTCAAAAAACACGAAAGAAGTGGAGGGCGGACCGCTAGATGTATTTTGCTCTCAGTCTGGGCGCTAGTCCCTGTGCTGTATCAGGAGCGCCATCGCCGGTCCTTTTCCCCCCCATCCCCCCCCCCTCAGAAAAAAAGCCACTACGTGCCGCGACAGTTCCTCCCGCCCGCGGCTTCCGACCTCCCCCCGACGCAGCCCCCGCCAATCTTCTCCTCCGTCACGGATTCCTTGTGCTCCACCAGTGGCGTCGCCACTGCGGTGGCAGGCGCTATGGCGGTGGCGGAGACGGGGCGGCGGCCACTCTTTCAGCGATGGGACCCAACCGGAGCAACGAGACTAGACGGTGGCGGTGGCGGAGGCAGAGTAAAAGCGGGGCAACGGACGATGCAACGTTTCGGTCGCGTATCTTTTTGCGACGGATCTGCGGCGGTTCCCATGCTTGAGTCCATACGCAGCGGTTCCTCGTCCATTCAGTGCACAGGGAAATGCTCCAGATTTTTCTTCTGGCGTCCTATTGGCCAATGTCACGTGGACGTGCCGTTTTCAACCAACACACATGTGGCTCAAACGTGCTCAAAGCCCAGATCAAATGAGGTCACGAGGTAAACTGGCCCGGTTCGTGGCCGTCGGGCGCATCGATCAAGCAACCCTCTGCTGATATGCCAATCCATGTGGCGCCGATCTGCACCGCCGTTCAGAGACCCCTCCGTTTCCAGCCCCCGCAACACGCACCGGTACTGCTCACCATCCCCTCACCCCGTCTTCCGCCATACCCGCTGTGATTTTGCAAGCCCTTTCCTCCTCCCACCCAACCATGGCTGGATTTCCTGTAGTGCCCTCAGGTGGCCGCTCCCCACCGGAGACGATCGTCACGCCGGCGGGGGCGGCGCCGTCGAGCGCGGCCACAAGCCACAAGCCGCCCGCCGGCACCGACGCTACGTCGAGCGGGCCCAAGTAAAAGGTGCCCTTCTTCGCCTCCGCCTTCTCGTGGCGTGCATCTCTGCACTGTTTGCTGTCGCTGTGGTGCGGGCCCTCGGTGGGCGGGTGGTGGAGGACGGCAGTGGTGAGGAGGAGGGGGGAGTGGGGATCTCGGCGGTGGCGTTGGTGGCCCAGGTCAACCACGGTGGGTAGGGGGAGCTGGCCTTTACCAACGTCGCCATGCTGATGGGGCCCCCCTCCCCCCCCTTTTTCCCCTCGCCGGCGCTCGAATGGGAACAAGCTCTTGTTTGCGTGATGGTTTTGTGCATGTTGGTTCACTGCTCTCTTTTCTTCTTTTGTTTGTGTTGCGAGTGCTCAATAAAGTGGCTAGCAAACGCTCTTTCTAGGCGACAGGCGGTGCGGGGGGCGGCGAGCTGGCAACCGTACTGCACAGATGTATGGAGCACACACACACTTAGCACCGCGTCCGCGGCGATGGTGGCGTGCGTTTGGACGCGCACGGCGGTGGGGGGGGGGGTGGCACTGTCGTCGCATTGGACGAAAAAGCAGTAGGGAGGTCAAGGGGCGGCGGCGGCCGCGTCCCTGTTTGCCACCACGGAAGAGGTGTCGGGGCGGCTGTGAGTGGTCGCGGGGTAAGCTGTCGCCAGCTTTGGCTGGGAAAACAGCCGCGGATGCCCCCGAGCGCCCCTGCCGCATCCGTACTAGCAAGGGAGGTGGCCTCTAGATGCGGTGGCGCGCGCTGGTGGGCTGGTCCGGTGGGGAAGGGAGGTGATCGGGCAGGCAAGCAGGGGGCGCTCGGGTGCTTTCCTACCTGTGAAAGTACGCACAGTTGGGGAAGAGGTCGCCCATGCGAGAGGGGCTCGCAGGACCAGCGGTCAGCGACCCCCGAGTGGGGGGTCAGATGCCCAGTGTATTTCTTGCTGACACTGCAGCATCCAGTGGATTTGGCACCTGCGCTTCGGTTGTACTCGCTTTGAAGCCGAACGCGTTCCATTGGGAGTCTTCACATAAAACCGAGCACCGGGTGTCTGTTGACATGCATTGCTTCCACTCAAGAGAACGGTTATGATTCTCTGTCCTTTGCTCGTATGCCTGCTCCCTCACTGCCATGGTGTTCCACAAGTGCCATGGAAGGGCACATCCACGCCCAACTCGACCAAAACACTCTCAGAAAAAGAACTTCCGTCTTGGTTCTCTGAAGGCTGCTGCGTACGCGTATGTTGACGGTTCGATGAGCACACCCGTCCTTCATGTCTTTTTGAGTACGCCAAGGTGAGAAGTGTTGTTAATGGTGTGCCACTACCGCTCTCGCTACGGGTTTTCTGCCGGGTTTCTTTACATCATCACCATCGATATACATACGGCGACCGAGCGCACGCAGCACCCTTCGAAAAATGTGACCTAGAAAGGTCCACGGAGCATAGTGCGTTTTCGTGCCAAATCGGTGCATTGTGTGTCCGCTGCTTCCCCCTCGACGCATGGCGCAGCACAATTGTGCACCAGAGCAACAAGGAACCCCCCACCCATCTCCCCGTATACTTTTTGAGCGGGCGGCGCGCTGTGTGGATGAGTGCGCCCCTCTGGAAGCCGAAATGGACGCGCCTGGTGGCAGCAACCCTGTGGAGCCAAATTCTGGCACAGAACCACCAAAGTCGTCCGAGCTGTTTCACAACTCACCCTGAAGGTACCTATCACGTGTCTTTCCAGAGAGCGGTCAGCATACGGGGCTCTGGCGGCAAAATGCCGTTTCTGTTTAGAAAAGGTATGTATCGTCCGCGCCAGGGCTGCCACGGAGGCGCAGGCGATTTTAATCGGTTCTACTACGTAGCTGACAACCCGGAAAGTGTCTTGGGCAAAAGAAAGTGGCCAAAACGCGGCATCTGGCGCACAATGGACGGCTTTTTCTGGAAGCGGACGCTGCAATGAGAAGCCGTGGGTGGTGCTTGCCGGTGGGCGAGACCCGCAGAGCTAATGCACATATGCTCAGCATGTCAGCAAACCATATACGGGTCTGTAGCATGTCTATAGCAAGAGAGCTGCACAGGAATAGAGGCTGCGGTGGACGCGCTGCCAGGGGCTGTAGCTCATCATAAAAAGCGAGAGAGAGCGCAGAGAGGAGCACCGAAGATCACCCAAGGACGATGCACTCAGTTACTCGCGGCATATATTTACTATATAAATGCAGTTATGGGTTCACCTGTGGTTTTTTCGAGATTTCGCAGCATAGCGCGCCGTTCTGTACCGACGAGCCTTGAGCTTCTCAGGACGCAAAAAAATCTCCACCCACGCCCGGGTTCTAGCTGCACTTCTATTGGGCAAGGCACACTCTGCCCGTTTTTTTTGAAATCACACAATTTTCATAAATTTGTGCGTTGCACTTATGGCTCATGTTCGCGACTGATTGGATACTTTTACAAAGTGGCACTGCCCCTTGCAGCTGTTAAATACATCTGATCTGACGCAGGTGTGCTGCGCTGTGGCCGGCCGTTTGGCTGCAGCGATGGGACCGCAGTCGCGTCCGGTTGGTACTGGTTGCGGCGTGTTGCGACACCACTCGGACAGCAACTGGGCAGCTTGCTGCAACATGATCGGTGTAGACGACGCCTCAGCCCGTGACACTCCCCACCCGTACCCCACCCATGTCGGACTGAACCGTGCTAGGTGATGAGTGACCGACCAGTGCCTGCCCACTCTGGGAGCTCGTAAGTTACCGCCGCGTTTGCGTGACTGGTTGTGTGTTGATTGGGCGGTCGTTTGTGGTCGGGTCTCGTAGCCCTTCGTCGACAGCCCCACACAGGTGCTGTTCGTAGCCTCACACTGGATAATTTGGCAGCCCCGCAGCCTCGCACTTGCGACGCTTGTAGCCGCACACGGGCGACGTTGGCGGCCCCGCACTGGCGACGACGGGACGGGTACCCTCGCGAGAACGCAGCGAGCCCACGCCACCCTGTGCCGGTTCTGACATCTGAGCTGCCTCTCACTTCCCTCCGTGGGCTTTGCTTTTTTTGTCGTCGTCGCCCGATCGGCGCTTCTGCACTGTCTCACTTTGTCTCGTGGGCTGCTGCCGGTTGACACTGCGGCCCCGCTTTTGGTTCTGTGCCCTTATTGTCGGTTGAGCCATGGCCCCACGACGCACGCTTGCGACACTTGCTGCTCTTTTTTTTGCAGCCTTAGCGTGTCCTCCGACGCCGTGGCTGCTCTTCTTCGCGTGCATCGTGCTCTTCGCGACGGTCGCGGCGGCGAGCGGTTGCGAGGGGGGTGGCTCCTCACCTCGGTCTGACGGGCAGCCGCCCCTCTCGTACATGACGGCAAGGACCGTTGCAGGCGACGGGCTCTACTCGGCCGTTCGGTCGGATCCGACGCGCCCTCGGGAGCCAGGCCGTACGACGCCGGTGTCTTCCACCGGCCTGTCGGGTCGCATGGGCTATAGCACCGCGGCTGAACTGCTGACGGACGGCGGAGCGGCCATGGCAGACATTTTTGGTGCTGACCGCCTGCCGGAAGCGCGCACTTCTGTGAGTCGACGGCGTGCGGATGGGCGGGCAACGCGGGCCGGCAACTACGCTGGCTGGCGAGGCCCTGGCCCAGGCCGGGGGCGGGGGCGGGGTCCCAACAATGTGCGGGAGAGCATGCGGCCGGTGCTGGTTGCTCTCTTCTGCAACGAGATGCACAAGAACCTGCTGGCCAACTACGAGGAGGATGGAGTCGCGGCGCGTGCGCTGGTGGGGCTCGAGGTGCTCCGCGTCAACACGGGCGTATCAAAGAAGTCGCTGAGGACGCGGGGGTGGACGTTGGGTCGCAGCGGGGCCGTCGGCGTCCTTTTGAAGCTCGGCCGCTCCCGCGTCCGCTCAGACGTCTGCAAGCAGCACACCGTCGCTATCAGCGTCACCCTGCAGACCAACAGCGGCGTCAAGCGCCCCGTGTCCACATGCAGTGGGCCGGAGAAGTGACTCGACACGGGCTGCTCGTTCGCGTCCGACATGGAGGTGGCCCTTGAGGCCGTCCGGTCGGCCGCGCAGATGACGCTGGAGGAGGTGTTTGAGGTGCTCGAGTCGTCGGTGCGCGGGGTGGCCCGCGCACCCGGGACTGCCATTCCGTACGGACCAACTCTCTGCACGGTTTCGGGGGGGGAGGGGAGCTGGCCTTTTGCCGTCGTGCGGCGGACTGTTGCCAAGAGGTGGGTGTGCATTGCCTGCCCGACCGCCGACAGCGAGTGCATCCACCAGAGCGCTGCAGTCGCGGCGGCGGCGGGCGACGGGGACGGTGGCTTCGACGACGGCGACGACGGAACGCCCACCATGCGCTTCCCGGACGACGACCCGGTCAAAGAGGGTGGCCATCCCGTCGCCCCTGACAACCCCTACATGCTCTTCTCGCGGTTCTACCAGGTGCACCAGTCGCGACTGTTGCGCGACTTGGTGCCGCCCTCCGCGGCGCAGCAGACGCGCATCAACCTCGTCAAGGCCGCAGCCACTTCCGAGACCATCCTCGAATTCCCCTGCTCGCCACTTTGCCCTTTTTGCCGTGTCAGCCCGAGCCCTCTCAAGCCGCCCATTCCGCACGAGTGCCGCATTGAGTTTGACGATGGCTCAGTCATGGCCAAGGTGTACTCGTGGCGATGCCCGAACTGCCTGCTGCGGGTGATGCCTGACGGTCGCGAGCACGGCTTGGTCTTCTCCTCGCCGTTCACGGCCTACTCCAAGGCCTTTTTATTTGAGCTTGCGGTCAACCTTTCCCGCAATGGCTGCTCCTTGCGGTCTTCTTCCTACTTGCGCTCGGGCTACAGCGAGCTCACGGCCTCGCTGAAGTACGCGCCGCGTTCAAGCCGGCTACGCAGCGTTGCAACCTTGCGCAAGGCGCTGACGCTCTACCTGTCTCTGGTCATCAAAGGTCTTCCGCTGGACGTGTCTACGTGCGCGCGTTGCGTGTCCTCGAGCGGTGTAATTGACATCGTGTGCTTCGACGGCTTGCAGCTGGGCTACAAGCTGAAGTACAAGAGGCGCTTCCAGCGCCACACTATCCGCACGAGCGCCATTCCGCGGGCGAGCGTTCACGCCCACATGGTCACTGACTCGGCCGTGGCCAAGGCGCTGGGGTCCGTGTTTAACACAACGTCGAAGGCGGTGGCGGGCTCCTCGAAGACTGTCACGACGGTGACGAGCATGCGCGGCTATGTCATGGCCGTGTCGGCGCTGCTCGGCAGCGTCTCTGTCAACGGCCGGGAGGAGTCGTTTGCGGGGCCCGAGCAGCACGGGACGTCGGCGTCAACGGCTGGGCGGGGCTGGTGCCCCACCGTCGATGGGGGGGTGCGGCCTGCCCTGACGACGTTTTTGCGCCGCTTTTTTCGCTGCGAACTCGTGGCGCGCTCCCTCTGCACGCAAGTGCTGGCGGCCAGCTTCGACCTGTTTCGGCGGGTGCCCGAGCCCCTCATGACCCGAATCCAGGACGTGGTGCGCGCGCGCCCCGCTGAGGTGGAGCCGGCGCCCAACACCACGGTCGCGGAGGCCGAGGCGGCGCAGAGGGGGGGGCCCTCGGTGGGGTCATCAAGCTCTCGCGCCGCACTGGGTGGTTCCGGTGGAGGAGATTTGGATTCGATGGTGGTGGATGCCAGAGCGGAACACGGCAACCCCGGCCAGCTGCGGCATGGTCTGCCGCCGCCGCTGCCAGCTGGCAGTATCGACGTCGGCGTGCGCGGGGCCGAGTCCGACGAGTCGGAGGTGGAGGATTCCGACGAGGAGCTGACGTCCGCGGATGACCGCGTGTCCTTTGACGGTGACTCGCTAGCCGCCCCCCGCCGCAAGTACTGGGACACCTTTGCTCCGCTCGCCCGGTTTGCTGAGCTCTTTACGGAGCCGGCGCTCGCGGATACGGGTGGAGTAAAAGGCACCATGCTGGAAGCCGACATGCTTTTCCGGCTGCAGCCGAGCATCCCGACAACGGCGGCGGCGACGCTTAAGGTCGTCGACTTTGTGCGGGCGGTGACCGTGGACCCGTTTGTTGTTTGGGCCCCCGACGGGGATTGGGGCGCCATCGACGCTCTCGTCGACGTTCTGAGCAGCGACAACTTTACGTCTACCAAGCTGGCTGCCGTGCTCGACCGGTCGGACGTGTGCGAGCTGCGGCTGCTCCGCGCCGCTGTAGCCTGCCTCGGACCTGGACTCGAGCGAGATGCCGGCCTCCGCCCCGTGCTTGCGGACCTATTGACAGCGCTGAAGGACACTGCGGCGGCGTACGACTCGTTTGTAGCGGTCAACCAAGTGTCTCAACCCGGCGGCGACGACGGGATGGCGCCCGGCGACGGTGACCAGCCGCCTATCGACGACTTCACGAAGGCACAGATGGCCAGCGCCCACCCGCTCGAGTGCTTCACACCTGCGCAGTACACGGCGACGTGGATGGAACCGCCGGCGTCAGTGGCGTCCTTCAAGGCGGCGTACGGCATCACCGACGAGTCCCCAGAGGACTTCCTATCCTCGGGGGTGTGGGCGCCCAACTTCCCCGTGTTGCGGCCGATCCCACTATTCTACGGCACCGCCCAGGCGGCCACCGACGAGCCCGACTGCAACCATCTGATGGGGAAGGAGAACAAGTACACGGGTGGCACGTTTGGGGCGTTTTGCACCTGTACCCACCCCAAGTGCATTGGCGTTGTCGTGCTGGACGGGTCCGAGGGGCAGCGGATGCCTATCGAGTTCATCACGCAGCGATGCGCGACGCTGCCGTCGCAGGTGGTGTACGACTTTTCCTGCGCAACGCTCAAGACAGCGTTGTGCCGCCTGCCTCTCGTCGCGCGCGCCGTCTCGTTCTTGGTCGACCGCTTCCACTGGCGGAAAAACCACGTGTCGTGTACCAAGGCGATGAACCCGGACTCTTACTCCTCGATGGAGAGCATCAACACCTCCTCGTCCGAGGAGCGGAACGCCCTTTCCCGCCGGCAGGAGCACCACCTCCGGCTGATGAACCAAGACAACTTTATCATCTTTACCACGTACCAGCAGGCGCTGTCCAACGTCATTGCCATGTATAAAGATGTCGAGACGGAGCTCACGCCAAGCAAGTGGCCACGATGGTACCGGCAGAAATACGTGGACGGGGTGGGAAACACAGAGAGGGGGAGTGCGGGCATGTAGTAGTATGGAGCAGCGGCATGCAGGAGACAGATAAATGTTCTTCATTGTAGACATGGCTCCCCACTCATCAAAACCATCCACTGACGCCAAGTGAAAAAAACAGCATGGGAACGAAAGCGAAGGGTACAAAGCAGCTGCCAGCTAACGTCGGCTACTGCGGGTTTGCGCTCTTCCCCCCTCCCCGGACCCAGTCAGCAGCCTCCCCTTTGGCCACCAGACGACCCCACCGAATCGCAGAGCGTCCCATCCACCGACACCACAAACCCAAACGTCGACCGCCCCATCGTGCCCAACACAAACACCGACGTCCACTCCAACGCGCCCAAGAAAAAAACCGGCGACCAGCCCAACGTCGCCACACCGCCGCCCGACGCACCACCCAACCTGAACAGGTGTGCTGACACGCCGCCCACGACGATGGGCGACGAGAAGGACACAGCACGGATGACAACAACGGCAAGGCGCAGCTCCACCACCAGCGCACCCAGCTGCCACACACGCACCCCGCCCAGCGCCCCCAGCGGGTGGCCGTCCTCACCCCCCAGCGCCTCCAGCGCCCCGCCGCGCGCCCCGTCCAGCGCCCCCAGCGGCCAGCGGTTCGCGCCCCCCAGCGCAACCAGCGACGAGCCACGAGCCCCGCCCAACGCCCCCAGCGGCCGACGGTGCCCACCCGGCAGCGCGACCAGCGACCAGCCGCCAGCCCCTCCCACCGCCCCCCACTGCCGGCGGTGCCCACCCTCCAACGTTCCCAGCAACAAGCCGCGCGCCCCACCCAGCGAGCCTCAGGGACGGCGGTGCCCACCCCCAAGCGCGCACAGTTACCAGCAGCGCGCCCTGTCCAGGCCGCCGCGCGGACGGCGGTGCCCCCCCCCCAGCGCGCCCAGCGACCAGCCGAGCGGCCCGCCCAGCGTGCCCAGCAGCCGGCGGTGCGCGCTACCCAGCGCGCCCACCGACCAGCCGCGCGCCCCGCCCAGCGTGCCCAGCAGCCGGCGGTGCGCGCTACCCAGCGCGCCCACCGACCAGCCGCGCGCCGCGCCCGGAGAGC
>Ga0115031_1002802_pt1 | contig 12992 bp, 10 predicted proteins | sample Maine_Asex4_meta_FD_87301 | JGI IMG/M metagenome (GOLD analysis project Ga0115031, IMG submission 87301) | Marine algal microbial communities from Maine, USA - Maine_Asex4_metaG | ecosystem: Host-associated > Algae > Red algae > Unclassified | place: Maine, USA | collected 2015-01-05 | reverse complement strand
TTTTGAGGATAAAAAGCAGACGATGATGGCGATTCCAGTTGAGCTTGTTCCGGCGGTTCGTGAGCTACTTGCGAAGTATTACGGTAGTGGTCAATTGCCTGCTAGTTTAAGGTAATCAAAACCATCTGCTTGGCACAGGGTGGTCATTATGCTGAGTTGTATAATACGTATTATCGGCACCAGAGTCTGAGTTATGTGCCGGTTTAGGGGGTTGACGGATTTATTCCCACTGCCCAACTGCTTGCTATGCCCTCACTAGTGGGCCGCTGCCAAAGTAAATAGCACAGATAATTTAGTATAGAAAAACAATATGAAAGAGCCAAATCAAGAGACAATACAATTTATTCGAAAAGCATCTGAGCCTAATATTAAGGCAAGTCAAGATGCTTACAATCAAACGGCTTTTTGCCTTACTAGGAATTGCCCAAACTCTAATTATTTTACTGAGTACGAAAATAATTCGGGTTCACTTGTTACTAAAACGGAGCGTAGTCAGTTCACGTTTGCTCATACAATCGCAAACAAATCTCAGCTTGCCGACATTACGGAGAATCAGAAGTTAGCTTGGATTCCACTTCGCCCTGCAGAAACTTGGTCCACAAAGCCCATATTTAGTTTCGATTCACCGTCACGAGTCTTAGCATTCCGCGGGTTTTGCAGAAAATGTGATAATGACCTCTTTACCTCTATTGATCGCCCTCTCAAGAAAATCACACATCAAACAGCGTTTATGCTTGCATATCGTAGTTTTGCTTATAAATGCTGGGTTGACGAAGCTGAGTTGAACGCTATCAGGTTGCTCACAAAAGACAGTCAAGAGCGCACGGTTCAGTCCCCAGTTGAGGTGGGTGATTCCACTAAAAACTTCATAGAAGAAAAAGCCGATAAGTACAATAAAAGAAAATTCTCAAATCTAGTCATTGCAAATATATTCCAAGACGGAATAGAGCATAAACAATATTATAGACTTAAAACCACAATATTTGAATTAGATTCAAATTTGGATTACCGATATAGCTGTGCAGCACATTTAACCCTAGATTTTGCCAGTCATTCCATAAAGATGAATTGGGATGACTGCATATATGACCCGTTAGTTTTTGTACACATGTTGAAAGTTGGAAACGTTTCAAATTTAATAATTTCGTGGCTTGATTACGTCCCAGACAAATTTGCAGAGGGTTTCATAGATAAAATCCACAAGCTAAACAACAACGGTGACCTGCCTGACACGTTCATCCGTTACGCAGTAATTAATAATAGAGGGCTCGCTATGAAGCCATCATGGATAACAAGCTGGCCTGATATTGCAAAGGTTCATCTAAGCAGTCCAGTCACTAAACATATCTATGCAGGTGCCGAAATTCCCGAAGCACCTATTCCAACATTAGGATGGTCGGGAAGCTGGAAAATCACCAACCAAACACAGATCGAAAAGGACACCGATCTTCACTCTGATTTATGGGCACATTATCGAATAGCTTGCTTAGACTCAGAACTCAATTATCCATCTAATGCTCAAGAGATGGGATATCTGATTGACCGCTACTCAGGTCTATTTAAATCTGCATGGGACTACTTGGATAATAACCAGTATAGAGATGCCTTATGTGCAGCCTCTGAAATGCTTCGTATTGTACCAAGGTTAGAAAATGCGGATTTTCGGCAGGTAAAAAAATGCGAGGCATGGAAGACTTTTGGTAGTGTAGCAGAGAAGGTGCGTGAGTTGGATATTGCCAATAAATCGTACGCATTGGCAAAGGAATTTCTTGATGCTGACAATAATGAACATTATTATATTCTAGCAGACCTACTTAACCGCCACAGTAATGTTCTAGGCGCACTTGGTCTACTATCTGAATCCACAAAGCTCACCCGAGAATCAATTGAAATCTGGATAAAGGTTGCCCAGACGAACAGCAAATATAACATCCAGTTGGCTGATGCATATTCTTTATTGGCAGCAGCACTTGGGCAGCAAGGACAACATCAAGATGCACTAGCTACCGCGAATAAAGTGTTTGAACTTATTGATCGCAAAAATATGGCGCACTTAGAAATCTACGCACGCATGAAAAACAATCTGGCAGGCTTAATGTTTGAGACAGGGGATATCGTCGGTTCTTACAATATGGGCAATGACGCGCTCAAAGCGTACCGCCAACTTGCAGTAAATAATTCTGTTTATGCTAGAGATGTAAAACTGCTAGAGATTACCATGCAGAGTTTCGATAGTTTATATATTCAACTACTTCACGCGTTAACAGTAAAACTGCAGAAGTAGCAGATGACTCACTGGAAATTATTCGGGTGGAAAAATCGAAGGGCCAAAAACTTAGGTAGAATCTACCCAGCCTTTCTGCTATAATCGAACCAACAAAGCAAAAACATTATCCATTCGGAAACCAAAATTATGGCTCTATCACTTGTCAAAGAACCAGTCGAATCTATTCCAATCAAAATGAGCCACGACAATGTTATTTTGATTGGAAACACGCGGGTCACGCTCGATACGGTAGTCGATGCGTTCGTTTCTGGCGCAACGCCAGAGGAAATGGTCTATCAATATTCCTCGCTTGATCTAGCCGATGTTTATGCCGTTGTTGACTATTATTTACACCATCAAGTTGAAGTGGACCAGCATTTAAGACAACGTCAAGATCATGCTGCTTTAGTAAAGAGTGAAATTGAGAAGAGCTCCCCACTGCTTGGCATTAGAGAACGGTTGCTTGCACGCCAGCAGAATTAGAGGAAACCAATTACCTCCAATATCAGTCGGGGATATAACTATGAAAGAAAAATACGATTTTACAAATGCACAAAGAGGCAAATTCTACAATCCAACTGCTCAGTTCAATTTACCGGTCTATCTAGAACCAGATGTAGATGAGTTCATGAACAAGCTTGCAGAGGAAAAAGAAGTGGATGTTCAGCTATTGGTAAATGAGTGGTTGCGGACAAACATCAAATTAATTGAAAGTACGTTGCAGAGTTTTGTTAAAGTATAGGGTGAAGCGTAGCCTTGAGGATAAAGGGTACAACGCACCGATCTGGCTCTATTTGGACATTCTAACTGTGTGTGATCGGTGCGTTGCACCCTGAGTTTCTTCCAACCTCTGCCGCCAAATTGAAAAATGTCCACATTCTCGAAACTGGGTAGAATCTGCCCAGTTTTTCTGTTACAAACAAAAACGCTCCCCTACCCCAACAGCCGCGCATAAACCTCCTCATACGAATCGATCATCGCCTCTTGCGAAAAATCCTGCTGCCCAAACGTCACCGCATTATCCGCCAAGGCAGCATATCGATCCACCAATGCACGTACGCCCGCAACCACAGCATCCACATTCACCGTGTCGATCACCACGCCCACATCACGCTCCGCCACATAATCGGCCAAAGCCAGCGCCGAACTGACCAAAACGGGCTTGCCCGCGGCCAATGAATCGAGTAATGAATGTGGGTACGCCTTCACAATGTTTGAGTGCGTTGCCAGCACAACCGATGCATGAACCGTTGCCAGGATCTCGTTGACGTTAACTAGCTCGTTGATCACGCACACGCGATCTTGCAAGCCCAAAGCCACAACTCGCTGTATCATTTCGCTGTACAAAACGCCACGCCACAGAAAGGTCAGATGTAGATCGGGCAGTTCACGCGCCGCAGCTAGCAGCGCATCGATCCCCTTACTTGCGAACTGTTTATCGCTCCACGGTGCCGAAGCCATCAACAAATGCACAGTCGGATCTGCCTCTGAGTTGGTATCTGCTGGTGCCGCTAATGGCGCGTGCGTGAACTTTTTCGTATCAATGCCCGACTTGACATAAACCGCATTGGTGATGCCCCACTCTTGCAGTTGATCCACGCTGCGCTGGTCGTAAACGGCCACCGCGCTCATTGCATTAAAAAAATCAACGTTAGGCCGAACGGTACCCGCGCCACCGCTTAGCACATAGACCACCGGCTTTTGCAACGTACGTAGTATCGGATATGGAAACGGATCGGGGTTATAAAATTGATGTAGATCCACAGCTTGGTCGATTTGACGTAATCGTCGAGGCTGATGGTAGCCAAAAAGGAGGCGCGGCACGCGTAGCAGTGGCAGCCGTCTGCGTAACGCTTGCGGTAGATGTCGATTTGGGTTTAAAAAATTCGGATTCGAAAATGATTGCACGCCACCAAAGCGCGTTTGCAATGCAGCGATCTCTTGCGAATAGGCCTCTACTTCTGGCTGGGCAGGCGGCAAAATGGGTAAATGATAGTGGATTGTTAATCGGCTCTGCATGAAAATAATTTCTCAATCTCTCGCCTGTTCCAGACTCTGTGGTAAAATTACGAATATGCGTATTTTACACGTCACTCATCAATATCCACCAGAGTTTGTAGGTGGCGTCGAAGTTTACACCCAAACGCTCGCGCAATTGCAAGTGCAGCAGGGCCACAGCGTTGCGATCTTTACCCGCGGCACAACCGACGGGCGTGCAAGCAAAATCGAATCGACCGATGGGTTGTTAATCCACACAACGTCCGGTGACGGACTAAGCGCCAATCAGCGCTTTATGGCCACGTTTGGATGGTCTAAACAAGATGCGGCCATTGTCCAGCATTTTGCGACAGTTCTTGATGAGTTTAGGCCAGATGCGATCCACATTCAGCACATGATGGGGCTGCCCATTCGTTGCATTGATCTCATTGTCGAGCGCAACATTCCCTTTGTGATTACGCTGTGGGACTTTTGGTGGGTTTGCGCCAACGCCCAGTTGTTGACTAATTACAGCAACGAAGTTTGCCAAGGTCCGCAAGCGTATCTCAACTGTACGCGCTGTGCAGTTACTCGCGCTAACCAGCCAGCACTTTGGGCGGGTACACCGCTGTTGACCGCGCTATTGGGCTGGCGCGGGCGGCTGCTTAAGGCGGCGGTCGCACAGGCAGATGCGCTTATCGCGCCGACAAATTTCGTCTATCAGTGGCATTTTCAACGCGACCTGATTGCAAAAGAGATACGCGTCATAAAACCCGGGGTCGAGGGCTTTTTTATTCAGGAAAAACAGCCTCAAAACGAAAGACCCATTCGATTCTTCTACCTTGGTGGCATCTCACCGCAAAAAGGGATCCATGTAGCGCTCGAGGCGTTTGGACAATTAAATGGAAAAGCCGAATTGTGGATCGCGGGCGATCCAACGATTGATGCGACATACACTGCGCAACTCGAAGCGCTGGCCACCCCAGCCGTACGATTTTTAGGGCGTTTAACGCGGGCAGAAATCGCCGAGATTTTGGCACAGGTAGAGATTTTTCTTGCGCCATCAATCTGGTACGAAACTTTCTGCTTTGTACTACACGAAGCTTTTTCTGCGGGCGTGCCTGCGATTGGATCGAATCTGGGCGCAATCGCCGAAGGAATCAACCATGGTGTTGATGGCCTGTTGGCCGAGCCGAACGATGTGGAATCGTGGCGCAGTGCAATGCAACGTGTTGTGGATAACCCAGCGCAAATTGCCCACTTTCAAGCTGGGATCCACCGCCCGCTGAGCCAACTTGAACACACGCGCAAAATTCTCGCCCTCTATCAGGAGCTATAGCTATTTCAACCCAAAATTTATCGTCCCAATCCACAGAGCACACCGTCTATAAACCGCACAGTCGTTTCCTGATTTTTGCCATTCTAAGCATCTTTATGACTGCCGCATCAGGCTGGGAGATGTTGCGCATCCGCGAAAGTGGCAACGCCGAAAATCTGGCAAACGATGGAATCATCTTCTTTGTCATTAGCCTCGGCATCCTGATTTGGTCTATTTGGACACTCTTCAGTCGAGTGGAATTGCGCAACGAGAGCGTGTCGGTGCGCAACCCGCTGGGCAAGCGCAAAACCGTGGAATTTCGCCAAGTAGTCAACGCCATAGAAAGTGGCCGTATGGGTAACAGCATCAGCGTGCTCTATCACCCCGCCGATGAAAATGGGCTAATCAATATGGATAATGCCGACACGCTCTTCCTGCCCAAAGTAGCGAATCAATCCGAACTATTGCAGTACTTCCGCGAGCGCATTCCAGCATGATTCCCGTTAGACCAGACATTACCATTCGCCGCTTAGAAGCAAACGACGCGGAAGCGCTCCATGCTTTTCTCAACATCGCGATTCACGCCCTGCCCTACAGCACGCCGTTTAGCATTCAAACCGTTCACCAGCAGATCTTTCTGCGCAACCCAAGCTGCATCTATCCCGTACGCTGGCAGAACCACTTCCGCTTTTGCGCGTGGCGTGCGGGCAAGATCGTTGGCTTTGCAGACGCGGCAACTGGCTTCGACAGCGCCAATCTAGACAGGCCAGAGCATCAACCTATTGGACTGCTGCGTTTTCTTGCGCTCCCACCAGGCAGAACCGATCTCATCGACGATATTGCGCTCGCCCTGCTGCGCGCTGCCGAAAAATTTTGGCTCGATATGGGCACGCGCTACATTCGCGCGTTTGATGTCAGCACCGGATACCCTAACATTCAGGGGGGCGCAGGCATGTTGCCGGGCGAATGGTCCGAGCACTTTCGGCTGATGACCGTAGCCGAATATACGCTGGTGCATCGCTATCAAGCCTTTGCGCGCCAGTTAGACAACATGGTCGAAGAGAGCTACCCAAGCGAAGAGCTGATTAGCCTACAGCCGCGCGGCACTATCACAGATCGGCACTACCAACTTTTCCATCGTCGCCTCGATCAGATTGGCAGCGCCAGTATGGCCGGAACCGTACTCGAACATGCCGCCAATATCGATCAGCCCGATCCCCGATTGCAGATAGCCAACAGCAAAGTCGAATCGTCGCTGCCAACTCGCGTCGCCGTGCTCACTGGGATACATGTGGAGTACGAATGGCGCAGCAAAGATCTGGGCAAGCTGTTGCTGCGTCGCGCCATTAACGATGCGGTGATACTTGGCTACAAACAGATGCTCGTTTACCTGCCGCAGGGGCAAAATGTAGCGTGGGGGCTGCTTGTGCGCCATGGGTTCAAAGAGCTAGATTATCGTGGCTACGTCTTCGAAAAAACCTTGTACGACGAATAAAATGAACATACTATTTGTCACCGGAGAATACCCCCCACAGCAGGGTGGCGTGGGTGCATATACAGCCGAGTTGGGCCAAGCGTTGATCGAGCTTGGGGCAACCGTCCACGTGCTGACCACTCAGGAAAATGCGGCGGATCAGTCCGCCTCGCCCACAGATCCAGCCATCCTGACAGATCTACCCACGGTCCATCCGCTGGTGCAAAAGTGGGGCTGGTTGACGCCAGCTACTATCCGCAACGTAGCGGAGCAGGTAGACGCCGACTGGATTCATGTACAATACCAAACCGCCGCGTTTGGCATGAATCCAACCATCAACTTTATCCCCTACTGGTGGCAATCGACTATATACCCATCCCGAAAAGTTCCGTACCACATTTCAAAAAACAGAAATGGGACAGAACTTTTCTTGGAAACTATCAAAACCCAAGCCAAGCGCGGCACAACGCAGCAGCCCAACATCGCATGGACCTACCACGATTTGCTGGTCCCCTACCTGTTTCCCAAGGCAGGCAGTCGCATCCGCCGCTGGATCACCGAGCGGCCCGCGCGTGATTGTGACTTGGTCATCGCAACCAACTTGGGCGACTATCAGCAGCTTGTCGAGCGCCAGCCAGATCACCAGCGTAAGTTTGCAAACATCCCTATTGGCAGCAACATTGTTGGCCAGACCCTAACCGCAGCAGAGCGAAGCAGCCGTCGCCAACTGCGTGGCTACACGAATGATGAGTTTGTGATCGCCTACTTTGGTTTTCTCAATCGGAGTAAAGGAGGCACAACGTTAATCAAAACGCTCCACATACTGGTTGAAGCGCACACCAACGTGCGGTTGTTGATGATTGGCGAGCGAGTCGGGGCCAGCGACCCAACGAACTACGCCTATCTGCAAGAGGTTGAGGCGCTTATTCGGTCACTCGGGGTCGAAGACAAAGTGCAGTGGACGGGTGGTCAAGAAAGCAGCGCAGTGAGTGCAGATCTAGCAGCGTGTGACGTTTTGCTCATGCCATATGAGGATGGGGCCAGTTTGCGGCGCGGTACGTTAATGGCGGGGCTAGCAAACTATTGCGCCATTGTCACCACAACGCCCGAAGCGCCACTCCCCGAGCTGGTTCATGAGCGCGATTTGCTTTATGTGCCGCCGCACGATCCGGCGGCAGCAGCGGCAGCCATTGACCTACTTATGGCCGATCCAGCTCTACTCGACACGTTGCGCAAAAACGCGGGGGAACGCAGTCAACTTTTTACGTGGCAAAAAATCGCCAAAGAGCATCAGGCTCTCTATGAGCAATATGCGTAAACTGTCGTAGGGGCATGATATTTTTGTTGCAAAATCCTATCGGCTAACGCATAATCTACCCACAATGACGGTGCCCAACCCAAACACTCAAATATTTTATAACGGCTCAAAAAAAATGTGGCTGCGGCTCTTGCTGCTTGGCTTTATTTTGCTCGCTTTTGCGCGCCTTGTGTGGCAACTGGATGCGAAAAACTTCTGGTGGGACGAAAGTCTGACGCTGCAACGAGCCGAGTCGGAGTGGTGGCCGCTGTTGCGCGGCACTTTATTAGAGCATGATGGCTTCAACACAAGGGCAACCACTGATCAGCACCCGTTTCTCTATTTTGCACTGACCAGCATCCTGATCCGCTTGGCGGGGACAAGTGAGTTTGTGGTGCGCTTCGTCTCCGTCATGGCTGCAACATTGCTGGTACCCACGGCTTGGGCCTTTGCCCAGCGTATGGTGCAGCAGAAGCTGGCTGCACAAACCACCCCCACTTGGGCAGCAGGGTTTGTTTCCATTAATCCTTTCCTCCTATGGTATGGGCAAGAGGCGCGGCCGTACACGCTGTGGCCGCTTTTGGCCTTAATCGCTACTTATTTTTTAGTGCGGCTTGTGGCAGAGTCGTCGTTAAAAGAGCCAGTTGCCCGACGCTATTTTGCGGCCTATCTTATCGCATTGTTCCTCTTTCTGAGCACACAATATCTCTCGCTCTTGTTGTTGCCTGTCCATGCAATTTTGCTCTTTTTTTGGTTGCGTCGTATCAATCCCAAGATAGCTTTCTGGGTGGCGCTTTTCGCCCTTGGTGGCGGTCTACTGCTTGGTATTGGAATCGCCACCATGCTGCTGAGCCAAGGTGGTGCTGGCAGTAACTTTTACTATGTATCGCCGACCATTCTGATCCCCGATCTGCTTAATGCGTTTAGCCTTGGTCTTAGCGTGGACATCGACCAAGTTTGGTGGGTCGATCTGCTCTATGCGCTGGTTGCGCTGATTGGCGCGCTGTGGGCCATTCGATCACGCGCGGCGCTACGGGCAAATGGTTGGCTGCTGCCTGCGTTTGTTGTGCTGCCATTGGTGGGCATATTGTTGATCAACTTAGTGCAGTCCGCGTATATGAATGCTCGCCATATGAGCCTTTTAGTTGGTGGCTTTTTGCTGCTTTTGGGCTGTGGGATGGGGTGGCTGTGGCAACGGCAGCGGATCGTTGCGGCTGCTGTTGCCGCGGTGCTAGTCGGTACAGCGGGGTACAGCACGGTCAATTATTTTAGCACGCCAGAATATAGCCAAAAATATGACGATTATTCGAGCCTTGCACGCTTTATGGAAAAGCGGCTTTTGCCCAACGATGTGGTCCTGTTGAAGCAACCCTCTTCGTGGCGAATTTTTGATTACTACCTGCCGCTGGATCAGGCCGAAAAATATGGCGTTCCTTTTATGGGTGTTACGATGCAGACGACGCTCAATCAAATTGATTCCTTGGCAACCGATGCGCATCGGGTGTGGTTGATCACCTCGGGCACGACGCCACCACGCGACAAAGAGAAGCTGATCGAGGCGCATTTAAACGAGACAATGTATCGCGTGCAGGAACGGATCTTCTACAGCCATTCGTCCTTAACGGCGCAGCTATTTTTGCCAACCGTTCCCGTATATAATGAAGTAATTGAGCCGGTTGGCACGCCAATCGACGTGACTTTTGGCGACCAAATCCGGCTGATTGCGTACCAAGTGGATGAGCCAAGTTCAGCGGCTGCGGCGATTCCGGTTACGCTTACGTGGCAGACGTTAGCCTCAACAGAGACGCGCTACAAATACATTTTAGAAGCGATTGATGTGGATGGTCGACTGTTAGGCATTACCGAACGCGAGCCGTACGAAGGTGCAATTTCGACGAACTTTTGGCAGCCCGGTCAAACCATTGTGGAGTTTAGCGAAGTGCCACCAGATATAGCGATGCCCTCGCTGGATCAAGTAGAGATCCGGATTCAGCTTTATGCAGCGGATACGGGCGAAAAGTTACCGATTACTCAGGCCGACCTGTCAGTCGGTGGCGGCGTTGAGTCCGAGACCGCGTTGATTTTGCCGACCATTACGCCTGCGCAGGATGAGTAACGATGGACGTACCAACGACAAAATTGAGCAATCGAATATGGGCTGCGCCAAATATACTTTTTGCGCTTATCTGTCTGCTTTATGTTGGATTTGGGCTGTGGTATAGCCTGGTCGTGCCGCCATTCGAAACGCCCGACGAAATTCACCACTATGCGTACGCACGTCATCTTTCGCAAGGCAATCCGCTGCCTGTTCAGCTCGCACTTTCGCCAGAGGAGACCGGCGATCAGATTGTGCCGGATGATTATGCGGATAAACTTTGGGCGCACGAAGGCAGCCAAGCACCACTCTACTATTATTTGGTTGCGCAGCTCATTTCGGGCATCGATCAGAGCGACTTTGAGCAGATCAACACCTTTAATCTGCGCGCCAACATCGGCAATCCGCTTTTCCCTGGCAACAAAAATATTATGCTTTACAGCGCGGTCTCCCATCCGTTGCAGGGGGCTAATTTGGCCTTGCATATTGGTCGCTGGTTTTCGCTGCTGCTTGGGTTGATTACGCTTATTTTGACCTATGCACTCGCAAGAATGGCGATGCCCGGCACGAATGCCGCAATGCTGTCGTTGCTGGCAGCCTTATTGCTGGCGGTTATTCCTCAGTTTGTCTTTATTAGCGCGGCGCTTTCGAATGATAGCCTGATCATCGTGATGAGCACTGCGACTCTTTTTTGGCTGGCCAAGCTATTACTTCGATCGGAGGCACGCGCGGTGTCGATCTTCGAGTGGCTAGTCTTGGGAATCTTGCTGGGATTGGCGGCGCTGAGCAAGCTGCATGGATTGGGGCTGTGGCTCTTGGCGGCGCTAACCGGCGTTTGGATCGCGACCATTCGGCGCGATTGGCGCGTGCTGGTGCAGGCGGCATCGCCTGTAGCCGTGCCTGCGGTGGCAATTGCGGGGTGGTGGTATTGGCGCAACTATACGCTCTATGGCGACTGGTTTGGCCTCACAACGTTGCTCGCCATCGAGGGTGTGCGCACGGATAGCTCTAGCATTGGGGCAATGATGAGCGAGCTGCGCGGCATGAAGTATTCATTTTGGGGACTATTTGGTTGGTTTAACTTATTGCTGCCGATTTGGGTTTATCGTCTGATCGATCTCTTTACCATTGTCGGACTTGTTGGATTAGCGGCAAATATTTTCGAGCCACTCTTTTTCAAGCAGAGAACAGAAAAAGTCAACAAGAGCTCAAGCCGTTACGTGCAGCTTTTGCTTCTGCTCTGGCTGCTGATTATTAGCCTGATTTTGGCCTACTGGCTACAGCGCTCGATTGGCAGCCAAGGGCGCTTAATTTTTCCTGCGATTAGCTCGTTTGTGATTCTTCTTGTTATCGGTCTCAATACGGTTTTTACGGCGCTCTTTAGAAATAGAGCGACAAAAGCGAATCAAAGAGCAAAGTGGCTTTACAAATCTGCGTGGGCGCTGCTGCCACTGATCTTGATTAGCTCATCGATTTATAGCCTAACGTGGTTGTTCCCGCGCGCGTATGGGATGCCTGCTACCGTTGAAGCGATTCCAGCCACTGTCCAGACGGTCGATGCAACGTATGGTGATGATGAATTCTTTCAGATTTTGGCGCTCGATGTGCCAACCGAACGCTACAAAAGGGGCGATGAAGTACCCGTCACACTCTACATGAGCACCGACACGCCCTTGAAAAATGACTATCAACTTTTTATCCAGTTTTTGAATCCGCAGGGTGGCGAAGTTGCTAATCTTACGTCGCACCCGGGTTGGGGGCGCAACCCAACTAGCCTATGGCAGCCGGGCGTGATCTATGCAGATACCTATCCGGTGCGCGTAGAAGGCCCGATTAGCGAGCAGTCTCCGCTGCTGGCGCGCGTCTACATCGGCTTTGTCGATCCCCAGACAGAACGAAGCGGACGCTTTCCAGTTGACGTAGTAGATGAGGGCGGCAATAAGATCGAACCGATGTTGGCGACCGTTGCTCTCAGCGCGCCCCAGTCAGATAAATCGCCCCCTCCCATTGATGCGCCGCAGTTTGGCAACACCATTCAACTTTCCGATGCCAGCTTTCCTGCGCAAATTGATGCAGTGAGCAAACCGTTTGTGGTAGATCTTGTGTGGGACGTAGTCGACACGCCTGCCGCGGCATATGTTGCGTACGTCCATTTACTCAATGTAGCGGGAGAGCGCGTAGCGGGTACGGATCAGCCACCGGCAGCAGATCGAATGCCCACAAATTATTGGCGGGCGGGTGATCGGATCCAGAGTCGCTTTGTGCTGACGCTGCCGGATCTATTACCCGCAGGCAGCTACACGGCGTGGGTCGGTTTATACAAAGCAGAGAGTCAAGGCGCTGTCCGGGTTCCGGTGACGGAGGAAAGTGGTCGTATGGTTGAGCATAACCAGGTGTTGATTGGTTCGTTCCGTAAGTAGGTTTAGTGCTTTCGCATGGCTCAAAAGGCCCATGCCGCCCCGCCCACTGTCTTCGCATACCTAAGGGGCATAAAGGGGCAGGCTCCAACAGCGGAGCTAAAAGAACAACGTTTCCTAGTTCGCCATACAATTACAACATAAAGCT
>Ga0115031_1002800_pt1 | contig 12994 bp, 17 predicted proteins | sample Maine_Asex4_meta_FD_87301 | JGI IMG/M metagenome (GOLD analysis project Ga0115031, IMG submission 87301) | Marine algal microbial communities from Maine, USA - Maine_Asex4_metaG | ecosystem: Host-associated > Algae > Red algae > Unclassified | place: Maine, USA | collected 2015-01-05 | reverse complement strand
GGAAGTTGTCCCACTGGACGAGCTTGAATCGTTCGCGGCCGACATGTTGGCGTTCTCAACTGAGGATGTCGAGCGGGCCAACTTAGTCTCCTTGCGGATCTTACGCGCCTTCTTGCGAAGCTTGCGCTTTTGATCCCGACGTTCGGTCGCTTGGCCAATTGGCTCTGGACAAGAGGAAAACGACTCGCCCCCCTTGGGGTCGAGCTTGACCTTGGCCTTGCTCTTCGTCTTGCGACGCGACTTTGTCGCCCGGGCGTCGGACTGGATGCCCTCCTGGCGCATAGCCTCCACGCTTGCGATCGGGGCATCGTTGGCTTCCGCTAACGAGCGGTTAGTCGCTTGTTGGGCCGTCAGACGGAGACGAAGTGCCTCCACCTCCGTCTTAAGGCTCTCCGCGTGGAGCGGTTGGCCATAGGCCGCCGCGTTCAACGCAGGTGATCCCGAGAGGGAACCACCTAGGGTATTGGCGTCTCGCGTGTTCGCACGAACGCCTCCCGGCGGGACGTAGTCGGAAGGCAGGGCGTTGCCCTTACCCTTCCCATTGCCACGTGGCCCGTCGGCACCACCAGGGGTCATTGCTCAACCGGCAATGTGCCAACAGAAGCGCCCCGCGCTCCAATTGGAGATCACCACCCACGACGCCCAGCGTCGTGGCGCACACAAGAGGGAGACGCGCCCCGCGCGTCAAGCCAATGGGTGCAATACCCGTCACCGTGCCACTTGGCAACAATAGACAGCTCTCGGGCACCGCGTGCAGATGCACGCGGCAGGCAAGAGTATCCCCTGCTGCTCCACCAAATGTGGGATGAATGACGTTGGTTAACTAACCAGTAAATGGCGACCGACCGTAGACGCGCGATAAAGCGAACACTATCGCCTTAGGGCGAGGAAGAAGAACCTTCGTTCGTGCAACATCCGATGGGGAGCCGGGGGTGCCAACGACGGCGAACCCCGGTCCCATGGTGCTTTTATTATCAGACGGTAAAGGGGCGGGGTCGATCGACCAAGCGATCCTAAAGATCGAATAACCACCAAAATAGAGACGATAAAAGAAAGGACAGATAAACAAGACGGAAGTAACCTCCCAAAGGGCGAGCCACAAGTCAGTTCAATCCTCCACGTGAATACTGACTAGTCAGGGGGGCTACCGGGCTCAATATCCGAATATTAAGGAGATATGCTACAGCAGTGAGGAGTTAGCGGAGCTCTACACAGAAGAGTACCTCAACACGATCGACCACGCGTCCGTGCCGAGCCGCTCCATTCGGCCCAAGGTCTGTCTCCCCGCGATGCTTTTGCGCAACCTGGCGGCGCAGAACGGCGACTGCAATGGTAGCCGCTACATCGTCAAGCGCCTTGGTGCCAACATTGTCGTCGTGACGACCTTTGACGGCTCCCGCACTTTGATTGTCCCGCGGATTGACTGTGACACGTCCGATTGGGGGTTGCCGATGACGATGCGTCGCCTAAAATTCCCTTTGCGTGTGGCGTTTGCGGCGACGATTAGCAAGGCGCAAGGTGCTACGTTGGAGCAGATTGAGATTTGGCTGCAGGAGCCCGTCTTTGGCCACGGGCAAGTGTACGTGGGAGCGTCAAGCGCGGGGGACTCACGTGTGCTTCACTTTGGAGCGCGGGAAAGCGCGTATGATGAGTCTAGAAGAATTTTCACCAACAACGTGGTGTACACGCAGTTGCTGAGTGACTAGCCTGTGTTCTTTTGCTGTTTGTTTGTGCCTACCTGCGGTACTTGCTTTGTTTTACTGCCGCGCTATGCTTTCAATGTTGGTTTAATGCTTTATCCGAGAGTTGCATTTTTCTTCACTTGATGTGATTAACGTGCATCAAGACGAGGCCGCCTTTAGTCTTGCAACCAACATTTTGACGTGTGATCTTGGAACCAATTTCTCTGCACTTTTGCACATCCAAGAATAGCGATCAACGGCGGGCCTGCCCACAAAAAAAAAAGCTCGACCATAAACCAGAAAAACCCAAGCACACACACCCAGGATGACAACGGCGGGGCATGCCCGCCCTACGATTATCGAGTCTTCTTCAATAAAATGCATCCGTAAGCGGGAAAAAAATCGTGGTTAACTTTCACCCAGCCCTGAGAAATTGATCAAACTTCACTCTGCTCTATCCACGTCCTCAAAGTTCGAACAGGTCGCATAAAATTCGCACACGTTTCACAGTCGCAATCGATCTTGCGACGGACATTTCGACGTCTGATCCTGCAACCAACTTCTCGACACCGTCTCGATACCCAGAATTGGCCCTCACGGGGGCGGACTTGCCCAATCTTGTATCCGCTGGACGTGAACAATCGGAAAACGAGAAGCGGACGTAACGGCGGGGCACGTCGGCCTCACGGTTATCTAGTCAGAGCTCAATGAATGCATCGGATTGCAACGGAGAACAGTCCTGGTGAAACCTGACTCTGATCCCTCAAAATTCGCACAGGTGCGACAAAGTTCGCAAAGGTCCGGCTTTTTTACTGTATTTACTGGCCTGTGACCGTCGGGCTTCACAGCTTCTAAACGCCGCGTTTCTGTGCTCTTAATCACCCTCAACACGGCGCGCAAACGCCAGGACATCCATGCCACGGTCACAGCCAAAAAGACGGCCGGCAGGCCCCTCCTGAATGGACTTACGAGCCCATTCCAGAATTCCGCCTGGCTTGCGGGGCGGCTATTGCGCGCTGCAATCTACGTGCGACGCGACGTGATTTTGCACGTCCTGCGCTGCCTTATCTGGGGCTGATTTTTTTTGCGGCTCTGTGATCATCTATTGGTCACATATAACCTGTAAGGAGTCGGCTCGGCGAATGCACTTTCGCCTCTTATCACGAGATATGGTCCGGGGTCCACAAGAAGCATCTCGGTGGTCCGGTGGCCTCAGGAGTGCGCGCGACAAAATCGGCCTCCTGGGGACCGCTGCTGGCCCGATTGCAGGCAACCGTCGTCCCGCGCCGCTACCACAGCCCCATTCCAGGCCGTCGCTACTGCCCCCGCGCTCGCTGCCGCCGCCGCCACCACCGCCACCTCCGCCGCCCACGCCACCGCCACCCTCCGTGGGCGCCCCGCCGTCGCCGGGCGCGGTGGCCGCCGCCACCGCCGCCCACCTCGCTGTCGCCGCGCGTGGCGGCCGTGCCCGCTCCGCTCACGCCGAGCGGGGCGGCCGCCACGCGCGCCGCTCGCCTCTCTTCCGCCGGGCGTTGCGGCCGCCGCCACCGCCGCCCACCCCAGTGCCACCAGGCGTGGCGGTCGCCACCACCGCGATCTGCCTCGCTGTCACCGAGCCAAGTCCGTCACGATTGCCTCAGCGGCTGCACTACCGGGCGTTGCGGCGGGTAGTGCAATGATTCAAGCGCCCATCCTCTTCCCTGCCAGCGTGTCCGCTCGACGGCGCGGCTGTGGCGACCCCAGGCCTTGCCGCCGGGCCGCCAAGTCCTATCATCCTTTTGCCGCTTGTGAAAACGGTCAATGGAGCGACGTCGGGGGGGCTTCCTGTTGCACCCCCCTCATATCTACGATCGCGTCGAAAATGAAGTGATGGTAGTCGCGTCGTCTTCATTTAGCGTGTGCGTGGTGCCCAAGGACTTGCAGCGCGTTTCCCAGCCACTTACGCAACATGTTGACGATGAGGATTGAAGCGGCACTGGCGAAGAGAACGAAAACGACGGGGCAGGTGGAGACAATAGAGATCCGGCGCCCTGTGTTGTGGAGGAATGACCCATCCAACGGCGGCGCTGCGGGCGGGACAAGTGCACGTAGTCCTGCTCCACCTAACGCGGACGAAGCGGCCGCTGCGGCGGCCACGGGGGCGGCAGCGACGACGGACACGGGGGCGGCTGCGGCGGCAACCACGGGGGCGGCCGCGACGGCGGCCACGGGGGCGGCCGTATTGCCGGCCTCAGCAGGTGCTGAGGAGGTAACCTCATGCGGGTCGTCAACGCCGTCGACCTCACATTTTCCAATTGCGGCAACTGCGTCATCATCACGCAGGCGCCTGCTACATGCTGCTTTATCGGAGTCAGACAGTGCCTTAACGGTGAACCTCATGCTGCCCAGCCCGACCGGCATGCCGGTGCGCACCGCTGCTGCTGACCGCACTCCCACACCCGTGGATGCTGATACGCTCTTTCAAGAGTATTTCCGGCAGCTGCGTGCTGAGGTGGACCGAACAGCACGAATGTCAGGTACCCTATCCGTGCCTTGTGAGGTCGTTCACGGAGCTCAAGTACCTATTACGGTGGCGGCGCTCGACCCGATCCAGACATGGACCCAGTACAAGGATGTCAATCTTTTGGCGCTGTGCAGCTGCACTGGTATACCAGGGCTCGGTCGCTCCACCGTGAGAAGGCTTCCCATGGAATTTGCGGAGATTGAGGCAGCACTGGGTCGCAGCAGCACGTGGCGGCATGCAACGGCGCTGCCGCGCGCCTACGAAGAGCTCGGACACAGAGTCGGCGCCGTGAGCCTCCCAGAATTCTTCCTGGCGTGCCCTTCTTTTCGTGGTTCGCGGAGCAATGGCGATGATGGCGACGCTCCGGTCGGGACGCTCACATATCTCTTCATGTACTCGGGCAAGCGCAACAAAGTCCCAAGTCACGCCGTCTACTACAACCATGCGTGGGAGACAGTAGTCGTGCGGCCAACGTCTAACAATTTCAAGCTGGCGACCTGCTGTCACATTCCATGCGAGACCCGGAGGTGGGGTTGTATACACGCCAAGGCAGTGAACAAGGTGACGCGGGTCGATGCGTCATAGTCGGTGGATCGGGCAGAGCTGGAGCGGGAGGACACCATGCAGTTCGGTCCCATCGGCATCCTCAACGAAAAGGGCGCGGCGACAGGGCCACCTCCGGTGGCGCCCCTCACGCAGACGAGGCTGCCGTCGAAGGCATCGGCCCCGCGGCACAAGCGGCAGTACCGAAACACGATTCCCTGTGCCGCCGAGGTCGCCATGTGCGACTCGTACAGTGCTACCCTCGATGCACTCCGAGATCGCAAGGAGGACCACGTCCTGGTCCCTGCACACGCGGAGGAAACCTGTCTTGATTGTAGGCTGGCTCGCAACGGCAAGAGGCCCACGACGTGGTCGGCATTTCGTTTCACCATGCGTGGTCGGCTGCAGATTGACGCGGGTATTTGGACGTGCAACAACGGCCACGTCGTGCACTACGACGGTGCAGAGGACGGCTTGTTTGCTACCTCCCCCGAGACGGTGCACGTGCGGGCTTTCTCGGAAGCGGTGTTGGGCATCTGCGTGATTTCCCAGTCAACCATGGCGGCGACGGCCGAGTATCTTACGAGCCTGTGTGAAGCGGGAGGTAAGTGGGTGGATGCGTTGCTTTACTCGAGACCGGTCTGAGGCGCGAGGCCAGCAGCCTCTTACCCCCCCCTCGTGTGCCCCTCTCTCAACGTCCTGGAGGCACACCCCCGCCAACGCAGTGACAGGGCCCACATATCGCGACGCCAATCAAGGGGCCCACGAGAATCTCCCCGAGCTCAGCTCCAAAATGAGCTCCCATCGAGATCCAAGTACGAGTAATTACATCACCCTCATACAGCAATGCATGTCAAAGGTACAGACAAACAAGCCGATCACCGCATAAGTACTCCTGGACTTTTCCAGGCAGTCCGCGGTAACTCCGACTTACCAGTGCGGTCTTGGGGGGCTGGCGTAACAGCCTGCTCCGAAACACAGGCGCATACAAGGAGGGCGAGCAAAGCCAAGCGCGGCAGTTGCTGTCGGATGCCTGTGGGGAGTTCTCCGAGATGTTGGTGATCCCCGACGCTACGCTCACCTGCGGCAAGTGCGGGGCCGAGGAGGCGGAAGGTGGGCGCTTTGATTGCGTCTTAATGGAAGGGCAGATCTTGGCCGTTCTACAAGAGCACATCTTACCGATGCTGCGACCTGGAATGGACGCCCCCAGAGTGAGCCTCACGATTACGTACGCATGCGCGGTGCGCAACGCAACCATGCGTGCAGTGATACGGCACCGTGTTCGCTCGGGGGCGGAGGATCCAGTGGCTCTCACTACGGATGAGGTGTGCAGGTACCGGGCTTTCATGGTTGAGCCGTTCTCGGAGCGCCCTTAGCCCCCGCCACCTCCGACAGAGACTAATCGTGGTCTGAGGACGCCCGCTGACGCAGAGGCGGCGCTGCAATGGGCATCTGTCAAGCTTTTCTCGACATTTTTCGACGTGCCCAACGTTGAGACGGTCATCGACTTCTGGGTTGCTCGGCGCGCGGCTGCTGCCGACTCCCCGGCTGGGAGTGAAAACGAGAGCTACTTGACTTGGTGAGCGACGACGGCAGCGCGTCGGACTACTCAAGCGACGAGATTCGCATGTCGGCAGAGGAGGAAGAGGAAGCCGTGGAGAGCAGCGATTACTCCGTGGCGGCGGGCGCAGACATACACAAGACCCACCGGGCGACGGCCAACCCTACTACGAGATCCCTCGCGGCCTTGGAGTCCCCACAGGGTGACCTACCGGGCCCTCAAGTCGCAGCAGGCTCATCTGGCGTTGATAAAGGACTCTAAGCCTTGGCCCTGCACGGGTCGGCGGCATCAGGGTCTGCGACCTCGTCCACGGTGCCCCCATTCACACCCCCGTCGGTCGGCGACGGTACGGAGTTTTTTTCTGTCTACGCCGGCGGGAGACGACGGTGATACACAGCCACCGGCGATTGAGTCAATATACGTTGAAGTGGAGAAGACCACATGCTCGTGGGCGGTGCCCCTCTCCTCCGTGCAGCCCGCGTCGGAGCAGCGGAGCGATAACGTCTTCGCCTTCCTAGAGAATCCGGCCCACTCGACGCCCAGGTTGACACAGGCGGGCATGCAGGCCGTCAACGCGGCATTCAATTAGAAGCGTACAACCGACTTTCTTCCCATCGCCCAAGTTAGCGCAGGCCCGTTGGTCAAGGACAAATTTTCGCGCCTGCTCTCTCGCCAGTGGCTTGATGACGAGGTGCTCAACGCCTACGGCGCTCTCCCGGAGCAGCGCATCAAGAAGACACTGACGACGAACCCATCAGCGCCCAAGCACTTCTCTTTAAACACGTTCTTCTACCATCGGCTCTGGCACCGCGGCCACTACTCGTACCAGATGGTCAAGCGGTGGATAAAGATGGTCGAGGTGTTCTCTAAAAAACCACATTTTTATTACTATCAACTTCGCCGGCTGCCATTGGGTCTTGATGGTTGAGGGCGTCGGTGCCGAGGCAGGGACCATTTCCCTTTCCGACTCCCTGGGCGCGCAGCCAGGGCGAACCATACTTTCCATACGGCAATGGCTCAATGACGAGGCCGACGACAAGAAGAATCCCCAGCGCGAGTGGGTGATACAGTACCCCGCCTGTCGCCAACAAGAGAGCACGGATGACTGCGGGGTGTTTACATTGATGAACATGGACTTCATTGCCCGCCCGTTGGACCACTCGACGATGACCAAGAGTACGGCCTACTACCGATACGGCATAGCCGCTGACATTCTCGTAGGGTACGTGGGCGGGCAGGGCTGATGTGCTGCGCGGGGCGGAGAGCGGTGCCGCAGTTGGTCGTCGTGGTTTGACGAGGCTTGAACGAGCAATGGGTTTTACGAGAGGGATGGGGGAGCGGGGGCAGTAGTGGTGCCACAGATGGTCGTGATGGTTGGATGAGGCTTAAACGAGTCATGGGTTTTACAATTGGCACGGGGGAGACGGGGCAGTTGGTCGCGTCATGGTTGTCTGTGCCAGCAAGTGCATGAATATCTTCCAAACTTACCGTGCTAGGCTCGTCATACGGTATGCGATAAAGCACAGGATCTTGCGCACCCGTCGGTACGTGCTCTATGTCGACATTGACGACGGTGGTCTCCGCCCTGGCAGGCGCCCGTCTTCATCGTCCTCGCCAACGAGCCTGCCGTGTACCCAGCGACAGAGGAGTAACCCTAAAATTGCCGGTCTTCCGGGTGAAACAAGAGAGGAGGGCAACCTCGAAACTGAAACAAACCGATGCTTGGGCTCAATACAGTCAGTCTCCGTTCATATCCCACCCTTTGGAAGAACAGGTGTCGTTGCCGTGTTGCACAGTCGCTTTTGAATACGTATGTAGCCCGCTCGTCCGGAGCCGCACTTACTGATTCAAATGCGGACTGCTGACGCTGGAAGAGTTGATCCGGGGTCTTGCAACATGCGCATCCGACTTCACGGATCGGACTCTCTGTCTCAATGCAGCACGGAAAGAGATGCTGGGGCACCTCCAGATGGCCAGTGTACCACTCTTTAAGCACAAAGACAGTCCATGACGCACCAGGGCATGCTCATGGACACTCTGGACGACTCTCTGGCGGTGTGAGGTCTCCGTCAGGGCAGATGTGGAGTCGATTGCGATCCACTTGCAATCGTAGTTCTTGATCTGAAGTCGACCTCAGTCCAGAAGCAGTCGTCCAATTCACGAAACCGATCGAATACCGTCCATATCCCAGCAGGCCAGCATCCGGACGGGATATGAATGGAGACTGACTGTAGAGATAAAGCAAGTTGCGTGTGCATTCCGTGCCACACTCTCAAAATGACGCCTTTTGAAAGGCTATCGCCCAAACTTTCCCATCGACAGAAGAAATTTAGACATACATACATATACATGCACAGCCCGAAATCCTCTTTCAGCGAAGAGCCGCACAGCATCTCCGAGGGGTTGCGATGATTCTTGTCTTAGGGTGAAATCGTGGCAGCTGGCACCAGTGAGATGCTGTGCAGGCACTCAACTGCGCCACCTGCGAGCACAATTATGAGCGCTTCTTTCCGCACGAGATGGACAGTTTGCCTGACCTCTCGACTGCACCTGGGAAAATCGGCCCGAGCGGCCACCGTGCCTCGATTGGACATGTCTCTGGCGCGCTGCATTCCATTGCCACGCGGCCCATTGATTGCTTTTCTCGATGGCACCGTACTTGCCCTCAGTCGGTGCTCCCTCCACAGTGGCGTTCGTTGCGGCCCTCTTGACACCACCAGGTGAACAGCCACCGAGCCCACTTGAAGGCCATCTGTGGGCCCCCCGCAACGGCGAGTCAACTGTACCTGTGTGACCGCGTCTCTGCCGTTCAGGTGGTCCGTGACGACCCGCAAGATGGGTATCCGTCCCCTCCAGGCTTGCTGTCTGCTGTCCCTCCCGACTGCGACGACGTTTGTCTTGCCAGCCTGGCCACGGCAAACACCGCCTCCCGCCGCCGCTGTCTGGCTCTCAGCCGTAGCCGCTCCATGTTTCCTGTTTGCTCACCATGGGTGGCTTCTCCACCGCACTGGCAGATACGCCCCGTCCTCCTCAATTGGGATACATTGAAGGCAATGGTACAGCGGGGGACATACCGTTTCACCTGTCCCCGTATCGTGAGGGCGAAGCGTAGCTGGTTGGCGTCACGCAGATGCCGGGAGACTTGCCGTCGGCCGAGCATGGGCTGTTTTTGTGCTGCCTCTGTCTTTGGACGAGCCCCTCCTTCCGACAGAGTTCCGCCAGGCAGCCGGGCCGGCTGCCATGTTGATGCCGGCGGCGACGCCGACGGACGACTCGCTAATGGGCGCAGAGGCGCTGCCGACGCCCGAGGAGCCGCATGTGAAAGACCTCGTGGGGACCGGCGACTCCGTTGCGTCTGTGGGCACGGTCGCCGACCCCTACAAGGAAGAGAAGAATCTGTTGGCCGGAAACCTGCTCGTGGAGCAGAGGCTGTCTCCAGGAGATTTGGCAGAGACGGACGCGTCGGGGCAAACGCAGGATTCGGTGGAGAGCGACAACTTGCGAGCAGCAGAAGCGGACCTGCTGATGATAGCGGCGGAGCCGTCTGCCGAGCCCGTGGCCGAGCGGGTGGCGGAGCCCATGGCCGTTGACTCTGCGGCGGAGTTTTTCTGACTGCGCACAGATTTCTTTCCAGCAACGGGCTAACCGGACGTTGAGAAAGACCGATGGATGACCGTCCGTACGTTTATCTCAGAGATGCTGGCGGAGCCGGTTATCCCTCGGGGGGGACCGCCGGGGGGACCGGCGTTCTGTAAGCGGTCCCCCCAGGGATGGTAAGTTGGAATAAGCCGATGTATTCTTGGGCGGGACCGCTGGGGGGACCGCTCGGCACGCGGGGGACCGCGCACGTCCGCGCCGCACCCTCCACATCTACATGACGCACTCGAGAGGTTTGAGAACCGAAGCGGGAGCCGACGTGCAGCGCTCCCAGGTGAATTTCCAGATTTAGAGATTGACGTTTTAACCTCTGCCGTCTGCGGGCCGCGGTGCAGTGTTTTCCGGGGCAAATCCTAGTGGCAGCCACGCTCCGCTCTGCGCGAAAAACGCAGTTTCATCTCGGCACCCTCGGGGCCCGGCTCCGGCGCTGCGCGCCTCCGCTGCGGGCCCCGAGGGTGCCTCGCTGACACTGCGTTTTTCGCCGCAGTGCTCGCTACCAAATTCATATAGAAAGATGATACGTGCATTCCGGGACATGCGATTGGTTGCATAGTGATGACAATCGACCAATGAAATTGTGGCGCTCTGCTGTCAGCAACCAAATCAAGTCGTCTTCAAGTCCCCGGTCCCCCCGGCGGTCCCCCTACCCCGAATGAGAGTAGGTTATCAACATCTTTGGCGGCTGCGACCTCATTGAAGTAGAGGAGCTCACTCGAGCGCTTATCGAAGCAGTGCCGCGCGTCGTTTGGATCCAGCTTGCGCCGGCGGTGACGCCTATGGTGTTCGTGTGGCAGTTCCTGCTGCTCGTTTGCGACGCGATGGACGAGTCGCCCTCCCTCTGCCAGGCCGTCGGGGAGCTCCTCCTTTTTTGCATCAACGCCGAGGAGCAGATGATGTCACGGTGGGAATCCAAGGCCGGGAAAGAGGCGAAGGTGTACCGGGAGATGTGGGAGAGTGACATCGCCGCTACATACAAAGAGTTTCTGCTCTCGCTGGGCGTTGAGCCGGCGGTCAGAAACATGGTCGCGTCCGAGCCGTCTAAGGCGCTCGTGCGAGAGCAAGCCAATGAGGAGCGTACGGGCCAGGCGTGGCCATGTCGGGTAGTTCTCCGAGCTTTCCCAGAGGCCTCCACCGCCGAGCGGCAGCGAAGCAAGGCAGCGGAGAAGCTAATGGACGACAAGCCAAAGGCGGAGGACCCCATGAACGCGTGGGACTTTGACGATTTTCGGCACGACAACCCCGTCCGTGTGCTTCGGGCGCCCGGCGTGATCATGTTTATGAGACCGTGTGGGTACATTAATCTTTTTGAGCTGCTACGTGGGACGGAAAGCCCCGCTCACGCGGTGGCTGCTCCCGTGCAGAGGTCTACACAGATGCCTCGTGTCATTTCTTTTGATACTGCCTGTCAAACCCACCGCAATGCCCTTCGACGCGCGCCCGTGATGATGGACAGCGTCTGCACATCCTGATTCATCGACAGGTTTCGCAGGTGTATCCGCAAGTGCGGCTCTGTCTTCAATGCCGACCAAGTCCCACATTTCACGCGCGGGCACGACACTTCGGGAGCTGAACGACAGCACTCTGTCCATAAAAAGTCGAAAAACAGCTTGTGATGTATGATGCAACGTCGCTTCATCGTGCGCTCCCGCTTTATTGCTGCCCACAGCAACATTCGTGTCTCGCAGCGGCGCCAAGCAGAAGCGTTGGCCGAGAAGACGCGTGCGAGCGGGGCGCCCAAGACGGTGGTAGAGATTCAACATGGCTACAAGAGATGTTTTGGCACTTCGACGTAAATCCCATAATTTACGTCAGTCTTTCGTGGCGAATATATCTATTTGTGGTTGGTATGTACTTTGTTGTAGAGAAATGAAACTACCATCTGTTGATTTTCTCGGGCCCGAGTCGGGCCCGGTCGCGACCGGGCCATGATCTTGCCAAGAAATGTTGGTTGGCCCAGTTGACGGACCGTCGACCAGGTGTCACACTCGCAGGTTTCTATGGGTTCGGGCGTCAGAATCGTGGGATTCTAGGGCATGGGGCCAGGATTGTGGGATCGGTGTAGGCTTGTATTTCACGCCCCCAAACCCGGGGCTTGTGGGCGTGTCACGCCCGATCACGCCCGATCACGCCCTAATCACGCCCCTCTTGGGGGCGTGAACACGCATAGGTAGCACCCATTGTAAACGAATCTACTTGTTCCTTGATTATGTAGCACCCATTTCGGACTGGCGGTGATCAATGTGAACTGCTTTGGGGCTGTATAGAACCAATCAATCACAGATCGAAGGATGCCTTGGCATCCTTCAAGTACGACTCTATGTCAAAGAGGTTGAAGGGGAAGACGCGTGGCTTCGCCCCGTGGACGGGAGGGGGGGGAAATACGATGACGAACGGCGGCCATGCAGTCTCGGCATCACTGTCGCTGTAAAACAGAGGCAACTGCAGAAGCAGAAGCTGCCTTCGCAGCCGCAGCCGCCGACGCAGACAATGTGGGAGGGGCACCCGTCTAGGAGGGGGCCAACCCCGTGGCGCTTGGGGCGGCGTGCGAGGGCCGGTGGGCTGATCGTCTTGGGCCGCAGCAGTGCGCCCCCGCCCACGGTCCAGTGCATTGGATTGCACTATGTTAAGTTCGTCGGCGGCGTAATTATTCGATGAGATCACGCCCCAATTCACGCCCTTTTCTGCTTGGGCGTGATGAGGCCATGTCTGCACGGCGAGGGACGTGAACGTGATTCGGCACCAATATCGTTTTAAGTCCGCGGCAAAACACGTGATTCGGCACCGTCTGTCTTGACGCACACACGAAAACACAGAGCCCGCAGTTTGGGATCAGAACAGGCATTTCGTGGGCGACACATCTGCACCGCGCAGAAACCGGGATAAAGCCAGCCTTGGGATTCTGATGATCATAAGCCAAGGCGGGTCGGGATTCTGAGAGGCGATGGGGGGGTGGAATGGGGGATGCGAATGGATCATAAATCCTGTACTGTATTTGATGGAGACTTACTAGCACCTAAGATTTCGCTACTGTTGAAACGGGGCTAATAT
>Ga0115031_1002795_pt1 | contig 13003 bp, 18 predicted proteins | sample Maine_Asex4_meta_FD_87301 | JGI IMG/M metagenome (GOLD analysis project Ga0115031, IMG submission 87301) | Marine algal microbial communities from Maine, USA - Maine_Asex4_metaG | ecosystem: Host-associated > Algae > Red algae > Unclassified | place: Maine, USA | collected 2015-01-05 | reverse complement strand
GGTCAGGTCATCGGAGGCTTTAGCCTGTCACTCTTGAGTTGTCTCCAATCGACCAGATAAGTCCGTTTTTTCCATGGAGACGTCCGACCTACCACGAGGGCTACGTGTGGCATAGCTCACTTTGATTGGCCGCCCATTCTCTTATATGCTTGACATCATTCGTCGTCTCACGAAGTACATAAATCTTCGGTCATCAATCGACTTTACAGAGCAACTCGGGGTAAGTTCTGGAGCGGCGGCCGCGGTCACGTGCGTGCACCTCAGGTCCGAGAACACTCCTTGGCGCCGACTTCTTGTGCAGCGCATCGTCGATGGCAAGAGGCATCCAGGCCCGTGCAGGACCCCGACCTGGACAGTTTACGTCTTCGCAATCCATTGCTGGGATATCATTGGCTTGAATTAGTGCAACAGTCTTGCATGAACTTGCGATCAGCCACGAGACGGTTCAGGGCCTGGCACAGCTGCCCTGAACGGGAACTCCTCCCGTTCAGGCCTTTGTTACAGCACAGACGCCTAGACGGGAAACCTCCCGTTCAAGGGCTTCTTGAACGGGACTCCCGTTCAGGCTCCCGTTCAAGTGTCCACTATTCTGACGATGTCGCCACGTCGTCGTCGCGCGCGTGCTGACCGTGCCTGAGCCGACGATTTTCTGCGTGTCCGGTGAAAAAGCTTGCCCAATTTGAATGTGGCGTGATCCTACTCTTTCATACGATACATCGGGCTGGATCAGCACCTTCACCAATCGCGCTTGTTGACCGGTTTGTCAATGTGCCCGTTACCTCGAGCCCGTCGACGCTCTGGCTTCTCGAGCTGTCACGGAAGCGTACGTTTCGCGACTTTGATCGTGCAACGAGGTGCCGAATGGGCCGGAAGGGGGGAGCTTTGACTGCACGGAGGAGCGTCGTATCATCTTGTTCATGCGCTTGTTCTATTTCTGACGTTCCATTTCCTTTGAGATCTGTCAGGTCAATCTGTACGGCCTCGGCCGCCTCCTTTCCGTCATCGTCGCTTTTCCTTTATTCTGGGTAGGCTTACTGTTTTCTCAGTCAGATGTGCGAGATCCACGTCGATCCCGCGTCCTCTTGTCGGTCAGGTGATGCGTGGAAGGGTGGGGCCCTCAAGAGCTCGGCGTCTGTCCAAGACGGCTTCTCCGTTCTTCGTCGACGGCACCCTAGCTGAGCTGCGAGGTGCGTGTTTGCCACAACAGGGAGTCGGGCGAATAATGTCTCTTGGTGTGCCACCAGCCTCGCCTTCACGACTTTTTCTATTTTTGTTACTGACAGAGTCACACCTGCCAGCTTCGTCTTTCTCGTTCCCCCCCCGTTTTGTTTGCTCGTTTCGCCACCCGTGCTTCTGATTGCCTTACCACTTTCTGCACGCCATAAAAGACAGAGAAACAGTGACCAACGTTGTCCAGTCCAGGTGGGTGGAGTTGGAGCGTCCTCGAAAGGGCGGCATCTACCCATGCCAGTACCACTGGTGTGCGTCGGCGGATTCTCGCAAGAGCTCTAATGTGCATGTATTTCGCAGCGAGGAGTGGTGAATAACCGCATTCAGTGTGGCTGCAGCCCCGCGTCTACGACCGCTTCTGTTTTCGTTCCTAGCACAAGGACATCTGCCTCTGCTTGTCGCCTCGTTCTTGCGCCTACTACCCATTTGGTGCTTTCGATTGTACTCCGTGCATCCTGTTTCCTGGTTTTTCTGTCCACCGTCAGCTACGCAGAAACCGCGTCAGGCCATTGTCATCCCGTTGAGGAGTCGGGGGGGGGGGGGGGTCATCCAAAGGGATGGTGACGGTTCGACTCGTTGTATCATCGATGAGGCGCCCATTGCAGAAAAACAGCAGTCGAATAGGACTCATTTCACAATTGGAAGAGAACTTTGACACGCCCAGGGGTTGTGTGAGAATCTTAGTCGACGTTGGTGTCAGAGACCCTTCAATGCGGCCATACCCATTAGTGTCTGTGCTGTCTTTTCAGTCTTTGTTCTTGTGCGTTTGCGTGTTCCGTGTGACTTGTTCTGAGAGCTGCGTGTCTCATTCTGTATACTACGGGTCACGCAGAGCACAGGGCCGCGCGACACACTCGAAATTCTCTCAGTCGGAAGCCACAGGTGTCCGGTGACAGCCACGGAGCTTTCCTGTAGAGAGCGACAAGTGCTTCTGCATGTTGCAGCAGGGCCTTGTTTTATCATGACTGCGCACTATTCTTATGTGCTCTTGCTTCAGTGTGTATGCTCTCTCATCGGCATCAGCATGCCCCATGCTTCTATCAGGAGACAGAGAAGGCCTCCGTGGTATTTTGCCTGGCTCGTCGACCACATGTCGAGCAGGAAAACGTCTCACAGAGCAACAGATAAGGTCGCGTCACACAGCTGGCGCTCCTTTTTCGTGAGCGAGCACGGTGCCTATGGTCTTCACCTGACCTAGTGGCTACCAGCATCCACTAGAGCTGAATAGGCCTGGAACAAACACGTGTTTTGCACGCATCACAGGGATGCTACCTTGTTTTGATCGTCTCTATGTGCCCAACGTGAGCGGGACCACTTCTATTTTGGCCAATGCGTGTTTGCGGACACACCGTCCCAGAGGATCTGCAGTCCACGAAATCAGCCGCACTGAGCTCCATAAGTGCGTCGCACCGAGGACACGGCGTTGGGGCGCTCTTCGATTGATGCCAACCAAATGGCTGTGGAGTGTGCTCTCAGGACGGCCCGCTATGACGCTTACCGAACAGGACTCCGCATGTCGATCGCAGAGCATGACTCCGCATGAGTCTCTCAGACGTTTGCGCGTGACACGCATCACGACTTCTAGCGCGAACAAGAGCGATTGCTGACTCATGCGGTGTTCATTCCCGATAAGCGGATACCAGCGCCGACACGGACTGTCCACGGCCTCAAGAAAGCGCCACATCCGATGGCAGCTACATGTGTTCGTACGCAGTTGCCGCGCGTGATCTGACTCTTCACATCCAGCGTACATTCAGCATCAAACCGAGGCAAACGCACTGTCCAAGCCTCTTCAGAAGGCACACTCCTTTCTGAGGGTGTGCTTGAGCTTTCTTTGCGCCACCACATCTAGGCCTGTGCAGTCCATCGCCATCACGGCGGGCATTAATGACAGACGTGGTCAGGAGTTCTGCGATCCATTGTCCTAGAGCACCCAGCATACCAATCCGCGCAAGGTACCCATCCTCTAGCAACGTACTGTCGCTCGCTCCCGACCACCTATGGGCTCGCCGCGGCCGACTGCCGCACGCAGGGTGTTGGCAACGGCCTTCTGCACCACATGGAGCCTCACCACTTGAAGAAAGAACATTTTATGGCCTCGCCATTCCGCCACCCACCCGCCATAAGCCGACCTGCTGGTGTTACCCGTCACCCCCTCTTGCGCTGAGCTGAACGCCGGAACAGCGAAGGTGGCGTCGTTTGCATCGGTTACGACAAAAGCTTTCTCAATGACCGAGGTATCGACCGCGTTGCCTGAAGCCTCCGCGGTGATCCGCCGGCCCGCATGACGCGCGAGCATCTGAGGTTCTTGGCGGTGATGTTGCCGCCTTAAGCAGAAACGACGTTGACTTGTCTACCCTGTAGCCCCGCCGCGACGCTCTTGACTACGCTTACAGTGCGTGACGCACGTGGCGGCCCCCCACGGACCGGTTACAGCACCGACAGCCGGTCGTGAGCGGGTTGGAAGTTGACGAGGAAGCAGTTTTATCGCAGTTAACGTCTCTGTCGGCGCTGGCGGCTACTTTGCCGCCGGGTCCGTGAGGCGTTTACCGCTCGTGGTGCTGCCGTCGGCGTTGGTTGTTGAGCTGACCATCCAACACGTTCAAAATAGCTGCGGCAGAGCAGTTACGGACGGTGTGCTCGGCAGCGTTCCTCTGAATGTTCGCAGTAAGCATCGACGCGGCTGTGGACACACGGGCTGCAGTGCCGGATGAATCCGCATGCCAATTATAGTGTCCTTTGTCGGTTGCACCGTCAGACTAAAGTTGGCGCACAGCGTCTCGACCTGGAGGCGCGTCGCCGTAGCGGCGTCCGTTTGTGACGGCGACGGCCCCGAGGGCCGCCTACTGAATTCGTCCTTGGTGGCCTGAATGAGAATACATTGGCGCCACATTATCCTGACCACCGGCGGAGGCACCTTAAACAAGACACAGAGGGACAGCCTCATACCGAGCGGCATCACCGGGGGAGCATAGACGCGGGCACTCACGCTGAATGCAAGCACGTGCTCGTTCGCGGGCAACACGGTAACGTCGAAGAGGGCCTCGATGATGTCTTAGCTGATGAGGTTATCGCCCAGCCAGAGCTGCGTCTCGTAGCGCGGCAGGCTGTAGTACGTGAAGGTACGGTCGTGAACTGCGCGGTCTTTTTTGCGAAGCCATCCGCCGGAAGGAGACCCGTGGGATGGTGTCCCACAAATGTGTGAGCCACGTCGGCATCGGCCGCCGCCTCGTTTGCTTATAGATCGTAGTTGAAAACGTTTGCGTCCCTCGAGTCTGCCGTAGAGGGCTCGAACTTGAGTTTCGCGGGTGGCCGCCGGTAGGAGCGGCAACGGCGGGTACCGGAGAAGTGGGACAAGTAGATTCCAGAGACATACCTGAGCTACCGGAGGACCCAGATAAAGGCGCTGAAAACTACTTACTGCCGCAAAGAGGCGCAAACGGGCGCCTTGTGCGCGTGGGAGGGCGTGAGGGCAGCTTTGGCTGCCAGCCGCTGCAGGCGTCTCGTCGATCCGACCTTTGAGGTTGGGAGCATTGGTGGCTTGAATAAGTTGTGGGCCGCCCGAAGGCAGTCAATGAGAAGAGCTCCACTGCAGCTGCCAGTGAGAAGTAGGAGCGGCCGCGCAACGTCTCCGCGTGTCAGACGGAGGCCGTTGGGGTCGAGGTGGCGCCGAAGCCTCTGTCGCTTCTTTCGCCGACGCAACTGTCACCGCTGGCGCTGTCGCCGTGGCGGTTTACCCCGCCGACGGCAAACTGACAGTCGAGACCCTCGCCGCAGACGCCGCCTTCACCGCCATTGTGCCTGTGAGTGACGCCTCTACATCCTGTGCCAAGTCCATTGGCGGAGCATTCGCGTGTGACCTCGGTGACGGGGGCACCGGCAGCGCCTAAACTCTATTTGGGGAGGAGACTGTCTTTCAGTCGGCAGGTGCTGGAAGCGATACCTTCGAGGCCCAAGGAGGTTGTCAATAGGGAGTCCTGCTTCGGGCGGCAGCGCACCTCAACTCACGAGCCGCGCCTGCTCCCAAGAGATGGTTTTCATGCCATGCGGCAGCCGCAACGACTCAAACAGGGTCGTCATCGGTGAGTAGACGATCCCGCTGTCATCAGACGCGAGCATTTGGTTATGGCAGTTAGCCGACAACGTGAGGTTGGTATCTTTCTCTGACAGGACGCGGTAACGCATGGAGAAAGTGAGATACAGCTGGAGCAGCGCGGCCCTCACGTGATTGAGCACGTTCAGCAGAAGCTCTCCGAATGAAATCTCGCCGCGCTGCCGCGCCTGCTTGATGTCGAGAATGCAGTTGCCGACCTCTTGCACCAAGAGACTACCGATATCGAAATAGAGATCGTCGCCAACGACGGGGGACGATACCGACTCGAACATCTTTGACCAGTCTGAGTCGTACTGCACCCAAAATGGGCGGGGGAAGGGGCCCTCGAAGTCGCCGGGGCGGCACGGCAGCGCTTGGAGTCCCAAAATGGGCGTCGAGCGGCCGACAGCGCCCTCCTTGACCTGTTGGCAGAAGCAGGACGGCGGCGTAGCCCACGCGAGGTGGCGAAGTGCAGCTCCCGCCGAGGTGGCCGCCCATACGCCAGCGGAGGAGTGGTTGGTAATTTTCGAACGGCACGTAGTCGCCGACGTCGGCGGCTAAGTGCACGACCTCTTCGTTCTCAACGTCGGCCGCTGAGGCAGAACGAGCGCCGCGGGGTCGGCTGCTTTTGGGGGGGACCACCGTGGGCATCACTACCACCGCCAGTGGCCGGGCCTACAGGACGAAGAGGGGAGAAAAGGTGGCCAGGGGACGGTAGGCCGGCGGGGTACGGCCCGCGGCCATGCCGCCGCAGCCGGCATCACAAGGCCCCACCTCGTAGTCTGCACGGTGCAAGACGCCGGGCAAGTATTTCACCGCATCTCGCAGCAGCCTCAAATCTGGTTCCTCGTTAGAAGTGGTCACCGCCTCAGCACGCAACGCAGAAGGCACCCGATCGACAGCTCTTTCGCAGCCGTCCTCTGCCACCTCACATTGGCTGCCTGGTGCGTTGCGGGCCGAGCTGGCGCCACCAGCTTCAGCGGTCGGCGGCGCTCCGCCGACCCCAGCGTCGGGCTCTAGGGCACCCGTCGGAGCTCCCATCTCCAGGCCACACCACACTTTCGCCACGCAATCTCGGTCTGCTGCGCCTTACTCCCGCCGACATGGGAGCTGTGTACTGTGCGGGGGTGGCCTCGCTGTCCTCCAGCTAGCCCCTCTTGATGCCAATGGTGCTTGTTCTCTCATTCGGAGCGCGCAACACATAGCAACATCGCGATCTGTCTTTTCAGGGTCCTACAGACTTTCCGACTCCTATTCCCTCAGAATGTAAGAAGTCTAGCGCCCTGAAACTGCCTGAAGCGCGTCGGCCGCCCCACGTTTGGCCTTTTCGCCAACTACGCACCACCCTTTCTTCATGTGGGAGCGGTCACACGGCTAGGAGACCACTTGCCTTGTGGACGCAGCGGCGTTCGCCGCTGTCATTCTGCCCCATTCACCTTTCTCACTTCCCCATATCCCCCCTCCCGCGCCGCCTGTCACTCCCTCACGCATTTTGGATGTGCAGCTCTCGTGCCGCAACGAGATGGTTATCTCTTCTGGTAGTCAAAGATCTTGACTATTGAGACAGTGCGACTGCGGCTTTGACAAGCACCGTCATCCATACTTCCACGACGTCCTGGTCTGGATTCAGCTGCTCCGCAGCACGAAGGAGAAAAGCTACGACGGATGCGTCCGCCTCATTTTTTGATTGACCCGCGGTGCTCTCTGTGCCGCCTGTCGACGAGAACACTCAACTGCAACAGGCACTGGCGCTCTCACTCAGACTCCAGGAAGCTCAGGGCCGTGCTCTTGGGCCCGCAAACGGGTGCCCATTGTCCGGTCTACCTGGTACCGTTGACCGCAGCGCGGTGCTGGGACGGCACAAGAGCGCCGAAGCTTCCTTACACTGAAGAACTGCTCTCAACTCCTCAGCGAAGGAGGCAACTGGCCCCGCGCTATGTTTGTCACAATGTTGGCCTTTGTTTGCAAACGTGCCTGCCCAGCTCGCAGACACCCCTGCGCACGGGCTTCCTGGCGCCCACGTTTCCTTTGAAGAATCGTGACGCTCACTCCTGTGCTCTCTCGCCATCGCACGCGTTCTTATGGGCACCTTACCTTACTGTAGGGAAAGCACAAGCTGCACAGGCGTTCATCCCGAGCGCTACGCGCGATCCGCTGACACTACAGCGTGGTCCTGCGTGGGCTCGTGGTATAGGCGGCCACCGCCTGCTGTTTCCTATGAGAAGCCTTGCTTCTGCGCTGACACTCCCAAATGCATCGTCGTCACCGTTCTGGATAAGCACCCGCGAAAAGGTCTTGGAGCTTTCGAACACTTGCCGCTGGCGGTGGTGCTGTTGCCGCCTTGCATGCGCGGGCCCACTCAGGTGCGACAGAGAGTCCGCCTGTCGTATGGAGCGCTGTGTGTCGGTCGGGCACTATTGGGGCCTCCTTGAAGCCCGCAGTCTGACATATCATGGCAAATTCCGTGGAACCGCGACTGGGACTGCCTCGGCAGCCAATTCATGTAAGCAGCTGCGCATTACGCTCGCAGTGCGGTATGGAATGCTCCAGCCGCCCAAGCCTCCCAAAGCCGTACGGTCTACTTCTCGGACCAGGACTTCCTCCGGCTTGTGCGGACTCACCACGAACGTTACAAGGGGGGGCCACAACCACCATCTTGGCCTTATCCACCCCGGTTTCTGGTAGGGAGTCGGCTGCGACTTTGCCGGCTGCACCTAGAAGGTGGGATCGTGACTGTGTACTCGACGCAGACGACTGGCAACATGGTTTTTGACGACACGGCGCGCATGCTGGCGGTGTCGTGGGTGCTGTTTGAGGGGTTTACCGAAAAAGAGGCTGCACGACGCCTCGCCTCCCATCGATTGAATCTGCAGGGATGTTTCAGCGCCTATATCGCGTCGGGCGAGTGGTGGCCTGACCCGGTGTCACGAAACCGGCATGCGGACGACGTCATCCACGACTCCCATTTCATTGAAGTCGTGAACGCTGTCATCCCGTCGGACCCGGGGCAGCTGATAGGTGAAATAAAGGATTTCTTTGCTTTTCTGTTCACCCTCCCTGGCTACCAAGACTCCTACAAGACGTCTATCGGCACGCTCGACCGAGTCCTTCGCGCTACCGATTTTACCTACCGCCGGTTGTACCGAATGTGCAGGGAGCGCGACCAAGAACGCTGCGTGGATTTTGCGCGCGTCTTGACAGAGTAATAGCTGTCAAGACGCGCGCAAAAGACACGCGGCGTTCTTGGCCGCGCTTCCTGCACATTCGGTACAACCGGCGGTAGGTAAGACCGGTAGCGCGTGGGACTCGGTCGAGTGTGCCGATAGATGTCTTGTAGGAGTCGCGATAGCGACGGACAGTGGACAGAAAAGTAAGAACATCCTTTATTTCACCTATTTGCTGCTACGGGTCCGACAGGATGACAGCGTTGACGGCTTGAAGGAAATGGGAGTCGTAGATGACGTTGTCCGCATGAGGGGTGCATCGTCTCCGTTGACGAAACGCACAAAGATGGGGCAGATATGCGGAGACGGCGCGGCAGGTGGTTTCGCGGAACGTGCTATGATTGCCTCTCTCGGGCTGTTAAGAACATGCTTCGGACTTCACCAATGATGGCAGTATCCTACGAGACGGGCATCATCCAGTGTGTGACGACACCACCACCCCCCGCGCAGAACTCGGACGTCTGGGAGATATTTTTCGGGGGGCTGCTGCCGACGATGAACGAGGTCGTCCTTGGGCGCTTCACCCCGAAAGTGCGTCCTACTCTATGACAATGCGCCCATCCACTCGGCTGAAGCGGACGCATCGATTGCGGCGGCGGGTGTCCTCCCTCTGCGGCTCCCTCCCTGCCGCCCGGATTTCCAACCAATCGAGGAGGTGTTCAGTGAGCTTTCTAGCTGGTGAAAGACGATGCATCACGCCTTCCCGGGGGAGCCAGACGCCCTACACCACGCTCTGGCCTTTGCTGCCTTGACGGCAGAAAACATAGGCAGCTACCATCCATCGGTTCTCTCCCACCTGACCGACTCGCGGTGCCGGGGTGCTGGCCCCAGCCACCCCAGGCTGGCCCGTAGACCCATTGCGAAGACTGTGCGCGTCCCTAGGCAGAACGAACGACGAAACTGAGATAGGCAAACACACAGGCGATATAGTTAGTTCCCGATTGGAGCTCTCTCTCGTGGCTGGAAAACGCGAATAAAGGGATTACGATACAGTCGAGGCAACGGGGAAGGAGGCACCGCCAACATACAACCGAATCGACCCAACTGGTTCACTCAGCGTGCTCGTCAACGCGCCAATGCGGTCCACGTGGCCTTTGTGCTTGGTTGCGCTTGCCTTCTCAAGCCGCTTGTGAAGCCCACGTCGAATCACATATGAGTTTAGGATCTCTCCAGGAGCCGACTGCTCACAATCGTTGCCAGCCTGCGTTGCATCAGCGAGCAGCAAGGCGGTGTTCTCGTTCATGCCCCCCGCAATCTCACCCGCGTAGGCCTCATGGTAGGCAGCTCCACGAGGGTTGGTCACGAGAGCCTCTCGTGCATGCGGCCCGGTCAGCGCGTCCGCCACACGGGTCTGGGAGGCGGCTCGGGCCGCCGGGGGTAGGCTTGTTTCGTCTGTTCGCAGCGCCGCCTTTTTTCGCATGGCGCCGGCCTCGCCCCTGTCTTCTTTCAGGGCTGCTGCACGGCGTGCCGACTCTGCCTCGAGCTCGAGATGAATGCGCTGCGTCTTGCTACACATTATGAAGCGGGGCTGGAAGCGCCTCTCCTTATTTTTGATGATGTGCAGTCAACCTGTTTGAGTCCTTCGTAGGGTGAAGGCCTTCGACAAAGCCATGGTATGGGGAAAATGTCCCTCTTCAAAGCAAAGTATACAGCTGTGCAGCACCAGTAGCGGATGTCCAATAGCAATTATCAGCGAGTGACTATGACAGTGCCACGAGAGTCAGTATCCGTCACCGAACGACGAAGCGAGAGAACACAAGCTCCAGAAGACACGAGAAGAAGACATCTCGTCCACAAAAGAAATATGAAATGGACACGCACACTGCAGTCCTCGGGAATGTCTTCTTAGCAGTATTAGAGCATGGACAATGTTTGGCCCGAAACTCGACGGGGATGGTCGGGCTGGACATGCACTCGAGGCTCCGAGCGCCGCACGTGCCGGCGTTGTGCTTATCGTGCGAAAACCGCTTGCGGTACCCGCAAATCGAGCACACCTGACCCCAGCGGGCCTCCTCATCCTCCCCACCCGATCCATCGTCAGCCGGGGCACCCCCGCCCAGCTGCGGAACCCCGTCTGACCCAATTGAGGACAGCGGTGCGGAGAACCCAGAAGCCACGGCATCGGTTGTCCCCACGGGGCTTGCGCGAACCGGTGTCACCGCATTGTCAGTCGCCGTCGGGCGCGTTGGTACAGACCAGTTTAAAGTGTGGAACCACGACGCTGGCGCGAATCCGCTGGGAGTGGCAGGGGAAGAGGACGTCGCGACGACGTTGGTGCCTACCGGACGGAGCTGGGACGTCACTGACGCACAAATTTTGAATTTCGACCGTCTGGGACACCTATCGCAGCTGGATCGGACTGCTTCCGGGTCATTGTGAGAGCGGGTGGGGGCGCCGGGGGCTCAGCGAACCGCCACCCCCCACCCCGCATAATGCGCCGCGAGAGGCGGCATGGCCCAAAAGTCAATTTGAGCAGGCCATCGACGTGCTGACGTGGATCGTGGGAGCGCGTGTCGAGCGCGCACCTCTGTTCAGAACGCCACTGAGGTGGGGGGGGGGAGGTTATGTATGCGCCCCACTTTCCCGTCGATGGGAAGACTCTGTATCATATTGCTGTCTTCCCAATTTTGGCCGGTGTGGTCAAAGTCAAGAAGGGGTCTGGGTCAACTGCCCATTGGTCAATCGAATTTATCTGGCTGAGTGGATGGCTGAGACGCTGTTCCACACTGTTGATCACCCCTCTTGACATCGACGGGATCGGCCAAAATTGGCAAGACAGCCATAAGAAGCTCAGATGACATCTCTACGGTAGTTCCACAAAAAACCTAGCACTCGGCCAAGACCAATAGCACCATGGACAAGATCCAAGATTTATGAACACGTGGAAAAGAGCTAAGGAAAATGTGCCCCGGAGCACTGTGTGGTTGAAGCTGATCCGAACAGCATCATTGCTGCACCTGGGAGCGAGTCGACACTGCTGTGTGTTGCCGCTTCCAGGATCGTCTCAGGGCCCCGTCAGTGTGGCACTCGGCCTCGGGGCGAAATAGGATGCTCCGCTGCGCAGCAGGGGACAGAGACAGCCAGATTCGACTCGCAACCCGTTCTCGATACGCCTCGCTGGTACTGTACTGTTGGACCCGCCCGATCGGCTCCTAAGTTTTCATGAATCTAAATCAACCCAGTGACGGGCCTCAATTTGGATCTGGAAAGCTGCCAAACCGTTCAGGATTAATATCGATTCATATTACAATCGATCGTCGGCGTGCCGCGCAGCACGGGTCCGCACAAGATTCCGATCGTTGTCATCCGCCACCTGCTCGATGAGGCGGTGGTGGCCGCCGCATGCGAACGCCGCAGGCACTCGTAAATTGTGACAGATTGCGCGTGGTGGCCTGCGGTCGTGGCCGACGACTGGTGACCATGTAGCGCAGCGCAGCCGGCCAGCGGTGCACGCCCCGCTCAACGGCAGCATCCGGGGGTGTTGCAACAACCGTCCTCCCCCCGCCCCCCACCTGTTATCTAAAATTGGCAGTGCTTCCGACACGCAGGACGCCTGTGGGGCCAGGCACTGTGCGCCCCCCCCCCACTCCATCGTGATGTCCCAAATTGGCAGTGTGTCAGACAAGCAGTACGTCTCCGGGGCCAGGCACTGGACGCGCCCCCGCACCCCCCACCTGGTATCCGAAATTCGCAGTGTTTCCGAAACGCAGGGTGCCTCAGGGGCCGGGCACTGTGCGCCCCCCCCCCCCCCACCGCGAGGTCTCAAATTGGCAGAGTTTCCGACGCGCAGGACCTTTTTGGGGCCAGGCACTGGTCTCGCACCACTCCCCCCCTCATCATACCCCAAATTGGCAGTGTTTCCGACGGCAGGACGTTTTTGTGGGGGCCAGGGACAGGTCGGGTCCCCCCCCCTCCCCCCCTTCATAGGAACGAAACTCGGCAATGTCTCCAGCACGCAGGGGGTTCCTGGAGCCCGACAGCCACCCACGTGCTGGGGAGGGGCATCGTAGGTCACCTGCTTGTGCGGGTGGGTACAGCACACCGCACGGGTGGCGAAGCCAGGCCCCCGGTGACGTTTTCTGACGATTGCGCGCCGGCCCCATGCGGACATCAGTTTGGTGCGCGGGCCGCACTGTCTGCCGCGTGTCACCAGTTCGCCAATCATATTAATTTGTGTGCCGGCGACGACGTCGAGCGGTCGGGATGGCACCACCGTCGTTACGCTGTCCCGTTCCCAGGCCCGAACCCCCTCCCCCTGCGTCATCGACTCGCCCAACGAATGCTTGGTCCACACACGCAACCATGCCATCTGGTGATGATATTTCGCCGGTCTGCGCCTGCCCGGCCGACGATGGGGCGGCCGATACGGGACGCGCGGCTGGATCGGTACCGTCGTGTTCCAGCCCCGCTGAGAATTCGGGTGGTGCGGCTGCCTCTGACGATGGGTCGTCCGAGG
>Ga0115031_1002791_pt1 | contig 13011 bp, 15 predicted proteins | sample Maine_Asex4_meta_FD_87301 | JGI IMG/M metagenome (GOLD analysis project Ga0115031, IMG submission 87301) | Marine algal microbial communities from Maine, USA - Maine_Asex4_metaG | ecosystem: Host-associated > Algae > Red algae > Unclassified | place: Maine, USA | collected 2015-01-05 | reverse complement strand
GTCTTGGCGTTTCGATCGGCCCGACTTCCCGGACCTCGAGTCCCATAGCGGGTGTCGCGCGAGCGGCTGAGACGGCCGTTACTTCCCTCCTTCTGAGGTAACCCTCTAGATTGTGGTACTACAACACGGGTCCTGCATGGGAAGACTATACGTTCGAATGAACGAGTACCTGGTGTTTATCTGTGTACCATGGCCGAGTGGTAGATGCCGGAGATGGAAGGGTGGCCACGATACAGGTCAGAAAAAAAGAACAAACAGTGAGCCTTTTAGCTCTTAGATAACGGTCAAAGAGCAACGCGGGGGTACTCGCAGCCTTTTGGGTGTGCTCACCAGGAGAGCAATGCGTTTCACGGGAATGAATCATTTGGCATGGGTGCTGGGTCCATGTCGCTGTGTAACGAACAGGAGATTATGTTTCTTGTCGACTGTCTGAAGGGGCGCCATCCGGCAGCATAACCACAGGGAGGGGGTGCCTATTTGAACTCAGGCGTCACGCTGGGGGGGGCGGGCGTCAGTGAACGCCTCGTGCAGTCGAGCAGAGAGGAATGCGTGCACCAGATGCGTTTAGGAAACAAGGAGCGGAGATGATGGAATCCTGATTGAAAAAGACGAAGAGAAAAGAGAAAATGTGCCATAAAATGCCGTGAAGATGGGTTGAAAATGGATGAGCCATGTAAGAATTTATGCCGCGTACGAAGCGGATGATTGTACGGCGCAGAATCTTCTCCCGTGCACGTGATTTGTCTAACGATCGGCTGTCATCGTCCGAGGCGCCCCGCGGCGGTCAGCGACAGCCTATCGTTAGTCTTTCGGAGCACGTGAAAATCAGTAAGGATTAGACAGGAATTCTTCCCTGTTTTTGAAACGAGGTGCGTGCATGGTACGAGGGCCCGAAACGGAGGCCCCGAGCCCAAAATGAAACCCGGCCGCAGCCCGGCCTGTGCCAGGGCGGCCGAAACGTGGACTACAAGTCTGCATGCCACGTACTCGAGATGGCTCGAGACGGCTGGAGACGGCGACTGGATTCCGCGTCTGGTAGCCCTCCTCTGAAGCAGGCTACCAGTCGATCGAAATTCAGGCAAATCGAGGCCTCAGGGGCCATTTCATCGGCATTCTGCACACCCTCGTCATTCCCAGACGGCTCATAAGTTCTACGACTTGTGGCCCGCCTGAAAGCAGGTAACAAGTGGAGCGATTCGGCCCAGTTTCAGCAACCGCTGGGCAGCTTGAAGCGGGAAGGCGGCTCCGGGTCACAAGTCAGAGATGATCAGCGTCACTGGAATGCCCGGCGGCCTCTTCACTGAACACGTGCGCAGCTGACAGATTCGTGGCTGCCAAATGTCACAAATATTGCCTGGTGTACAGTGTGTGGTTCCTTTGTCAGCCGACTTAGATGGAGGAGCCAATAACAACACGTGCTGAGAGCATTCCCACCAATGTCGGGCCGACGGTCTGAAACGCTCAAATGAAATCGTTACGTGTGGCCCTGCCAGTGATCAGATGCCAACGGGCCAACGAGTTGCCAACGGGCAATGTAATGGGTGAAATGGACTGGGCTACCTTTCAAAGATCTGCGCGCCGTTGGCCTCGACGTTGTTGGCCGCCCTCGGTGGTTGCCAACGAAGGACACGTATCAGCGTCGTCGCCAGTATCGAAATGAAGAGGCGATCGCCGAATATCTGCCGAACATGCCACAGAAAGCGCATGAACCAAGTCGAAAGCGCCCAAATCAAGGCAATCTATCGAGACACATCGTCGGCAGCCGCGCCCACCTTCATCTAGATGTCATTTTCTGCATCACACCGCATCTCGAGCGCTGTGCACGACATCGGAACGGCTCTGGACGGGCTCCAAGAAATACATGTTTGCATCTTGTCGTCATTTTCTATTCCGTACATGTCATTTCTCTGCTGCAATGTCCTCGGCCGCGACCGGTCGATTCTAAGACTGAAAGCGTCAGGACTTGGCCGCCAACCTGACCTTAGGGCAGTACATAATGATACCAAAGGCAGGAAAATGCGTGCAACCATCCGGCCATCCGCAACAACTGTGTCGGCTGGAGTTTTTCGATCCGGTTAGGACATCATTTCAACTGCATCTCAAGCGTTAGGGTGGGTCCTCAATCCACCCCAGTGCGTCCAGTGGCCCAAGTGAGCGTCGCCGTGCCTGAAAACGAACATGAGGAACGTTTTTTGACCGCGTGCTGGGGGGCTACAGGAAGTAAACCGAGTCCGTGCAGGACTGATTGAAAATGATCAGTGGGACCTGTGGTCTAACAATCGCCAATCACGCAGGTGTGCCTTCTCGACGCCACCAGGGAGACCCACAGCGAGGACGGGCGTCTCTAATGCGACCACGATTCTGGGTTGAAAAGTTCTCACGGCCAAGACACACCCGAATGACTTAGCCTGTGCGCGAGCTTCTGGTAAAGAGCCTTTGAGGCCGTCTGAGGGCATTTCCATCACACGCTTGGCAGTGATTCTGGACTTTGGTGTGGCGAGGACCCAGGTCATTTCCGTTCGCAATATCGCCCACGCGCACGGCGGCGACGTGCGGCGCCAGGTCCGCGTCGGCGGCGGCCACGTCCAGCCGCCCCCTCCAAAAAAGGACGAGCTCTGCGGCGGCAACGGCTGCGACGCGGGCGGCCACCTGACCTGGGGGGGCGGCCCTGCGGCGGGCCAGCCGCACGTCGAGGTGAACGACGAACCGTGCGGGGGGGGGGCGGCGGGGGCGGGGTGGGAGGCGCCGCCGCCTCCCATGGTGGGTTGGGGGTCGGGGAGGAGGGGAGTTTGAGGGTAGCGCGCCGAAAAAAACGGAGGGAGACGAAGGGAGGAAAAGAGGCGTTGGCGAAGGGGCGGGCCGGCCACAGCGGCGGCGCCTGTAGGGCAGCGGCGGGTTAGGAGGGGGGTTATGCGGGGGCGGGGAGGCGCGGCGGGGTGGGGCGGGGCGGAAAGTGGGGGCGAAGGGATGGCGGACAGTCGGTCGGGGGGATGGCGGACAGTGGGGTGGACTGTCGCGACCGTTGCGGCCACACGTGTGTCGTCTCGCCCACAAGAGTCGCCGTGCCTGACAAACTGTTTGCAACCGCGTCCGTTGCCGCCGCCACAGTCTGGACGGCCGCCGCTGCAGCGGTCAGGCACGAGCACGCCACAAAGAACTACCGGAAAGCAATCATAGAACTGATCTCAAGAATAGTCAGGTGCTCAAAACCTTTCTTGGGAATATTTTGATTATTAAGCATCCTTGAATAAGTCGTTTATCAACACGTAGTTCTTTGTGTACCTGTTCTCTGTGAGCATTGTGATTGGCGGTAGAATCCTACAATTGTACTACCGGAATATTTCTTCACATCTTTGGCGGCTGTTCCTCGTTTTCGAATTCCGATTTCTTGTTCTCGAATGGAAATCGTTTGTCATTTGTACATCAGTGCTCGATGTTGTTTTCTTAATAGTCCTGTCAACTCCGTGGCGAACTGGAGATCGGGATAAATCTGTATGTCTTGAGCGAGCTCGCGGGATCTCCGCCTCGATCACGGCGAGGAAACGGGGGGTCGAGAAAAGGCCGCCCCCGCTTCTGGCCCTGCACGTGTCGTGGCAGCGCTGAGAGGACGGGGGTGGTGGCGAGCGACTCGGTAGGTGGCGCCGGCGGCGATCCGGTTTTCGTCGCGGCATGGGAGGCGGCCCGCGACTCGGTGGGCGGCACCAACGGCGATCCGGTTGTGGCCGTGGCCGGCGCGGCCGCGAGCGACTCGACAGGCGGGGCCGGCGGCGATCCGGTGGTGGCCTCGGCGGGGAAGGCGGGTGAGTCGGTGGGCGTCGGCCGGCGGCGCTGGTGGCGATCCGGCGGTAGCCGCGGCGGGGAAGGCGGCGGGTGACTTGGCCGGCGGCGCCGTCGGGGCAGGCAACGATCCGGTGGTGGTCGCGGCGGCGGAGGAGGCGGCGGACTGGCGGGCGTCGGCGGCCGGCGCCGGCGGCGATCCGGTGGTGGTCGCGGCGGGGGGGTTGGCGGTCGCCTCCGCGGGCGGCGCCGGCGGCGATCCGGTGGTGGCCTTGGAGGGGGTGAAGAGGTGTCAAGCAGGGACTCGGTACGTTCGCGCGGCTGGTGTGGGTCAGTCTTATTGCATTACTGTGGCGACTGTAGCGTTCCGATGACATCTCGACTGCATCTAAGGCTTGTGATGTACTTCCCCCTTGCAGACTGCTTGCAACCGCGCCGGGGGTTTCGCGATTGGACGTGTGTGCGGCCGCTACCGCCGCTGCCGCCGCCGTCGCCGCCGCCGCCTGGGCGTCGGTGTGAGAGGAGGTGGAGGCCTCCGGCGGGTGCGAGGGATCGCGACCTGGTGATTCTCGTGATCGCATGAACTGACGCCTCCCCTTCTCCCTTTTCTTTACTTGCTACTCTTGGCTGCCTCTGATGGTCCCGTTTGTGTGCACGCGATGGGGAAATGACGCCCGCGCCTTTGGCGGATGTGTTGACGGAGATGCAGTGCAGATGCACTATTAATGAAGTTTGATCTATTAGACTTGGCCCGTTGCCGTCGCCAACTCGCCCGGAGCCCCAGTACCGCAGGTCAGAAGCAGTCACGGCTGTGCTCCCGGACACGTCAGTGTCAGGGCGGTGGGCCCGGTGTCTGCGACGGTGTGTCTGACCACCCGAAACGGGTGCCAGACACAGCCGGCCGCTGATGTCAGGCAGTCAAGTGGCCTGCCTGGATAGCTGCCCGAGTCAAGTGGCGATAACTTTATGCAAATGACAGTAAGTGGCGGTAAGCTCCATCCGTGACGAGATATCCGGCGGATGGCAGAACAAGAATTAGCCAGCCGTCAAGGCTTAAATGAAGTAGGAAATAACTTAATCAAATTATACATCCCCCCGCCGCTGCCGGTTAAATGGATGACATTGCTTTGCAAAGAATCCATGCATCTGGACTCATATTTGATGACATCTTCAGGCCTGTCGTGCAGAGCTTCCGAAAATGCGATGGTCTGCGAAATGCAGCCGAAGTGCCGTGAGATGCGCCTGAGATGCGATGGGCGCGGCTGCCGACGATGGAGGGCCATCGGTATCAATTTAGATCGAATCTGCTCCTGTGCGTGACGCATATTGCGGTCGCACCCCCTCATGTTGTGCAAGGCTTTTGAGGATGAGGCATGCCGGTCGAACGGTCAGCTTCAGCCATCGTGGCTTGCCGATTTGCGCAAAGGAGTGGTCCAAGAGCTGCCTACGTGCCCCCCTCTACTGTGTGCATCCCACCATTGGCTGACTTGGGCGGTTTCAAAGGAGCTGGCACACCCGCTCTCAGGGCTGTGCTGCCCCAAAACGACCAAGGCTCGGTTAGAAAGGGTCATTAGAGGGCAGCGACCAACAGCCAGGGAATTTCGAGTGCGTGTTCGTGCACTTGCGTGGTTGCCTCCTACCGTTGTGGGAACTGCAGGCAGTTGTATTTGTGGAAGCGTAGACAGCTCAGGAAGCAGGCTGACTGCAGAATCGCGCACTGCCTCGCCGTGCATGAACGTTGACGCCGGCTTTCACAGTCCCACCTCTAGCCCCACCGCGGCCGCACCTCCGAAAACGGCACTATCGCACACCCAGCCCCCTACCTCCGCCCACCCCGATGTCCAACTGTGCCCCCACGTCCAATCGAGCTCTCCAACCAATCTGCAGCAGCTAGAGGCACTCAATACATAGCCAACGACGCGCGGTCCCTCCCCCCTAGGCTGCCTGCGCCGCCCGCCGACCCGGCCCGCGCCACCCTCCCCCCAGAATTTTCACCCTGTTAGCTACAACGCACGAACCACCCAGCGGCCAGGGCACGGCCTACAGCTCTCGACAGGGTCTGGTGGACTCCTTCGCACGGTGACAAACACCGGGCCGTGGCCCCCTTCAGCAGGCGCGACAACACAGGCACTCAGGCGAGGTTGCTCTTCTTGACACGAGCCCGCCAGCGCACAGCGGCCGCCAGAATGCGCCTCTCAGTCGCTGCCGGCCTTGTCACTTACGTGCGGTAGCTCCCGCTGTACCGCATCTGCGGTGTGAGGAATTGCTGTTGCCTAAAAACTTGTAGACCTTTATACTAAAACTCCAAGAGCGAAACATTCTTTGACTCGTCCTCTCCCGGTTTCTGGACATGTCATTGGCCGAGACTGCTCTTTCTGGCGCAATTCTCATTGTGCATATCGGTCAAACTTCTGAAGTGAGGAACTCCACTAAGCAAGCTCGAGCTGGGCGGTGGGATTTCGAAACTTCAATAACAGCAGAGGGGCTGCCACCGTATGTTGACTCTGCAGATGCTACAGCGGCAGCCATGCGACAGAATTGGAGAATGCAGGGAACAGCCGTGAGGAGGGCGCGGGCGGCCGTAGACGGCGGCGCTGGCGAAGAGATTGGTGGGAGAGAGCGGTCGGGGTATTGGCGGTGGCGGGTGACGTCGGCGGGGTGCGCAGCGCGGGAGCCCTCTGTGGCAGATCGGGTGGCAAGGGTTGGCGGCGGGGACGTTGGGCCGGAGGAGGACGGCGGCGAAAGCCGTGGCGCGGGTGAGGGCAGCAGACGGCGGTCGGGACGGTGGCGGGAGCATCTACCGACGGCGGCTGGGGTAAAGAGGGACTCTGCAGCGAGATTGGCGGCCTATCCTGGCGGCCGCGGCATTGCCGGCAGACCTGGTGATGGAGGACAGCGGAAGGGGCAGCGGCGGCTGGGAAGCAGACAACGGCCGCAACAATGACGGCCGCGACGGCGGCTTGTGAGGCAGCGTCCGATGGCGGTGGGCTGGATGGGAGCGCAGCGGTGGTGGGTGGCGGCAGCGGAGATGTACGGTGCGGCGGCTTCGGAGGGGGGGAGCGCACGCGGCGGAGTCGGCGAGAGCGGCGAGGGCGGCGACGGGAGACGGCAACGGCTGGGGCAGCGAAGGTGGTGACCGACGATTGTGACGGGGGCCGCAGGGGCGGTGGTGGCGGTCAGCAAATGCAGGGGTGGCGCCGAGGATGTCGGTACGCAGTGGCGGCGGCGGCGGCGACGGCGGGGTTGGTTGTCGGCGTTTGCGGGGTTGGCGGTTGGCGTCGGCGGGGTCGGCGGTTGGCGTCGGTGGGGTGGGCGGCGACGGCAGGGGCGGCTTTCTGCGGCGGCGCGCGGCGCTCACGGCGTCTGCGGCGATAAAGGCGGAGTCGGAGGCGGCTGCCGGCTGCGGCGGCGATGGCGGGAGCGGCCGTTGGCGGTTGTGGAGGAGGCCGCGACGGCGGGTTCAGAGGTCGGCGGTGGCGGAGGTTTCGGAGGCGCCGGGGTCGGCTGTCAGCGGGGTGGTCGTGGTAATGACGGCTAGAGCGGCGGTCGGGCGGTGGCAGCCGACGGCAGTTCGGGCGGCGGCGCCGGATAAAGTCAGGCGGCTGTGGCGGAGGCGGCGGCGGTGTTCGCCGTCGGCGACGACGGCAGCTGTGGTGGGAGCCGCGACGAAGAGGACTGGGGCGGAGAACACTCCTAGTCAAAACCTAGTGTATTGGCTCTTCTAGGTCGCGACCGCAGTTACAAATTCCCATCGGGTTCTCGCGTCAAATGCGATCGTCTATTGGTCAGATCAGAATCTGTCAGCCTCCTCTCGCATTACGCCGAAAACAACAATCTTTCCCTGTGACTCGACACGTGGATCAAGTCAACCTCCTCAGCTGGCCCATGAGAGGGGGGGGGACTATCCTTGCAGGGACCTGTACCTTAGAGAAATCGGCACCGACCCGCCGCCCTCTCCACGATGCGACGCGCGTCATGTACTGGCACGGCTCGCTCAATCCACAACTCGGCATGCCGCCGCACATTCGCCATGGTGCCCGCCCAGCGCAGTACCCTCCGCCATGCCCATGTCCAAAACAAAACGCTGCCATTGTATCAGCGAGCCTGGTTTTGCAGACGACTCTCGTACGTAACCATGGTCTCTGCAGCGACTGCGAACACCTTGTCCTCCCACAGCTCCCGCTCGTGCTCAGCTTTCTTCTGCGTCTCATCACACAAGGGCGTTTCGGGCTTGTTTGAGCGAAGTCACTTGTCTCCAGCTTTGGTATCCTTGTGCGCCCCGTCCTTTGCCAACGCCCGCTGGGGGCCACCCTGCCCGACCACAGCGGGGCTTGCGTCCCCAGCAACCGCCATGTCGCGCACGAATGCGACGGCGGACACGAGGTCCGATCCACCCGGGTACAGCCGCGCGGTCTGGGTGTACCGTCCGTGCCATGCTTCTAGGCCCTGGTCACCGTAGAGCCCGATGCTCCCAAACGCATCCAGGAAGTCAGAAGCGCGGGCTAATAGGATGTGGAGCTTGGGAGACAGGTTCACTCAACCAAAGGACCGCTTCAGGCCAGGCACAAAGGCGGTCACATCCGACCGAGCCTCGGCGACTGTCGCGATTGTCGCACGGTTGAGGACCTTGCGGACACTGATCCACCGCCCCCACGCGTCCGTGTACGCCTGCAGGTACTGCATTGCTCTCTCGCCGCGCTCCGCTACCGCACCAAATTGTTTCCCCTCCAGCGCCGCGCACACAGCGTCACTGTGCTATTCGATTGCGTGGCAATCACGCCCGATAAACCGGCCACCATGGTATGGCACAGGGTGCACATGCGCCTCGGCATTCAGTAGCTCGGCCAGCTCGTAGGCAAATTCGGATGCCACGCTTCGGCCGCAGCACCGTATCACTACTTCCACACTCAGCCGCACCACCCGGGAGGTGATTTCAATTGCGAGGTGAACAGGAATTGGGACGATTTGGCGAGGATTGGAGGACAGCAGCGGCCGCCAGGTGACCGACCGATGGTCGTCCTGGTTGGTCTTGGACTTGATCACCGACTAATTGACGTATTGACCAGCTTCACGCGGGCGCCATGGCCCCGAACCGTCTTGAAGAGTCCCGTACTTGGCGGCGAGCTTCGAGTGCGTGATGGTCAGCGCCTTGGTGCTCTTGCACGGGATGCACGGCATCGTCGCGCTGGGGCCTTTGTGTCCCACAACCGTGCATTGCGACTCCTGGTCGCCAGACAACAGCAGCCGCACAGGACGTCGCTCCCCACGTACGTCCAGCCCCCGCTGCAGGAGCTCTTCGACACCGGCCGTGTGAGTGGCCGTTACATCCGAAACCGCGGGGAACTTGTCTTCAGTGCATGGAGAGACCGCAGCGAGGATGGTATTTCTCGGGTTGTTTGGCAAGTCCTGGTTGACAATCAAGAGCACAATTCTCTCCGATGCGGGTTCGCCCCTTTTGTCCAAGCCGACGGTGATGTGAACGTCGGGGACTGTCGGAGGGGGGCGGCCTCCCCAGGACCCGATTTCGAAGCCGCCTGGGACGACTGCGTCCTCTGCCCGCAGCGGCTTGCCGTCTGCGCCGTAGACAAACCTCTCGAAGAATCGGCTTGCATCGCAGAGAGCGGTCACGCGCTCCTGCACGGCCACTGCCAAATTGGCAAGATGGGCACCCGTGGTTGTGACCACCACCTTCTTGGCGGGCAAGTCCGCGAGTTCTTTCTTGGCGGCGCGCAACACGTGGCGGCTGGCCAACCCGCTCTCGCTTCCGGCCATCGCCCGACGGAGTTTGTTGAACGCCGACCAGCTGATGCTCAGCTCAAAAACGATCCCAACCTGCTGCCTGTTGTACAGGTTTACCCCTGGAGGCCCACTACCAGCACAGACCGACCCGTCGCTGTCAACGCACGACACCACGCCGGCTACCATCAGTTGGCGTCGAACCGCCGCTCGCCGCATGTTTATTTGGCTCTTTTTGATGGCCTCCTTCCGCGGCGACACTTGGCGCACGTACACCCGAGGCCGTCCGTTTTTCTGCTAGAGACAGATCTGATCGCGGTCTGCGTGTAGCAGAATGGCCGATGCAATGCGCCAAGGGATGGACTAGTCGTGGGTCCGGCCGACGACTCCCGAGAGAAGGTATTCCAGAAACTATTGGAAGCTCGGCTCGGGATGAGCCTCAGCGAGTAGGGCGGCGGAAGCGACATCTCCGACATCGGCGTCGGGGCGGAGCAGTGCATCAGCAGAAGGACCGGTGTCCACTCCAAGTGATGGGCGGGGACAGTGCGCTGCCGGCGGACACAGGGAAGAGGTGGCAGAAGGGCGGCCCACAGCCGGCAGCGTCGCACCTGCGCGCTTCCCGCGAGGATGAATTGTGGCAGTGGAGTCTATGGGGACTGCGGGAGAGGCGAGAAAGCCACAAAATTCTGCCCTTCGCTACCAAGAGAAGCACGCGTCACAGCTGCCTCGTCTGCACCTCGATACAGGGAGGCGGGCCACGCGCAGACACCGTGTGCCTGGTAGACCCTGGAGTGCCACTTCCCGCCACGCAGTAGCGCCAACTGCCTCCTTGAGAAAGAGGCGGGTGCCTGAGTCACAATTGTAGGCCCAGACTGGCCCGTCAAATACGGATGCAATGTCATCCACCGTAGCCTTGTGGACAAGAAGGCACAAAAAATGGGCCAGGCATTGCTGTAAGGGTCAATGGGACATATCCAGAAATGCAACGGTCATGGACGGTATGACAGGCGGGGATGAAGCGGGCGTGCGATCGCGTAGCACTCAGAGCACAGCTCCCATACTCATCCGTACACTAAAAACATACTTGCCGCTTCCGACAGTGTCGACCATTGTGTGAACTCTCACAGGATGACCGTTGAAGGGTCGGCGCAAGGGAGCGGAAGAACCGCTTCACCAGGGCACCGTTGCCAACTGCCACCTGCGACGACAAAGGATCACTTCATAAACTTCATGTCAGCATCCACGATTGCATTTTGGTGGTGCCGCACCCCTCCCGGTGAAGCCGCGATGAGGGGGTCGCATTTGGGTCGCGGCGCAAATTGCGTTCGATCACTCATATTTAACCAAGTTGCTCAAGATGTTTCAGGGGGTCGCTCTGCGTTTTCAGGGGGTCGCTGTCAGGCACAGACCCAGAAGAGCCACCTTAACTAGGCGTGAGAAGAGGTCGGCGGTCGGCGGAGGTCATAGCGGCGGCAGACAGCGGTGGCCGGGGGGGGAAGGCGACAGCAGTGGCGCCGGTCGGAGGCAGCGGCGGGGGACGCGAGCCGCTACGATTGGGCCGGTGGCGTCGGATTTTGGCGGCCTCGGGGGCGGGGGCGGGCGCGGCAGCGGCGGTGGGGGCCGGCACCAACGACGTGAAGTGGGACAGTGGCGCGGACGGATGTCGACCAAAACGGCGATCGGCGGGGACAGCGGCGGCGACGGTCGGCGGCGGCAGAGAAGGCAGCCGAGGGGGAGGCGTCTGTTAAGGCGACGCGAGGGGGACAGCGTAGTATGCCGGCGCTGATCGCGACGGCGCCGACGGTAAAAAGCGGCGGGGGCAGGGACGACAAAGGCGGGAGCGGGTACGGCAGCAAGCGGTAGGGTCAGGAAAAGCGGGGGCGGCCGATGACGGCAACGGCGAAGCATTCAGCTGTTCCAGCGGCCGCGGACACCTGTGGTTGCGGCCGACAGGGGCAGGGGCGGCGGTGAAGGCGCGGATGGTGGCAGGCGGTGGTGGCAGTGAGGGCGGCGGGGTTGGCGGCTGCGAGTGGCGGCGGAGGAGAAGGTGGCGACGGCGGGGGATGCGGTGCGAGCGGGCCGCTGAGGGGGTGGACAGGGGCACGGGTGGCGACGGCGGTCGGTGGCGGAGAGAGCGAAGGTCTGAGATGACGGGGACGGGACCGCGGGGGGCGGCAACGATCAGTGGGGGTAGTGGCGAAAGCGGCCGGTGCGAATGGCGGCGGCGATCGGCGGCGGCGGGGAGGTGGGACGGCGACGATGGAAGCAGGGGCGCGGGTTGCGGCAGCAATCGGTGGCGGCGGGAGGGTCGGTCGGCGACGACAGGGACAGGGGCGCGGATGGCGCCAACGGTCGGCGGGGGCGGCGGCGAGGGTGGCCGGTGCCGGTGGCGGCGGCGGTCGGCGGGGGCGGGGGGGGCGGTCGGCCACGACGGGGACGGGGGCGCTGGTGGCGGCAACTGTTGGTGGAGGCGGCGGCGACGTGGGAGTGGCGGTGTTCGCGGGTGGAGTGCGGAGGGGGCAGAACGCGCGCGTGTGGAACGCGGCGGTGGGTCGTCGAGATGGAGTTACTGGTGGCCGCCCAGGCGTCTGTGCTGTGTGGGCTAAGGGTGCCCGTGGGGGCGTTGCAGTTTTCAGGGGTGCCCTGGGGTGGTTTCACAAATAAGGGGTTCTGCTCAGTTCAATATGTGACCGCAGGTGCGGCATTTTGGCGACAGGGGGCCGAGCCGTGGCCCGGCACCGCTTCGTGTGCCCGCACGAGCGCTCCGATCCAGTTGTTTTATCAGTGTCGGTGCGATCGCGCCGCGTGGCCGACAGGCCCGCAAGCGCGTCCGGCCACACGCCACCGCACGAGAGATACGTGACACACTTCAACGATCGGGGCTCTGGGGCCGAGATGGCACGCGGCCTTCCAGTTCAGAGAGGTACCATTTCCATCCATGGGTGGCTGTCGAAACAAACATATGATAAATTGGGTAATCTGAGGACAATATGAACTGCCACATGTCACTCATTTAATCCGTGAATCCGCGATGGACCAATCAGAGCACAGAACCCGCTGGCCTCAGGGCAAACGAGTTGCCAACGGAGGCTCCGTTGGCAACTCGTTGGCCCCGGGGCCAGCAGCTCCGACCCCGAATCCGACGCAAGTGCATTCGCGTTTGAACTCGCTTGAACTCCGTTAGCAACGCCGCGTGTACGTTCGACATTGTTACCCTCGCCGAGAACTGGCTAACTGCGATTCGAGACACGCTGCTGCTGCGTGTGCCCAATATGGCGTTGGCCCGACATTGGTGGGAATGCTCTGAAGCACGAATGTCGTGCTGGGACGAGCCAAACGACAAAGGCCCACACGTTGTCAGCCGTGGTGGTTCGCGCCAATACGTATGCGCACTCGGACGGCCAAGACTCTGACGTTGAGCAACCCGGGGCACACCGCGACGCTGCTGGAGGCGTTCGGGATGGACAAGGCGACGCCAAACAAGACGCCAATGGCGTC
>Ga0115031_1002786_pt1 | contig 13024 bp, 8 predicted proteins | sample Maine_Asex4_meta_FD_87301 | JGI IMG/M metagenome (GOLD analysis project Ga0115031, IMG submission 87301) | Marine algal microbial communities from Maine, USA - Maine_Asex4_metaG | ecosystem: Host-associated > Algae > Red algae > Unclassified | place: Maine, USA | collected 2015-01-05 | reverse complement strand
GGCCGGGTGCGGGGGGGGGGGGGGGGGGTGCGTCGTGCCCGAAACTGTGCTTGAACGCAAGTTGTGTGCCGCGGCGCCTCGGTCGACAGCGGCCGCCCGTCCGTCTGACGCCGACGCCATCGCGGGGGTCAGCCGCAGCCCCCCAGCGTCTCGGTGGGCACGGTCGGTACCCGCCGCCCCCGCCGTCGCTCTCCCCAGTGCCCTTTGACGGCGGCGGGCCGTTGCCCCGCCCCGTGCGCCCGGTCCCCCTCGGCGTCCACCCCCGCGTCGCCGATGCGCGTCGCCCCGCACCCGTCGCCTGCCCGCATGGCGTGCCTGCCGCCGCGTGTTGGTCGGCAGCCCCCACCACCCCTCGCGCGTCCAGCCGGGGAACGCGTCCGACGTGTCCGTGCAGGAGCCCCAGCAGCAGCCAGAGCCGTGGAAAACCCACCCGGGGCAGCACACGGGCGGCGTGGCGCCGTCGCGGCCGCCGCAGCCGCCGCAGCCGCCGCAGCCGCCGCAGCCGCCGTAGCCGCCGCAGCCGACGCCGCCACCCCCCACCAGCGCCACCACCGTCACTGCCGTCAGGGCCGCCATTGTGCCGCCATTGTACTCATGGTCAGTGTGTCCTCGGGCCGTCGGCGGAACCGACAAGCAGCCGCGCGGCGGGCGTCGCTCGTCTGCTCCCGTCGCGGCGCTCGCGGTCTGCCGCCCGCCCCCGCCGAGGTTGCCCCCGGAGATCGGCGCGCCGGCTCGCCTCCCCGCTCCCTCCGCGCCCCGCGCTCTCTCCTCCCGGAATCGCCAACGACCCCGACACGAGCATCGCCGCATCCCGAAAAGTAGGGTCGTGTGGGTAGACACCTGTGTTGGGTGTGGGAGATTGTCCAGACTTGACCGGCCGCCCCCTTGCGGAGGACCCGCGAGCCGAGGCCGCTCGCATGCAGCTGCGCGCGGCACGCGCCTGGATTTGGTTTGGCTCGAGGGGCGGCCCGCGCGGGGCAGGCGGTGGCAGGAAAATCACCGCATCGCCCAGCTCACGCGCGCGGGCCTCGCTGGATTGGGCCCTGCCTGGCGTCGACGGGTGGGCAACCCCCACCGTCTGAGGCCCAGTCCTCCATCATGGGCGACTGGGCCCCAGACGGTGGGGGTTCCGGTATCGTCTCCTTTGGACTATTTCCCATCGACGCCCCATCGACGCTGCGATTAGGCATCGAGCAGCCGAAAACCGTCGTCGATGGGACCATCGACGGTCCCATCGAAACCATAAAAGCGATGGGAACAGGGACCAAATCTGAGCCGGCACCGCAGCGACAGTGATTCTGTCGCCGGCCTCGTGAGGGCCGCAATCCGCAGCACCGCACGTGCCGGTCTGGCAGGAGCTCTTCTCATTGGATGGAGCTGTGTGTTCAGCGGGCCAGTCCTGACGCTCGTAGGTCTGTGCCGCTCAGCTCTGAGACTTGGCGCAGGCAAGCGGGGGAAGCGCGAAGTCTTGGTGGCTACAACCGACAAGCCGACGGTGGTCACCGACGTCGGCTCGTCGCGCGCGACGAGCCGACGTCGGGCCACCCCCCCGCCGCGGTCGGCCTCGCGGTCTGACGTTGACTCTGTCGACGACACACCCGTCCACCACCTACGACTCCTCCCGTCTCTACGGCGGGGCGCGGGGTGGCCGTCCACGAGGCCATCGCCACCAGGTGTTTGGAGACCGCGGCGGTGTTTGGAGACCGCCGCCGCGGTCGGCCACGGGCCGGCGCCAGACGTGCTCGTGACGCTGCTGCTTGCCACCGTCCCCCCGCCTTTTCTGTTTCGCTGCTCACCGTTGCCGCCGGGGGTGGCTGCCCTTCGCGGCCAAGCAACTTGGACGGCTGCCCCTCGCGGCCGTGCACCTTGGCCACGTGTTGCACGTTGGCTGCCACTGGCGCCGTCCCTGACGCCACTGTCACTGCTGGGCGGGGCAGTGGTGTGACGGTGGCAATGGGGGCTCTGTCGTGGGGTACGTGCTGGCGGTAGCCGTAGAAGGACAGACACAGAAAACAGGCTGAATAACGTTGAGGTCGACCACCACATGCCCGCCCCCTCCATACCCGCTCTCAGCACACCCGCTCCCTGCCCCACACGTCGTCACGCCCACGCCCCGCCTCCACACGTCGTCAAGCCCACGGGTAAAACTCATTGACAAAATAACGCATGGCGCGTCTGTCGGCAGCTGGGGACCGGAGGCCAGCTGGTGCAGCAGCTAGGCCCTGTCTGAACGCCAAGTCCTTAAAATCGGGGACGACGTGGAGAAGCCGTCGCACCTGGCTCAGCGGCACCGCACGTATCATGCTGCCGCCGGAGGAAGACATGGCCCACTTGAGCCTGGTGCAATCCCTTTGCCCAAACGGACATCCAGGTACCGAGTCCACCACGTCCATGTCGCAGACGACGGCAATGTCGTCTTCTTTGCAGCGGATGATTGCGCGCACCTCCGCGACGTGCACCTCGTCATGGACACCACCCGTACCCGAGCCGTCTCCGTCGCTGCCGCTGCCGCTGCCGCTGCCGCTGCCGCTGCCGCTGCCGTCCTTGGGGCTCCTGCTCGTGTGACCACCATCAGCGCCTCCCTCTGGCTTCTCAATAGAAAATAGGGTGGCATCGTACCAGGGCCTCTCGCCCCGAAAGTGGGGCGACGCCCGCAGCAGCTGCTTGCTCTTCGTGCCGCAGTCGAACATTGCCGTGAACTCCACGGTGGAAAGAACAGGCACTCGACGGGTGGGAGGCAGCTTGAATAGGGCGCTCAGGTCAGAGAGCCCTGGCCGCTGAGCTAGGACGCCAATGGTTTGCCGCGTGAGGTAATCCGCCGATCTCCTCCGCGGCTTGCCCTCACTGGAACCTGGGGCAGCCGCTCCCCCACCGCCAGCCGCAAGTGCTACCCCGCCACCAGCGTCAGGGGCTTCCTCGCCGCTCGCTGCTGGTAGAGCGCTGCCACAACCAGCCGCAGATGCCCCCCCACTGCCGGAAACAGGGGGCGCGCTGCCACCTGCAGAGCCCCCGCGGCGACGGTCGGCCAGCGGTGGAACAAGCTGGAGCGTGGCACGATCGTGGGCGTCGGCGGAGTCGTTGCGGAGCCCAATCTCGCGGGCGCCTTGGGATTGACGCACGAGCTGCCCTGTGAACGTGTCGATGGCCATGTTGGTCCGGCGATAGAACCTTTTGTCCAACTTGTGGGCCGCCTCGTTGGTGCCCGTGTTGCCGTGCCGCAGGTGACCGTGGTAGCGGATCGAGTCCAGGGTGTGTGCGAGGAGCTTGTGCACCTTGCTCGTGTGAACGTATCCGAGGATGGGAGACATGACGTTCAGCACGAAGTTGGATGCCTGCTTCTGGATGGCCTCGCCCTCCTCGAGCGACATGGGCGCGGGGGTGGCGGAGGTTGTCCACCCAGCAATGCGGGCGTACAGCTCCGCGTACTCCGCAAACATGATGGTGACGGCATCCTCCATGGGGGTATCGCCGTAGGCAGCTCGATACGCGACCCAGTCGAACTTGAAACCTGTGGGTAGGTCCTCATCATCGTCGGGGTCCTGGCCGCCGAAGAGACCACCGCCATTGCTGCCACCGGCCGGCTTGGCCGTGGGCTTCTTGGCTCGCTTCGGCACCCCGCCGCGTGTGCGACCTCCGTTGCGACCAGCTGCCGCTTGGCCAGCTGCCGCCTGGCCGCGACCAGCAGTAGTTTCCTTGCCTGCACCGTTTTTTTCCTTGACCGGACGAGGCCGGCCGCGGCCAAAGATGCCAGCCACTGCGTACGCAAGTACGAAGACCCCCGCTCGCTGGTCGGCCCCTGTGAATGTTGCTTGCTTGTCACCCTCTGGAGCAATGTACCTGCAGGGAGTCCGAGCGCATGCATTTCAGGGAGATGGGGATTGTACCAGACCAGTTCGGTGCAGAGCGATAGGAGTACCCAGTCTCCATCCATGTCAGAAGACTGCGGGCGCCGCGCCGCCACACACATACAACAAGCTAAAAGGTCACAGTGCATCCCCACAACGCGCGCGGCGCCGCACGCACGCGGAGGCAAAAGAGCACAATACGGCCCTACCACGCAAGAGAGTGATTCCAGCATACCCTGGTGGCACTCGGCTGGCTCTGCTACGCCGACCCATGAACTCGATGCGTTTGTTGGCCACTCGGAAGGTAGCCCAAATCGTCTCACACAGGGGATAGTAACCGTCACAGATGTAAGGGAAAACGCGCACAAGCCGATGGACGAGCAGGCGCGTGACACCCAAGTCCAGAACCTGGATGATCAAACGGAGGTGGCATCGGGCGGCAGGAAAGGGAGCATGTGGGTCCAAAAGAGAAGCACCTCAGTTAGGCGGGCTCTTCAAAATGAGAACTCCGGGAGCACCCATGACCACCCACGGCCACCCATCACGACCACGACCAGCACCCTGCATTCCACGGTTTAGGCTTGCATGCGACCATGTAGAGAGAAGAGTGGAGCAAACATACGTGAAGGGCATCAAATCCAATAGACTTGTATAGCAAAAAAGGCGCAGTCGTCATGCCGGCCATGCCAGCCACGACAGGAACACGGTTGTGGGCGCTGTCGATCGCCTCCAGCTCGGTGCGACGTACCCTCTCCCGCTGGTAGCGCTTGTGCGCCGCCCCCTCCAGCTGACGCTCAACTGTCAGCACCGCGTTGCGCTCCTCGGCGCTCAGCGCGGCTGGGGCCCCGGCCTCGTGAACCCGGACGACACAGGTAGAGCATGGGTGCTGGCAGCTGCCACCTTTCAAGCATAACACTGCCTTTTCCTCGGGCTGGTCGCTCATGTAGAGCAGGAGGCGGGGGAAGGCCACCAGCGTCTTGCCGTCGTGCACATGCAGGACACCGACGTGGCTTGCAACGACGGTGGTGCGAAATGCCAAATACAGGACCCGCTGGAGAATGGCGCCGCGGCGCTCGCGGCCACGCACCTCAGCCGAGGGCTCCTTCTGCTTTCTCACGAGTGGGATATAGGCAATCGGCTCCCACTCTGTCTCCCCGGTGACGACGTTGACGACGCGCACACGAAGGGGGTACAGCTTGTGAGCTGACCAAATGAAGTGACGCGCAAGACAGCCGCAATGGGAATCACTGGTGACGTAGCGACGCAAGACATTGTTAGGCTCAACGTTACCCGAGTGTGACCATGCCAGCATTCGTTGCAGCACCATGTTGACTGCACACAAGTGCTCTTCTGCTACCAGTTCCACCCGCATTGCTCCTCCCCTCGCTTGCATCCGAGACAACGTACCGCCAGACCACGAAAGTTGGCTCGCATCACTGTACACATGGATCCCGAGCACGAAACACGTGTCGTCGTTCTTCTCCGCCATGAGCTCCGCCTCGTTGAGGCGAAACGCGTCGCCATCGATCGGCGACTCGCGGATGCTGGAGGGCGGCGCTGGGCCCGTCTCGCCGCTCCACAGGCGCACGTCCTTGCCACGCTTAAGCATGTCGAGAATGACCTCGAGGACCGGCCGGAAGAAGACGACAAACTTCTGGCCGTCCACGAGGAGGGGGCATTTGAGCCACCCGGCGCCCAGCGCAGCATCGTCAACGTCGTCCCTCACCGCGTTCTTGAAGTCGCTGACCGAATTGAACGAGTCCCGAATGGTCTCGTCGTGCCCGCCGTCGATCGGCATCCCCGGCTTCGTGCGGTCCCAGGTATCCAACAGGTCCCACAACTTCTCGATGCCCTCGAGTGACAGCCCCCCGCCTCCACTCTCCAGGGCAAACCGCTGCACGGCGCGCAAGCGAAAGGAATCAAACCGGCCAGGCCGCCAGCCCTTGCGCCGGTCGACCAGTGGGGTCGAGTTCTTCCAATCACCCTCCTCCTCGTAGAGAGCCTGCACTGCCGTAGAGACCGTTGTGTACGTGTACTCCACCCCCTCCGACGTGCCCCCCCCGTCGAGTCGGCGCCGCTTCCGTCCGCGAACGGCATCGGCGCCTGCGACCGCGTGGCGCGAGACTGCCAATAGCGCCTCAATGTGCCGCATGACACCGTCATCAATCTGGTTGGGGTCGAGTGCTGCACGGGCTGCGGAACCAGGGGCGGCAGGGTGGCCCGCATCTACCGAAATCCCGGCAGAGTCAACACCGGCCGCCGTTGGCGTTTCAGAGTTGCAGCCGCCTGCCGTTGCCGGGCAGGCCGTGTTGTCCACCGCCGCGGCCGCCCCGAAGAGGGTGTGCGCCGGCTCTCGTCCTGTAGATCCCGCAGCGGGCCCAAGAGGATCCCCCCGGATGGCGCCGGCCGGGCTCATCGCCAGGCTTGGGCTCCCACCCTCGCGTGACCCGGCGGCGTCACTATCGGCTTGATTGGCGAACGAAGGGCTTGACGCGGCACCGCCGCCAGCGACTGCTGCTTCCACAGCGTCGACAGCGCTCCCAGCCGGCGACGCTTCCACCTCCGCGGCACCATCAAAGTCCGCCTGCCCACCCGCGTCGCCGTCGGTGGCGCCGCCCATCGCGGCCGCTGGTCCACCGCTTGTAGCCGCCTTGTCGGCCCCGGCGGGCGGCATGGGCGGAGGTCGCCCGGCAGCCCGGCCGCGACCACGCTCCCCGGCACGATTGGATGCCTGCAGGTGGCCCATTCGGTGCCACATGAGGCCGCTGCGTGTAGCGCACCGAGTGAAGCACGTAGGACAATCGAGGGCGCTGCGGGTGGCCGGACGCAAAGGGTTGTCCACTCCATGGGAGCCGTCGGGTGGAAGGGGGGGACCAGACATTGTCGCTCACCCGAGCGCAACAGCCAAGGGGGAATGATTCCCGCGAGATTGGCCGCCCGCAGTCAGGCCGCCCACCTGACGGCGGGCAATGGAAGCAGGGGTGGGAGAGACTGGATGTGATGCAGCGAAAGCGAGTGTGGCGGCGAGGCGTGGTTCGGAGCTGCGTCGACCAGCGCAGGTGCGGAGCAACGCCGCAGAGGTCCTTAAGCTGCCCCCTGCCGCATGCACGTCAAAAAACACATGCAGACGACTTGTCGGCACAAGGTGACGGGCAGGCAGCCAAAGGCGGTTTTTGTGAACGAGTAGAGACACAGGAGCAGCTGGGCCAAGTCAGCAGCCATGCGCAAACGAGCCGCCCGTTGCAGCCACCCGCAGTACCCTAGCTCCGCACCCACGCGGAGTAATCAAGCGGTCTCTTGCTGTCAACGTCACGCAAAAGTGTTGTTCATGAGCGGTCAAAAGCTTACCTGTCATGGATGGCCGCCGTCGAGGCTGCCATGCAGCCAGTGGAGGAGAAAGTGCGGCCAGCGTCTCATGAGGCTGCAAGGGTGACCTCGCCACGCGGCGTTGCGCGGCAAACCTCAAGCCACACGGCACTGCTGGGTGGTCGCCGGGCCACGAAACTGTGGAAGCTGTCAGCCACGTGCGAGTCTCCCTCAGCTTGATGCAGACACGCACCCTCGCTCCCCCGCCGCGCAGGAGACATCATTTCTCTTGTCGGCCGTCATGGCATCCGACAGCAGCAGGGCCGGCAGCTGTCGGCTGCAATCGGAGGTGACAGTTCTCACAGCGGAAGGAGACAGACGAAGCCGGGCCCACCAACGCGACGTGTGAAGTCGCTCGGCGGGTCTCAGAAACATTACCTCGCATGACAACTAACTCCATGGCGGAGGACCACGAGCGACAGTGTGATACAGAATTGATGCAAAAAGCCCCCCTGCACAATTTTGGGGCGCGCACTGTGCACTGTGCCCATCGGCGATGAACGGCTTCCTGTTATCTAAAAAAGTTACAAGGGGGGCCAAACAATCATTGGGAAAAGAAACTTTTTTCTCGAATTGCTGTCCTCGAAGTCAATACGACCACTTGACACGATCTCCTGGTCGATTGCTCGTGACGCGCCGCCTTCACCGGCCCCGTCGACGTGGTGGCTGCAAGTCACTGCGTTCACCACGGGCCAAGGCTCCGCCACGAGGTCACAAGGTGGTCGCCGCCGCACCAGGACCTGATGTCTGAACGTCGTTCTGCCTTTCCTCGCCGGCGGGATGGGGGGGGGAAACGCAACGACGCCTGTGCTTGCGGATGGTTGACTTGTGTCTGCGGAGAGCCGACGGAGAACACGCGCGACGGCACGTGTGCGGGGGTGGTGTTGCGGGGTGCCCGTCACGTTCTGACGCGCCGAGACAATTTCTTGCATCTGAACAGGGCTGGCTGACGCTGAAGGACGGACGCGCCACTTGGCTTGACCTTGTCGAGCGTGGTATGTTGACGCTTGGCGATCCGGTAGCGCGGTCCTGTCAGGCAGATGGGTATGCCCACTTTTCTTGCCCGCAAGGCGTCTCTTTGATGGCCCGCCCATCTGTGGCTGTTATTACTTCCCCAGCTCGCTGACTGACCAGCTCCTCGCCCGCCTCATCGAGGCTCGCTCGCTCGTGTTTTGTATCTGGTGCTTGAGCGAGGCATCTCGTGCTTGCATCATTTTGGCGCCATCTGCCGTCCGGTTCTCCTAGCGGAGCTCGGCGTCCCCCCCGTCGGGTTGCGTAGTCGCACTGTACGTTGCTGCCCGCTGGGGCGCAGCCGGCTGTGCGCGCAGCCCGTCTCGCATCGCTGCTGCAGCTGGCCTGGGGCAGTGCCCGCTCCCTTCTTAAGCAGCTGGTAGACCTCGGCCGCAGAGCATGTGCCCCATTCACTCACGCCGCCAACACTTGCTCGCTGTGACCCCCCCTCCCCGTTCGCTCCTGGTACCCTCCCACTCGTGCGTGCCCCCACACTCCCTCTGGCGCCACCATGTCGGGCCGTGGCGGTAGAGGCGGCAAGCGCCCGCTCATCGGCGGGGCGGCCGGACGTGCGACGAGCGCTGCCAAGGCCACACGTGTCGGTGCCTCGTCCGTGGCGCCCACGGAACAAGACCGTTGCGCCGACGACGAGAGGCATGCTACCGCCCGCCAGGCGGCTGCTGCCGCCTTTGCGGCTCCCGTCGTCACCCACCCCGTAGGGGATGCCCCCCCCCCTGGCCGGGCGCCGACTCTGAGCTCCCCCGCGCCCCCGGTGGCGTTGTCGGGCGGTGCATTGTTGGGCACGGAAGGGTCTGAGATGCAGCCTATGGTGGAGTTCTCGGCGCCTCCCCTGGCGCCGATTTATGACACGTCGTTCTTCCCGTTCTCCCCGTCTATGGCGGCGGCTGCGGGGATGCCTTCGTCGATGGGCTTCTACGGCATGCCCAACATGTCGATGGTGCCGGGCATGCAGGGCTACAGCGCCCCATTTCCGGGGACGCCCGCCCCCTTTCCCAGTATGCCGGTGGCCACGGCACCGATGCAGCTCTTCGGGGAATCCTCCCAGCAGCACGCGGTTGGCTCCTTTGCCGCCATGGCAGCAAGCGTCAACGCCGGCCAGGGCGGCAACTCTGCGGCGGCGGCGGCCGTACCGACGGCACCCGTGACGGCGGCGGCGGTCGGGCGCGGCCAGACCTCCATAGTGTCGACGCCGGCCGCTACCATCAGGACGGTTGGAGCCGTCGCCCCGGTGGACGACGCGGCCGTTGCAGCGAGCTTGGCAGTGGAGGTGATGGCGGCTGCCGCCTCGCCCGAAGCGGGTCCCACGGGGACTGCGACGGGAGTCGGAACTGGCGCTGGGCCCTCGTCGACCACTCCGCCAACGTCGTCTCCTCCTCGCGGGCCTGGATCTCGTGCACCGCTGCTGACATCTCCGACGACGCCGTCGACGGTGGAGCGCCCAACGACGCCGCCGGCGTTCGTGCGAGCGGGGCGCCGCACTGGCCCTCCTCGTCCACGGGTGACGTCGTCGCCAGCAGCCGGCCCGGGCGCCCCCGCACCTGGCTCGGCCGACGTGGCCCCGCCGCTAATGACTGCCGCCGCTGCATACACCCCAAGTGCGGCTGCCCCATCGGGCCCCGTTCCGCGCACGGCGAACCTTTCCGCCCATTCTCGACATGCTTCCCGTGGCCACGCCTCCGGTAGTGCCTCTGGCGGCGCCGCCCCCACCCAGGCGCCCGCTCGGCGTGCTCCCCGAGGCCGCGCCTCTGCGGCTGTCTCGGGCGGCTCCGTGGGTGACACGGCCGGTCCGATGGCCGCGGCCACTCTGCGAGCTGCGAGTGCGGCCGCCCCACTGGCCGCCCATCCGAGTCCAACACCCCCGCCGCTGCGTTCTCGGAGTGCTTCCCGTGGTCGCGCTGCAGGCGCTGGTGGGCCAGGCGGTGCCGACGGGGAGCTCCCCGCGGCGATTGACGCCGAAGCGGTCGTGGAAGGTGTCTCGGGAACCGAGATAATGCGTGTGCTCTCGGGAATGACCCGGATGGTGGGCACCCTGGCGGACGCCGTCAAGTCCATTGGGAACAAGGTGCAGACGCAGGGCCTGGCCATGCAGAACCTGGGCGTTCAAGTCGGCCGGATCCAAGAAGCGGCGCCGGTGACGGTGGCGTCTCCTACGCGGCGCCTCTTTCGGGGTTTTGTGGACACGGACGGAGAATACTCTGAGGACGCGGAGCTCAAGGACATCTGCGGGGTGACGCTCACGGGCGGCGCGCCGCTGCTCTCGGACGCCCAGATGCGTCTGGTAGCCACGGGCAAGGTGGTTTCGCGCAAGCAGCAGGGCACGCTCAAGATGCTGTCCATCCGCCGACGCGTCAAGTCCCGCTACTTTGGCCACGTCGGAGGGGCGACCATCACGAACGACGTGGTGCCAGATACGGATGCCGATTGGGAGATGCTGATGGAGGAGACCATGTCCGACCTCGATGTCGATGCCCCCGAGGCCTACGACTTTCTCACCTCCGACATCTCGTCGCCCGCCAAGCGCAAGCGCGCGGCAGGGTCAAAGGCCAAGGGGAAGGCGAAGGGAAAGGGCAAGGGGAAGGCCAAGCGCAAGTCGACGTGTGCCGCCGGCGGTTCCAACTCGGGCTCCGGCTCGAGCTCCGACTCAGTCGCCAACTCGTCCTCAGACGATGAGGTCGGCGGGACCAAGAAGGCCGGGGCGGCCACGACGGCCGGTGCAGCCAAGAAGAAGCAGGGGGACCAGGTCATCCGCGCGTACCAACCCATGACCCAGTCCATTTCCCATGTGCTGGAGGCGATCAAGAAGCGCATTGTACCGGTGTGGTTCGCGACGGTGGGCTCCAGCGCCAAGTCCATGCAGAAGCAGGCGGCATCTACCTGGTTGGAGAACATGAACAAGCTGCCGGAGGACGAGGACGAAATCACCCAGGAGCAGCGCAACGCGCCCGTGCGGCCGCGCTTTATTTGCTCGGACGACGGGCATGACGGGATTGTGGCGGCTGTCAAAGAGATGTTCATCCACCTCGGCGTCGCGGACCGCATCCGCCTGCCGGCCGGTCTGGGAAACAAGGAAATCGCATATACCACGACGGGACACATCGCCCTCGCTGCTACCTTCGTACGCGCTGAGCTCGAGCAGATAGCCGCTGGCGTCCGGCGCAAGCGCCGCGGCAAGGACAACGGCTGGTACGACCGCTGGCGCTGGGAGGTCATCACGGTCCACGCGCTTATGCCCACAACCACCCAGCCGTGGCGCGGATTCGTCATCACTGACGCCAACTCGCCGACGCGTGTCGACTTTGAGCACCCACCGGTGCCCGTCAACGCGATGCGCACACGCACAGTTCGAGCCCGACCGGCTGCGCCGCAGGCTAGCGCGCCGGCCAAGGAGGTGGTGACGGTCGGCGCTGTTGACGGGGGCGCGCCTGTGGTGCGCCCCCGTGCCACGAGTGAGACGGGGCCGGATGGTGTGGCGGATGCCTCGACGATGCGCACTGCAACGGCGGCTCCGGCGACCGAGGCGACCGCAACGGCGGCGGCGGCCGGCGACATGGTGGACGACACCACCGCTTGAGTCGAACATGGGCACCCACGACATCGTCGGTAACTTGAGCGTTCGGGGGCGTGCGGATGGTGGTGCGTCAGACTTTCTCGGTAAGCCGTGCTTTGTTTTTTGTGTTTGGGGCTTGCTTCATGTTGGTACGTGCCCTTCGGCGCGTATCTTGTTTGCGCTGTCTGGCGCATCTGTTCTCTTTTGTGTGGGTGCGCGGTTGTTTTCATGACGCGCTTGATGCTTTGTGTGGCCATGCTTGAGTACGACGCATGACGTGCCACCGTGAGGGTGTGTGTGTTTGTGCTCGTACATCTCTTGAGGTGGATTGCTGGAGCGTGGGAGGCGGTGCGCCCTACCCTCACATGCTCCCTTTGTTTTTGCTTCTGCGTTGTTCATGGCGTGCCTTGACGGCCGGTAGTCAGTGGTGGCTGGCTGCGGATTACGCTTACGCTTCCAAGGGAAGCGTTCCGTCCCGCGCCCGCGCCCCGCGCCTGCCCCCGTAGCCCCTGTAGCCCCGGCCAGGGCAGCAAAAAAGCGCCCCACCGCAGGCCAGAAACCCCGGATCTGCAGGTGGCCACGAACGGTACAGCGCATCTACCCCCGCCGTATCCCGGACACACCCTTGCAGATTCGCCCAACGAGCGCGTCCAGATTTGGTCAAATTGGCGATGGGGAAAGCTCCATCGAGAAGGTTTCCATCGAGGTCCCATCTAGGTCCATCGAACTGTCTCCATCGAGCACCCATCGAAAATCGCCCTTCGATGGGAAATAGTCCTAACCAGACGATGATACCGGGCCCCCGGGGGGGACCTGCCCGCTCGGGATGAGGCTCGGGTCCCCTGGTTGCCACCCTGCGGGGTCCACATCTCTGCCGTCACGCCCACGCCCGTGTGGGTGTGGCGGCGTGGCGGACACGGCGGCCTCGCCGTGGTCGCCACCTGCGCGCCACCGCGGTGCGGTTGCGCGCCCCGCGCGGGCCACAGGCTGCACCAGGCAACCATCATGGTTCATCATGATGATGGTCATGGGAAGGCGGCTGGTGGCGATTGTGCCGCGCGCCAGCTCGCGCCTCGGCGCGGTGGCGGCGTGCATTGGGCGGTGGGGGGTGGGGGGCGCACGGTGAGGGTCCCATCACCCATCGGCATTGGCACCGCGTTGCCCTGTGGCGGCGTTGCGGGGGGGGTGACTGTCTCTGCCCAGACGGCGTGTGCACGGGGGGGGGGGGGGCGCG
>Ga0115031_1002784_pt1 | contig 13025 bp, 10 predicted proteins | sample Maine_Asex4_meta_FD_87301 | JGI IMG/M metagenome (GOLD analysis project Ga0115031, IMG submission 87301) | Marine algal microbial communities from Maine, USA - Maine_Asex4_metaG | ecosystem: Host-associated > Algae > Red algae > Unclassified | place: Maine, USA | collected 2015-01-05 | reverse complement strand
GCTCCTCCGAGGCGTCAACCCGAAGCCGGATCGAGCGGTATCCGCGCGAGAATTATCCCCGACCGAAGACATACGCCCCGTACGGCCCCACGTTCGTGAGTACCCGGTGGCTCCAGTGGTCCTGCTGGAATTCTTCCGTTTGCAGCTCGCCTGACGTTGGCTGGTCCGTGTTATGGTCCGTGTAGCCCGCCCAGTCGCCGTTGTACAGCAGTCGAAACTTGCCCGGCTGGTCGAGGCCGATCGCGTAGCCGTCGTACGACTGGTTAGAGAAGTTGAGGACCACCAGCACGCCGTCCCGCTCCGGGTTGTCGTACCAGCGGAGGTACGCGAGAATTTTGTCGTTATCGTTGCAGGTCAGGAGTTGGGTATGCTGTCCCTGCAAGCCGCGGCTGTGGCCTTCCAGGTTCCGGCGCAGGCGAACGAGATCGCGGTGCTGCTGGAAGATGCCGTTGAATTTTTCCAGTCGCTTCCAGTCCAGCGGGTCGTCGTCGCTAAACCATTTATCTTCGAGCAGCGGCTGCCCCTGGAAGATCATCGGGATACCGGGGGAGGTCAGCACCATGGCGACACCGAGTACGGCGCGCTTGGCGGAATAGTAGTTGTCCACGTCGTCCGCCGCGATTTCCTGGGCGACGCGGGCGCTGCCGTTGGCTACCTCATCGTGGCTTTCGGTATAGACTACGCGGTGGAAAGGGTCGTCGGTATAGCGGCGCAGCAGGGCGTTGCTGAGGTCTTCGATGGAACGGTTACCGTCCTCCCGCTCGATGAGTGCCTTGCGAACCGGGTGAACGAAATCGCCATCCCACTGGCTGCCGTAACCGAGGCCGCCGTTAATGGTTTTGTCGGTCACGAAGTTGTTGCCGTGCAGGTCTTCGGCGATGGTGATCTTTTGGGGGTGCTTTTCCCGGATGCTGTCGTTGATCCATTTGATCAGCGTGTAGCCGTCAGGAAGCTCGCCGCCGGGGTCTTCGTCGCCACCCACATGGCGCATGTATGGGATCATGTCCATCCGCAGGCCGTCGCAGCGGAACTCGTCGACCCACATCATGGCGTTGTCGTGGATGTAGGCGCGCACCTCGTTGCGGCCGTAATCCGGCCGGGTATCGCCCCAGGGCGTGTCGGATTTCCAATCGTTGTAAAAGTAGATGCCGCCTTTGTCGTTTTCGCTCCAGCCGTCGAATCGCCACAGGGACAGGTCGCTCGGGCCGAAGTGGTTGTACACCACGTCGAGCACCACGGCGATGCCCTTCGCGTGGGCCGCCTTAACGAGTTGCTTGAATCCGTCCGGGCCGCCGTAAGCCTCCTCGACCGCAAAGGGGTGCGCGGGGTTGTAGCCCCAGCTGAAGTCCCCCGCGAACTCGCAAACCGGCATCACTTCGATGCAGTTGATGCCGAGATCGACCAGGTAATCGAGCTTCTCGATCACGCCGGCGAAGGTGCCGGGCATGCCTTCTTCTTTGACGTTGAACGTACCGACGTGGAGTTCGTAGATCACCAACTCGTTCCAGGCCGGCATCTCGAATGCATCTTCTCCCCAGTCGAAGTCATCGGCGTAGACCAAACCGTTGCCCACCGAATTAGTCACCCGCCGCGCGCGTGGATCGATGCGCATCAGTTGCTCCCCGTTTTGAGTGGTAATGACATACTGGTAAGCATCGCCGTTCTGCAGTTCTCCGGTCATCAGGCTCCAGTAGCCCGGCGCTTTTTCCTCGGCCGCCAGTGGCGTGGTCGTCTTTTTCCATTCGTTAAAGTCGCCGGTCAGGTGAACGGCTTTGGCGTTGGGGGCCCAGACGCGAAAAGCGGTCTGTCCGTCGATGATGGTCGCACCGAGGGGGAGAGTTTGAGTAGCGGTCATTTTATTTGGGCTAATGCGTTATACGGGTTTGGCCGGCAAATATTATCGGGCCGGCCGGATAGGGATAACGGAAGCCTGAAAGCGGGGGTTCGGGTAAAGGGGACGGAAGTTTTTTGTTTCCGGCGGTAAAACGCAACGTGCAAAACGCCGAACGGGCCGTCACAAGAGGTGACGGCCCGTTTGGAAAGAAGTATGGTTCGTCAGCTGAGGCGGCCGCGGGCCTGACCCGTCGGATAAGACTTTTTGACGACCTCGGCGGCTAAATCAAGCATCGAGTATTCAAAATCGAGAATCCTTTACAGCTTCGTCCACTTCACCTCCCCCCGACTATTTTCCACCACCTTCTCCACGAAGACCATGCCCCGCAACCCGTCGTGCACCGTCGGAAAATCCTTTTCGAGTTTGGAGGGCTTGGTGCCCGCCAGACGGTGCCGTACGCAGGCCGCGAAATTCTTGTAGATGTTAGCGAAGGCCTCCAGGTAGCCCTCCGGGTGGCCGGCGGGAATGCGGTGTGCGTGATTCGCCGCGTCGCTCAGGTTGCCCACGCCGGTGCGGTAGTGGGTCGCCGGGCTTTCCAACCGCTTTACGATCAATGTATTGGGACGCATCTGGTGCCATTCCAGCCCGCCGGTTTCACCCCAAACGCGAATGTTGAGGGCGTTTTCCTCCCCAACGGCGATCTGTGAACAGTGCAAGACGCCGCGCGCGCCCTTTTCTAAACGCAGCAGAATGTTGGCGTCGTCGTCCAGCCGCCGACCTTCGACGAAGGACGTGAGCTCGGCGCAGACCTCGGTGATCTTCAGGCCGGTGACGTATTCGGCCAGGTTTTCGGCGTGGGTGCCGATATCGCCCATCGCGCCGCCCATGCCCGATTTAGCGGGGTCGGTACGCCAGCCGGCCTGCTTCTGGTCGGTATCTTCCACCTTGGTGGCGAGCCAGCCCTGGGGGTATTCGACGACGACCTTGCGGACCTTGCCGATCTTGCCCGTCTTCACCATGTCGCGCGCCTGCTTCACCATCGGGTAGCCGGTGTAGTTGTGCGTCAGGGCGAAGATCAGGCCCGTTTGCTCCACCAGGTCGACGAGGATGCGGGCCTCCTCGACGCTGAAGGTGACGGGCTTGTCGCACACCACGTGGAATCCGTTTTCGAGGGCCATCTTGGCCGGGCCGAAGTGAACGTGGTTGGGTGTGACGATGGAGATGAAGTCCATGCGTACGTCTTCCGGAAGCGACTTTTCGGTCATGATCATTTCCTCGTAGCTGCCGTAGACGCGCTCGCTCGGCAGGTAGAAATCTTGACCACTCAGGCGGCTTTTTTCGGGGTTGGAGCTGAACGCGCCGCACACGAGTTCGATTTGCTGGTCGATCGCCGCGGCGATGCGGTGTACGCCGCCGATGAACGCCCCGCGGCCGCCGCCGACCATTCCCATTCTGATTTTTCTTGACATGTCGATTGGTATTTTAGAAGTGCGATAATACGAAGCGCGGCGGGGAAATGGCCGGCTTTGGGTGGGGGAATGTGCTTTGGCGTACCGACTGACCGTTTGGTGGGGGGGACCGGCGATGGCGGCGAAGACCAACGTTTTTGAAAAACGGGCTTGGTTCCCGCGTCCTCGCCCACCTCCATTTTCATGCGCTATATTACCGGCCTATGGACCATCAAACCGCTTTCCTCGATCGCATCCTCGCCCGCTACCCCAGCAAACAGGAGATGGTGGTGAGCGTGGCCGAGACGCTGGGGCTGAGCAAGGATGCTATTTACCGTCGTTTGCGGGGCACGACCGTTTTGAGCGCCAACGAGTTGATTACCCTTAGCGACCATTACCAACTCAGTACGGCCTCCAAAACCAGTGGAGCCGATGTCAGTTTCCGCTACAACCTGGCCGAACGGGAGATTCGTCATCCCGGTGATTACCTCGATCAGCTTACGAGCTACGTCGACGTTATTCTCGGCCTGCCCGACCTGCGATTCTACCTCGCCAACCCCGGCTTGCCGATCTTCCACGAGATGATGAGCCGCAAGCTGTTTGCCTTTAAACTGTACCTCTACGGCAGCACCTGCTGGAACTTTCCCGGCTGGCGAACGATGAAGTATCGCCGCGCCATGATCGACGAGCGGGTGCTGGATCAGGCCCGCCACATCGCCAAGCACACCCACCGCGTCCCCGGCCGGGAGCTGTGGACGATGGGTATGCTCTCGGCGACGCTCGACCAGATCGAATTCGTCCACATGACCGGCCGCTTCGAGGACCCCGAGGCCGGGCGGGAGTTGCTCGACGAGTTGCACAAAATCATCGATCACCTCGAAGCTATGGCCCGCGCCGGCAAGAAGTTTCTGCCCGGCGAAAACCCGGCGGCCAGCGACGTCGACTTCCACCCCGCGCACAATGAACTGGCGAATAACGATAATGCCTTGCTGATCGATTCTTCCCAGCAATCCATGCTCTTCGTGACCTACATCATGCCCAACTACCTGTTAAGTGAGGAGGAAGCGGTTTGCGCGATCAGCCGCGACTGGTTTCGTTCCATAGAAGACCATTCCACTTCCCTTGGTGCCAACGGCGGTAAATACCGCGATTGGTACTTCAACCGGCTGCGCGGTCAGGTCGACGAGGCGGCCAAACGGATGGGTATTCAGAATTGATATGTAATTTAAGTTGCATGTGTCTGCGCGACAGATTGATTTTCGGTGAGGTTTTGTGCCTGATACATTTGCCCCGAATCCAACCATACACGCTATGACAATTTCCGTCTATTCGTTACGCGCCCTCCTATTCATCGGCCTGATCGGTCTTTTGGTTGGCTGCTCGGTTGCTCCGGGTTACAGCCCTGGCCTCGGCCTCGGCGTCGATCAACCTGAGCACCGCAATACCCGCCTGGGCTTCGGGCTGGAGGCCGCCCCCAATGCGCTTTCCACCCGTGAAGGAGGGCCCCGACTCTCCATCGTCGGCAGTTTTACCTACGAGCGGGGGTTGAGCGATGATATTTCCATACGATCCAAGTTCATCGCCGGGCAGAGTGTATCGGATGAATTGCCCGAACACGCCGGTAGGTTCCTTGGTCTCGGGGTAGGGGCTACCTTTCGCAAACGGTTGAACCAGGTAACGGATCTGCTCTGCGTGCCGCGCTTGCAATACGTGACGACGGGATACTTCGGCGGTTACGGTGGTGGTCTGTCCGTGCTCCTCCGCCGTCGGTTGCAGCCCAACCTGGCGGTATACGGTGGGCCGGCCGCGTACTTTGGCCGGGATGGCGCGAGCCGCATAACCCGCGATAATGGAGAAATATTTACACCCGGCGGAAAGGCTTTGGGGGGGCATTTGGGGCTGAGCTACGATATCGCTAAAGGGGCTAACCTGAGTTTTGAGGTGACGCCCTTGCGGCAGTCCGAAAATTACCTGAACCGTTCGGTTTGGGTGCCGGCTTTCCAGCTTGCTCTTACGGGTAAGATAACGGGGCGCAAAGCCGGTGAACGCCGGGCGGAGTGGAAGGCCAGGCGGGCGGCTCTCCGGATGAAACGGCGATCCTAAAGCCGTAACCCCTGTAAAAGCTAACATTTTATTGGGCGGGGCCGCTGGTGCGGGGGAATGGGGAAAGAAGCCTTGTTTAGGATAACCCCAAACGGGAAGCTGCCCTCGGAAATTAATTCCGGGGGCCGCTGTCCTTATACGTAAGGTTGATTCGTCGGGGTGTTAGTCATCGAGGTCGTTATCGATCATCTTGCCCATGGCATCGAATTTGATCTCCATTTCCTCACCGTTCATGTCGAACTCTACTTCGTAGCCATCGTCTTCTTTTTCCCATTCCACGTCGGTGGCGGTGGGGTAGGCGGTCTTGAAGGCGGTCATTACGGGAGCGGGGATGTCGGCGGCGGTCATGGAGGCTTCTTCGCAGGCAAACAGGCCGAGGGCGAAAAGGGCGATAAGGAAGTACTTAGTCATAATGCAGGTTTTTAAGGTTTGGTCAATAAGGAGGTTCCCCTTCTGCAACGGCGGGTACCGGCCCGATGTGCCCGAACGGCGCATAAAAGGGGGGTGGATCGTTTGCCGTTTTTGCGTTTACGCGAAATTCCACCTGTTTTTCAGTCACTTACAAAGGTCCGGTGTGAAAAATAAGTTGCGAAAGTCTTGTTTAACGCGGGGAATGCGGCTACCTTTGCAGCCGCTTAGGTCGGAAGGCCCGGAAACGGGTGGGCCGAACTACGCATAACGCAAACAAAATCAAGCAATACAGTGAATACACTTAGCTACAAAACACAGTCGGCCAACGCCGCTACGGTAGAGCGCAAGTGGCACGTGATCGACGCCGAAGGTGAGATCGTCGGCCGCGTCGCGACCAAGATCGCTTCCGTTCTGCGCGGTAAGCACAAGCCGGACTTTACGCCCCACTTCGACAACGGCGACCACGTCATCGTGCTCAACGTCGACAAGGTCCGCTTCACCGGTGAAAAACTGACCGACAAGAAGTACCTGCGCCACACGGGCTACCCCGGTGGTCAGCGCGCCGCTACCCCGCGCGACCTCTTCGCCAAGAAGCCGGAACGCGTTCTGGAAATGGCCGTTAAGGGCATGCTGCCCAAGACCAAGCTCGGCCGCGCCCAGATCAAGAAGCTGCACCTGTACGTCGGCACCGAGCACCCCCACGCCGCGCAAAAGCCGACCGAACTGAAGTAAGGGGCAAAGGGAAGAAAGGTTAAAGGGTGATTCACCCCGGCCCCCGATCCTTCCCTTGCATTCCCGCGTTCGCGCCCATCTATTAAAAAATCCGGGAGAAGCCGGGAGTATTCTTTACACTCCCTTCCTCCCTTCAACCTTTACTCCCCATGGAGCAAATCAATGCCATCGGCCGCCGCAAGGCCTCCGTCGCCCGCGTTTACCTGATGCAGGGCACGGGTAAAATTACCGTCAACGGTAAAGACTACAAAGACTACTTCCCCCAGACCCACATCCAGCCCTCCGTCGTACAGCCCTTCGGCATCATCGAGGTGGACAACGCCATCTACGACATCAAGGTGAACGTGAACGGCGGTGGCATCAAAGGCCAGGCCGAGGCCATCCGCATGGGCATCAGCCGCGCCCTGGTGAAGCTGAACGAAGACTTCAAATCGCCCCTCAAGCAGCAGAAGATGCTTACCCGTGACGCCCGCGTCGTGGAACGTAAGAAGTACGGTAAGCCCAAGGCGCGTAAGAGCTTCCAGTTCTCCAAGCGCTAATTGTTTAGAAGTTAGTGCGTTAGAAGTTAGTGCGTTAGTCGTCAATCACCACGCACTGGCTTCTAACGAACTAACTTCTAACCTACTCCCTATTCCCGCAAGGGGACAATCTCTAATCCAAGTCCTAAGCCAACCCGGCCCCGGACCGATAAATAAATAACACAATGGCTACTAAGCCCACCCAACAGGAGCTGCTCGACGCTGGTGTACACTTTGGCCACCTGCGCCGCAAGTGGAACCCCAAGATGTCCAACTACATCTTCGGCGAGAAGAACGGCATCCACCTTATCGACCTTAACTCCACCCTCCAGGGCCTCGAGCGCGCCGGCAACGCCATGCGCCAGATCGCCCGCGCCGGTAAGAAGGTACTCTTCGTTGCCACCAAGAAGCAAGCCCGCGACGTCGTTACGGCCTGCGCCGAGGAAGTCAACATGCCCTACGTTACCGACCGGTGGCAGGGTGGTATGCTGACCAACTTCAACACCATCCGTCGTTCCATCCGTAAGATGCAGAACATCCAGCGGATGCTCGAAGACGGTACCCTCGACAGCGTAACCAAGAAGGAAAAACTGACCCTGACGCGCGAGCACGCCAAGATGAGCAAAGTGCTCGGTGGTATCGCCGACATGGGCCGTATCCCCAACGCCATCTTCGTGGTTGACATCGTACACGAGCACCTCGCCGTGGCCGAAGCCAAGAAGCTCAACATGCGGACCTTCGGTATCGTCGATACCAACGCCGACCCGAGCAGCGTCGATTACGCCATCCCCGGCAACGACGACGCCAGCAAGTCCATCACCGTCATGCTGCGCTACCTGACCGATTCCATCAAGCAGGGCCTCGCCGAGCGCGGTGAGGAGAAGGACGCCAAGAACGAAGGTAAGTCCGACGCCCCGGCCGCCAAGCCGAAGGCAAAAGCAAAGGCCGCCGCTCCGGCTCCCGCCGCACCGGCCGCTCCGGCTGCCCCCGCCGCCGTTGCCGAAGCACCCGCCGCTCCGGCCGCGCCCGAAGCTCCGGCCGCCGACGCACCCGCGGAATAGTCTTTTGGTCTTTTGGTCTTGTGGTGGTTCCCACAAGACCAAAAGACCAAGCTGCTCTAACCGGGAGCTCAGAGCCAAAACCAACCTCCCGCCCCAACAAATCTGAAACAACTAAAATAATACGCTATGGCCATTACCGCCCAAGACGTAAAGAAACTACGGGACATGACCGGTTCCGGAATGATGGACTGCAAGAAAGCCCTGAAGGAAGCCGACGGTGATTTTGACAAGGCCATCGAGGTACTCCGCAAGCGCGGCGAAAAGGTTGCCGCCAAGCGCGGTGACCGCGACGCCAACGAAGGTGCCGTCATCGCCAAGATCAACGACGCGAAGAACTACGGCGTCATCATTCGCCTGAGCAGCGAGACCGACTTTGTTTCCAAGAACGACGACTTCGTCGCTTTCGCCAACAAAGTTGCCGACATCGCCCTGGCCAACAAGCCGGCCGATCTCGACGCGCTGTTCGCCCTGCCCATGGAAGGTGACCTCACCATTCAGGACAAGGTGACCGAGATGGTCGGTAAGATCAACGAGAAGATCAGCGTTACCGCTTACGAGCAGGTAGATGCTCCGCTCGTGGCCGAGTACATCCATGCGGGCAACCGCGCCGGTGTGTTGGTGGGTCTGAGCCAGAACTCTGAGGATGCTTATGCCGCCGGTCGTGACGTCGCCATGCAGGTAGCCGCCATGAAGCCGATCGCCCTCGATAAAGACGGCGTTGACGAGAAGACCATCGCCACGGAGATCGAGATCGGTAAAGACCTCGCCCGCCAGGAAGGTAAGCCCGAGGCCATGATCGAGAAGATCGCCATGGGTAAGCTCAACAAGTTCTACAAGGAGCGCACGCTGGTCAACCAGATGTTCGTAAAGGACAACAAGAAGACAGTTGCCGCTTACCTGAACGCTTCCGACAAAGGCCTGAAAGCTACCTCTTTCAAGCACGTTACGCTGGTGTAATCCCGGCCCGGTTACCCAACAACGGATAACGAAAGCCCCCGTCGCGATCATGCGGCGGGGGCTTTTGTTCGTTCGTGGCTTATCGTGCGGCCCGACCCCACCCCCAGCTCCTGACTTCTAGTTCTTCTTCTTCTCCCGCCGCCATTCTCCCAGCCGTCCCCGCTCTTTATAGTACCGTCGGGAACCCAGACGAAACTTCATCCTCGGCTCCCCGTCTTTGCCCTTTTCAGCAATCATGTAAACCTTCCAGCCCGACCCGCCGTAACCCGTCAGCGGCGGCGGCATATCCAGCACGCCGCGGCCGATGTTGCGCAGCGGCAGGCTGATGAGCATATCCGGACCCGTTTTCAGGTCGTATTTACCTTCCACGAATACCTGCAGGGCGGTGGATTGAACCTCCGTCCGGGGAATGTTGACGACGCCGTTGCGCAGGGCGAACCGACCCGCCATCGGGGCGAATTCAAGCCGTGCGAACCGCTTACGCATGAGGGCTTTGCGCCCCGCCGTTTCCAGGAAGGGCCAGCCGGTCAGGCTCAGGTCCGTCAGGTGGACGTCAAAAGTGCCGCGGGTGCTGTCGGCCACCAGTTTCGCGCTGTCCTCGTCAAGCAGGCCCGTGAAAGTGCCCGCCATGGACAGGGTGCCGCTCACCTGCCCACCGGCCAGGTCTTTCGGAATCATCTCCGTACTCGTCAGGCCGCTGAGTAGCCGTTCCAGGTCCAGGCTATCCGCTCGCCAGTGGGCGATAAAGGGGGAAACGGGCCGGTCGTCGAGCGCGTATTCGGCGTCGAAACGGACGTTACCGTCTTCCAGCGTGAAGCCCGAACGTTCGATGATCAGGGCCGTGGAATCCCGCAGGCGAACGCCGGCGAAAACGTCGAGCAGCCGCGTGCGCCCGTTGAGGTGGAAGGTGTCGATGGTCAGGCTCAGGTCGGGGCGGAAGCTGCTGAAGATCCCCCCGGTAGCGGAAAGGAACGATTGGGGATCGAACGAGGCTGTATCCGCACTTTGCGTTGCACCGGCGGCCCCGCCCGCCTCCGTCCGGATAAAATCCCGTAAATCGGAGTGGTGCAGGCTGACGGCCGAAGCGTCGGTTTTTATGCGGAATGTCTCGCCGGTTTCCGGAAAAAGGAAGGCGGCCATGTTGTCGAGTTCGCCCGTCATGGCGACCGAGCGGCGGGTGGCGTCGGAAACCAGGCTCAGGTTGTAGGCCGCGTTGCCTTTGTCTACGTTGACCACGAATTTCCGGATCGGCACGGCGGCCCCGGCGGGCTGATAAAGCACGTTGCTGCTGTCGATGCGCAGGCGGGCTTTAGCCAGCCGCACCAGCTCCGGCAAATCCGCGGGCGTGCGCTCCAGCTCGAGGTCGAGTTGAAAGCGACCGCTGCCGAAGAAGAAGTTTTCGGCGTTGAACAGCCGGTTGACCACGTACGGGTCACCGCTGAGAGCGGCCTTTGTTTGCAGGCCTTCCGGGCCGGGCCGGTAACGCATATTACCCGAAAACAGGTCAGTACGGCCATCGTCAAAATTAACCGTGCCGCGGTTAAAGCCGGGCTTGATGCCCAGGGAGTCATCCAGGATGCCCCGGTGGCTGAAATCGACGCGCAGGTCGCTGGGCAACGAGTCGAGGCCGGCCGGTAGTTGCAGTCCGAAATAATCGAGGGTGGACCGCAGGCGGTTGAGGTTGAGGTGTTCCGTTTGCACGGCTATACGGAAGGGCGTTTCCAGCGGGCGGCGCAGGTTCAGGCCGGCGCGGAACGACACATCGCTGCCTTCCCAGTTGAATTTCGTGTGCTCCAGCACCAGGGTGTCGCCCTCGAAATGAAGCCCGGTCGTGAAGTTGCCGAGCGTGAAAACATCGTAATAAGCTACGGTGTCGAAATGGGCGACGACGCGCGGGTGAAATGCTTGTTTCAGGCCCAGCATCGTTTGCTTCATCGACTGTTTTTGTTGCTCCAGCGCGGAGGTTTCCGCCCCGGTCGCTTCGGGGTCGAAGTAGCCGTCTTGCCCGAAAAAGGTCAGGAAGTCCGTCCAGTCGATGCGCCCCGAATGCAGCGTTACGTCAGTGTTGATCGCCTCCCCCGGCCGGTCGAGCACCAGCGGAACGAGGTTGTCGATCTTGCCCGTCAGGTCGAAAGCAAAGCCGGAGATCAGCGGCTTGCTGCGCACCGCCAAACGAATATCATCCCCCGTTTTGCGTACGTCGATGGCGGAAAACGGGAAAAGCACCCCCGCCGGTTCGTAGCGTACGTCGAGGTTCGTCATCCGAAGATTTCCGTCGCTGTTCGCCACCATGGCGTCGACGTCGAGCAGCGAGGCGTCGACCGTAGTGGTGAGCGAGAAGCGGCCGCGCTCGAACAGGAAATTGGTGTTGCCCAGCCGCCGCGCCAGTGCCCCGGCCGGGCCGGTGACGGTCAGGTCGGCGGCCATCCTTACGTCCCGGGTAGACGCGCGAACAATGACGTGGGGTGCCCGGAGGTCCATACCTGCCTGCACGGCCCGCACGTCGGTCAAATCGACGCGCATATTCTTGCGACTGCCGGCGATGCCGCCCTCGGCCACCGGCAGGCGGTTGGTGAAACGCCCCGTGGCGTAGACGTCCCGGAAGGCGTATAGGGGGAGTTTAACGTTTTGGCCGTCGAGCGCGAAATCGACGATCACTTCCGGGTCTTCGCCGCGCTCCAGGGTGCTGATGATTTCCACGGCTACCGGAAAAACACCGTCGACGTGGAAGGGGGCGAGTTGCTCCCGGATATCTTCGGCCAGCAGCGGAACCGTGCGATCAAAACCGGTTGAATCGCAGGCCAGGTAGATGTGGCTTAATTCTCCCGGCGCGCGCTCGATATTCGCCGAAACGACGAAGTTCCGCCCGGCAATGTCGACCGTCGTTTCGGGGAAGGCCCAAAGGTCGCGGCCGAACGCTACGTTTAGCGGTCCGCTGACCGGCGCGTCGGTCAGGAAGGCCCCCTTTTCGGTGTTGAAGGCCAGGCGGCGTATGAAAACGTGCAAGTCGGTGCGCACCAGCGGTGCGCCGTCAGCGTCGGTCGTCATCCCGGCGAAGAGGGAGTCGACGCGCACGGCGAGGTCTTTGTTTTTCTGGTGGTCACGGAAACCGAGGTCGACCTCTCGCAGGTTGATGGAGATGCCTTCCCAGTCAAGGCGGGGCAGATAGCGGTTGTCGACGGGTAAGGTATCCCGGCCGGGGTTACCTTTTTTTCGCCCGGCCCCGATCAGGCTGCCGGCGTTAAAGCGGCCCGTCGAATCAGCGGTGAGCTGGATCGTGCCGCCGCGCAGCTCGGCGTGCTCGATGCGGATGACGCGGTCAAATAACTTCCGCAGCGTCAACCGTCCGGAGACGGATTCGAGGGCCAGCAGGGTAGGGGCGCGCAGGGTGTCCTGGACGACCAGGTCAGTGATTCGGAAATCGACCAGGGGAAAGTTGTCCCGGTAATTGAGGTCGAACTCGGTGAAGGAGATATGCAGGCCGGAGGTGGCGGCCAGCTCGTTGACCAGCCGCTCGCGGTTATTCTCCAGGTAATGGTTGAGCCAAACGCCGCCGGCGAGCAGGAGCAGGAGCACCAGGCCGAGGAAGTATAAAGACCAGCGGAATAATTTGCGCAGCATAGAGAGGGAGCCGGGGCCACCAAAGATACTCCCGGAGAGAGGTATGGGCCGGTAGTCGCTTTTAACCGCCGTACAAGGACCGGGGTTCGGAGGCAACGGAAAAGCGCGGCCCGGCGACCCGCCGAACCACGCTTTTGAAAAACCTTGCTTTGCATCCCCGCGGCCCCGCCCGGATGAGTAAAGGGGGGAAGGGATGCAGGGCGGGAAGGTACCCGGGGGAACACATAGCCACCGCTTTTATTCCTTTCCCCATCTAACCCTAGCTGCGGGAGGGGAAGATGCCCAAAAGGCAGATGACGTAATTCATGCCCAGGCCCGGAGGTGTGTGGCGTACGGGCTG
>Ga0115031_1002767_pt1 | contig 13062 bp, 8 predicted proteins | sample Maine_Asex4_meta_FD_87301 | JGI IMG/M metagenome (GOLD analysis project Ga0115031, IMG submission 87301) | Marine algal microbial communities from Maine, USA - Maine_Asex4_metaG | ecosystem: Host-associated > Algae > Red algae > Unclassified | place: Maine, USA | collected 2015-01-05 | reverse complement strand
GGTGTCGCGGCGCGACAGGACGCTTGCGCCCGGCGCCGCGGACGCGCAGGATGCGACGCGCCGCGACATCGCAGTCTCATGTTGATTGACGCGCGGGTCTCACTCAGTTTGTCGCGCCACAGTAAGCCTGCGACCGATCGCATCGAACACCACGACGCGCTCGTACTTGCGCGCTACCGCAAAATGCGTGCTGTGCATCGCTTACTCTACGGACGTTGGCGAGCGAGCAGGCATCAACGAGCGCGTTGAAGCGCTACGTCAGCACTCAGATCAGGTCGGCGTCGATCGCCGCGAGCTCGGCCAGGGCCTCGTCGCATTCGCGCGCCTTCCTGTCCCTGTAGTCGAAGAGGTCCTTCGCCTTCACGCGTCGGTGCCTGCCGACCTTCTCGTGGGGGATGTCACCGCGATCGAGCAGCTTCGTCAGGTGGGGACGCGACACGTTCAACAGGTCCGCGGCCTGCTGCGTCGACAGCTGCTTGTGGATCGGCACGAGCGTAACCGCGTCGCCGTCGCTGATCACGCGCAGCATCTCCACGAACAGGTCGGAGAGCGAGCGGTGCAGCGCGACGGTCGCCGGCTCGCCGTCGTTCGCGACGACGGTCAGCCGAACCGGCTCGTCTTCGTCCACCGAAGCGCCCGCGCGTACGCGGGAGGCGGCGAGCAGCTGAAGAAGCTGGTTCGCATTCGCAATCTCGTCCTTGTGCGGCAGCCTACCGCTCAGGGACATCGTCCCGTCAGCCGTCGTCGCCATCTCGATGTCCTCGTTCGGCGATGATGGTATGCGCGGCACGTGTCAAACGCAATATTCGCAACGACCGTCGGTAGCGGCAGATCCGCCATCGGCTGACAGCCGATGTCACGAACCGATCGATCGGCCCTGACGACAGCTCAACAGGAGCCGGGATCATGTGCCGGACTCCGCGTGGACGGCCCGTGGACATCGTCGCGGCGCGACGAACGTGTGGACTGCCTGTGGTCAGGCGCGGCACGCCCATGTCGGCCACGGGCTACCGAGCCCGCGCCTGACCACAGGCACCCCACACTTGCCCACCGCCCGACCACCCTCCGCCGGTCCGCCGCCCGGGTGGGCGCCAACTTCCCAACAGCAGCAGGTTGGGAAGGGAACTACGAACGGATTCGGACGCGGAATCGCTCGGTCCCACAACGCGACTGGCGGCGAGCGCGAGAAGGTCATCAGGACAAGGGTGGCGGTTGCTTCACCCGTTCCAGCAGTTCGCCCACCTCGCACTCGAAGAGCTCGCAAAGCCTGTCGATGGCGTCGAGGTCCACGCGTGCCGCGGTCTCCCTGTAGAGGAGCGTCACCGTGTTGCGGTTCAGGCCAGTTTCCCGTGACACGTCGGCGATCCTCATCTTCCGCTCGCCCATAAGTCGAGACAGGTGACAGCGGATCACGGGCGCGGGTCCGTATTTGGCAGCATCGAAAAATACTCTCCAGAGACGCATTATCGCTTGTGGCTGACGCGCCAGAGCTATATAATGCGTCTTAAGATGGCAAATCCATCCTTTTCAAGGAGAATATGATGCTCAATAAGGAATCTTGTAGCAAGTCCTCGTTCGGCCGCGGCCGTCACCTCGTCTTGGTCGGTGGCGAACGGCCAAGGTACTTGCCGGCCACCGAGACAGCGGACACACGGTCTGACATGTCGACTGTCCGGCAGCTCACCCACGCGATGATGAATCGCCTGTGGATCCCGCACACCACCACCATCGTCGGCCTGCTCGGCGTCGGACTGTCGCGCACCAACTTCGACGAGCTGTCGAAATGGATCGTGGCGCAGCTGGACACGGTCCCCGACGGCGGCGCGGCCGACGAGCTACCGCGGTTGGAGCGGCGCCTCCGTCGCACGGTCGACTGCTTCCCCGAGCTCTGACGCGGGCATGAAGCCGACCACCTCCGGCAACGTCATCCTGCTGCCGCGCATGTTGCGGCTGCGGGACGCGCCTGCCTACCTCGGCATGGACCGGAACCGGTTCAACGCCGAGGTCCGACCCGGCATCACCGAGATCCCCATCGGTGAACAGGGCATCGCGTTCGACCGGTTCGAGCTCGACGCCTGGACGGACGACTACATCACGCAGCACGGGCGCCCCGCGCGCTCGCAGGGAGCGACACCATGTCAAGGAAGAAGCCGCCCGGCCTCGTCAAGCGCGCCGGCGTCTGGCACATCGACAAGCGGATCAACGGTCAGCGAGTTTGCCTCAGCACTGGAGCAGATCGGCTCGAGGAAGCGGAGCGGTTCCTCGCACGGCTGACGGAAGAGGCGCGGCAGGCGGCGGTCTACGGCGTCCGCCCGTCACGCACCTTCGAGCAGGCGGCCGCGAAGTTCGTCCTCGAGAACCAGCACAAGCGCAGCCTGTCCAGCGACATCGGTCGGCTGAAGCTGCTGATGCCTTGGATCGGCACGGTGGCCCTCGACCGGATCCACACCGGCACCCTGCAACCGTGGATCGAGCACCGGCAGAAGGGTGACCCCGCGGTCGGGACCATCAACCACGGCCTGAAGGTCGTCCGCCGCATCCTGAACCTCGCGGCGAACGAGTGGGTGGACGAGCACGGGCTGACCTGGCTGCTGTCGGCGCCGCGCATCAAGTTGCTCAGCGACACGAACAAGCGGAAGCCGTATCCGCTGAACCGTGAGGAGGAGGCCCGGCTGTTCGCCGCCCTCCCGCCGCATCTGGCGGACATGGCGACGTTTGCGGTGAACACCGGATGTCGGGACGGGGAAGTCTGCAGCCTGCGGTGGGACTGGGCCGTCGAGGTGCCGCAGCTCGACACGACCGTGTTCATCGTGCCCGGCGAGCGAGTGAAGAACGGGGACGACCGTTTGATTGTCTTGAACCGCGTCGCGCTGGCGGTCGTGAAGCGGCAACGGTGCGTTCATCCCGACCGCGTGTTCACCTACCGTGGTGAGCCAGTCACGCGCATGCTCAACAGCGCGTGGATGCGAGCGCGGGCGTACGTCGAGCTGCCGCAGGTTCGCGTTCACGATCTCAAGCACACGTTCGGGCGACGCCTCCGAGCTGCGGGCGTCAGTTTTGAGGACCGACAGGATCTGCTCGGGCATCGCTCAACGCGCATTACGACGCACTACTCAGCAGCCGAGTTGTCGCGACTACTGGAGTCAGCAGGCTGCGTGTGCGCGCAAGATGGCGCTGACCATCCGCCCGATATTGTAGTGCTTCGTCGACACGCCGCCTACACGGAAGCAGGTGTCTCGTGATCACGCATCAAACGGCCGCCCACAGGGAAGCACCGGCGGAGGTCGCGATCTCGCGCCGGCCTCCGAGTGGACGGCCTGAGGACACCGTCGCTGCGTGATGGCCGTGTGGACTGCCCGTGGTCAAACGCGGCACGTCCTGGTTCGCCTCGTGCCACCGGACCGGCGCCTGATCTCAAGCAACCTACACTATCCCACTGCCCGACCGCCCTTCGCCAGTCCACTCCGACCGCGGCGGCGAGCTTCCCAACAGGCGGATGCTGAACTCGTTGCAGGCGCGCGTGCGACTATTGACCAAGGCTGACCAGCGTTACGATCTCATCCAGCGCGAGCGCATCGGGCTCGGCCGCAACCAGAGTCTCAAGAAGTCCCTGTTCCAAGCCAACACCAATCAAGAGCAATCTGAGCCCAGCACATGGAGGTCATCGACAACGTCCAGCGCCTACTCGGCGATGACCTGAAGGAGCAGCTGCACACCGCTAATCGCGTGTCCTGTACGGCTCCCTCGTTTTCGATCTACGCCTTCGAGGCGCTGCGCGAGCAACTGGGAATGCTCGAGCGATTCGAGTTCGTCTTTACTGGCCCCTCCTTCGTCACGGATGGCGGCACCACCTGTACCCATCGCGAGTTCATCATCCCGCCGGTCATGCGCTACCGGGACGTCACCGGCACACCATTCGAGATACGACTCCGCAACCGGATGACGGCGCGCGCGACGGCGAAGGACTGTGCGGACTGGATCCGGCGGACGGCCCGCTTCAAGGCCAACTCGGGCGGCAGCATCCCGTCGCTGCTGACGATCGAGGGAAACGGCGAGCCCGTGGCGTACGCGGCGCTGACCGGGTTCACCGCCGCCGATCTCGGTTACGAGAGAACCGATGGCCTCACCTTGATCAACAAGATCGACGGTCACGTCGCCGGCCAGTACGCCGAGCGTTTCCGACAGCTCTGGCAAGACGACGCCCGGCTGAGCGACGTCACCGACGCCCTGTGTCAACAGATCGAGGAAGTCTACGCGGAGAACGCCCCGAGCCGAATCTACCACTTGATGCTGTCGGTGATCTTTCGTGCCTTCCTTGACGACGTCAACGAGGACGTTCTGCCAAACGATCGGACGGGCTACCGGGACAGCAAGGCATGGAACACGCTCTACCAATTCCAGAAGGACGCAGCGGTTGGGCTGATCAACAAGCTGGAGACCTACGACGGCTGCATCCTCGCGGACAGCGTGGGACTCGGTAAGACGTTCACGGCGCTCGCGGTGATCAAGTACTACGAGCTCAGGAACAAATCCGTGCTCGTGCTCTGCCCCAAGAAGCTGGCCGAGAACTGGCAGACCTACAACCGCAACCTGACGACGAACATCCTGCACGAGGACCGACTTCGCTACGACGTGCTCGCGCACACCGACCTCTTGCGCGAGAGCGGCGAATCGATGGGAATGCCGCTCAATCAGGTCAACTGGGGCAACTACGATCTCGTTGTCATCGACGAGAGCCACAACTTTCGCAACGACGACGCGACCGCCGCGCAGGGTGAGACCGACACGCGCTACCGCGCACTGATGAACAAAGTGATCCGGGCAGGTGTCCAGACCAAGGTGCTGATGCTGTCGGCAACTCCGGTGAACAACCGCTTCCTGGACCTGAAGAACCAGCTCGCGCTCGCCTGTGGGGGCGACTCGCGTCGCCTGTCGGACAAGCTCGGTAGCGGTCAGAGTGTTGAGGAGACGTTCCGGCGGGCGCAGCGTGCCTTCAACGATTGGCAGAATCTGCCATCTGCGGAACGGACACCGGCCGCCATCATGGACCGACTCGACTTCGAGTTCTTCGAGCTGCTCGACAGTGTGACCATCGCTCGCTCCCGCAAGCACATCACGACGCACTACGATACGAGCGAGATCGGCGCTTTCCCCGAGCGCCTGCCGCCGGCGGCGTTCCGATGCAAGCTGTCGGCACGCGACGACGTGCCGAGCTTCGACGATATCTACGACGGACTTGGTGCGCTGACGCTCGCGGTCTACGCCCCGCTGACCTACGTCATGCCGAGTCGCGCGTCGAAATACGGCGAGCTGTACGACACGCAGACCGACACCAACACGCTGCGCCAGCAGGACCGCGAGTCGTCGATCAAGTCGTTGCTGCGCGTGAACCTGCTCAAGCGCCTTGAGAGCTCTGTCCACGCGTTCAGGCTAACGCTGGAGCGCTTGGGTGCGAGCCACGCCGAGACGCTCGCGGCGATGGAGCGATTCGAGTGGGGCGAGGGAGACGCTGGCTCGCGGACCACCGGCGCGGAGGGGCTTGAGGACGACGTGCCAGACGTCGGCGAAGGGCTGCGGCGCGGCGACGTCAGCGTCGCCTTCGCCGACATGGATCTCGTCAGCTACCAGCGCGACCTGGAGGCCGACAAGGCGCTGATCGACGGACTGCTCGACTCGGTGGCCCCGATCACGCCCGACGAGGACGAGAAGCTGCAGCACGCGCTCCGCTACGTCGCGGCGAAGCGGGCTGGCCCCGTCAACACCGGTAACGCCAAGGTGCTGATCTTCACTGCCTTCTCGGACACGGCCGATTACCTCTACGAGCACCTAGGCCGGCGTACTCACGAGGCGGACGGACGGCACGCCGCCTGCGTCACGGGTGGCGGCGGCAACCCGAGGACGACGCTAGGGAAGGGCTTCGGCTTTAACGAAGTGCTGACGCTGTTCAGTCCAATCTCAAAGACGGCGGACGCGCTGCTGCCGAACGAGGCGCGCCGCATCGACGTCCTGATCGCGACCGACTGCATCTCCGAAGGGCAGAACCTTCAGGACTGCGACGTCGTAGTGAACTACGACATCCACTGGAATCCGGTGCGGATCATTCAGCGCTTCGGTCGAGTGGACCGGATCGGCAGTACCAACGCACGCATACAGCTGGTCAGCTACTGGCCGGACATCGAGCTCGACGACTACATAAACCTTCGCGACCGAGTCGAGAATCGCATGATGATCGCCGACATGGCCGCGACCGGCGACGACAACCCTTTGACCGCCCGTGCGAATGACATGGCCTACCGCCGCGAGCAGCTCGCGCGGCTGCAGGACGAAGTCATCGAGTTGGAGGACGTCCGTCAGGGCGTCTCGATCACGGATCTCGGTCTCAACGACTTCCGAATGGATCTCGTCTCCTACGTGCGCGAGCACGGCGAGCTGGCCGACACGCCACTTGGCATGCACGCGCTGGTACCGGCATCGACGGACCTGCCGCCAGGCGTGATCTTCTGCCTACGGAACCTCGACGCCGGCGACGAGCTGGCGCAGCACAATCGCTTGCACCCGTTCTACCTCGTCTACGTACGGCAGGATGGCGAGGCGATGGTGCGGCACACGGACCCCAAGGGGTGCCTAGATCTACTGCGCGGCGCGGCGAAGTCGCGCGTCGCGCCGGACCCCACCCTCTACGTTCCGTTCAACGAGGAGACGGAGGACGGGCGCCTTATGGAGACCTATTCAGACCTGCTCGGCGACGCGGTGCGCTCGATGGTCGAGACCAAGGCGGTGCGGGACGTGGACAGCCTGTTCTCCGGAGGTCCCACCACAGCGCTAGTCGGCGATGTGGCCGGACTCGACGACTTCGAGATGATCGCCTTTGTCGTAGTGCGGGAGACGGAGGCGGCGTGACGCTGTTCGCATGGCCTGCGGCGGCGCGGTTCGGGCAGCGGGTGCCTCGCGAGAGACTGTTCGTTCGTGCGGGCGGCGGCAAGGTTATCCGGTCGCTGTACGCCGAGCAGGTCGAGCGGATCGTCTGGGCTTGGAAGCTCTACCCGGGCTCTGTCGGACTGCCGCCAGGCGGGGTGTCCGAGATCGAGGTGTTGACGATCGACCTGCGGTCAGATGCGCTCGACCTGCGGGTGCTTGCGCACATCGACAAAGCCGTGCCGCAGCGGACGATGTTTGAGCTGAAGCGTGGGAACGAGGCCTGCACCGCGGCCGCGTTCAAGCGCGCGGGGGACCGCAGCGCGATGGCGAGGGATAAAGAGATGGTGGCTGGAGAGCACGCGGTCGGACCGTGGACCTCTGGCGACCGTCGCGAGCTCGTACCTGTGGCAGTGAGCCTAAAAGGGCTCTACGCCGGGCTGCTACGCGCGGTATGGGAGCGGCCCATGCGCGAGGGGGAGACGCTACGCGCGCAGGCTGAACGTCTGGCCGAGCTTGCGAGGCGTGAACGACAGATCGCGACGCTCGAAGCGCGGATGCGGCGTGAGAGCGTGTTCGCGCGTAAGGTTGTACTGAACCAAGAACTTCGCAAGATGCGGACGGCTCGCGATGTCTTGATGTAGAGATACTCGCACGACCACCGCCACATCGAAACTGACATTGATTCGCGGCCCGTCCCTCGGGCTGCCTAACGAACCATGACGAGACGATGACCGACAAGCTTCCGCGCACTTCCGCTGATCTCACCCTCCAAAACGTCAAGCGGTTGGCTGCGTTGTTTCCAGAGGTCGTCACTGAGGGGGGTGAGGGTGAGGGGCCGCATATCGACTTCGATTTGCTGCGTCAGGCCTTATCGAACCATGTCGTTGACGGGCCGGACGAGCGCTATCGGCTCGACTGGCCGGGAAAGCGTCGCGCGCTTCTGCTTGCCAACATGCCGACGAACAAGACACTACGGCCGGTACGTGAGGACAGCGTAGATTTTGATACAACACGCAATCTTTTTATAGAAGGAGACAATTTGGAAGCGCTGAAGCTTTTGCAGGAAAGTTATTTGGGCAAAGTAAAGGTTATTTACGTTGACCCTCCATACAATACGGGCAAAGACTTTGTCTACTCAGACCGCTTTGCCCACGGAAAAAATGAAGAGCTAGTAAAATCGGGAAAAATCGACGAAGACGGCGGCCATCTTACCGTCAACATGGAAAGCAATGGGCGGTTTCACTCGGACTGGCTAAACATGATTTACCCCAGGCTAAAGTTGGCCAAGAATATATTGAGAGATGACGGGATAATTATCGTATCGATCGATGAAAACGAATTTCACTCAGCTAAAATTATTCTCGACGAGATTTTTGGCGAAGAAAGTTACTGCGGAGAAATAGTATGGAAAAACAGCAGCAAGAATGATCAAGACTACGTGTCTGTGCAGCACGAGTACCTATTAATATATGTGAAAGACAAAAGCTCTAACAAAGGAGACTGGAAGGAAAAGAAATCGGGAGTTGATCAGATTAATTCACAGCTTGAAAAAATATTCAGAGAAACCGGAGGAGATCGCGACAAATCGCATAAACTTGCTCTTCAATGGTACAGAGATCAAGAACCCGCAAGCGAAATGCTAGCAAGCAAACACTATTCTTGGGTAGATGAGAAAGGAGTGTATTTCCCGGACAACATCTCAGGCCCAAACGATGGGCAATATGTATATGACCTCCCGCACCCAGTCAGCAACATACCCTGCAAACAACCATCCCGAGGCTGGGTATGTCCAGAAAAAGAGATGAAACGCAGAGTAGCAAACGACGAAATTCATTTTGGAACCGACCATACGACAGTACCAAATCTTAAAACTTACTTGAAAAAAACTGAGCATCAGAACTTAACGAGCATTCTTTTTTGCGACTCCCGAGGGGCTTCTCAGAGAATGAAACGACTATTCTCAGGTAAGAAGGTTTTCACGAATCCAAAGGACGAAAATGTTCTTTCTAGACTGTCGGGAATACTGGAAGTTGAAGATGGAGATATAGTTGCAGATATTTTCTCAGGATCAGCTTCTTACGCGCACTCTTGCTTCTTGCACGAAGCCAGAAAAAGTCGAAGAATACAATGCATAAGCATTCAGATTCCCGAGTCGCTATATGAATCGCACAAGATTGCAACAGGGGCGGCCAAGAATGCCTCAGCGAACGCGATAGAGTTGCTAGAAAATATAGGTAAGCAGGCAAATGTTGCCTCACTCGCTCAAGAAAGACTCCGCCGCGCAGGCGCACAACTGATCGAAGAAGATCCAGATCTTGAGGGAAATATCGACATAGGGTTCCGCACTCTACGGATTGACAGCGCATCCTTCGAAGATGCCCATGTCCGCGCAGATATGCTGACCCAATCCGACATAGACGGCCTAGTATTCCCTATCAAACACGACAGAACTGACGAAGATCTACTATTCCATGCCCTGCTCCGCTTTGCCGGGGGCGGTAGGCACGCCTCACCACTCTTGACCCTCCCCATCCGCCGCGTTGAGGTGTCAGGCCGCTCCGTTTTCTTAGTCGATCCCCAGGCAGATACCGACGAAGGCGCCGCCCTCCTCGCCTGCTTCGCCACCCCGACCGGTGACGCGGGCGGTATCGACCGCGACCTCGGTAAGGCACTGGCGTCTCTCGCACCGCTCCGCGCCGTGTTCCGCGACGACGGCTTCGTCGACGACGCGACCAAAGAGAACGTGCACAGCTTGTTCACGCAGCTCGCCCCCGAAACCGAGGTTCGCGTCCTGTGACCCGCCAGCGCTTCAAACAGCTGGACTACCAGCGGATCGCGGCGGAGACCGTGGTGGATTGCTTCGAAAGCCAGCCGAAGAGCACGGGGCTTACTTACACAGTCGATCCCGGTACGGACGACGCTATTCAACGCAAGCTCTTCGGCGGGCTCGGCACCCGCAATGCCCCACTGGCTCTAGCCGACGCCGACCTGCTCGCGAATATTCGCAAGGTGCAGCGGCGCGGTGGCGTACCGCAATCGGACGCCTTGGCAACGAGCCTCGCCGCGCCCGTCAACCTCGACGTCGAGATGGAGACGGGCACGGGAAAGACCTACGTCTACATCGACACCATGTACCGCCTGCACGAGCGCTACGGCTGGTCCAAGTTCATCGTCGTGGTCCCCTCTATCGCCATCCGCGAGGGAGTCAAGGCGAGCTTCGACGCGACCGAGGCGCACTTCGCCGAGCGCTACGGTCACAAAGTACGCCGCTTCGTGTACGACTCGTCCCGGCCTGAGCCGATCGCCGCTTTTGCGGACGACCGGGGATTGCACTGCATGATCGTGAACACCCAGGCGTTCACCTCGTCAGGGCAGGCACAGCGTCTGATGTTCGTCGAGCGCGACAGTTTCCAATCCCGAAAGCCCATCGATCTGATCGCCGCGAACCGGCCCATCCTGATTCTCGATGAGCCACAGCGCATGGAAGGCAGAAAGACTCAGGAAGCGATGCAGGCGTTCCGGGCGCCTTTCGCCCTACGCTATTCGGCGACTCACCGCACTTCCCACAATCTCGTTCACCGGCTTGACGCACTCGACGCCTTTGAGCACAAGCTGGTCAAGCGCATCGAGGTGCGCGGCGTAGTCACGAAAGGACTCGGCGGCACCTCGGGTTATCTTTACCTGTCGGATTTCGACGTGCGGGTCGGCAAGAATCCACGGGCGAAGGTGCTGATGGAAGTAAAGAACCTCGCCGGTGACATCAAGCGCAAACCGCTGTGGCTGGAGGCGGGTGACGACGTCCTGGAGAAGTCCGGCGGTCTAGATCAGTACCGCGATCATGTCGTTGAGGGCATGGACGTGACGGCGGGCGAACTGAGCTTCACCTCTCGCGATCCGATCCGGCTCGGTGTGGTCGAGGGGACCGAGGATCAGTCCGCCGTGCGAGCCGTGCAGATCAGGGAAGCGATCGACGCGCACCTGAAACGCGAACGGCTGCTGCACCGACAAGGTATCAAGTGCTTGACTCTGTTCTTCATCGACGAGGTCGCGAAATACCGCCGCTACGACGACAGGGGCGAGAAGGTGGCGGGGGAGTACGCCGAGCTGTTCGAGGCGCTGTATGCGGATGCAGTGGCTCGCGAGAAAGAGGACACGCTCGACGCCCACGATGAGGCGTGGCTTGCCTACTTGGATCGCGACGCGCCGAGCGCTGTGCACGAAGGCTACTTCTCTATCGACAAGAAAGGCAGGATGGTCGATTCCAAGGTCGCCAAGCGCGGCGAGACTCAGGGTGAGACGGATGACCAAAGTGCCTACGACCTGATTCTCCGCGACAAGGAGCGCCTGCTGTCGCTGGCCGAACCTGTGCGCTTCGTGTTTTCCCACTCTGCGCTGCGCGAGGGCTGGGACAACCCCAACGTCTTCACCATCTGTACGCTTCGGGAAAGTGCCTCGGACACCAACCGGCGTCAGGAAGTGGGGCGCGGGCTGCGCATCTGTGTCGATCGGGACGGAGTTCGGATGGACCAGGATCAGTGCGCTGTGCACGAGGTGAACGTGCTGACGGTCATCGCACCGGAAAGCTACGCCGATTTCACCCGTGCACTGCAGAAGGATCTGATCGAGGCAATCCGCAACCGCCCGCATCAGGCGAATGCAGAGACGTTCGAGAAGATGAGCTTGGTTGGTGCGAACGGTGAGGTCGAGACGGTGTCAGCCGCTCTTGCGGGCGACATCGAGGATTGGCTGGTCAGGAACCGCTTCGTCGATCGCGAGCGGCACATCTTGCCTGCCTTCGCTGAGGCGATGGAGGCTCGCAAGAGTGGTGAGCTTCCCGGTACGGATCCGGAAAGCGATACCGATCTTCTCTCTCGGGCCGATGAGATCGTCGCGCTTGTCAGAGGGATATTCGATCCGAGCCAGCTGCCGAAGTTCACCGACGGCCGCCGTACCGTGACCCCGAAGTACCGCCCGGAGAACCTCGGCAAGGCGGCGTTCCAAACACTGTGGCAGCAGATCAACCGTCAGGCCGTCTACTTCACGCGCTTCGACACGGACACGCTAATTCGGCAAGCCGTCATGCGACTGGACAACGACCTGACTGTGCCTGAGCAACGCATCGAGGTGCAACGCGGCAGCCAGAGGAAGACCGCGGACGTCGAGAGCTGGCGGAGCGGCGACGGCTTTCGCGAGGAGCCGACGCCATACGTTGGCGCTGCCCCGAAGGTCGCCGTCGGCAGCCACGTCCGCTACGACGTCGTCGGCCGGATTGCTTCGCGTGCGCAGCTCACCCGCCGGACCGTCGGCGAGATTTTGAAGAAAGTGAACGTCAAGACCTTCGCGCTGTTCGGCAGGAACCCCGAGGCCTTCATGGCACGTTCCGCCGATCTCGTCCGCCGCGAGAAAGTCAGGCTCGCGATCGAGCACATCCGCTACGAGCCGACCGCTGAACGCTACGACACCTCGATCTTCACGTCCGACCAGCCGAGCGTCGACGCCGCCCGTACCCTGCCCTCCGAGCGCTCGATCTTCGATCACGTCGTCTACGATTCCGGCGTCGAGAGGGCATTCGCGCAGGATCTCGAGACGAAGGATCGCGTGATCGTCTACGCGAAACTGCCCCGCCGATTCTCCATTCCGACGCCCGGCGGCACCTACAACCCGGACTGGGCCGTCGCGCTCCGGAACGGCGAAACGGGTGAGCGCGAGATCTACTTCGTCGCCGAGACGAAAGGATCGGCGATGGCCGAGGATCTGAAGGAGGCCGAGAGTCAGCGCATCGCCTGCGCGAAGATCTTCTTCGGTGGCGAGAACGGCGACGCTTCGTGGCGAGAGGAGAACGTCATCTACCGGCAGATCGATAGCTACGACGCGATGATCGACGCGATCGTCGGGTAAAGTGACGCTGACGGGCTGCCCGCTGAGTTGACCCGAAGATCGCGGGGTCTGCGATGAGGCGCCGTTCAGTCCGTGGAACCCGTCACCTGACTCCCGCAAAACTCACGCACGACCAGATCGAACGGCCAGCGGAAGCGAGGCAAGTACCTGACAGATATGGTGGCCGGGGACAGAATCGAACTGCCGACACGGGGATTTTCAATCCCCTGCTCTACCAACTGAGCTACCCGGCCATCGGGTCTTCGC
>Ga0115031_1002754_pt1 | contig 13084 bp, 10 predicted proteins | sample Maine_Asex4_meta_FD_87301 | JGI IMG/M metagenome (GOLD analysis project Ga0115031, IMG submission 87301) | Marine algal microbial communities from Maine, USA - Maine_Asex4_metaG | ecosystem: Host-associated > Algae > Red algae > Unclassified | place: Maine, USA | collected 2015-01-05 | reverse complement strand
GCGTGGGGTGGCGCCCGGCTGCTTTGTTTGGGGGCCTGGCCCCTCCCGCGCTCGGGTACCCTCTCTTTGTTCTCTGCTCGGGGGGGGGGGGGGGGGGGGGGGCATCAGGCATCGTTTTTGGCGCCGCTTCCGACCGCCACCGCCTCCGCCGCCCCCCTGGGGGGCCTCGGTAGGCGCCTGCGCGCCTCTTCGCGCCCCGTTTTTGGCGCCGCTGCCGTCCCCCACCGCCTGCGCCGCCCCCCTGGGGGGCCTGGGTGGGCCCCGCCGCGCCGCCGCGGGCGCGCATTTTCGCGCGGCCGCCGCCATCGGGGGCTGCTGGCGCCCCCTGGGCGGCCTGAATGGGCCCCGACGCACCGCCGCGGGCGCGCGTTTTTTGCGCGGCCACCGGCAGCAGGCGCTTCCGGCGCCGCCTGGGGGTGCTGCGGGGGCCCGGCAGCACCGCCGCGGGCGCGGGTTTTTTCCTGGCGGCCGGGGGCGCGCGCTTCCGGCGCCCCCTGGGGGTGCTGGGTGGGCCCCCCCGCACCGCCGCGGGCGCGCGTTTTTTCCTGGCGGCCGGCGACAGGCTCTTCCGGCGCCCCCTGGGGGTGCTGGGTGGGCCCCCCCGCGCCGCCGCGGGCGCGCATTTTCGCGCGGCCGCCGCCAGCGGGGGCTGCCGGCGCCCCCTGGGCGGCCTGGGTGGGCCTGCCCGCACCGCCGCGGGCGCTCGTTTTTTCCTGGCCGCCGGCGGCGGGCGCTTCCGGCACCCCCTGGGGGTGCTGCGGGGGCCCGGCAGCACCGCCGCGGGCGCGGGTTTTTTCCTGGCGGCCGGAGGCGCGCGCTTCCGGCGCCCCCTGGGGGTGCTGGGTGGGCCCCCCCGCACCGCCGCGGGCGCGCGGTTTTTGCTGGCGGCCGGGGGCGGGCGCTTCCGGCGCCTCGTTGGCGGCCTGGGTGGGCCCGGCCTCACCGCCGCGGGCGCGCGTGTTCTGCGCCGCCACCGGCGGCGGGCTCTTTCGGCGCCCCCTGGGGGGGCTGGGTGGGCCTGCCCGCACCGCCGCGGGCGCTCGTTTTTTCCTGGCCGCCGGCGGCGGGCGTTTCCGGCGCCCCCTGGGGGTGCTGGGGGGGCCCGGTCGCACCGCCGCGGGCGGGCAGTTTTTGCGCGGCCACCAGCGGCGGGCGCTTCCGGCGCCCCCTGGGGGGGCTGGGTGGGCCTGGCCGCACCGCCGCGGGCGCGCGTTTTTTGTTCGGCTGCCGGCGGTTGGCGCTTCGGGCGCCCCCTGGGGGTCGTGGGTGGGCCCCTGCGCCCGTTTTGGAGCACTCGTTTTTTTCGGCTGCGGCCGGCTGCCAGCTGCGCCGCCCCCCAGGGTTTCCTGGGGGGTGCATGGCGTGCCACCGCGGGCGCGCATTTTTGGGGTCGCGTGGGAGCGCTGTGGCGGGGCTTGGCAGAGGGATGAAGGGTGGCGGTTGTTGGCTGGCTCCTTGCCGCCACCTCCACTGATCTGGCCGCCTACCGCTGTGCATCCCTGGTACGTTTCCGGTGGGCGGTTTCGTCCGGCTTTTACCGCGGTTTTGTGGGGGGCGCCGTTCGGCGTACACATGTGTTGGCGATGGCGGTGGGGTGGGCTATTGCTGGCGTTCCGGGTGTGCGCGGGAAGATGGATGACCGTGGACGTGCGAGCAGCGCCTACAAAGGATGCACTGACCTGACTCACTGGGACAACCTTGTCTGCCACCCACACCTGCCGCACCACCCCAATCCACCCTCACCTCCTTCCCTCACCCTCCCCACATTCACGGTCTTCTTCTGTCTCCGCGGTTCCCTGCTTCCCTACGTCCCTCCTCCACCCCTCTCCGCCCCCCTCCGCGGTCATGGGTTCGACGTCCATTTTGGCCGGGTGCGTCGCCAGTCCGGCCGCTGCCGCAGGTGTTGTTGCTGCTCCTGCCGTGGCTGCTGTCATTGCCCCTCCCCGACCGGCCGCTAATACTTCCACTGCCGCCGTCGGCCTCACCGCCCCCGCGGCACGTGCCGTCGTTCCCAACCTTTTCTTCCGTCCGGCAGCGACCATGGTCGAAGCCGCTGCCGCTCCTGTGGGTACCGCGGGTGCTGCCGCTCCCGTGGCTACCGCAGGTGCTGCTCCGCGTCTGGCCGCTCGTCCTCCCGCTGTCTCCATCGGCGTCGCCGCCCCACCAGCTGTTGGCGTAGCTGCCCCTCCCCGTCCTGCCGGTGGTCGTGCCGCTGCCGCCTTCCGCGTCGCCGCCTCCGCCATTGCTGCTGCCGCTGTCGCTCCCCGCGTCGCTGCGCGTCGTCCCGCTGCCGCCGTCGGCGTTGCCGCCCCCGGTGCCGTTGGTGTCCCTGCCGCTCCCCGCCTGGCTGCTCGTCCCCCCGCTGCCGCCGTCGGCGTTGCCGCCCCCGGTGCCGTTGGTGTCCCTGCCGCTCCCCGCCTGGCTGCTCGTCCCCCCGCTGCCGCCGTTGGCGTTGCCGCCCCCGGTGCCGTTGGTGTCCCTGCCGCTCCCCACCTGGCTGCTCGTCCTCCCGGTGCCGCCGTCGGCGTCGCCTCCTCGACAGCGGGTTGTGTCACTGCCCTTCACCCCACGGGTGACCTTCCAGCCGCTGCCGGCGCTGGAGGAGCCTCTGCCGGAAGCGTGGAGCCTCCCGTCGCTACGCAGGCTGCGGCGGTCGCCGCGACAACGATGCCGTCTACGCCGGCGGCGCGGACAACGACGGTCGGTGGAGCCGCCCATGGTGCGGCGCCTGACCACCTGACGACCCCAACACCTTTGGCGGGCGCTGAACCTACCACGCCTGCCGAGCAAGAGGAGGCGTTTATGCGGGGTGACACGGTGGACCCGCCTCTTGGGGCGCGCCTGAGCCTTGCGGAGCACGCTCGTTCCCGTGCTCGGTCGCGTGCGGCGCGAAACGATAAGCACCCCGCGCTGCACAGGTTGTCACGGTTTGTGTCGGCGGTCAAAGGCGTCGGGCGCGTGGACGACGCCACTCTCGAGGCAACGGCGGGGAGCGTGGCGGCTGCAACGTCCATCCAGACGCGCAACCCCACCCTCAGGGTCATGGTCCACATGTCGGGGGTGGACCCGGCGGGCAGCATCGCCTGGGCAAGCATCTACGGCACTGGGCGCGCGGTCGACTCGGACGTGCTCCGCGTGATGTCGCAAGTGCACCAGTTCATCCGCGGAAGGGACAGCCTGCGCGGCATTGCGCTGCCGGTCGGTGGCGACCCTGCCCGCCTAGTTGACGACGATTCGACGATGCACGGGGAGCTGCCAGACGGCATGTCGGTCAAGGACTACCTGGACATCATGACGTCGGTAACGGACGACGATCTGCCGCCACCGCTGAGCGTCCAGCGGATGGCTCGTCACATGTCGCGGACCGCCGCTGGCATGTCGGAAGACGGGCCAAACTCGGAGAGCGACTCCTCCGGGGGCGAGGATTGGGGCAAGTTGGCCTTCACGCACGAGTCGCTGGACCCTCCGGCGCCGTACCAGCCCTCAGAGAATGCCATCAGCTTCCTACGGACGCTGATGGTGGCCAACACGACGACGGCGCTGCTCGTCCGTCTCACCCTCTGGGAGGCTGTCTCCCACTTGACGGGGCGGGTACAAACGGTGCCGCGCTACATCACCGAGTGCACCGCGCGGTGGTGGCCGCACAAGGTGACGATGGGCGCTGTGCCGAACGACGGGCTTCCGGGGGAGCGGTGGCCGGTCGCGGTGCTCGTTGACCGCCGGCTGCTGTCGGTCACGACGCGGTCGCGGGACGGCGACGCGATGGGCAACAAGATTGTCACTTTGTGCGGCATCTCCGCCAACAAGGCGACTTGCTCTCAAAATGAGGCTGTGGCGGCGATGCTTCTCCTCTGGGACAAGGAGCCGACTGTGCGCACGACGATGCGCCACTGCCGCTTCCGCGCCGAGGTGGTTCAGCTTGGCCAAGACAACCTGGCCGCGGAGGAGGCGGCCGCTACCGCGGCTGCTGCAGCTGCTTCCCTTGGCGGCGGGGCCACCAGCGGCGCAGCGGCAGTGCCTGTGGCAACCGAATCTTCCGCTCCAATCGCGCCTCGGCCGGCCGCTGGGGCGTCGGCGGCGTCTGCAGTGCTGTCTGAAGTAACGGCGTCACTGACGGCGCGCGCGGCATCTCGTGCGGCAGCAGCTGCTGTGACAACGACGCCGCGCGCTACACGTGGTCGGGGCAAGCGGGCGGCGGCAAAGCCTGCTCAAGCGGGCGCTGCCAAGCGCACTCGTCGCGCGCCGGTCGCATGCGGCAGTGGCGCCGCGGTGTAGCCCGGTTGTAAGGATAATCATTGCTCCGTGGCTGTATGTATTTGGTTGCGCTTTTTGTTCTCTATCCTGTGGTTTGCTCTGCGTCTGCATCCATCTTTCTGCTCGAGTTCCACAGAGACAGTTGTTTGTGTTGTTTGTTCTCGAGTGAGGGGGGGTACTCGGCCAAGCGACGCCAGTGGTCTGTCACTATCATCAACCAGGCCACTGGTATCATCGTCTGGAGGGGCCAATAACCAATGCACTTGGCTGAGCGCATATCTGTGTCGGGCTACCCTCTGTGCGTGCTCGGTTCATGTCTTGTTTCTGCAGCATGCCAGTATATGAAAAACATAGGGATGGGGGGGGAACGGGGGGTGAAACAAAGTGGTTCGGTCTACGGAAACGATCAGGCGCACAAAATAATAAGGAAAGTATAATGTACGCTCGCTGTTGCGCTGTTGTTCAATGCGGCTCTCCAGCAAGAGTGCCTGGGAGCCACCACGCACCTCACCAAAATGGCCTAAGAGTCGAACGGGAAGCCAACACCAGCGCACACCCGAGCCATCAGGGCACCATCTGCTGGGGTTAGACCACGCGGCGGCCAGCAGGAACAGGGCCGTGGGCGGCGCGGCGCGGACGGTCGGCCGTGTGCAACGGGTAGCGAGACCGCCCGCCCACGCGCACGATTTGCAGGGGGTGCCGGCATCACCCCGCCCGGGTGGGTGGGTGGACGGGGTGGCCCAGAGAGAGCACTCTGCGCAGGTCGGTTGATTCGGTCACGAGGCCAACGAGGCTACACGTGGGAGGGCATGCACGCGCGCGCGGGGGTCGCGAAACCGTTTGATAGGTCTCGCGACGGTTCCACCACGTGTCCCCCCACTCGGGCTTGCTGATTGGATGACAGGTTCACGGCGCTCCGCCGCCTCATGACATTAAGATATTTCCGGTCACGTGCGATAGTTCCAGATCGGACGCCGTGGTTCAGATGAGAGGCCCTGATGGCACCGTATGAACAAACAAGTGTTTTCATTGGCTACCGGTGTGAATCGGCGCGTCGATTCGACGCTCACGTGGAATGTCATTGTCATCCCCCGCACGGCTGGGCTGCAGACACCCCCCCTCAGCCTAATCGCCGTTCCCAGGCGACAGACCCTCGTCCTCAGTCGCCCCGAGCCGCGTTGATACCGCAGGCAGAGCTCGGCCATGGGACGCCATTTTCGGTCGTATTGGCACCTACTTCAGGCCCCGCGACAGCCACTGATATGGGACCTCGGCAATCTACACAGTCCGCAGCGGCGTCATCGTTGGTGTTCGCTACGAACGTTTGGCCCTTTCCACCAGCGCTCATCGTCCCCCTCGCTGTGGGAACAATAGCCTCCGACCCGTCCGTCCCCTCCGCCGAGTAAGTCGCTCGCTTTGTTGATACAGCGACAACCAGCGCCAGCCACTCCTCCGTCCGCTCTCCCATTGATACTCAGGAATGCGCGCGCTGTGTGTCGCTGTACCGGCGGCAACGACGACAGGGGGTGCGCCAGTGACCTGCCGCCCTATCCCTTAGATGGTACTTGCGACAGTCAAAGCCTCGAGAGGTATGAAATGCGCGTCACTGTGCATAGCCCCTCGAAACCCAGCGCGAGGGATGCGGCTGAGCTCTGACTGTGGAGATTTAGCTGTGTCCAAGCAGCACACCGTCGCCAATGGCACTCCGACGTACGTGCCCCGGGTACCATCAGCTGGCCAGACCCTGTGGCAATCGGTGCCTGGCGTCTCTTTTCAGGATGCTGATTTTCTGTTGGGTGGGTCTTGGACCATCCATCATGCAGTGCGTTCGGTACGTCCCCCGTCTTCTATGAGAGAAGGACTCGTTTGTTTGTCACCTGGCTTCTCATCACGCCTGTCTTTCCGGCTCTCTCTTTCATCCTCCCAGTCACTCCCCCGTCTCCCCCTTCTCCGCACACTCATACACCTGCCCGCAAGTGCGCCCGTGCATGCCCGCTTATGTGTCTGCCCCATCGTGCCCATTGGGGCACCCGTACAAAAGGCCACGCTCTTGCAGGAAATGTTGGGAGAGTTTCGCGTGTCAGCGCGTAGAAACGCGTGCCTGCACACTCCGTCGTGTCGGAAGGGGTGTGGCCGTCAGCGAACATGACTTTTCACAGTCGGTACACTCTGTTCCATGCATACCAATAATGCACCCGTCTTCATGTGAGCCTGTCTTCGTGCTAGAGTTTCCCGCGCTCTGGGCCCGTCAAACATCTGCGCCAGAAGGAGGCTCGGTGCGCCGTACTGCCTTGCCTCTCGGTTGGGGGACTCTTTCCCTCGCTGAATCTGGCGGGCTGACACAAATAAAGCACAAAGACCATGTACACCACTCTGCAAGCTCCATTTGTCAGGTAAGAGCACACTGCCCCATGATGCTGCCCGTGTCATGTCCTCCATGGCCTGGTCCATTCCCTCTTCCTGTCGATATGGAGGTACGGGGTAGGGGATGCGCATAACGTTCCGTATTAGGGTTACGCCTTTGTCCGCTTTTTGGACTTCAAGCACAGGTAAAGCCGTGTACACCTTGCCCGAAAGGACGGGTGCCCTCACAAATGCGTACTTATGAGTTGAAACCTGACCGAGATACAATCTCCGCGATTGCGCGAGGACGACGGTGAGGGCAGTTTTGGAGCCATCTGGGGCGGGTCCACGCTGTTGGCTGGAGGGCCCCACGATCCGCCACCATGGGACGCCTCACTCTCTCATCCGTCACCGCCGTGGATCACGTCCCGTTCCCCCCTCCTCGTTCCGGCACTGTCCTTCCGTATTGTCGCGCTTTTCCCGATTTCTGCCCTCCCCCTCGCCCGATATCACCTCCTCTCTTCCACTCTTGGAGGACATTCCTGCTTCTCGCCCCCCCCCCTTGCCCGCACTACCGGTCGGCGCCTAAGTCCCTGTTTCTCCCCCCCGCGCTTTGGCCACCCCCCCGCTCCCTCCTCCTCCTCGCCCTCCCCTTCTTGAGGAGCATGGAGGTGGACGGAGAGGAGGCCGGCGCTGGTGATGAACCGCCGCCCGAACCTGGGCCTGCCGGGCGGCGGCGGCTCATGGCCATGCGCCGGGTCGCCCTGGCTGCCCCTCTTGTCGTCCCCCCCGACCTACAAGCTGAGCTGCTAAAATTGCCACTGTCCCCGCTGCGGCCTGACCGTCGCCCACGCGAGCGTCGCCGGCGCACGAGGGCCCGGAACAACCCTTATGCGGCGGGTGCAGCGGCGGTTCCTCGCCGCCGGGTGCCCGGCGCCCGCGACGCGGCCGACGGGTCGTCGAGCTCTCCCCCCCCCCTGCGGACCCGGTCGATGTGTTCGTCGAGGCGGGGGCAGGCACCGCGTCCACCGACTCGGACGCGGATGTGCTGGACATGCGGCCGCGGATCGTCGCCGCGATCGACATCTACAAGGAGCGCATGGTGCGCGAGCTGGCGGTGGTTTTGACGGGCGAGACGCGGACGATGCTCGACGGTGGCACGCTTCTACGCGTGGCTTGCGTCGGTGGGGGTGCGGCTGTGGCGGTTTCGGAGGGAGAGCGAGCCTACGTGACCTGGGCTACCCGCGCCCATGGCGCCGTGATCTTCCTCTGCACCTGTGGGGGGCGGACCGGCGCCGAGTCGATTAAGGTGCGTGAGTTCGTGGGCGTCTCTTCCACGTGCAGTCACGCCCGTGCGCTCAAGGCGTCCTTCGAGGAGCTTGCCTGCGCGGTGGGCGTCAACGGCGCGGCTGGGCTCGTAGAGCAGTACCCGGTGCTCAACAACGCTGCTGTGGCGCCATCCACGGAGTGCACGGTGCACTTGGCGACAAAGACGGCAGCCAACATGGCTGTGTTTGCCGTCTTGGACCAGGGCGCTTGGGCGGCGGTGACGGTGCGGCGGCGGCTGGGCAAAAAGAAAAGCAACAAGCGGACGCAGCTGCGTGCCGCCTGTACGCGTTTGAGCTGCGCCAAGGAGCACTGGTGGTGTGCGCACGCCGCGGCTGTGTCGTTGTGGAGCTCGGAGGTGCAGCTGGCGTTTTCCATCGCCGACGGGATGGGCACCGGCCACCTGCTTCCCGACGCGCTCAAGAACGTGCGCCTCCCCGCCGGCGCGCCGGCCAAGCAGTCGCTCACACCGAGTCAACAGGGGGCGGCGGATGCCGCCTTCAGCGACGAGAAGCGGTGGCGCAACTCCCGCAACCTGCTGCCGTGTGAGGGGGAAGTCAGCGACTGCTTGCAGTTTGACAAGCTGGCGGCGGCGGGACGCGGCGGCGGCGCCCCTGCCTTTTTACCCGACTCGCTGTGCGAGGCTAAGTGCTGCGGCGCCGCGTACAACGGAATGGGCATCAAGAACTCGGGCGCCTTGTTGCACACTCTCCGCGGCCGGATCTCGGTGTCCCTGCGTCGGTGGACTTGCTCGTGCGGCAAGGAGGTGCCGTACGACGGGGCGCATGAGGCGCTCTTTGCGTCGACGTCCCAGACGGTGTTTTCGCGGACGTTCATGGACGTCATGCTGCAGATGGTCTTCACCGGGCACAGCACGCTCTCGTCGGCTGCGTCCGTGTTGTGCTTTCTCCTCGAGTCGACCGACTCGCTCTCGGGGGCGTCCGCTGGCCTTGCCCGGCAGACGCTCATTGCCGCGGCGCACCGGTACGGGCGCACGCTCATCGTGCCGTCCAACCTCTTCCGGTGCGGCAAGTGCAAGGTGGCCGGCGAGCGGCCATACATTGCCATCATCGCCGACGGGGAGGTGCTTTCCATCCTCCGCAACCAGTCGCAGCCACTCGTCCGGGTAACCGAGGACGTGCGCGTCGTGCCTATGGACGCCAACCACGGGTCTTGTGTGCCTGTTTCTGCCATCCGGGCGGCCGTACGTAAGCGGCTCTCGGCCGACCGCGGCGCCGTCGTGAGGCTCACCAAGGACGACCACGCCGCCTTGGCGCGGTTTGGGCAGGAGCTCGTCTCGGAGCCAGTGGCACACGGGGCAGAGGAGCAGCGCAGCTCTCCACGCGCCGTCATGTGGGCGGCCGCCTTCCTGTTCTTCTCATTCTTCACAAACGAGCAGGCGGATCAACTTCCAGTCGTGGCTGGTGCCGCGGCGGGCGTCGCTGCAAACGCCAATGCGGCCGGGGCAGGTGATGGTGGCAACGGCGGCGCGGCCGCCGACGCAGCCGCCGGAGGCGGGGATCACCCAATGGACGACGCAGCAGGGGGTGGGGGTGTCGACGGGCATCAAGACGGCGGGCACGTGCCGCATGCGGCTGGTGCCGCTGGTGCCGCTGGCGGTGCCGGCGCCGGCTCCCCTGTCTTTTTCAGTCGGGAGGTCGACGGGGCCCTCGACGGCATCGGCAACGAAGGGCGGCCGGCTGACCAGTGGCGCATCGTGCGCTGCTTTTTGAAGACGTTCGTCGCGGAGCCGGTTCTCGGCGTCTTTGCCGGCCTGCGCCAGGACAGCATCGCGCGGCTGGCCAAGCAGCTCGTGCGCTGCAGGCCGGTTGCCGAGTGGCGACCAAGCGCTAAGGCCGTGGAGTCTGTCGGGGTAGTGTGGCCCTTCCTGCGGCTGATGGGAGCGGCCGAAGCGGTCGACCCGCTGACGACGCGGGCGATCGGGGAGTTGCTGCTCTTCTCCGGTGGCGTCGATGCCTACTGGGAAACGCTGTGGCGGCGGCAAGCACCCGACGACGCCAAGGCGCTTGAGTCGCAGTGGACGTCGACGTCGCCCGAGCAGTACAAGGCGTGGCTCACCACCCACCCCAACGCGCTGCCACCCAACTCCTACCTCGCCTCCACCGCGCCCGCGCGCGCGCGCTCCAGCTCTCAGGCCTTAGAGGTGCGCTGCGGCCATGTTTGGCCGGACCTGGAGCCCGTGCGACCGTTCATCACGGACAGCAAGGCGGAAGCTATCAACGCCACGCGAGCGGCCAAGGTCGCTGCCAACCGCCAGACGCTGCAGGAGCTGCTAAGCAAGGAGCTGGGCGCCGACGATTGCCGCCACGCCTTCCTCAACTCGGAGACGTTTATGCCGGGTATTGAGAACTTCCTTTGCCCGTGCGGTTTGCTGATCGGCTTCGACTTTCTCGACCGCGCCGAGAGCCCCGCGCACGTCCTGGCGTCGATCGCCCAGCGCTTCACTCTCCTGCCGTCGGTCATCTACTTTGACACGGCGTGTCAACTCGCCCGCAACGCGTCGCGGCGCGTGCCGTGGCTTGTCAACCGGTCTGTCACGGCCTGCTCGGTCGACCGAGCGCACCATCAAAAGAACCAGCACAAGTGCTCCCCGGTTTTTGACGCGGACATGTACCCGTCAAGGTCTGTGCGACACCGCACTGCGTGTGCCGAGTCCCGGCACTCCCTCAACAAGGCGTTCAAAACGCACCTAGTGCACCTCCGCCAAGACCACTTCATCGTGCAAATGCGCTTGCTGGGCGCCATGATCAACCTGCGCGTCAAAATGCGCAAGTGCTTGGGCAAAGAAACCAACCATCGCCGCATGTGTGCCTTCTTCCACGAAAGCGTCCAGTCGTACTGCGACCGGCGCTACTGCACGTGCGCCCACGGCCGTCGGCAAGCAGCCGCGGACGAGGCCGCTGCCGCCGACGGAGTAGCTGCTGATGACGCACCCGGCGGCGGTGACGACAGTGACGCTGCCCCCGGTGGTAATGCTGTGGGTGCAGGCGTTGGCGGCGGCACGGATGGGGCTGAAGCTGCAGGAGGTGGGGCCGGCGTCGGCGCCGTTGCGGATGGGTCCCACGGTGCAGGTGGCGGGCAAGTAGGCGGCATCGTTGGCGGGTACGCGGGTCTGATTGCCGTGCAGGACGCTGTTGCCGACGCGCTGGTGAGCGCCGGGGCGGCAGCCGTTGAGGAGGCCGTCCTGGTGGCTGTTGCACCCGTCGGGTACGCCGTCGGCCTCGCCGTCGGCCAGGCCGTTGGACAAGCTATCGTCCAGCGATCCTTTGTAGTCGGCGGCGAAGCCGCGGCGCAAGCCGGAGCCGTCGGCGGGCGCCCCGCGGCTGAGGCCGCTGCCGCTCACTCGGCTGCGCTCGCTGATGTGCAACGCCCCGTTCACGGCGCCGTTCAAGCCGCTGTTAATGCATCCGTCAGCGAGGCCGCTGTCAACGCCGGCCAAGCTGCTGCCGCTGCAGCTCGTCGTCAAGCCGGAATTGCCGCTGGACTCGCTGCTGCTGTTGCTGTTGCTGGTGTTGTTCATCCAGAAGACGCCGCTGCAGCCCATATCCCCATTGAAGTGGACGGTGGAGTTGCGCCCGGTCATGGCTTGCGTGCCGGCCAAGGCGTCGAAACCGGCGCCGCCCATCATGTTGTTCCCACCGGCGGCCAACGCGGTCGCGTCGGTGGCGGCCAAGGCGGCCGCGTTGGTGGCGTCCAAGGCGGTCGCGTCGGTGGCGACCACGGCGGTCGCATAGGTGATGGCCAAGGCGATGCCGTCGGTGGCGACCAAGGCGATCCCATCGGTGGCGGCCAAGGCGGTCGCGTCGGTGGCGACCAAGGCGGTCGCGTGGGTGGCAGTCAAGGCGATGCCGTCGGTGGAGATCAAGGCGGTTGCATCGGTGGTGGCCAAGGCGGTCGCGTTCGTGGCGACCAAGGCGGTCGCGTCGGTGGCGATCAAGGCGATGCCGTCGGTGGAGAGCAAGGCGGTTGCGTCGGTGGTGGCCAAGGCGGTCGCGTTGGTGGCGACCAAGGCGGTCGCGTCGGTGGCGATCAAGGCCGTTGCGGCGGTGGTAGCCAAGGTGGTCGCATCGATGGATGCCAAGTCGGTGGCCAAGGTGGTGGCCAAGGGCGAGGCCAAGAAGGTGGCGTCGGCAAAGATGCTGGCCGTGTGGTGCATGGCCGAAACAAGTTGCAAGCTGCTGTGCGGCTCGCCATTCGAGGCATCAGCGATGATGCTGCCGTCGGGGGTCAAGGTCCTAAAGCTGTCAAGAAGGTTGCGGATGTCGTTCAGACTGGTGCCGCCGATGCAGGCAACGTTGCAGATGATGAGGACGAGGCTGTCGGCACAAAGACACTTGACGGCCTGGACGCGGCCGGGGCGGTGGCTGCCGACAACCACGAGTGTACTGCCTCCCACGGGAGGGGGGAGGCTTCTTCTAGTGAGGACTTCTCCAGCTCCAGCGAGGAAGAGCGTGCCACGGGAGAAGAGGAGCTCCTGACAGGTCCAGAGTAATGCGACTTGTGTCTGTTTCTTTTGCAGTTGTTTTTTCCGGCTTTCTGCCTGCACGTGGGTCGCCTTTTACGTTTTCTCTGGTTGATCTGGCGAGTCGTACGAACCAAACAGACAGCTCTTTTTGTACATACCATGTCTCCATCCTTCTAGCTACACAGGGTCATCTGCACGAACGAGTGACTCCGTCGCTTTCAACTCTCGATGCGGCGTAGTGGGTAGCACGATCTACTTAGGAAAAAAACAGTCACCTCAAAACACGTACTCCTGTAGGCGACACCCTGCAAGAAGACAAGGATAGAAACCACGGCCGATGAGTGACACAGTCAAAATATTCAAAGGCAACGGGCAGAGTGCGCAGCGCGAGGGAGCACAGTCCACGCCCGGCAGTCAGCAAGGGAACCGGTCACGGTCGCGACGCTGGCAGGCTAAACGCCAAAGTAGCTCGGCGCCCGACATGCCCAAGGCAGCCTGGGGTGGGGAAGCCCGCGCCCCCCCCCCGACAAACCGAGGTGCCGTGGCGCGAGGGCCGCGCTGGGGCGACCGCAAACGGCCGCGCGGGGCGGCCGAGGGCGGCAGGCCTTGGGCGGCCGACAGGAGCACCAGGCAAAAGGGATGGCGACGGCGGAGGCAGGGGCGGCTGGCCGCGGC
>Ga0115031_1002753_pt1 | contig 13085 bp, 14 predicted proteins | sample Maine_Asex4_meta_FD_87301 | JGI IMG/M metagenome (GOLD analysis project Ga0115031, IMG submission 87301) | Marine algal microbial communities from Maine, USA - Maine_Asex4_metaG | ecosystem: Host-associated > Algae > Red algae > Unclassified | place: Maine, USA | collected 2015-01-05 | reverse complement strand
CGGTCGCGTCGGGGGCGGGGCCGACGGCGGCGGCGGCGGCAGACGCCACCGCCGGGAGGAGGGGGGCGGTGGGGGACACGGCGGCGGCAGCGCCCGCGGCGCCAGCCGCCGTCGACGGCAGCAGCGACACGGCGGGGGTGAGGGCGGGGAGGGTGAGGGCGCCCCCACGGGCGGGGGAGGCGGGCCGGGGGGACGATGGCAGCGGCAGCGGGCCGGTCTTGATGACCCCGTGGGGGGTGGGGGAGGGGGGGGGGGCGGGGCGCCCGCCCGACCGGTCGTCCATGCGGGTGTCCATTGGGCGTCGAGGATCCAGCGGGAGGAGGGAGGGAAGAAGCACGAGCCGTCGTCCCCAAGGCGCTGCGCGACCGCCCCCCCCCGTTAGAGCCGTACGCGCCCGGTGGGTTTGCGCGGCCGGCGGGCGGGGCGGCCGCAGACGCCGACCGCGTCACGGCAGCGGGCGGTGCGCCGGGGGATGGCGGTGGTGGTGGTTCGATGCGGTCGGTCGGGTGTGGCGCGTGCCGCGACGATGCCTCCTGGTTTGTCACGGAAATTGTCAGCAAACAGAGGTACTTTTTCAAACTCCACGGCTGCAAACAGTTGTACTGCGTCAACTTTACCTCGTGTCGGTGCTCGTGCCGTTGATGGGCAGACTGATGGCACCACCGATGTCCCATGTGTCCGGAGGAATGTCTGCACCATGAACCCACCCTGGCAGAGGGTGGATGTGCACACAGACTATTTGTACGGAGGCTATGCAGCCATTGCGCTTTGATTGAAGTCCCATCGGCCCCGCAACCGCGATGGGTGGGCCGCACAAGACGTGTTTCATCGCCGACAGACTGCAACCAACATGAGAAAGTCGAACGAAGGTGCGTCCCGGCGGCGAGCTCACTCAGTTTACAATGGCACCAACCGACCAAAAAATGAAACATGATGCTGGACAAGCAAGAGACAGTCAGTCAGTGACAGACAGTCAAGCGCAGCTGAGCAAAACGATGCGGTCGCCAAGGTAGGCACTGTCCAGGCACAGACACACACAAAAGCAACAACGCGAAGCGAAAGCAAACAAGAAAAGAGAAGACAAGAAAACAGTCGAAACAACAATGCAACGAGACAGGCGACAGCGCGAGGGGACGAAGCTACAGCGAGAAGAGCACGACCACAGGCCCGAAAAAGCCTCCCGAAAAGTGGTCCTGCAACGAATGCTAGGTCCGGTTGTGTCAAGCAGTGGCACACCCTGCACTGGTTGGGCTCCCTCCGAGGGACCATCCGAGTGGGGTAACACCACACCTACACGCCAGTGGCATGCATGACCCAGCCCCCGTCAATGCATCCACCGCCCGCACCCCGCCTTGTAGTCCTCGTCAACACCACCTTTGCCCGCTCCCCCGCACGCAAAAGCACATTACACTCTGCACTCACCGCCAGTGCAGAACGCAGCTACATCCACCCCCCCCATGTTGACTACGGGTGACGTCGGCGCCGACGTCGGACACGACCGGCGCCCCATCACCACCTCCCGCACGTGACTCATCATCACGTCATGTGCGTCAGACACCCCCGTGTAGCCTGGAAAGTAGTTGACGTCGATGACATAATAGGTGCCGGTGCGGACGTCACAAACAACGTCAATGCCCACCAGGGTCAAGCCGAGCTCCCCACCAATGGCATTGACCAGCGCGACCGCCAACGCATGGGATGGCTGCTGCGGATACCGCGGGGGTGTGGCTGCGGGGTCGAGGCCGCTGGCCAATGCATCATACTCCTTCCACCCACCGATGTCCGCCTGTTGTGCCGCCGGGCTGGCAGGGGCACCCTCTCCTTCCGCGCTCATCGCAAAGGAACTGCCCGCAAAGGAACTGCCCGCTGACCCATCCCCCCTGCCTCCCAGGCGCGTCTTCTTCAACCCCGTCATCGTGGCAAAGTCAAAGGCGAGGATGTCCCGCCCCTCCTCCCCCGCCACTGGTCGGCCCAGCGACGGCGCAATGGACGCGCGCGTCTGCACGGTCACGGAGCGGCCGATGGCGTAAATCTTAAACACAACCCCGCCGTGGTCCTCCACAAACGGGGTGACGTGCACGTCCGCGGGGTAGTGGCGGGGGAGGACGTTCTTGAGGGCGCGACGGCCGGCAGCCGCATCAGAGACGAGCAGGAGCTCATGGGTGGCCGCCTCCCCACACGCGCGGCGGCGCTTGAGGAGGAACGGCCCGCCTTTCGCCAGCCAGGTGGGTGTGATCCCCGACTTTGGCGACGCCATCAGCGCCGACCCGCTCGCGTGTGGCAAGATACCCACTCCGGGCAGCCGGGTGTGGCGGAGCGCCACGTCCACCGCGTCGACGAGGTGGAAACGGTCGGTCACCCGCCACACGCCCGACAGGGCGTCGATGGCCGCAACGGACGGGGATGCGAGCGCAGCGGCGAGAGCACCGATCCGCCCACGAGCCGCCTCCGTGGCGTCCGCGTCCAGGGACATGTCGCCGTGGCACGGTAGCAGCGTTGCCATGTCGTCCGTGCGCTTGTGGAAGATGGCGTCCAGACGGAGGCTGGCAGCCAAATTCAAGTGCTGCTCGCCATCGTTGGCGCCACTGCAGCGGTCTGAGTCTTGCGGATTCTTGGAGTCGATCAAAGGAGGAGACGCACCCGGGGCGCAGGACGAGCGCAAGCAGCTCAGCCCCTCTTGGCCGGCGCCGTCGGCCCCCAAAGGCAGTGGAATCAGGTGGATGCCGTGCTGCGTTGCTGCTGCGTCCAAGTGTGAAAAGAACTTGGACTGCTTCTTAGCGTTGCACGTGACGCCGACGCGGAGAAGTTCCGTTGGCGGGGAGGGGGAAGAGGCTGGCGACGAAGATGGCGACTCGGACGGCACCGGCAGCTGGGCACAGGATGGAGGCATGTCGGGAGCGTGAGGTGTGAAGGGGGGGGGGGTGGGTAGCCGAGGAATAAAATTGGCCAGGGGGGGCCGCTCGGGCTGCTGGCGCGGCGTCCGAAGCCAGGCGTTGGGGGTTCCGAGAAAGCGCTGGCAACGCGCACGTTTTTGAATGGAATGCCAGGCGGGGGGGTTGGGTTCGCAACAACACGGCTACGCAGCCGACGCCGCATGCCCTGCGGAGGAAGCAGAAAAGCGAGCGAATACCCAGCAGTCACAAAATGAACAACTGACCCTGGCCGTCCACCAATCACTGGCGGTGCGCGAGCCGCCAACGCCGTCGCCGCCAGCACGCGCAGCCAGTCGGTGCAGCGTGGCGACAGTCGACAGCCAGTTTGTGTGCGTGTCCTGGTTGCGCCTTCTCCGTCCCCAACACGATCATGCCCCTAGTCCACGGGCGCGTCCGCGTACGCCACACAGGGAGCCACGGCTCACTGTTGCACATTAAGGCGTAGCATGGCCGGCTGCCACGCGGCAGGGCACTCGCTCTGCTGCCCCCGCCATCTCCCCGCAAGCAACGCCCCCCCAACTCGCGCCTCTGGCTCTAACCAACACCCACTTCGTGCGGTACGAACCGGAAAGCCATGACGTCGGCAAGGGCACTCAACGAATTGAGACAGAGTGTAGCGCGCGGCGCAAGCTCCTTTCGTTGCGGGGAAAAGGAGCTACCAGGAGGGAGGCCAGGCAGCCGCGGCAACGCCGTCCGGTCCCGTGCACCAGGGCGCGGCAATGCAACTGGCGTAGGGGCCGGTGGCAGCGCTCTGGCTCAGAAACGGCCGAGCATTCTGCCACGCCTTGGCCACCCATGGCCACACCATGGTTACAACGCCGGCCAGCTGGCAATAAGAATTCGCTGATACTCTCATCCGCTGCCGTCCCGCCACCCGCCACCCGCCACCCGTCGTCCAGCTGGCCAATCCAATTTGATGGAGGTCTAAGTGTGCGGTACACGGGGCACATCCGCCGCCTTCGCGTCGACGCACTGGACGAGTGTGGAGGCGGAGTGGCGGTGTACCCAGCTAGCGGACTGGCCCTCTGTGGGAGGTTGCGGAGTGGGGTGGACTGGGAGCGGGACAACCACAGACGAGCACGGGAGAGAGCCGCGCGATACAGTATGTATGATGAGCGAGCGGCGAGCCGACAGCCGCGCCCAGCAAAGTCGCGTTGGGCACCAGCACGAGCCTCCTGAGGTGCATTGGCGTCGCACATGAGGAAGGGCGCCCGACGTGCTGGACAGCACCACGCACAACAGTAGGGGGCTTCCAAAATGCAGATTGTGCTGGACCTGGACCTGGCACATGGACCTGGCAATCGGCGGAATGCGTATTTGTCCAGCACGAGGGCTTCTCGTCGAAATCTGACCGAAGGCTTCACGACCGTCAAAGAATAGAACTATATTTTGGAGAAGGCCCGTATAAATTCCAAGCTCATCTTTAGTAGCATGCTATTTACCACCTGGTTCTCACGCATACTTATGTCATCAAGTCGGCTGATACGTCGTCTGGTCGGGGCAGCGATGATGAACCACTGGCCTCTACGAGAAGCCATGCCAGTACGCTTCTCGAGCAAGAAGACTGCCTCCAGAGTCGCCGAACTGATTGTGAGCTTCTCCAAGCTTGTCGAGTGCCTAGCGATGGTCGGGCAGCATAGCCCAATGAAACCATGCCTGCCTGCAGGTCGTATCGCGTGCCTTTCTATGTTTGCTGGTGGTGCATGATGGCTTGCGTTCACTCGTGCAGAGCCAATACGTACACGGGGTCTGGTTCACTCGGGACTCAGCTTCAGTAACATCTCCAGTCCTGTCTCGGCACTCTCAGCCACCTGACGTCTGAATGAGATCAACACACTGGCAGTGATCAAGACGGACAAACTGGATACCAGAAGAGGGTTTGTTTCCATGGATGTCATGTAAATATAGCTACATGGTATTTCTGCTGGTTCACGTCCCGCCCGAATGCCAAAGCATTAACCTGTGCTCTCGACTGGGATCATCTGTCAAATCGGTTCAACTGTGGAAGGCTCATGTTGAACTACAGTACGTGATCGAGGGGTTGGACTGGCCCAGCTGACGAGCGGAGAACCGGAGTTTATGGACCAACCTAGTGGAAGCCAGCCCATATCGATAACCGCCGTTTCGGCCCGCGCACCAGAGCTGTTGCTCAGCAAGCCAACTTGATTGGGCATGGAGCTGTGGAATCTGGCTGACCTGTCGAGCTCGCTGCTTCGTCCATTGGCACGTGTCCGCTTCTGCGCCACACACACGCACCAGCTGGGCTCAAGTGCTCCCGAGCGTGATGCACGCCGACCAGCTGTCACTCGCTCGAATTTCCATGTACCGCATAGGCAAGCCACCTGGGCAACAGAGCCGCATTGATGCCTCTAGACGGGCTCGCTACGCTCCCCACACCGCGCTCCGAAGGCCACAGCGCTGGCTGCCACCCGAGGTGTGCTGTCTGGCTGTCAGGCACGGGGGGCTGGGGAGTACGAGGGTGAGGTGGTGTGCGCCAGCCCACCACCAAGGGCTCCTCTGGCAGGATGACGCTTGACCAAAGTTGTCAAGACAGCGCATGGCCTTGACGTGCTATGCAAGCGGGCCAATCGGACCTCTTGTGTTGCCCGGCCACAACACACTGGACCCCATGTCCTTCTTTATCCTTCCCCTGGCTCCCACGGGCTGTTGCCATGCCCGCGACAGTTACGCCCAGAACACGGTGTGGGGCAAGGACACAGCACTGTGACTTCAGGTGAGTTGCGAAGGCCGCAATACGCAACCGCTCCCTTCTGAGCTCCTCATTCCGCTGCTTGCGTCAAGAAAAATGATAGCTACGACCCCCCTGGCGCTACATTGCCCGCAGTGGACCTTGCGGGGCCTACAGCTGCTACATGTCGCTTGTAAAAGACACCCGCTGCCGCTACGCCCTCGATGCGTGGTACCTGCCCCTGCCCACCACTTCAAGCACCTGCAGCCCGCGTGGGCAAGCCTCCCTTCCCTCGCTTGTACACGTATTCCAGCACTCCACTGAAGTCCTTGCCCCCCCCACCCTTCTCACACATGGACCGGTACACGCCCTCGGCGGCGGTGGCCATGGGTGTCGGCGTCGCCCCATGCCCCCCCATACCCAGCGCAATTCCAAGGTCCTTGCGCATCAGCTCCACCCGAAAGCCGCCAGTGTATCCCCGCCCCGCTGGCGCACCAGCCACCACCCCCGGCGCTGGGTGGTACACCTCTGTCGCCCAACACCGGCCCGACGAGGTGCCCATTACGGCCGCCGTCACGGCGGGTGGCACGCCTGCCGCCGCCGCCAAGGCCGTCGCCTCGGCAACAGCAGCCATGGACACGCCGAGCACCAGATTGTTGGCCGCCTTTACGATTTGTCCGGCGCCAGCGGCGCCAACGTGGGTCGGCTTGCCAAGCTGGGAGAGGAGGGGTGTGACGGCCGCGACGGCGTCGGCAGGACCACCGGCCATGATGGTCAGGGTGCCGGCGGCGGCAGCAGCCGTTCCGCCCGAAACGGGAGCGTCGAGGAGGACAACCCCGCCACCACCGTCACCGCCTTGGCCGCCGGGCGTGGCAGCCACCAGCGACGCCAGGGAGCGGCTAACGTCTGGTGGAATGGTTGACATGTCGACCATCAGAGCCCCTGGTGGGGTCCGCGGCAACAAAGCCTTGATGGTCGACGTGACGGCTGCCGGCGATGGCAGCATGGTGATGAGGACGAGGGGAATGCTGTTCACAGGTGGGTCGCCGTGCTTCGCCTGCAAAGGGGGAGGGGGAAGGACATCTCGCAGGCTTGTCGCCGCGTGGACGTGGCCAGCCGAAGAAGGCAGCGAGTCGGTGAACCTCCCAACCGCCTCGGGGGAGGCATCAAACACACGCAGATGCACACCTGCATCAACCAAGCGACGCGCCATCGGGGTGCCCATGGCGCCCACGCCGACCCAGGAGACGGGAGGAAGTGGTGGCGCTGCCGTGCTAGTGGCGGCTGACCGCCACCACGCGGGAGGCCAGAACCGTGGTGCCGCCGTAGCCGTGGGCGACGAGACAACCAGTGGACAGTACAAAGATGCCAAGCGGGACATGGCAGGCCGCCAAGCGGTCGAGCAAGAAGCTGGCCACCTCGGCAACAACGTCATGGTCGACAACTCTGCGGAGCAAACGGGGGAAGTGCTGAATGTAGCAGGCTGGCGAAGTTGCCGGACGGAAATGAAAACCGCTTCAGACCTGGGCCGCCTTCGAGAGGCTCACGACGCCTGGATGGCATGAGGTGGGGTGCAGGTCAAGAGCAAGAGCGGGGCGAGACAGCAACCATCCCGCCATCCTCGTGGAGAGAGCCAACATAACTGGAGGCGGTCTAGCACAGACCTCCAGCTGGTGAGTGGAATGTACGTTTTGTTTCGCCATAATCATCAAGTTTGATGAGCATCATGATAAAAGTACTGTAATGTAGAGACCTTCAAGTCAGTTTCGAATAATATGAAATTCTTTCGCTGTCAGACTAACGTGTCTCGTTCTGAGTGGCTCACAGCCCTCAGGCCATAATACCATTGATTGATTGCGGCTGAGAGTTGCGCTCATCAGGTCCTGCGCATCCCTGAAGTCACAACCTGGAACAGGTCCACAGCAGCTGCACGCTTGCGTACAAACTCATCGCAATCCATAGCTCACTTCCAGGCTGTCATGTCGTCGATGTACAATGCCAGCAGATATGGCTAACGCCCAACTCAGTGCCTGACAATCTCCGTCGTCCCAGAAGAGAATAAGAACAAGCAATCGCACGTACCACTGCAGTCCGGACACTACCCACAAAAGGCTGCCGCACCCAGCCCCCCAACGGCATCGACCCACTCCCTTAGTACAAGCTGCTCTTGCCCTCATCCTTGGCCTTCAAAAACGCCATAAACGGCTCCATCTTGCGATCGTGTGCCTTGTGCGCCACGACCATCTCGCCTGGTGAGGCCGCGCCGCCGCCGCCGCTCCCTCCCTCCCGGCCGACGGCGTCCCACATGGCCTTGTCGTCAAAGCCGACGCTCGCCGCGTCCTCCGCTCCAGCCGCGTACTCCACGCGGGGGAGCTTGGCCCACGCCGACGCGCCGTAGCACATTGGGCACGGGCGGCAGGAAGCGTAGAGGATGCAGTCCGACAAGTCCCACGATCCCCGCTTGGCGGTCGCCGTGCGGATGGCCACCACTTCCGCGTGCGCCGTCGGGTCGTGGGTGCTGAGGACGCAGTTGTGGGAGAGTGCCAGCACTTCGCCCGTCGACGGGTGGAGAACGAGGGCCCCGAAGGGACCCCCGTCGCCGCAGGCCACACCTACAACAGAAAAGAAAGGGGAGTACCAAGGTAAGAAACAACAGGTGGAATCAAACGGCGAGTGCAGGAAAAAAGTACAAAAAGCTGGCATGTGAAGGCATGCACATATCAGATACCGGTGCACAAGCGGACACAGCAGCGGGAATCAGGAAATAGCAAGGAACAACAGGCAAGCACCGTCGGCAGTTTTCCACGACGACGGTGACACGATACGCTCAACTGACGTACCTTTCAAGGCTTCATCTATGGCCATGCCCAGGTAGTCAGGGAGCGAAGCCGCGTCTCCGGCAGACTCGGTGTCCCCCATGACGGCAACAGTGATGGCAGAGCAGAAGTACTGCCCTGTGGAGCTACAGACTGCAATGTCGCATGGATCAGCCGCTTGGCATGATCGAGGAAGCACCCCAGTCACACGACAAGGGAGACACAGGCGCGAAAGCAAAAAGAGGCAGCGCGCGCGGAGAGTCGAACCGATAGGCCCCCGACCACACAAGTGTCACCTCACCAGTTCGTCCCAGTCGCCTGGAGACGCTGTTGCAGGAAGAGGCGGGTGAATCTGAGTGTCGGCCGTCCATGTCTTCAAATTTTCTAGATTGCTACATGTGTGTAGATACAAGAATTCTGTCGGCCCAATATGTCCAATAGTCCTGGATACAACGGCAAACGACACATCTCATGCGGACGAGCCCTGTACTTGATGTTTAGCAGCCAACAACAATGGCCATTCTATCGTCAAGTGCCGCCATACAGCATATTCATGCATGCACGGTTCCGTGCCATTTCTCCAACTGAAAAATATATATTCCCGAACTATCATACTTCGAAAAGTATGTTTGGGGTCTTCCATCTGGTGACATTTCAGCTGCATGCAATCTGTCCAAAACGCGAGTTCCGAGATGCCCACAGAGTAGATTGTTTGCATCCGAAGACTTCGGGTGCAAGCAATCCACTTAGTGGATGGTGGGATGATGTGCAGCTTAAATTTGAAGCAGCGTGTTACTTGCTTGCCGAGAAACTTGTCTAATTTGTATTTAGTCACACAGAGAGTCGTATTCTCTGGTCCTGCGAGATCTTCTTGTACTGCTTCTCACGAAAATTGGATCCACGTTTTCCGCTGCAGCAGCATGAACCGCCTCCTGAGCCAATGAAACTGCGATTATGCAACGGATGCTGATGCACTGAGGTCCAGTTTTTGTGAAAAGCACAATAGTGATCAGGGGCCAATCAGAAGCGACACTGCCGGGTTTAAACTGGGCTTCATGGCCTCGCAATCTCGGACCTCTGAGCCCAGCAGGCGATGGGTGAGTTCCGCCGCCATCGCATCGTGCCTCACGTTGCTACCTTCCCGGCGTCCGCCCACTCCCCCCGCCCGCTGCGCTTCCCGCCTCCCCTTCCACCTGTGGCCTGTGAGCAACCGTTGCCTTGTTGGTTGCCTTGTCATGGCATTTACCAGCCATGTTCTCCCTTGTCAGCGCCGTGGTACTCCCGCTGCCAGTTGCCTCGACCGGCGGCGACCAGTGACCGCGTCACCTGCCCCCATTTCCCCTTGCTGCTGCCGGCGGCGCCCGCTGATGGCATCCACCCCCCCGCCCTCGGATGACAAGCCGAAAAAGGCCGACGGAATGGCCAAAGCTGGCGCCGCTCTGGACGACTTCATCAACAAGAAGTACGGCCGCGGCTACATCTTTTACGGTGAGAAGGCGCGTGATGCAGAGGCCGATGAGTCTGCCGAGGAGGAAGACCTCGGCCGCCGCATCCCCGACGGTCCACCGGTTTTGGTCATCGGGGCCAGCTCCCCCGTCGGCACGTGGATCACGCTCAAGCTGCGCACTGCCGGCCTACCCGTCCGCGTTCTGGCGCGGTCCGTCAAGGCGGTGGAGGAGATTTTTGGGCCCGCCGGTACCAACGTGACCGTTGTGTCTGGTGATGTTACCTCGTCCGTGTCGGTGCAGGACGCGCTGTCCGGCTGCCGCGCCGTCGTCGTGGCCGTATCCGGTGGATTTGGGTCGTACGCGGCGGTCGACACGGCGGGGGTGGCCAACGTCGCAGCCGCGGCGGCGACGACACCGGGCATCTCCCGGGTCGTGCTGCTGAGCCGCGCCAGCGGGGTGGACGGGCTCCTGGAGCGGATTGGTGGCAAGCAGGCGGCCGTGCGGGCGGGGGAGGCGCACCTACGAGAAAGTGCCGTGCCGTGGACAATCGTGCGGGCGGGTCGGTTGACCGACGAACCGGGTGGGCGGCTGCGTGTGGAAGTGACGGCGCCAGCGGAGGGGGAGGGGGGCGGGGGGGCGCGTGGCGTCAGCCGTATGGATGTTGCCGAGGCGGTCGTCCAGGCTTTGGTGGTCGAGCAGGGCGACGGGGAGGACGGTGGGGGGGGGAAGCGGTATGGCAACGCCCTGGTAGAGGTCATCAACGGGACGGAGGTGCTCGCGGAGGGAGAAGATCTCGATTGGGCGACGGTGTACCAACAAATGGGACAATAGTGAGGGGGTTGGTGGTCCTTCTTCCTCTATTGTTAAGAAGCCATTGTGTTCAGCTCCACTTCGACCGACTCCACTGAGGCCATGTAATGCGGCTGCATGGGCGTCACTGATACTGGAGGCATCGTGTCATGGCAGCAGGCGGCTACGCTGTGAATTGAGTTGTGATAGAGGCCGTGGTTCATGGGGGAACACCACGGCGTCAGCTGACGCCGCCACCCACAAAGTCGCCTGGTCAGAGGGCGCTGCTTTTCAACCTAGCTGTGCTCGACGAGCTCACAGGTCGAACGAAGCATGGAAAAATCTACTGTACTTCTAGTATTTTCGCATACTTTACTAAAATCGTTGACAAAGAATGGTATTCAACAACCTCATTCCGGTGGCCCCCCCTTGTGCCTTGGCCTCCGGGTCGCGCACCCGGCGACTCCACCTCCCCCCTCTCCGGCGGACGAGGGTGTTGGCCGCTGCGGATCGTTGGCCCCGTCTCCCCCCCGTCGCACCCGTCCCTGTCGCTGTGGGCGACCTCTCCCACCTCTTTTGGCGCCCCTCTACCGTTCTTCCTACCTAGATTGCTGCTGTGCGGGGCGATCCCCCGCACACCTGCGCCATGGCGGCCTGGTCACGCCTCGGCGGCCGCCTCCCCGCCGTTGCCGCCACTGCCGGCGCGACGGGCTTGGCGCTTGCCACCGGCTCGACTGTTCTCCGTGCCAACGACGATGCGCTGCACCCTCCTCAGTTCCCGTGGTCGCACAAGGGCGCCCTGTCGTCATTCGACGCCGCCTCCATCCGCCGCGGCTACAACGTGTACCGCAACGTGTGCGCGTCGTGCCACTCTATGAACCGGATCGCGTATCGCAACCTCGTCGACGTTGCCTTCTCCACGGAGGAGGTCAAGGAGATGGCCGAGGAGACGGAGGTGGAGGACGGGCCCAACGACGAGGGGCTCTCCTTCTCCCGCCCCGGCCGCCTGTCGGACGTGATGCCCGCGCCTTATGCCAATGAGGAGGCGGCGCGGTACGCTAACAATGGGGCGCTCCCGCCGGATCTGTCTTTGATAGTCAAGGCGCGGGAGGGCGGGGAGGACTACATCTTTGCGCTCCTGACGGGCTACCGGGACCCGCCGGAGGGCATCAGCGTGCGGGAGGGTCTCCACTACAACCCGTACTTCGCGGGCGGTCAAATTGCAATGGCGCGCGCGCTCTACGACGGGGGGGTGGAGTTTGACGACCTGACGCCGGCGACGACCAGCCAGATGGCCAAGGACGTGTCGACCTTCCTCGCGTGGGCGGCCGAGCCGGAGCACGACGAGCGGAAGAAGATGGGGATGGAGTGGGTTGCGACGTTTGGTTTGCTGACGGTGGCCATGTTCTACGCCAAGCGCTTCAAGTGGAGCGTCTTTAAGACGCGCAAGATCACGTTCCGGTGAGGGGCCCCCTGGCGCACGGCATGCGGCCGGTGCGATGATTTGGCCGCGCGGCTGCGGTGCGGTGCGGACAGGGTAGGTTTGCTGGTGGTCGTGGTGCGGGGGGGGGAGAGGGCACTGCAGGCAAGCGTCTTGCCTGTTTTGTGTATCCGGCGTTTGGGGTCGACTGGCTCCAGACGCGTAGTGATGCTGCGAATCTTTTTTTGTTTTGACCCCTTCAGGTGAGACGACAGCCGCAGTCTGTACGTACGGGCCACGTGGTTGATGTTCACTTGTCTCTTGTACACTGTTTTCTTTTTTTTTTACGACTCGAAGCATTGACACCCCGGACGCCTCGGAGGCCGGCCACCCAAACGCCGCCGCGGTCACTCCCCACCCAACAGGCGGGACGCATCCCCGGCTCGCCGTCGGCGCCGCACCCACGCGGCGCCATCCCCTACTCCCCCTGCCCGTGGTGCGCCACCGCCGTCGCCACCTGCGGCCGAAAGCCCGTCTCGGTCACCCGCACAGGCACCACGTGGCAGCCGAGGACGCCGCGGCCGCCCCACGGCGCCGGGCGGAGGAGCAACTCGACGCGCTCCAATTGGCCCGCGTCCGCGCTACCGTCGGTAGAGGTGGTGGCCGTCGCCGCCGCCGCCGCCGCCGCCGCCGCCGTCGCAACCCCATTGCCCGCAGCACCCGCGGCCGCGGGCGCCACCGCCGCCGCGCGACGCAGCACGACGACCGGCAGGGTGCGCGCCGCGTCGACGGCCGCCGCCAGGATGGCTGGGAGGGCGCCCATGGCCTCTGCCGCCGAGTTGCCTTCCATCGTCACGGACCCGAGGGCGACGAGCAAGTCGCCCGTCGCCAAGCCCGCCGCGGCGGCGGGCGAGTCGGCGTGGACGGCGTCGACTTGGGCAAACGGCACAGGTAGAGGGGCGCGGGGGGGGGGGGGGGGCCCGCCTGCGG
>Ga0115031_1002744_pt1 | contig 13095 bp, 14 predicted proteins | sample Maine_Asex4_meta_FD_87301 | JGI IMG/M metagenome (GOLD analysis project Ga0115031, IMG submission 87301) | Marine algal microbial communities from Maine, USA - Maine_Asex4_metaG | ecosystem: Host-associated > Algae > Red algae > Unclassified | place: Maine, USA | collected 2015-01-05 | reverse complement strand
TGCTGGTGACCTTCAAGACCAACGCCCATGGTGACATCACCATGTTCGATACCGCGGCCATCCCGCTGCTGAAGCTGGCCGGACTGAGCGGCAAGGTGCCCGGCGCCCTGCTGGCCGAGGATGTCGGGTCGGCGCTGGACACGCTGCGAACCGCGCTGGAGCAGCAGCCGGACACGACCACGCAGCAGCCTGCCCGTGCCGGCGAATCCGGTGCCTCCGGAGCGATCGGCCCCGACCGCGACGGCCATGTCGACGTCGATGACGACGAACTGGAGACGGTGGGCCTGTCCACGCGTGCCGTACCGCTGATCGGCCTGATGGAGGCGGCACGGGACGCCGGCGAGAACATCCTCTGGGAAGGTTGAACCGGGTGCGTCGACGCCCGGCTTGATCACCGGCCCGGCCGGCACCAAGCTAGAGGACCGTGTTTCGTCGCCCCGAGCACCGCCGTGCGCATTCTCTTTCTCGTCGCCGTCGGTGTCGTCGGCTGGCTGCTGTACCGCCTGTACTTCGGCAAGCTGCTCGCGCAGGGCCGCCTGGGGCGCATCAAGATCGGGCTGGTGGCACTGGGGCTGGTCTTTCTCGGGCTGGCGGTGACCGGGCGTGCACCGGCGCTGTTCGCCGTGCTCGGTGCCCTGATGACGCAGGCCATCCGCTTCCTGCCCCTGCTGGTGCGCTTCGCCCCGTCGCTGGCCGCCTGGCTGGGCCCGTCCGCGATGGGGCAGGCAGCGGGCAAGGGCCTCGGCGCCGGCCCGCGCGTCTCGCACGTGCGCACGCGCACCCTGCACATGTCGCTCGACCAGGACAGCGGTGCGATGCATGGCGAGGTGCTCGAAGGTCCGTTCGCCGGACGCGTGCTGGACGGAATGAGCGGTGACGAGCTGCAGGCGCTGCACGAGGCCTGCCGGTGCGACGATCACGATGCATTGCGCCTGCTGGAGGCCTGGCTGGTGCGCGAGCGCCCCGGGGACTGGGCCCCGAACGGCGAGACCGGCGCAGGCGCGGGGGCCCACGACGGCGGCACCGGCGGAGGTACCGGCGGCGGGACGGGAGCCGGCAGTGGCGGTCCGATGTCGGTGCAGGAGGCCGGCGAGGTGCTCGGCGTCGCTCCGTCGGCGGATCGCGACGAGATCGTCGCCGCTCACCGGGCCCTGATGAGTCGCCTGCATCCGGACAAGGGCGGCAGTCACTACCTCGCCACCAAGGTCAACGAGGCGCGGCAGGTGCTGCTGGACGATCTGTAGGGGGGCGGGCCAGGCGCGTCGCCGCGTAGTGCAGCAGGCCGCCGGCGATCGCCACGTTCTTGAAGAACGCGGACAGTTCCAGCTGTCCGATCTGCCCGTCCAGTTCCCAGAAGCGGTGCAGGAACACGTTGATCAGCAGCGTGTGCGCCATCAACGCCAGCGCCAGCCACGCGCCGATGCGCCAGCCGGCCGCGATGGCGATTCCGCCGGCCAGCTCCAGCACGATCACCGCGACCAGCAGCGGGCCCGACGGGCCCAGGCCGGCCTCGTTGATCATCGCGTGATAGGTCTGCGGCAGGACGATCTTCGCGATGCCTCCCAGCAGGAACAGCGAGGCCAGCGTGCAGCGGCCGATGAGCTCCAGGGTCGGCAAGGTGCGGGTGATCGGTTCGGACATGCCGGGCGGTCTGCGTGGCGGGAGGGGTGGGTACACTCCCGATGATGTCCGATACCGTCATCCTGGTGGTGCTGCTCGCCGCCGTGCTGCACGCCTCGTGGAACGCCCTTGTCAAGGGCGGGCGCGATCGCACCCTGAACCTGGCAGCCGTGGTGATCGGGCACGTCCCGTTCGCGCTGGCGGTGCTGCCGTTCGTGCCGCTGCCGGCTGCCGACTCGTGGCCGTGGCTGCTGTGCGGCATCGCTTTGCACACCGGCTATCAGGGTTTCCTGCTGCTGGCCTACCGGCAGGGCGACCTGTCGCGGGTCTATCCGATCGCGCGCGGTTCGGCGCCGCTGATCGTCACGGGCGTGTCGGTCGGTGCGCTGGGCGTGGTGCTGCAGACGCAGGAGCTGCTCGGCATCGCGGTGATCGCGACCGGGATCCTCAGCGTGTGCCTGGTGCGGCAGCGCGGTACCGGGTTCGAGTGGCCGTCCGCGGGGTTCGCGCTGGTCACCGGCGTGTTCATCGCCGGCTACTCGCTGGTGGACGGTCACGGGGCACGCCTGGCCGGCACGGCGGTCGGGTTCTACGCCTGGGAGGGGCTCGGCAACGCCGCGATCGTGCTGGCGTTGTCGTGGCGTCTGCGACCGACGCTTGCGCGCGAGCTGCTCGGCCCCGCACGCACCGTGCTTCTGGTCGGCGGCGGGGCCTCGTTCGCAGCCTACGCGCTGGTGATGTGGGCGTTCACGCAGGCGCCGATCGCGCTGGTCACCGCGCTGCGCGAGAGCAGCATCGTGTTCGCGGTGCTGATCGGGGCGTGGCACCTGAAGGAGGGGCTCGGGGCGGCCAAGCTGCTGGCGATCGCGTTGACGATCGCCGGCATCGCGCTGTTGCGGTTCGCCTGAGCACGTCTCGCCGCGCCCGTACCCCCCGTACCCCCCCCTATGGCCCGTACATCGACGTCGGCAGCCAGGTGGCGATGCCCGGCACCGCGATCAGCAGCAGCACGAACGCAAGCATGATCAGCACGAACGGGAACGCGCCGCGCACCACGTCGCCGAACGGACCGCCGTCGGTGCGGATGCCCTGCACCACGTACAGGTTCATGCCCACCGGCGGGGTGATCATGCCGAGCTCGCACATCAGGATCACGAAGATGCCGAACCAGACCGGATCGATGCCGGCGGCGACCACCACCGGCACCACGATCGGGATGGTCAGCACCATCATCGACAGCACGTCCATGATCATGCCCAGCAGCACGTAGAACACGATCAGCAGCAGCAACAGCCCGAGCGTGCCGATCCCGAGCGAGGTCACCCAGCCCGTCACCGCCTGCGCGGCTCCGGCCAGCGACAGCGTCAGGTTCAGCAGGAAGGCGCATAGCACGATCAGCAGCACCATGCCGGTGGTGCGCGCGGTCTGCACGAAGCAGCGCTCGAAGAAGTCCAGGCTCAGGCTGCCGTTCAGCGCCGCCAGGATCAGGGCGGCCACCACGCCGAGGGCAGCCGATTCGGTCGGGGTCGCGATGCCCAGATAGATCGACCCCATGACCACCAGGAAGACGATCGCCGGTGGCAGCAGCGCCAGCAGCGCCCGCGCCTTCTGCGCCCGCGTCACGATCACCTTCTCGCGCGGCCCCTCGCCGCGACTCGCGAACGCTATCCACAGCATGAAGCAGCCGGTCAGCAGCAGGCCCGGCACGATGCCGGCCATGAACAGCTGGCCGATCGAGGTCTCCGACAGCGAGCCGTAGATCAGCAGGTTCACGCTCGGCGGGATCAGGATGCCGAGCGTGCCGCCGGCGGCGATCGAGCCGAGCGACTTCGCCCGGTCGTAGCCGCGGCTCTCCAGCGCCGGCATGGCGACGGTGCCGATGGTGGCCGCGGTGGCCACGGATGAGCCCGAGGTCGCCGCGAACAGCGCCGAACAGCCGACGTTGGTGTGCAGCAGCCCGCCCGGCAGCCGGCCCAGCCACAGCGACAGCGCCTCGTACATGCGATCGGCCATGCCGCTCCTGAGCATCAGCTCGCCGAGCAGGATGAACAGCGGAATGGCGGTCAGCAGGTTCTCGTTCATGACCCCCCACATGACCGGACCCATGCTGTCGACCAGCGGCCAGCCGAACGCCAGCACGCCCCCCACCACCCCGGTGGCGGCCATGACGGCGGCGATCGGCAGGCCGAGCACCATCAGTGCAAGCATGACCACGAAGGCGGTGCCCACCGCAAGGGCGCTCATCGGCGTGCCACGTCGGACAGCTCCTCGTCGAGCTCCTCGCGCAACGCGCGCGGGGCCAGGGCGCGCTCCAGCGCCTCGTGCCGCCCGGAGAGCAGCCAGCGCACGGCGCGCGCCGCGCTCCACAGGCTCGCCAGCGCGAAGCCGAGCAGGGCGGCGTACCACAGCGATTGCGGCCAGATCATCGGCGTGGCCCAGGCGGTCGGGGCGGTGCTGCCGTACTCGAGCGTGTCGCGCACCACCATCCAGCCGTAGCGGGCGAAGAACAGCCCGAGAGCGGCGAGCGACAGCACCGACAGCAGGTCCAGCGTGGCGCGGGCCATCGGCGGCAGGCGCACGTAGAGAAAGTCGATGCGCACGTGCGCCCGCTCCACCAGTGCCACGGTGAAGGACAGCGCCCCGCCGACGGCCAGCACGTAGCCGCCGAGTTCGTCCGCGCCCTGCAGCGAGATGCCGGCCAGCTTCCTGACCGCGGTCTCCACGGCCACGAACAGCGACAGCGCGACCAGCAGGCTACCGAACAACCAGCTCGTCACCCGGGTGAAGCGGTCCATGCCGGGTGCCTACTCGATGCCGAAGCGTGCGCCGACCGTCTCGATCCACGCCGCGGAGCACTCGGGGTTGGTCTTGTCGCACAGCTCGGCCCAGGCCGGGAAGGACAGCTCCTTGACCGAGTCCTTCACCAACGCCACGTCGGCGGCCGATACCTCCACCGCGGTGAGCGAATAGGGCTTGTTCAGCTCGCACGGCGTCTCGCCGACGTTGCAGCGCATCGCATCGTCGAACAGCTCCTCGGAGTAGTCCCAGATCTCGCCGGTCAGCCCGTCGAAGGCCGTCTGGATCGCTTGCTGCTCGTCGGCGTCGAACGACTCCCACGCCGTCAGGTTCATGCCGTAGCCCTGCACGGCGATCTGCACCGCGATCGGCAGCACGTTGGTGGTCACTTCCGGCCAGGCGGCCGAGTTCGCCGAACTCGGACCGGTGATCGCGCAGTCGACCACGCCGCGCGCCAGCGACTGGTGCACGTCGGCGAAGCCCAGCGGCACCGGGGTGGCGCCGAGCGAGGAGACGAAGTTGGCCAGGTTCTGGTCGTAGGTGCGCACCTTCTTGCCCTCGATGTCGGCCAGGCTGGCGATCTCGGGCTTGCAGAACAACACTTGCGGACCGAACGGCCAGAGCCCGAGCAGCTTGGTGTCGAAGCGTTCCTGCAGCCGTGCATCGATGGCGGGGGCGAAGTCCTTCACCGTCTGGCGCCCTTCGTCGAACGAGGGGTTCTGCCCCACCAGGTCCAGGCCGAGCAGCATCGGCTCGTCGCGGCTGACCTGCTGCAGCCGCAGCGAGATGATGTCGAACAGGCCGCTCTTGAGCACCCTGAGCTGCTCGGCGCCCTTGATGCCGGTCTGGTCGAGGGCCTGGAAGTTCACCTCGATGTCCAGGCCGGTGTTCTCGGCGAAGTTCTCGAAGAAGGGCTGCTCCAGGTTCGCCTGGATCAGGCCGGTGGCGCCCGGTTGGCCGAGCACCTTCAGGGTGCGCGTGTCGGCGGCGAGCGGTGCCGCGCACAGGCTCACCACGGTGGCGACCCCGATCAGGCAAGCGGTCGGTGCGGTGCGCATGCGGGAGGTGGTGCGGATCATGGCGGCGGCGCTGGGTGTGGGCGGATGACCGGCACGCTACCCGCTCGCGGGCCTGTGCACCGCTTCCGATCGGGACTCGCCCCGCTGCGAAAACGGCAGCGCCCGCTCGGGCGGTGCGCGGTCTCGGTGCCCCTAGACTCGTCGACCTTGCCCTTGGCGACCTCGACCCGACACCATGCAGCGATCCCTGCGCCTCGGTGTGCTGACACCGTCCTCCAACACCGTGCTGGAACCCGTCACGAGCGCCATCGTGGCCGGCCTGCCGGGCGTCAGCGCGCACTTCTCGCGCTTCCGCGTCACGCAGATCTCGGCCGGGCAGGCATCCGCCGCGCAGTTCGGGATCGAGCCGGTGCTGGCCGCGGCCCGTCTGCTGGCCGACGCCTGCGTCGATGCGATCGTGTGGAGCGGCACCTCGGCCGGCTGGCTCGGCATCGAGCGCGACGTGGCGCTGATCGAGGCGATCGAGGCGGACACCGGCATCCGTGCCGGGGCGGCCGTCAGCGCGATCGATGCGCTGCTGGAGGCCATGTCGGTGCGGCGCATCGGTCTGGTCACCCCCTATGTCGACGAGGTGCAATCGCGCATCGTCGCCAACTGGGCGGCGCGCGGCATCGAGTGCGTGGCCGAGCGGCATCTGGGGCTGTCGGTCAACGCCGCCTTCGCCGACGTGCCGGCCGCCCGGATCGAATCGATGATCGAGGCGGTGGCGGGCGAGGGCGCCGAGGCGGTCGTGGTGCTGTGCACCAACCTGGACGGTGCGCAGGCGGCGGTGCGTGCCGAGGCCACGCTCGGCCTGCCGGTCATCGACTCGACCGCGGCGGCGGCGTGGAGCGGTCTGCGCCTGGCAGGCATCGATACGCGCGAGGTGATCGGCTGGGGGCGGTTGTTCACGCATTCGTGATGCCGCCCTGGCAGGAGGATGTCTGCGGGCTGCTGGCACGTTACGCCAGGCGTGACACCACGCCTTCCGCCGTGCTGGATGCGCTGCACGAGCGCATCGCGCGCATCGACCCGATGCTGGGCGCCTTCTGCGCGCTCGATCCGACGGTGCTCACCGCGGCCCGCGCCAGCGATCGGCGCTGGGCCGAGGGTCGGCCCTGCGGTGCGCTCGACGGGGTGGCGCTGATCATCAAGGACAACCTGGTGGTGCGCGGCCTGCCCGCGAGCTGGGGCAACGCCGCCCTGGCCACGCGCCCGGTCGCTGCGGACGAGCTGCCGGTCGAACGGCTGCGCAGCGCCGGTGCGTTGCTGATCGGCAAGGCCAACACGCCCGAGTTCGCGGTCGAGGGCTATACCGGCAACCGCCACTTCGGCGTCACCGGCAACCCGTTCGCGCCGGCGCTGACGCCGGGCGGGTCGAGCGGTGGGGTGGCCGCGGCCGTGGCCGCCGGGCTCGCCAGTGCCGGCATCGGGACCGACGGCGGAGGATCGATCCGCCGCCCGGCAGGCTTCTGCGGGCTGGTCGGCCTCAAACCCGGACTCGGTCGGGTGGCCCGTGCCGGCGGACTGCCGCAGCTGCTGCTCGATTTCGAGGTGGTCGGGCCCCTGTGCCGCTCGGTACGCGACGCCGCCCTGCTGTTCGGGGTGCTTCGCGGCGCCCATCGGGACGATCCGGTATCGCGCGCAAGCGTCGTGTCGGATCCCGTCACGCGCGCCGGCGCGAGCACCGATGCGAGCACCGATGCGAGCGATGGACGCCTGCGGCGGATATTGGTGGTGCCGCGACGCGGTGAGCGACCGGTCGATGCGTCCGTCGCGGCGGCGCTGGAGCGTGCCCGCGCCGTACTCGAACGCAGCGGTTGCACGTGCCACGAAGGCCAGCTGCCATTCGAGACGGCGCTGGCCTCTCTCGATGCCGGCTGGCGGCATCTCGCCGAGATCGGTCTGGCGGCGCTGTTCGCGCGCGATGAGGGGATCGCGCGCAGCGCGGCCCCGCGCTACCGCGCGATGGCCGAGCGGGGCCGGGCACTGCCGGCGACCTGCCTGTGGGACCTGCTGGAGGGCGTGCGGACCCTGCGTGCCGAGGTCGGCCGGATGTTCGCCGATGTCGACGCGATCCTGATGCCCACCTCGGCCGCGATGCCCTGGCCGGCCGCCGAGCCGTTCCCGACCCGCATCGCCGGTCGCGAGGTCGGCGCTCGCGCCCACGCGGTGTTCACCGGCTGGGTGAACGCCTCTGGGCATCCGGCGCTCGCCCTGCCCGCGCCGTGCGGAGCGGGAGATCTGCCGATCGGTGTGCAGCTGGTTGCCGATCTCGGCGATGACGAGGCGCTGCTCGCGCTCGGCGAGCGCTACGAACGCGGAACGGGCGGCCATGTCTGGCCAGCGCTTGCCACCGGGCCGTAGCGCTCGGTGATCACCCGGCCCAGCGTCTCGGCGAAGCGTGCGGCGGCCACCGGCAGCGATCGTCCGCGCAGCTGGCCCAGGCAGAGCGTGCCGGGCGGCACATCGCGCTCGGCCAGCACGCGTGCGACCAGAGCCGACGACGGATCCCGCCGCCGTCGGCCCCCGACGGCGATCCGCGTCGGCACCTCGTTCGCCAGCCCCACCGGCACCTGGAAGGTGACGAGCTCGCCGTCGCGCACCGACTGGCGCAGGAACTCGAAGCTGTCCGACTCGATCACCGGTTCCAGCCGTCGCGAGGAACCCGCCAGCGCGCGGTCCAGCAGCAGGCGTACGCCGTGCGGATCGCTCGGCACCGCCGTGGGGTAGTCCAGGCAATCTCGCAGGCGCAGCTCCTGGGCCGCTGCCAGCGGGTGGTTGGCCGACATCACGGCGTGCACGCGCTGGGGCACGCTCAGCAGTGCGTGGAAGTCCGGCGAGGGTGCCGGTTCGAACACGACGGCGAGATCCGCCGAGCGATCGACCAGCGCCTCGCCGGCGGTGGTCCGGTCGTGCAGGTGCAGCGTGAAGTTCACGCCGGGGTGCTCGCCGCGGTAGCGTGCCACCTGCTCGGGCAGCAGGAAGGACAGGGGCGCCTGGCTGGAGGCGATCGATACCTGCCCGCGCCGGATGCCCGACAGGTCGGCGATCTGGGAGTGCAGCCGGTCCAGCTCCGAGAGCTGGGTGCGGATGTAGTGCAGCAGCAGCTCGCCCGCGGTGGTCGGGCGGACCCCGTGCGGCAGGCGCTCGAAGATCGCCACGCCGAGCTCGTCCTCGAGCGCCAGGATGCGCTTGTTCAGCGCCGGCGCCGTGATGGCGAGCGAGTCGGCCGCCCCGCGAATCGAGCCCACGCGGGCCACCTTGTCGACGCAGCGGAAGATCTTCAGGTGTCTGATGTCACTAGTCTCCGCAGAAAGGGGGGCTGGCGATGAGCACGTTGCCGGCGCGTGGCGCTAGACTGCACCATGCCCGCGCTTCCGCGACAACGTGATGCCCTGCGCACCACCGCCCTGGTGCTCGTCGCGCTGGCGTTGCTGACCCCGCGGCTCGCCCCGGCGTTCGCCTGGGCAATCGACGGGCACCGCAGCGTGCTGCTGTGCACGGGCACCGGGCTGGTGCGCATGACGGTCGACAAGCGTGGCGACACCGTCGACATCGTCTCGGAAGCCGCGCGCCATTGCGATCTGGTCGGCACGCCGCGCTCCGAGGTGGAGCGGCGCTGGCAGGCCATGGGCGAGCCGCGTGCCGCGGCCCCGGTGCTGGCGATGCCGGCCGATCCGGCACGGACCCTGCCGCAGCGGACGCCGTCCGCCCATGCCGCGCGGGGGCCGCCCGCGCCGGGCTGAAACCGACCCGGCACCACGCCTGCCCGTCGGCGTGGCGGGTTCTGGTCGGCATCGTCGCGTCGTGCCACACCGTGCCCGTGGCACATGTCCCGCGACCTGCATCACGCGCAGCCGGCAAGGTCGCATCCGCTCCGGTGCAACCGTGCGTACCGATCGGTACCGGCACGCAAACCTCCCCCCGTTTCCGTTCGAGAATTCGTCATGACCCTTCGCCGTTCCGCGCGAGCCGCCTTGCTCGCTCCCCTTGTGCTGTCCGCCTTCGCCCTGCCGGCTGCCCTGTCCCCGGCTCATGCGCAGGTCACCGACGGCACCGCTGCCGACATCACCGGTGACGAACCGGTATCGCTGCGGTTCGCCGTCGAGATCGGCGGCGAGCCGTTCGCCTGCGGGCAGAGCTACACCGGTATCGGTCGCACCGAGGGGGCGGTGGCGGTGACCGACTTCCGGCTGTTCGTCTCCGAGCTCGCCCTGATCGGCGCGGACGGGCAGCGCGTACCGGTCGCGCTCGACGACGACGGCCGCTGGCAGGACGGACAGGTCGCGCTGCTGGACTTCGAGAACGGGCGCGACCGGTGCGACAACGGTACCGGACCCGTCAACGCGCAGGTGTCGGCACAGGCACCGGCCGGTGACTACACCGGGGTCGAGTTCGTCATCGGCGTGCCGTTCGACAGCAACCACGGCGACCCGACGCTGGCGGGCTCCCCGCTGAACCTGACCTCGATGTTCTGGAACTGGCGTGGCGGCTACCGGTTCCTGAAGGTGGACATGGTGCCGGTGGGCGGGATGGCCGCCCACGGCGAGGCGCCGGCCCACGGCGAGGCCGTGGCTCACGGTGGTGCCATGGCCGAGGGGAAAGGTACCGGGCACGGTGGGAAGATGTCGCACGGCGCCGCTCCCGCCGGTGCCTGGATGCTGCACCTGGGCTCCACCGGTTGCACCTCGACCAGCCGCACCAGCGCGCCGCCCGAGCCGTGCGCGCAGCCCAACCGGGTGACGGTCGAGTTCGACGCGTTCGATGCGGCGAGCGATCTGCTGGTGATCGATCCGGCAGCCCTGCTCGCCGACAGCGATCTGGGTACCAACACGCCGGACACCTCTCCGGGCTGCATGTCGTTCCCCGGTGACGCCGACTGCGCGGGCGTGCTGCCGCGTGCGGGGCTCGCCTACGGCGATCTGCCCGGTGGCGAGCAGCAGCTGGTCACGGTGCGCAGCGGCGCGCGATGATGAAGCGGTTCGTCCTGCCGGGGGTGCTGCTGGCAAGCGTTGCGTGTTCGTCCGCCACGGCGCAGGGCGTCGAGGCGGATACCCCCGACGACGGGTTCGTGTGGCAGTTGCCGGCCTGGCTGCCCCGGCCGGCGGTGCCGGAGGACAATCCGATGAACGCGGCCAAGGTCACGCTGGGGCGCCACCTGTTCTTCGACGCCCGGCTGTCGGCCGACGGCAGCACCGCCTGCTCGACCTGTCACGACCCGGCGCTCGCCTTCAACGACGGCCGACCGTTCTCCGACGGTGTCGGCGGGGCGCGCGGGCACCGCAACGCGCAGGGCCTGGCCAACGTCGGCTACTCGCCGAGGCTCACCTGGGCAAGCCCGGTGCTCGCCTCGCTCGAGGCGCACGCGCTGATCCCGCTGTTCGGGGATGCACCGGTGGAGATGGGCAACGTCGGCCAGGAGCAGGCCCTGTTCGAACGCCTGCGTGCCGATGCGCGCTACCGCGACCTGTTCGACGCAGCCTTCGCCGAGCGGGGCGGCGAGGTGTCGCTGTTCACGCTCACGCGGGCGCTGGCCGCGTTCCAGCGCACGCTGGTCTCGGCCGACAGCGCGTACGATCGCTACCAGTACGGCGGGGATGCCGACGCGCTGTCGGCATCGGCCAGGCGGGGCGAGGAGCTGTTCTTTTCCGAGAAGGCGGAGTGCTACCACTGCCACCAGGGGTTCAACTTCACCGACACCTTCGCCACCGCCCGGTCCGGGTTCGCCGAGAGCGCCTTCCACAATACCGGCCTGTACGACGTCGACGGGCAGGGCTCCTACCCGGCGATCGACCAGGGGCTCTACCAGGTGAGTGCCGAACCGCGCGACCGCGGTCGCTTTCGCACCCCCTCGCTGAGAAACCTGGCCTGGAGCGCGCCGTACTTCCACGACGGCTCGGCCGCCTCGCTGGACGAGGTGCTGGAGCACTACGCCGCCGGTGGCCGGCTCACCGTCGACGGGCCGGATGCCGGTGACGGCTCGCGCAATCCGTTGAAGAATCCGCTGGTGCTCGGCATCCGCTTCACGGGCACCGAGCGGGCCGACCTGCTGGCCTTCCTGGACAGCCTGAACGATCCGGGGTTCGTGGCGAACTCCGCGTTCTCCGACCCGTGGCCGGCGGCGCACCCGGCCGCGCTCGATCGCCGCACCGCCCTGGACAACGTCCCGGACAATGCGGCGGTCGCGCCCCAGGTTCGTCCGGATCGCACCGCGAACCTGCCGTGGCTGCTGGCCGGTTGCCTGTTCCTGCTGTCGCTGGTCGCGCTGCTGCGTGCCCGCGCGGACCTGTCCGCCGTTTCCCCGACATCCCGCTCGTGAGAGGACCGACCAGGAAGAGCTCGCCCGTGAGAAGCCCGTTGAAGACAAGCCGACCGATGACAAGCCGACCGATGAAGAGCCTGCTCGGGACGACCGCGCTTGCGCTCGCGCTGGCCACCCCCTCGATCCTGTTCGCGCACGCGTTCGAGATCGGCGAGCTGAGCATCGATCACCCGTGGGCCGCACCGCCGCCGCCGGGTGCGCCCACCGTGGCAGGCTACCTGTCGGTGACCAACGACGGCGAGCAGGCCGATCGGCTGCTCGGCGCCACCGCCGCCTTCGCCGAGGCGGTGGAGATGCACGAGTCCCGGATCGAGGACGATGTGGCCAGCATGCGCGAGTTGCTCGACGGCGTGGTGATCCCGGCCGGGGAGACGGTCAGGTTCGAGCCCACCGGCAAGCACCTGATGTTCGTCGCGCCCGAACCGCTGGTGGAGGGTGACGTGCGGCGAGTCACGCTGCGCTTCGAGCGCGCCGGCGAGCTTGAGGTACGGTTCAGCGTCGAGCACCCGGGCGAGGAGGTCGAACCGGTGGACCACTCCGCCATGGAGGGCATGAATCACGACGACCACTGACCACACGTCACTTGTCCACGAACTGCGCCGGGCATAAGATGTCAACCTGACTGGACACTGGGATGATGGGCATGGGCTGGTTGCATCGAACGCGCGAGACGACGCCGTGCACCGTCGAGGTGAGCCATCGCTTCGAGAGCCTGCACGCGCACGTCCGGTTCGACAACGGCGCGATCATCCATCCCGGTGACGAGGTGCTGGTGCACGGGGCCAACATCCTGGCGCCCTACGGTGAGGTGGTCACCGAATCGCGTACCGCCACCATCACGCGCGCCACGCCCCTGCGGCGTGCGTGGACCCGCCTGACCGGAGATCTGGAAGTCATGGAACTGTGCGAATTCTCGTTCAGCGACGAGGTGATGTCGTGATCGAGTTCGACCCGCGGGACAACCCCGCCCTCGAGCCCGTTCTCACGCCGGTCCTCAAGTCCGCTTCGGGGTCCGCCTCGGGGCCCTCCCCGGGGACCGACGCCCCGACCGACCGCGATCCGGCCGCCGAGGACCTCGGCGCCGCCGACAGCGCGCAGGCCACCGCGGTGGCGATGGAGGACACGCTGCTCACGCCGCGTTTCTACACCACCGACTTCGACGCGATGGACCGCATCGACGTCACGCCGGTGCGGCGCGACTGGGACGAGCTGATCGGTCGCATGAAGCAGGACGTCAACAGGAAGCACTTCAAGAAGTCCGCGGACTGGGACACGGTCGACTGGGACAACATGGAG
>Ga0115031_1002740_pt1 | contig 13104 bp, 16 predicted proteins | sample Maine_Asex4_meta_FD_87301 | JGI IMG/M metagenome (GOLD analysis project Ga0115031, IMG submission 87301) | Marine algal microbial communities from Maine, USA - Maine_Asex4_metaG | ecosystem: Host-associated > Algae > Red algae > Unclassified | place: Maine, USA | collected 2015-01-05 | reverse complement strand
GTTGACCCGCACACGCAGAAGCCACGTAGGAGACTGACGGGCGTGCCCCGGAGCAGCTCAGGTAGGCCGCCGGTGACAAGTGAGGAAGCGCCCTTACGTACACCTCCAGGGGCGGCATCCATGCCAGCGCCCCCTCTACCACCACGGACGAGAAGCGCTCAGCGTCGTCCGAGAAGCCCAACACGGGCCCGCGGATGAGCCAGCGCCTACAGGTAGTTCCTCCGTGGGCGGCGCAGCGGTACGGGGCGACACACCCAAGCGGTTCAGTGGTGGCGGCCGCTGCCGCACAGGTGGGTGCCTCGACTTCAGACAACTCGATCACCCGAAACGTAGGGGTTTGGCGCTTTCTCCGACCTTGGTTGGCTGAGAGGTACTGCCCCCCCTCGCTGCGCGCCCGCGTTGGTGCCGCACCGGCGGCGCCATCGGGGAGGGGGGCGGCCGCACCGATGCCTCCAGCCGGGGGTGTCGCCCCCGACGCGTCAGACAGATCGTCCTCATCAGTTGAAGAATCGGGCATGGGTGGGAGCAGGGGATACTCTTAGGAGTGTGGGGCGGGACAGTGCACTCCTACAGCCCAGAAGGGGGGATCACAGAAAAGAGGGCGGGTGTGGCGATCGGCGGCAACAACGGTGCGTCTGACGATGACGCTCTGGTGGCCGAGCAATTGCCGCGGGCCAATGAGCCGTATACTTGCAACTCTGTCCGATGCATCTAGAGGACAGTCGGACTAATATGTTCTGTTTTAGTCTCGTGCGGACGGTCTGCGCCAATTTTGCGGCCGTTGGAGCGCTCCACGCGAGGGAGCAGCAAAAGTTAGCGACTGAGAGGGCTGTGAGAGAATATTGGAGGCCCATCCGCACTTTTTCCTGGGCGTACCCATCGCCCTTTTGAAAAAGAATACCGGTTCCCAAACTCCTCGGCAGCCGACTCTGACTGACAATCTGAGGGCTCTGCTTGTTGTCGTCCACGTCCGACGACGTCGACACGACGGTCAACACCGCTGCCGTCCTTCTCCCCAGCGATTTCGTCCTCCTGGAACACTCACCCCCCTTCCACCTATCTACCGGCCATTCGTGCCCCCTTGAACCCTGCGCTGCTAGATATGTGATGGTAGGGGACGAGAGGGGGGCGTAGGTATCCTCCACGACGCCATTCCTGGCGTCAAGGTTGCTCTTTTGGTGGTTGTCGCACAACCGCCGCTTACCCGCCTCTCCAGGGCCCTTACTGACCCCGCTCCCCTTGCACTTTTCATGGCTGAACCCCTCACTAGGAATGGCAGATCATCAGCATCTGCATTGCGTACTCCTCCGCTGGTGTGCCTGAGCTGATGTTCGCAACGTCCACCACGATACCGCCGCCCGCCCCTTCTGGCGCCGCCAGACGCCACCGTGCCCACGAGGAAGCACATGCCCCCTTCCCTACAGTTCTAGGCCCGGGCGTCTATGAAGGGCGGCGTGGCCGGCGGCGAATCCGTCACGACCGCCTCGCCCGTCAAGAGGCCAGACGGCGCCTGCGTCGGTGCCACCCCGATCGGTCTCCACCTCTTGTTGGAGCCCGCCTCGGTTGGGACTGAGGACGGCCGCAGAGAAAGCGACGGCGCGCTGCAGGCGTCAATGACAATGCCGCATTTTTTGCCGGTCGCGGCCATCGGAGTCCGGGACGCCGTCGGGCGGCTGGACGGGATGGGGGCGTCTGTCGGGCGGGGAGCGGGAGTGCGTGAAGCCGCCGAGCGGCGAATGGCGATGGGGATGAGCGTCGCCGTCGGGCGGCGCGTTGGCGGCGATGGCGTTGGCGGACTCGTGGAGGGAGTGACAGGTCACCGTCTGGGTGTTGGCGTCGGCGGCGGTGGCGACGGTGGCCACGGGGTCGACCGCCGACGACTTGGCGGAGTGGCCGACGACGCTCTCACCCCCCCGTACTCACGAGGGTGGTGCAATGGCCGCCTCTCTGTCGGTTCTCGTTGATGCCATCCTCCTTGCGCGATTGCTGGTCGTGAGATCAGAGCCGCTGCCTTTCCCCGCCGCCCGGTGCGGCGTCGCCGCCGACGCGGTCACCACCGCGGTCCACGCGTTTTACGCGACGGGGCGGTGGCCGCTTGGGCAGGTGACAGTGGGTCCTTTCTTGGACGCTTCTGGGACACTGCCGGCGGCGGAGACGACGCCGATCGGCGGGCGACCGAGGCGCACCTCTTTGCGGTCACCCTAGTCGGGGGGGGGGTCAACACTGTCGGCCTTTCCGCGGTGGCATTGCGGGAGTGCGTTGTGAGGGGGGGGGGCGACGGCAGTACCAGCAGTGTGTGGCATCTGCAGCTCGCCACTTCGTGATGGGTCAGATGCAGTGCCGCCCCGGCGTGCTTGTGCCGCCACGGCGCGTGGAGGATCCTTTTTACACCACTCTTCTTGGACAGCACCGTGGCATCGACCCGCGTACCGGGGCCAGGACGCTCGTACCGCGGTCCGACACGCCCCAGCTTCGCACGAGCATTTTCAGGGTGGGGAGCGCGGGTATGGTCAGCGCATACGGCCGACGGGCGTACCCACCATTGCAATCCGACGAGGGGCGTGGTGGTGGATGCAGACAGAGACAATCATGGAGGCAGCCGAGATGGGCAGGCGCGTTCCAACAGCGTCATTGTATTCCCACTACAATATGGCTTTCTCCCTCGTGCAAAATTGTATCTACTCAGACTTACGACCCAAATCATGAATAGGGGGTGTTACTTGTCAATACGGGGGCTACTCATGGTCAGGCAAGTGTTTCATTTGGAGCGAGCATTTCATTTTGACGGAGCATTCAAGGAGAGCAAGAAGAGCGACTTTGACAAGCATGCCCCAACGGTAGCATAATCGGTTAAGTCCGTTCATGCAGTCCGGGGCAGTGAACGGAAAGACGTGTTCACCGGCTTGCCATTCAAGAGGTCGCGGGTTCGATTCTGGATCCTTCGGGTTATATCGCGTTTGACGAAATGCGAAAACCCCCATGCAGGCGTGCCGACGGGCCGTACTGCATCGGCAGAAGGAGGAATTGTCCGCAACACCTCGGCACCGCTTCGCGCAAGAGAAAGTTGAGAGTGATGTGCACGTGCGGATCGGAAATTGGTGGCAGGCTCCTCAGCATGCGTGCTGGTGCAATTAGGGTCGTAAGTCATCATCCAATCGGGGTCACATCGTCGTCAAACCTGGGGTTGTCAGGGGCGCAGCTTTCTCTTTTGCCTCTTGCTCCCATGCTGCTTTTTTCTCTTTTTGTACTTCGTCCGGACCGCTCCCTCTCTATTCCACCCCATTCCTCTCTGCCCGTTGCCGACACTTCTCCTCCCCCACACGCTGGTCTTGCTGCTGTGCGAGCACGCCCAACCTTCTCGACCGCGAGTCAAGTGGCCGTTGCTCGACGCGGTAGTCGGTGGGAGGTCAGAGCTGCTCGCCTGGTGCCACAGGGTTGACGCTCCCGCCAACCTGCCGTCGGCGCCCCCCGCCCGCTTCCAACAGCAGCAGTCCCGCACGCCCGCCGCGCCGTCCGTCCCGCCGCGCGCCGCGTGTCCCCCCGCCGACCGTGTCGTGCCGCCCGACCAGGTGCCGTGTCCGCGCGCCGCGCGCGCGCCACGCGCGCGACGCCCGACCAACAGCGCATCCCATGCACCCAACTGCCGCTCCCTCCCTGACCGAAGGCGCCGATCCCGCGCCCGCGGGTGGTCCTCACGTAGCAACCGCCGGCCGCTCCCACCACCCCTGTTGCACCCCTATGAGCTGCGGGGTGTCCGCGCCACGTGCTCGCCATCCGACAGGTTTGACGCGTGCGCTGTTGCCCGCTTGTGGCGCTGGCCACAGGGACGAAGGGTGGGTGGAGCACCTCCCCTCAGCGCCCCCCAGCTCCAACAGTCCCGCGCTGGCGGCGGCTTGCGGCCGCCTCCTCGGCTGAGGGTCGAGGCCGGCCACAGCCACCCGGTCACGATTTCCCTGCCGGTACGCTCTTGTCGTATCCGCCCTCCTGCTGTCGCCCCTCGACGGCGGCATCGACCGGCGGGCAGCCGGCCGCCTCGTCCACGGAGAAAGAGCAATCAGATAGGTCGAGAAAACGGATACAAGAGGGTGTCTTGACAAATGCAAGCGACCAGAAGCAGTCTCATGCTCACGCCGCCCGCGTTTCTCCATCTCCAACCAAGCCCTCCATCGTTCTCCCACGCCCTCAACAACCACGCAAGCCCCTTTCATTCGCTCCCCCGAACATCTACGCATCAACATCCCACCCGCACACCCGCTTAACAACTGCGAGATACACCCGAGGGAGCAGCTCCAGAAAAGGACAAAAAGAAGCGAAGCATACCGATGGGTACGAGTCCGCAGGCAGGCAACGACACGATGGTGGTCCACCAGACAAGCGGCGGAAGCAAAGATACGGATCGACGTCTCACCAAAAAGAAGAACGCGTCGCCGTCATCGGCTTTGGGTGAAGTTTCTGCCATGGCCCGCGGCATGTCGGCTGCGATGGTCGGCGTCGAGGGGCGGGAAGGAGGCGGGAGCGGTTGGGAACGGGAGGGGCGATGGGCATCCCGACAGCGGCAGGTGGCGAGCGCAGCGGAGGATGCTGCAGCACTGAGTGGACGTGGCACGCTGTGGATGCACAGGGAGCGGAATCGATTGTCAGTCAGGTGATCTGGGTGAGGGTCTCGAAAAGCGTTAGGAACATCCCCAATCTGTCCGGCCGCTCAAGCGAAAAGATGGAGAAGGCACGTCGGGACACAGCTAAATTTCTCTGTGTGGTGCTGCATCTTGCAAAAAAGACCTAAAGAATCCTTAGTGAAGCCCTGGGCCGGCACGATGGTGGCTTAAGCGAATCAGGGGGGGGTCGCCTGGCGATTTAGCCGAACGGGAATTGAGTTGTCGACGTTGAGCGACTCCGCACGCGTTCAATTTGGGCGTGGCGCTCGCTCCGCGTCATGGTGCAAGCGTCTTCCCGTCCTTGTCGTGGGCATGGGGACGGCCCTGTTACCGCCACCGCCGTGGGCGGCGCACGCTCGCGTGTCGTGCTGCTGGAATCGATGAGCTACAACAGCTTCGGGGACGCGCATTCATTGGCGGGATGACCAGGCGCCGTTCTCGTTCTGCCAAACGAGGCAGTTGCGTACCGTGGTGTCATGACAGACGGGCACGGGAGTCGACCGCCATGCGGGCATCTCGTCCGCCCCCGCGGTGGATGCCCTCACTGGTACGTGACGTGGCGTTGTTGCTGGGCACCGAGAGCTGGCATTTGTGCAGGCCACGTGAGGAGAGAGAACAAGCCCGCGGGGGGACCACGAATTGCACTGCCTGCGCGAGTAGACTGCCTGAATGGGCGGCCGTGGCAGGCACAGTTTGGCGACGGGCTCCTAAATGGGACAGAGCACCCGCCTGCCTGGATGTAGCGCTCATGCTGGTGAGTGCTCGTGCCCGTCTTTTCCGTGTGTGTGTGTCTGCCCTCCCGCCAAAGTGTTTGTGCGCTTTCTGGCCCCCACGATCCTTTCGCCTTCACTGCGCTTCCACCATGACGCCGGCCATCGCCATGCCGGCAGCCGGCGTGTTCAGCCTCGTCATCCGCCTCGTCGCGGGCGTGGCGCCCATCGACTCTGTGAACGGCTCCAACGTCCCCTTCCTCTTCTTGGTGCACCTGGCTATGCACTTTCGCAACCTGGCATTTGTACACTCGGCCGAGGACACGGCCCGGTTGGCCAACTATGTCCAAGGGCTGCTTGAGAAGGCCAGTGTGGACGATGCCACTGCTGTGCTGGCCAGCGCCCTCTGCGTGGATGTAGAGTTGCTGGACGTCACCGAGCGAGTTGTGGTATGTTTGTTTCCTTTTTGCAACCCTTGAATGTTTTTATCACCTTGTGCCTCCCTGTACTGGCGGGATCGTGTGCGGTTCCTGGTGGGGTCCAATGTCGGTCATGTGTGCAGCTGTTGACTGGATGTCGGTTTTTGCAACATCCTTGGTCTACAATTTGTATGCTCCTTTTTCCCTCTGGCTGTCTTTCCCCTTCTGCTTCAACGACCCACGCAGGTATCGAAGCACTTCCAGAACCAGCCTTTCCTTTTCAACGTGACTGCGTCGTTGGCAATGATCAACCCCAGCATGCGGGAGCGCGCCTGGATTTGTCGCAACATCTTGCTGCTGGGCGGGTTCCAGCTCCCGACACCCCAGGCCGGCCCTGGGTCGGCCCGGTCGCCGGTGCTCGCGGCGGTCTAGTCCCTCGCTGTGGCCAAAACCGTGGCCGAGATGGTGCGAAACAGCAACACGGGGCTCCCTCTGTGCTGTACGGCCGAAATGGTCGAGCCGGCCGTCGATGAAGCCGCGGGGGGGGGAGAAGCGGACGACGGCATAACTCCTGCGGCGGGGCTCTCCCGCCCCCCCGCTGTCAAGGTTTCCTTTCTGTGGCGCGACGCCTACAAGTCTGACCCCGCATCCAAGGCGCTCGTCGACCGCTTGCGCCGTCGCATGATTCCAGCGGGCCGTGGAGCCACCGTCCCAGCACCAGGTGCTGCAGATGGACGCGGCCGTGGACCTCGGACCTCCCCAGGGGGGGGTGCATCTGCGGCAGGCGCAGGTGGTGCCCGACCGCCGGCCGTACCCGTGGTGCCTGGCGTGGCAAAGCCCGCCAGGCGCAAGCGCGGAGGTCGCACGACGCCCCGTGATCGGGGCGCGACGACGAAGTCTGTGCGCTCCGTGAGGTCAGACGCCGTCAAGGCCCAGCTGGCGGCGGCGGAGGAGCTGGTGGCTCGCGCATTCCAAGACGAGCAGCACCGCACTGTAGTCGTGCAACCCCCCTACACAGTCCGCGAGGTGGAAGCCAACCAGATTTGGCCGCACGGCGGCATCCTGCTGGTCGCCCAGTTTCCATTCTCCATCGACGACTCGTGGCGTGCCAGGCTCAAGGAGTGGCGCGGGAACTGCACCAAGGTCATTGCTTCTACCACGGGCAAAGCGTGTGTGGGTGGAACGTACGTGGCCACTCTGGAGCTATTTGACCCCGCTGTCGCCACCCCCACTGCAACGGACGGAGCACTGCGCGTCGACCTCGTTGCCGCTCGTGGTTCCCGACGCACCGGCACCGAAGTAGCAGGTGGTGAAGGGGACGGCGAAGAGGAAGAGGGCAGCGATGACAATGGGGAGGAGGCTAACCAGGGAGGAGGAGGTGGGGACGGTGGCCGTGGAAGCAGCGAAGACGGCAGCAACCAGACTTTCCACCGCGCAGTAGACGGCAATGAGCGCGCTGGCACTGCGGGGACACGTGGCGGCGGTGGTGGTCGCCGCGGTGGCGGTGGGGATGACGGAAACGGTGGCGGCAGTGGCGGCAGCGGCGGGAGCGGAGCGACTGGTCGCAGTGGCAACACTACCGGCGCGAGCCAACAGGACGGCGTGTCGCTGGTAGCCGCGCCGGCCTTTGAGTCCGTGTCACTAGGCCTACACGACATCCTCCTACGGGCGCTCAAGACTACAAACGCGGGGGTGGGGCTTCCCGTCGGTCAGGTCGTGCGCATGAGGACGATCACGTGCTCGCCGCCGTCCCCGTTCTCACTGACCTTCCAGTTCCGATTTCCCAAGGACTTGGACACGACGAAGGCGTCCGAGTGCGAGATGCAGGACCGCAACCACATTGCCATTGGGTTTCCTGTCTGCACACCTCCAGCTGCCGGGAGCAGCTCGCGGATGATGCTGGATTAGGTGTCTTTAGGCGGTGGCGGGGAGAGTGTGTTCTCTTGGTGCATTCCGTTGTGTCGTTGCTGTTTTCTTTTCTTGGCTTACCTGTTCCTTTCGCCCATGCCCTTGAGCACATTGTCATCCCGACAAACGGGACGCATGAGTTTCCGGCTTCCATATTCGAAGACCGCAACAGCACACCCAGGGGGGGTGGGAACCGCGATGTAACACCTCCCGCCGCGTCGCTGGTGTAGGAGCCAGTGACCGCACCGTCGGCCAGAGCTGGGCGCCGCATCACATAGGCAACTACAGATGCGGGCGCGACTGGCCGCTCAGCCATCCCGTTCATTGCCAGTCCCACTCCGCCACATTGCCCTGCTCTGTCCAAAGAGTGACAGCCGCTGAGAAGCAAGATTCTTGCACGGCGGCTGGTGTTGTCGTGCAGAGTTCGTGCACTTTGCGACGGCCGGTCTACATAAATCTTGCATGGACACCATCGATTCGGAGCAAACTTTCTGCTTCGACACTGACTCTGTGCAAGGCCTATACAAGAATCGTGCACGAAAATCCTCCGTTTGTGCAAGAAATGGAGGCCTGTAAAACCTTGTATACAACTGTATACAAGGAAATTCGGGCTCTCCCAGGAACGTGGTCTAAGCCCCACTGTGCTGTGGTCTTTCTTGTCGCTCGCGTCTCCCTCGCTCTCCTGTCCGATGTCGTGGCCTGCTCTCCCATCCGCCACCGAGACCGATTTCACGCCGTCGTTCTTGAAAAAATCGCAGCAGCGATCTATAAGTACTTTCTGCCGGTATTTATATGTGCGCGAATGAATCGTGCAGTTGAGTATTCCATTGACCAGGAGCTGGTCAATGGAATACTCAACTGCACGATTCATTCGCGCTCGACCCGGCTCCAGCGGCCGCTTGCGATCGGGGGGACTTGCGCAGGCCAAGGGACCACCAGGCCCGACAGCAAGCCTCATCAGACCCCTCCTCTCGAGCAGCAGCTGGTGACGACTGTGACAGCAACGAAGCCCACTGGCGGCAGGCAGAGGAGTCGGCTCGGCACCTGTCGGATGCCCTGCTGTGAGCCGCCACCACCCCATCGGCGTTGCGAGCGCCGGTCCTCGCCACCCTCCGCGGGTCATCGGACCGCGGCTGTCTCCATCGGCTGCTCCCCTGCCACGCGACCCGATCTGTCGCATTCCTCCTTCCACTGGTTGGTTGCCTCTGTTCTCATCGCTCGAGCTCCTTTGCGCGTGGTCGCTGCGCGCGATCGCCGGGACGTAGCTGGTCCCTGCCCGTCGGTGGTGTCGGGGACAGCTTGTTACTCGCCTCATTTTTTTCTTTCCCCTGTGCTCCTCCCATTTCGCGTGCACGATGGCTTCCTCGGGGGGCGCCCCGCCTGCCGCGGGCGACGCGAAGGAGCTGCAGATTAACATCAAGACGTCCACGGGTGGCAAGTTCACCATCGGCGTTGGCGACCTGAGCGAGACGGTCAGCGCCTTTAAGGAGCGTCTGTCGGGTCCGTCGTCCATCCCCGCCGCACAACAGCGCCTCATTTACCGCGGCCATGTGCTGAAGGACACCCAAACCCTTGAGGAGATCAAGACGGCCAAGGGGCTGGAAGACGGCCACACGATGCACCTGGTGCGGGGGGTGGCCCCCAAGCCGGCCCCTGCGCCTCCTGCAGTGGCGACGCCAGCTGCGGCGACGGCGACGCCGTCCGGATCGGCAGCGGCAGCGGCGGGCCGGCCTGCGGCGCGGCCACAAGGCGGCGCGCCGCCACCCGGTGGGATGGCCGATCCGTTTGGGCTGCTTGGCGCTGGCGGCTTTGGCGGCGGGGGCTTTGGGGGCCGCGCCGGGGGCGGCGGCGGCGGCGGCGGCGTGGGCGGGCAGGCCCCATCCGACATGGCAAACATGCAGCGGCAGATGCTGCAAAACCCGGGGGCGATGCAGCAGATGATGAACAGCCCGATGATGCAGAATTTATTGGAGAACCCGGAGCTTCTCCGCACGCTCATGATGGCCAACCCGCAGGTGCGTGACCTGATGGAACGCAACCCCGAGCTGGCCGGCGTCCTCAACGACCCGGCCACGATGCGCCAAACGATGCAGGCGGCGCGCAACCCGGACTTGATGAACGAGATGATTCGCAACACGGACCGGCAGATGGCCAACATTGAGGCCATGCCCGGCGGCTTTGATGCCCTCCGGCGGATGTACGAGAATGTACAGGCGCCGCTGATGGATGCCACCGCCGGCGGGGCGGCGGGGCAACCCCCAGCGGGCACTCGCGGCGCGGGCGACGCAGCGGGCGGGGGTACCGCCGCCACTGGCGCGGCCGGGGATGGCAATGACGCGTCGGACGCGCCGATGCCCAACCCGTGGGGTGCCGGCGGCGGCCGCGGCGCGCCGATGCGCGGCGCGGGTATGCCCCCGATGGGCGGCGCCGGCGGGGGCCTCGACCCGGCGACGCTGATGAACGCGATGGCCGCCGCGGGCGGCGGCGACGCTGGCGGGATGCCCGGGATGCCCGGCATGCCCGGTATGCCCGGCATGCCTGGGATGCCCGGTGCCGGCGGGATGCCTGGCATGGGCGCAGTCGACCCAGCGCAGGTGGCGGCGATGATGGAGAACCCGATGATGCAGCAGGCCATGGAACAGTTTGCTGCCCACCCCGAGCTGATGGAGAACATGATGGCCAACAACCCGGCTCTCCAATCGATGGCCTCCCACAACCCGCAGTTCATGGAGGCGATGCGGAACCCGGCGCTCCTGCGGCAGCTGATGAACCCCGAGACGCTGCGGTCCATGGCGCATTTGCAGCAGCTGACGCAGGCGATGCAGGGCGGCGGCGCGCCGGGTGGGGGTGGCGCGCCCGCGACGGGCACCGCAGCGCCGGGCGCGGCTGGTGCGCCGGGGGCGGGCGGCGCGCCAGCCGCTGGCGGGACGGGCCCGCCGGACATGGCCGCCCTCATGAACCTCCTCGGCGGCATGGGCGTCGGCGGGGCCGGCTTTGGCGGTCCTGGCGGCATGGGCGGCGGCATGGGCGGTGTGGGTGGCGCCGGCGGCGCGCCGGCGGGCCCCAACGTGGCGACCATGACACAAGAACAGTTGGAAGACCACTTTGCGTCGCAGCTCGGGCAGCTGCGGGATATGGGGTTTTTGGACACGCAAATGTGCGTCAATGCGCTGCGGGCGACGGGGGGGAACGTCAACGCGGCGGTCGAGCGCTTGCTCAGCCAATTTGGGGACAACTGAAGCGGCCCCGCGGCGGAGCGGGAGGGCCTGGTCGGTCACGCCCGCAAGCGGTTGGTGGCGGACGCGTGCCGGGCGGGCGCTTGCGTGGTGTGAGCCTCATGCGCAGCGTGCACGCGCGTGTGTCTCGGCCACTGTGTCTTGTGTACTGTATCTTGGCATTCTCTTTTTTTATCGTGGCTGGGGTCCCGCGCGACGCCCAGACTTGGGGCCTACACCTGCTTCCGTTTGCTCTCTTTTTTTTTTTTTGTAGTGCTCCCGGTGCTGGGGCCCGTCGGTCCGTGCACGGCGTCCCGCCTCCCACGGACGTGCATGTGGGTGTCTCTGTCTAGTCCACTTTTGTTACGCTTGTGTGTCTCCTCTCGGTACCTGTGTCGACCAAACGGGGATGCCGCGACGAGCGCGTTGTCAAGTGCATGACCACAACTGGGTAGGCCGAGTTCCGTCTGTTTGGCGGCGTGCGATTCGCGCGGGGGCTGCCGCACCGTTTTGTGGACAACCCCTCGCTCTTGCATCCTGTGTTCTCTTGATTCTCTTCTTGACTGTGCTCTGCCTCTTCTCGACCGGGGCGGTGCCCGTTTCCATCGCCGTTGACAATTGTTTTTTTGATGGCCTGACCCCCACCCGCTCGCTCACACAAACCGCGTGATGGCGACGCGGTGGCGCCCCTTGGCGGTCGTCGCCACCTCCCCAATCTCCAACCGCCCCCGCCCCCGAAAGGTGACCACGTCCCCCTCCCGCACCGTCTTGGACGAGCTGCTCGCCTCCCGCCAGTTGATGAGCACGTCCCCGCTCTTGACCGCCGCCGCCATCTTGGAGCGGGACACCCCAAAGCCCGCCGACGCGACCGCGTCGAGGCGCATCGACGCCTCGACGGTCGTCAGCTCCTTGACGGTCGGCGCCTTGACGGCGAGCGCTGAGAGGGGGATGGGCGCGACGCGCACCTTGACGGACCGCACGGACGTGAGCAGCGCACACACCGCGTCGGCCACGTCGGGCACCACCAGCAGCTGCGCGCCCTCCTCGCCCTGCACGAGGATGTCACCCACCTTGGAGCGGTCCAAGCCGACGCCGAGCACCGCACCGAGGAAATCCCGGTGGGTGGCCTTGTCAAACAGGAAGGCGCCCCGCACCTCCAACGCCGCCACCGCGCCGTCCGTGTCGGGGAGGAGCGGCTGGGGGGGCTCCCCGGGCGCGCCGCCCCCACCGCCGCCGCCGCCGCCGCCGCCGGCGGTCACGCCGTCCCCGCCCGCCGCGTCGGACCCGTCGACGGCCATGTCGGCCCGCGCAAACGCCAAGACGCGCCGCTCGGCGGCGGGCGAGCCGCCGAGCGACGCGACCGCCACGTCGGCGACGGGCGACAGCGCGGCGAGCAGCGCGAGGCGGTCGGGGGGGGACACGAAAAAGTCCGTCACGGTCGTCTCCCACGTCGTCAGCGCGCGGTCGGCGAGCCGCACGACGCGGTCGGCGAGCGCCCGGTCGACGCCGCCGCCGACGGCCGTCTTTAACACTTCATCCCGCGGGAGGTCAGAGGCGCAAGTTGGGGGCGGGGGAAGGGGGGTGGGTGCGGCAGTCAGCGGCCGTGTGGGGCGGGCAGGCGCAGGCGCAGCAGCAGCGGCCGGCCGCCTCAGCGCCAGCGGGCACCCACGGAGGGCGGATGGGAGGAAGAGGCGGCGGCCGAGGCTCGGCACCGCACAAAACGCCATGGCGCAGAGGCCGCGGCGTCCCAGAGAGGAAGCAAAGAAACGACACGGGCGGCAAAGAAGACAACAGAACACCGCGGTAGCACCAGGGCGGCGCCGTCAACAGGCTTCTTGACGGCGCCTGGTCGGCGGTGGAGGCGCCGAAAGGAGTCGCCGCCAAGCAATGCGCTGGTACCGGTGTCGTGGAGGGCTCGGAGCTGGGAGGTTGTGTGCTTGAAAGTGTGGCGTTCCTCAAAATTAGTCGCATATTCCGCTACTTGTTTGGGTGACATGGTGGGTCTATTGGCTAATTTTATACTTTTGGGTGTCACTCCCGGACATAATCGAATACCACGCCTGCTTTTGTACGGTTGTGTCAGCACTTTACCAAAAGTACTCTGCTGCGCACAACTTCAACGTGTCCCACTTTCAGAGTCGCTCTGTCTGGGCCAACGCTCTCGGCAAGCCGCTGCCGCGCCCTTGGTCGTGGCCGC
>Ga0115031_1002739_pt1 | contig 13104 bp, 11 predicted proteins | sample Maine_Asex4_meta_FD_87301 | JGI IMG/M metagenome (GOLD analysis project Ga0115031, IMG submission 87301) | Marine algal microbial communities from Maine, USA - Maine_Asex4_metaG | ecosystem: Host-associated > Algae > Red algae > Unclassified | place: Maine, USA | collected 2015-01-05 | reverse complement strand
CCAAATTTTCTGATCCTCGCTGATGAATGTGGGATTGCGCCCACCGTAGAATGCAAATTTATTTGTGGGATCTGGTTCGCGCATGGACGCGGGGCAATTTGCCTCTAACCATGTGCGGGTTTCGTTACGAAAGGTCTCTAATGCGGACATTTAATCCTCGGATTTTTGTTTGATGCGGGAAAAAGTACGCCTCAATATGAGTTTCCATTATACTTATCGTTGCGATAGATGAGAAAATTAGTGGCAGGCGGTTCTAGCTCGTCGATGCGATACATGCAAATGACCAATTTTGACAACGCATTAAATTAATCGTATAGTCAGTTCTTATCCAATTTTTTACCACGACTCTATATGATTATTTTTTATGGTTCTCTGAGGTATTGTGTGGGTAACTAGGAATGAATTCCCAGCCTGATACGGAAAACGTGATAAATCACGTTATAGTTACGGCATTTAACCTGTTTTAACAGGTTTCCCATAGCAGACGCAGAATTCATTCTGCGGGCCACCCCACAATTCCTCATAGAACCTTTTTTATCTCCAAATCAAATCACTCTTCGCATTTTCGTTTTCATAACTGAAACTGCTGGCATCATGCCGATGCAGATTTCATCTATTAATTTAATACTTTTTAGCCTGCATATGACTCAATTCCGCAATAAAATCTCATCAGCGCTGGAAGGATATCTTTATCTTGCACCGACTTTAATCGGCTTAAGCATTTTCGTCTTTTGGCCGATCTATAAATCCTTTACGCTGAGCCTCAACCGCATTGCGCCCTTTGGCAATCAGATGCGTTACGTGGGTTTAGAAACATACGCGAACCTAATGACAGATGCAGATTATTGGAATAGCGTGCGCGTTTCGCTGCTTTTTGTTTTGGGGACGGTCCCGGTTGGGATAATCTTAGCCGTTTTGCTTGCGGTGGCGTTGGCCTATCCACTGAACAATCTTTCGTGGCTGCACCGCACGTTGATCTTTGTGCCAATTGTGATCAGCAGCGCGGTGACCGGCGTGCTTTTTCGGTGGATCTATCACCCGGTGGTCGGCTATTTGAACTATTTCATGGTCCAAGTGGGATTATTTGATCGAATGCAGGATGCGCCCAATTGGCTGGCGACAAAAGATTGGGCGTTGATCGCGGTGATTATGGCTGTGGTTTGGCGACAGTTAGGCTTCAACGTGATTATTGCTTTAGCGGGTGTACAGAATATTGATCAAAGCTACTACGAAGCTGCACAGATCGATGGCGCAAATTTGTGGCACCGCATTCGCCATATTACGCTGCCGCTGCTTACGCCCACCCTCTTCTTCCTCTTATTGATCAATATTATTTACAGCTTCCAAGCGTTTGGCGAAATTGACGTGCTGACCTCTGGTGGTCCTGGGCGTGCGACGCAAACTATGGTTTATGATATCTACTATGATGCGTTTGTGGGGACGCCCATGCGTGGGTTGGCCTCGGCAAAGGCATATCTGCTCGCGCTGATGGTGGTGATTATGTCGTATATTCAATTTGCCACTGCGCAGAAACAGGTCCACTATCAGTAGAAAAGTTGCAAGAGTTGCAGAGTATTGAGAGTTGTAAAGTGTTCAATCAATTATCGAAATAGCGAAGATTAACGTGGCAAAGTAGTTTCCCACATGGCAATGATAGATTCTTTAGATAGTCCAATTGATACAACAACAAAACGCAAAGAAAGATTTACGGCTACAGACCTTGCCGTGCATATTCTTCTGCTTGGGCTGGGACTAGTGATTGCGCTGCCAATCTTTATTGCCTTTTTTACAAGCTTTAAGTTGCCAGCGCAGGTGGCTAGCTTTCCGCCGACAGTTTTCCCACAAGAGTGGACGCTGCAAAATTATCAAGCCGCTTGGAACAGCACACCGTTTGGTCGCTTTATGCTTAATAGCATTGTGCAGTCCGGCTTGATTACGATTGGGCAAGTTATTTTTAGCATTTTGGCAGCGTATGCATTCTCCATACTGGTCTTCCCTGGCCGAAATTTACTTTTTTATATTGTGCTCGGCAGCTTGATGGTGCCATTTGAGTTAACCTTTATCCCCAACTTTATTTTGGTTTCAGAGTGGGGCATGGCCGATTCGTATCAAGGGTTGATCGTGCCGTTCATTGCCAGCGCATTTGGTGTCTTTATGTTGCGGCAATTCTTCCTCACAATCCCTAAAGAGCTGCATGATGCATCGAAGATAGATGGTGCGGGCAACTGGCGTTTCTTGTGGAAAATCGTCGTCCCATTGAGCAAAGCATCTATCGGCGCATTTTCCATCTTTGCGTTTCTCAACGCGTGGAATCAGTATTTGTGGCCGCTGGTCATCACCAAAACATTCGAAATGCGCACGCTGCAAATCGGTATTCGCTTTTTTATGAGTAATCTGGAACGTGGGCAAGAGTGGGGGCCTGTAATGGCGGGTTCGATGATTGCGCTTGGCCCCGCGTTGATTGCTTTTCTAATTGCACAACGGCAGCTTGTACAGGGTATTGCGATGACGGGCTTAAAAGGATAGTATCTGGTAGTCAGGAGTTCGGTAATTGGATATTGATCCACTGATTACTTTATTTGCTTCATCGTTTTTATTTTCAACAAATTTTAACAGAGTTTCAAAGGAGAAAATTCATGAAAAACAGATTATTCTTGCTCAGCCTAATGATAATTTTTGCAATGGCGCTTTCGGCTTGTGCAACACCCGCCCCTGCGCCAGAAGCAGATAGTGGAGACGCTGACACTTCTGCCGAGAGCGATGCAGACAGTGACACAATGGCCAATAGCGATGAAATGGCAGATGGTACAGTCGAGATTGAGTTTTGGCACGCAATGAGCGGTGAACTTGACGTATTGGTCAATGAGCTAGTTGATCGCTTTAACGAGAGCCAAGATGGTATTGTCGTCAATGCAACTTATCAAGGCAGCTATGATGACACATATAACGCCCTGCTTGCTACAATGGAAACGGGCGGCATTCCAAACATTATTCAGAACTTTGATATTGCATCGCAAACAATGCTTGATACCGGCTTATTGATCCCTGCCTACGAACTAATGCAGGCAGATGGTTTTGATGACAGCATCTTCATTCCAGCCGTAAAAGATTATTACTCGGATGAGCAAGGGATGGTCGCGATGGCCTTTAACAGCTCCACGCCGATTCTCTATTATAATACAGAGATGTTGGCAGAGGCTGGCATTGATAGTATCGACGGCAGCATAACTTTCTCAGAATTTAAGGCAATGTGTGATCAAATCATGGAGGCTGACGTTTCTGAGTATTGCTTCACCTTTGGTCAGGTTGGCTGGTTCTTCGAGCAGACATTGGCAAACAGTGGTGGTCTCTACTTTAACGAGAACAATGGCCGTACTGGTCGCGCCACCGAAGCTATTTTCAATAGCGAAATAGGTGTAGAGGTCTTCGATTTCTATACGAGCCTGATCACAGAAGGCTATGCACCAAACCTAGCCAGCACATGGTCCGAGACAGATTCAACCTTCCAAGCCGGTCAAGCTGCGATTATGATCGACTCCACGTCGGACGCGGGTGTTATCAACAACAGTGAGTTCCCAGTTGCTACGGCCTTCATTCCCCATGCCGACAGCAGCGAGCGCAACGGTGTCGTGATCGGAGGTGCAGCCCTTTGGTTGCTTAAATCTGACGATGGAGCAAAGAACGACGCTGCATGGCAGTTCATGAAGTTTATGGCCGAGGGTCCACAGCAGATTACGTGGCACACAGGTTCTGGTTATTTCCCCGTTCGGACAGATATTTCGGATGATGCTGAGCTTACTGCATTCTGGGACGAGAACCCTAACTTTGTGACGGCTATTGATCAGCTTTCAACCACCGAAACCATGAAAGATGGTGAGGTGAACTATGCCGTACTCGGTGGTCGAGCGGGTCCATTCCCAGCAATTCGCCAGCTAGTTGTGCAGGCATACAGTCGTGTGCTCGATGATGGTGTCTCGGCTCAAGAAGCGCTCGACGAAGCAGCTGAGAAAGCCAACGAAGAATTGGCTAACTACAACGCCTTCTTCGAATAAACACATTCACGCTCTGCAATAGCACAATCGTACACGCTCGTTTGGAGTAATGCTTAAGAAATATTTATCTTTGTAGCGCTGCTAAAACCATAGCGGAACGAGATTAGTAAATTTGTACGTACAAACTTGCAGTACGTTTGTAAATTCTGATAGCAACAGGTTGTAAGCCTAGTAGCAACTATACTGGGCCTACAACCTGTCTTTTTTTCTTGGCTCATATATGATTTTATGATGGAATCAATCCAGCAAGCTGTATTACCGCATGATAGATATCAGATCGAACTGAAACTTGACTATGAACTACACTCGGGTAAGCAGACCCATTACCAAGTCGAGACCTATATCTTTGCGCCCCGAACACTTGCGATTAGCGAAGAAACGTATCCCAAACGCTATTTTTACAGTGATCTCAAAAACTACATCCGCTTCAAAACACCGACCCTAATTCTGCGCGACTTCGACACAAGTAAAGACTCTCCTCTACACGCTATCCGTACCATCATTCAGCAATCTGGCTGGGTGACTGATCCGCGCCAAATCAAGCCACTTGTCGAACAGTTAAAGCTCTTAGCCGCCATGCTCAAAAGCGCGATCCGCGAGCATATTGATCATCTGCGCGTTCAGCTTGAACATACATCCGGCGGAAATGCGCATCGGCTTTGCGACAACCTTATTCAAGAATTTTTGTCTGCCACCCATCAAATTAGCCAAAGCTACGACAACCTCTTGCCCGAGTTCAGCTTGCCAAATATAGACGAAAGCATCCTGACTGGCTATACCTTTACCGATGAATCCATTAGCGTATTGCTCGAAGAGGGACTAATCGAACTACTGGGCCTTCTAGACGAATATCAATTGGCAGAGATGACAGAACTAAAAGAGCTATTGCGCTCTCGCATTCATGCCGAAGTTGCCCATCGGCGCGAAAAAGGATATGAATCTCTGCTGGACACGGAAGGGGACAATGAGCTTTATAACTACCGCGTCTCGATCCTAAAAAAGTATGCGTCCAGCATTCTCTATCTATCGACAAGCACGCAGCGCGAGGGCCAAAAATTAGAGCATTTTGCCCAGGCCATTGCGGCTGGCATCGCCATGATCTTTGCCACAACAATAGCCTTTTATTTCCAGTGGCGCTTTGGTAACTTCACCTTCCCTTTCTTTGTTGCGCTTGTTGTTGGCTACATGTTTAAGGATCGAGTGAAAGAAATTGGGCGCGGGTTGTTTATGAACACGCTGCACAATTTCATCTATGATCGGAGAATTGCGATCTATACCCAAGATAAAAAGCACCAAATCGGCATTCTGCGTGAAAAAGTCTCGTTTATAAGCGAAGATGAGTTGCCTCGTCGTATCCATGAAGCCCGCGATTACGACACTTTTGTACAAATAGAAAACGACAGAGCTGGCGAAACTATTATTCGCTACACGAAAGACATTGTCCTTTTTGCGGATGCCATTCGCGAGATTATGGGCGCAGCCACCCAAATCACGAGTATTAATGATATCATCCGATACGATATCCGATCATTTCTTTCCAAAATGGACGATCCGATTCAAGATAGATTGATGCTTAAGGACGACGAGCTTATAACCGTACCCACTCATAAGGTCTACCACATCAATTTAATCTCTAAATACGCCGCTCGCGCACCCAAAAAAGATAAAGTCTATCGTCGCCATCGGGTCATCCTGAACCGTTCGGGCATTAAACGGATTGAAGGAGTAAGCATTTGATGCATAGCGCCACCTACTCTTCGCCCACACTATGAAACATGCCCAACACCAGCCGGTTTATTGTAGATAACAATAAATGGCTGTATACTTTTACCGTTGACATTTTGTTAACAAACCTCACAAACAGACCCCCCCAAAAGCTCTTGTGCCTCCCCATCATTACAGCGCAAGGGCATTTACAATTTGTTTTTTCAGTAAAAATTCACTCAGATCTTATCTCTGTTTATCTCAAACCAATTTAATTTTCTTAAGGAGGAATCGATGAAACGATTTGCAGTAGCCTCGCTATTTTTGGTTCTCAGTTTGGCGCTAGTTGCCTGTCCAGCACCGCCACCACCTGCCGCGCCGGACAATGATAGTGGCGATGGAGAAATGGCAGCCAGCACCGAATTGAACTTACTTTGTACCCCTCAAGTGCAGTGGTGCGAAGGCATGAAGGCCGAATTCGAAAAGGCCAATCCAGACATTACCGTCAACTTTGTGCGCATGTCCAGTGGCGAGTCACTAACCCGTCTGCGCAACGAGAAGGACAATCCCCAGTTCGACATCTGGTGGGGCGGCCCAATTGACAGCTTTATCGCAGCCGAGCAAGAAGAATTGTTAGAACAATATGAATCGCCCAATTCGGCCAATATTAAAGATCCAGCTCTGATGCTTAGCCCCGACAACTACTGGGCCGGTGTCTATGTTGGCTCCCTTGGCTTTGCCACGAATCAACAATGGCTAGACGAGAATCCGGGCGTAGAGCCACCCACAAGCTGGGACGATCTGCTCAAGCCGGAGTTCACCGGTCAACTTATGGTGGCGCACCCATCTAGTTCGGGTACCTCTTACACCGCCATGTGTACCATCCTCCAGCTCAAGGGCGAAGAAGAAGGTTGGGCCTACCTCCAAGAGTATGCGGGGCAAGTAAACCAATTCACCAAGAGCGGTTCTGCCCCGGGTCGCTTTGTGGGCCAAGGTGAAGCCGCAGTTGGCATCGTCTTCTCTCACGATATTGTGGCCGAAATGGAGAAAGGTTCGCCACTAGTTCTAAGCTTCCCCGCAGAAGGCACAGGTTACGAGATCGGCGGCATGGGGATCGTTGCTGGTGCGGCTCATCTCGATGCCGCTCAAAAGTGGTTCGACTGGGCGCTGGATCCAGCCACGCAAGAGCTTGGTCCAAAATATGAAGCCTTCCAAGCACCAACAGTTGACGGCGCATCTGCCTCTCGTCCAGAGTTGCTGGAAGTCCAACTCATCGACTATGACTTTGATTACTGTGGTTCGAACAAAAAAGATTTTGTAGATCGCTTTATCAATGACATTGCGAATGCTGATTCGTTAAAAGAGTAACGCTCGACAAGATGAGTTAGATGACGATATGACGAAATGGTGAGGATGGCAGCACAGTGCTGCCATCCTCACCATCTCCTTAAAAACAATCACAATAATTTATTATGTCCAATCTCCCCAAACTCACAGAAAAAGACATTCAATCTAAATTTGATAGTGGCTCTTTTAAGCGCGGTCGCGGCTACTACACCAACGATGCCATACAGCAACCGACCATGCAGGGCACAATGCTCAAAGGACAGTGTTATGGCAGTGCGTCCGTTCCCTATCGTGTACAGATTGAGTTAAATAATAAAGGCATTGCATCCACAAATTGCTCTTGTCCTGTAGGCAGTAGCTGCAAGCATTGCGTGGCCCTTCTCCTCACTTGGATTCATAAGCCCTAAGAATTCACAAAAGTAGAAGAGGTAGCAAGCGCATTGGCCGAGTGGGATAAGAATGATTTAGTGACGCTAATCGAAAAGATGGTGGGCCGGCATCCAGATCTAGAATCGCTGATTGAGCTACAGCGAGTGAGCATGGGTGGTCAATCAACGCCTATCAATTCGGAATTGATTATCCGGCAGATTGATAATGCCATGCCAGATTATGATTACGACTATAGCTATGATAGCTACGTAAGCGAATCCACAATTTATGACATTCTACGCATGGGGGATCAATACGCAGCAGCCGACGACTGGACCAACGCGATAACCATCTACAGTTCGGTTGCCCAAAGGATTTGTAGCAATTACGAATCTTACTACGACGAAGAGGGTGAAATCGTCGGATTGATCGACACCGCAGGCGAAGGTCTCGGTATCTGTCTAGCCAACGCAACCGATGCCAAATTGCGCGAGCAAATACTGCGCAGCATGTTTGACATCTGGAAGTGGGATACAAAAATGGGCGGCTACGGAGCTGCAGATAGTATTCCTGAACCACTTTTTGAGTATAGCAACCCTGAAGAAAAAGCCATGGTCGCTCAATGGGTGCGCGATAATATGCCTTCATCGGCCCCAAATCGGATAGGCGATTGGGCGCTTCGTCACTATGGTGGCTTTCTTCTTCGGCTTGAAGCGGATACTCTCGATGACGAATCTTTTATTGAAGCTTGCCGACAGACGAAACGTCATGGCGAGCTAATAGAGCGCCTCCTCAGCTTAAAGCGCGTCGAGGAAGCAGTTACCCACAGCGAGTGGGTGAAGCAGATCGCCCAGATCCGCAGCCAATATAATAATCTGCCTGCGATGCAGGATGAGTTCAACAAAGCAGGTCTTGAATAACATAGCCCCCAGAAGAGTGTGAGATCGAATCAAACCATTTAAACATGTCCTTAGAAACCAAAGCACCCATCCCCACAACCCAACGCTCCCGCCTCTGGCAGCGCTACCAAGAGCTACGCCTCATCGGTCAAGATCCAGTCCTTGCCATGGGCCTAATCATCGTCGGCGTATTTGTGCTGCTCTTTGTCGCCTATCCATTGCTGCGGGTGATTTGGCAAGGCTTTTTCGAGCTAGAAACCGGCAACTTTAGCCTCGAATATTTCGAACGTTTTGTGCGGCCAGATTATCGCGCCTATAATTGGCAATTGCTAAGTAGCACTATGCTCATGGGCCTCTACACAGCCACCGGCGGCACCTTGCTCGGCTTTATTTTCGCCTACACTATGGTGCGCTGTGATGTGCCGGGCGCACGCTTTTTTCACGTTTTTACATTATTGCCCACCATCTCGCCCCCCTTTGCTATCGCCATCGCCACCATTCTACTCTTTGGCCGCAACGGGTTGGTGACCAAGCAACTTTTTGGCATTCGCTTTGTTGCCGGAGCCAATGATATCTATGGGCTAGATGGGCTGGTCTTCGTGCAGATCATCACCTTCTTCCCCGTCGCCTATTTGATCATCCGCTCCATGCTCGAACGGCTCGACCCATCCATGGAAGAAGCCGCTCTCAGCCTTGGTGCCAGCAAGCTCCACATCTTCCGCACCATCACCCTACCCCTGCTCATCCCGGGTATGGCTGGCTCGTTTCTGCTCCTTTTTGTGGAATCCATGGCAGACTTGGGCAACCCGCTGCTGCTAGGCGGCAACGCCAACGTCCTCTCAGTCGAAATCTTTTTGGCCATCAACGGGCTATTCGATCAGCAAAAAGGCGCGGCACTCTCGCTCATCCTGCTGATCCCCACGTTGACCATTTTCCTCCTGCAGCGCTATTACGTCTCCCGCCGCTCCTACGTAGCGGTAACGGGCAAGCCAAGCGGCGGGCAGATTCGGGTCAAAGAGCCGCTGATCCGCTGGAGCTTTATCGCAGTCACATCTGTGGTGCTCTTCCTCATTATGGTCCTCTATCTCTCCATTTTACTGGGCTCATTTACCACCCTGTGGGGCATCAACTACGCACCCGATCTCACCCACTATCAGACCGCGTTCAGCCGTGGTCTCAACGCCATTCTCTCGACCACCTTTTTGTCGACCATTGCGACCCCCATTGCGGGCATTATTGGTATGGTCATCGCCTATTTAGTGGTGCGCAAAGCCTTCATCGGCAAGCAGACGCTAGACTTTACTTCCAACCTAGGCGGCGCAGTCCCTGGCACCATACTGGGCATCGGTTACATCATCGCCTTCATCAACGCGCCCATGATAGTAGTTGGCATCTTCTATGCGCTCATGGCCGCGTATCTCGTCTCGCAGGTTGCAGTCGGCTGGCTGGTTCGTGTTGGCATCTTAACCGTTGGCACCATCGTCGGCTACTACTTTAACTGGCTACCCTATCTCTTGCAGATCTCTGAAGATGGCTGGCGCTACCTCATTGCGGCGGGTCTCGCGCTGGTCATGATTCTGGCCCTTTTCTTTGCCGAACCAAAGCGACGGCGGCTGATCGGCTGGACTCTAACAGCCATGATCGGCTGGCTCATCATCTACAATCTAAGCCCACTAGTCACAGAGCCACTGGCCCGCTGGGGGCGCACCCTGCCCGGCGTCAACTGGCCCAAAGTGGTCAACCGCCTCTCCGTTTTCATCACCGTCTTCACCCGCCCTACCATGGCCATTATGGGCTTTACCTATCTCATGGTCGGCGTCTTTTTGGTGACACAGGTGAAAGCCGCGGCCCGCTGGCTTGTGGCAACCCTGTTGTTAATTTTCTGCGCCGCACTCGTCTTTTGGGGGAGACCGCTTGCCCTCGTCGGTACCCCATATATCGTCATTGCTGCCTACGCCGTGCGCAGCTTGCCCGCGTCCGTCCGTGCTGGGGTCGCAGCTCTCCAGCAAATCGATCCTGCCATCGAGGAAGCCAGCACCAATCTAGGAGCCGACGCGCAGTACACCTTCCGCAACGTCACCCTGCCGCTGATCGTGCCCGCGTTTATCGCCGGTCTCATCTTCGCCTTCGCCCGTCACATGACCAGCCTCTCCGCCATTATCTTCCTCACCACGCCCGAATGGCCTATCCTCACCGTCTGGATCCTCAGCGAGGTGGAACAGGGCGGTATGAGCGTCGCCGCAGCCTATTCTGTGATTCTAATCGCGATTGTGCTTGCCGCGATCGGGTTGGTCTACTGGTGGTTGGGCAGAACGTACGCAGGTAGCGAAGCGGTCGATTTGAGCGTAGGGTAAACTACAGCGAGGTATCAAATGTCATTAGGTCAATTCATTGATTTTTTCGATCCGAACCAACTGCGAGAGAGCCACACACTTGAGCTGAAGCTAAAGCCAGATCAAAAAAAGTGTACACTGCCTCAGCCAGCCAACAAGGAAGGATGTAGCCATAAAATTTGTAAGGATGAGCGCAAGACAGAGTTAGCTTCGGATTTCAGCCAGTTTGCTAATTCGGATGGTGGTGACGAATTTAAATACGAAGGAAAGTCGTTGCTTGTATTTCGAATTTTCGCATCTGCAAAACCTATTTGGGTTAAGAGCCCGAATAAAACGCTCAAGATTGTTCGCCGGATTGACGAAACGAAACTGATACTTGGCCCCATACAGACAGAAGAATTCATAACTGATATGTCACGTGCAAATCAAATACGACTCAAAGCCTTATATATCCAAGAAAACGATGAGTTCTTAAATAACATTGAATTAGTGGGTGGAGTCGTGGCAAGTTATAACGATTTAGTCGCTGGAGGTGGCGGGTATGGAGGTGGTGGGGAAGCTCCTCGTTTCTTCCGAGTTGATGTGGACAGAATTGTTCTGACGGCTTGCAATACTGATGATTTTGAACTCAAGTTTGAAGGGAATACGTCTTGGCACAACGACTGCCTCAATATCCCACATAGTGCAATTAGACACGTTTGGCGAACAGCTAAAGGCCGAATTGGCCTTGCACTTGAACTACAAATTACGATGGTTGACTCTGAGTTCAGAGTCAGTAAGGTTCTCTGATGGCAATTCAGCCCAGTAACCGTATCGAACCCAAAATTGACCAACTGATGACTAAAAAACTGAAAACTTCTTCCCTATGTTTCTACAACTAAAAAACCTAACCAAAACATTCTCCGGCCGCAGCGGCGCAACCGATGTCATCGCCGTCAACGACGTCAGCGTGACCATCGAACGCGGCCAATTCGTCACCCTGCTTGGCCCCTCTGGCTGCGGCAAGACGACCACGCTGCGGCTGATCGCGGGCTTCGAGTTCCCAACCGCGGGCAACATCGTGCTCGATGGCGACGTGATCAACGAACAGCCGCCCAATGTGCGCGATATGGCTATGGTCTTCCAAAGCTACGCCATCTTCCCCCACCTCACCGTCTTCGAAAACATTGCCTACGGGCTGAAGATCAAAAAATTGGGGCGCAGCGAGATCAGCAGACAGGTGGGTCACGCGCTAGAGATGACCGAACTAGGCGGGCTAGAAAATCGCGCACCCAACGAGCTGAGCGGTGGCCAACAGCAGCGAGTGGCGCTTGCACGGGCGCTCGTCATGCAGCCCAAAGTACTTCTCTTCGATGAGCCATTGAGCAATCTCGACGCCAAGCTACGCGTGACGATGCGCAGCGAGATCCGCCGCATTCAGCAAGAGCTAGGCATCACCAGCGTCTACGTCACCCACGATCAGGATGAGGCCATGGTGCTGTCAGATTTGGTTGTGGTCATGGATCAAGGGCGGATTCAGCAGGCGGGCAGCGCAGTCGAGATCTATCGCCGTCCGCAAAATCGTTTTGTGGCCGACTTTATTGGGCAGGCCAACTTTTTGCCAGTGACGGTTAATGGGGAAGAGAAGAGCGGATGGAATATTGATCTTCTGGGCAAACGGCTGACAATTCCTGCCGCCAGCCCAGAAATAAGCGACGCCAAGATTGAAGATAGCAATACATTATTGCTCGCCCGCCCTGAGTCGATTCGCCTACACGGTTCGGAACCCGACTCAACAGTCACCGCGCTCAAAGGGACCGTCCACCGCACCGCCTATCTTGGCTCACTGGCCGAGTATGATGTTAACGTAGACGGACACTTGATCGCCGCTGCGGTTTATGATCCGAGCGAAGAGCAATTGTATCCCGTAGGATCCGAGGTATGGCTGGAGCTACTGGCGGAGAATCTGTATTTACTGGCGGGGTAAACGCTCCTACACAACCCGCTGCCGCAGCGCCGAACTTACATAATCCATGATTAACACCACAATCGCAATCGCTAGGATCTGCGCACTCGCGGCCCGGTAGTTGAGCAGGTTGATGTTCTGCTGCAAGAGGAAGCCAATACCGCCACCGCCAGCAAAGCCAATGATAGTCGACATACGCACATTGATGTCCCAGCGATACATGGTAAAGGAGATGTACGGGGGGGATAATTTGAGGAATGACCGAGTAGATAATGGTTTGCAGTCAGCAATTCCCGAAGTTAGAGCAAGTAAAGACTTTGACAAAGATTTGCCGTAACTATTTAGAGCTAAAAGGTTAGGTTGTAGGGATGAACGGTGTGCGGTTGACGGCGTCGAGAATAGCCGAGAAAGCATTAGTAGCCTGCTTGCGTGCAGTAGAAATATAACTACGAATG
>Ga0115031_1002737_pt1 | contig 13107 bp, 8 predicted proteins | sample Maine_Asex4_meta_FD_87301 | JGI IMG/M metagenome (GOLD analysis project Ga0115031, IMG submission 87301) | Marine algal microbial communities from Maine, USA - Maine_Asex4_metaG | ecosystem: Host-associated > Algae > Red algae > Unclassified | place: Maine, USA | collected 2015-01-05 | reverse complement strand
TAAAATGCCTTCTTGTTTTACTTCTATGTTTACTTTATTAAATAATTTTGACAAGCGTTTTAGTTCGTCTGGTTTCACCACTTTGTCTACCACTACAATGGCATTGTTTAAATCTCCGCCTTTTATTAAGTTGTTTTTTAGTAGATATTCTAACTCGTGTAAAAAACAAAAAGTACGTGCATCGGCAAACTCTGTAGTAAATTCTGATATATGTTCAAAGCTGGCATGCTGGGTGCCCAATACTTTCGAATTAAAATCAATCATTGAGGTAATTTGATATTCTTCAGAAGGGATGGCCAACATTTTCACCTTCTTTTCTTCATCGTAAAACTCAATATTTTCGGTTAGGGTAAAGTAATCTTTAATTTCGTTTTGCTCTTGCAGGCCTGCCTTTTTTAATGTATTAGCAAAAGGCTTTGCACTACCATCCATAATTGGTATTTCTGCGGCACTTACTTTTATTAAAATATTATCAATTTCTAAACCTGCTACAGCCGCCAAAATATGCTCAACAGTAGCTATTTTTATTGCACCGCTTTCAATAGTTGTGCTGCGTTCTACATCGGTTACTAAATCGCAATCGGCATAAATGGTATTGTTGCCGGCTGGCAAATCGGTTCGTTCAAACAATATACCGTGCTTAGGTGGTGCGGGGCAAAAGGTAATTTTAGAAACTAAGCCAGTATGCAAGCCAACTCCTTCAAGGCTAATTTCTTTTTTTATGCTCTGTTGGTATTGTATCATATTTTAACCTTCCTTTAGGTGGGCCAATTCTTTTTCTAATGCTTCAATACGTTTAAGTAGTTCTGGTAGTTTTTTATAAACCACTTGCGATCGAATGGCAGCACCATATTCAAAAGCTGGCGTATCATTCCAGGCTTTGTTAGGTTCTTTTATACTTGTAGCAATACCGCTTTGTGCTTGTATTTTAGTACCAGCTGCAATTTCAATATGGCCAACTATGCCCACTTGTCCGCCAATCATACAGTTTTCTTTTATAGTAGTACTGCCTGCAATGCCTGTTTGTGCTGCAATTACGGTATTATCTTCAATAACCACATTATGTGCAATTTGTATTAGGTTATCTAACTTAACACCATTGCCTATTTTAGTAGCGCCCATTGTGGCTCTATCAATAGTTACGTTTGCACCAATTTCTGCATCGTTACCAATAATTACATTGCCTATTTGCGGAATTTTTTTGTAACTACCATCATCTTGTGGTGCAAAGCCGAAACCATCTGCACCAATAATTGCACCACTATGTATTATACAATTATTACCAATAATACATTCGTGATAAATAACTACATTGGGATGTATTATACAGTTATTACCTATCCGAACATCTTTACCTATAAAACAATTAGGGCCAATGCTTACATTATCGCCAATTTTTGCTTCTGGATGCAAATAATAAGTTTCTGGTTTGTACTGTGCTACTTCTGCATTATAAAATTCCAATAGTTTGCTAAAAGCTGAATAAGCATCGCTTACCCAAATTAAAGTAGGCTTCACTTGCTTGCTTAAAGCAATGCTTTTATCAATTACAACAATAGAAGCATCGCTGTTGTAAATAAAATCAACGTATTTTTTGTTAGAAAGAAAGCAAATACTACCTTCTTTTCCTTCTTCTATTTTTGAAGGAAAAGTAGCTATTGCCTTACTGTTGCCTTCAATTTGCCCGTTCAAAATTGATGCTAATGCTTCTGCTGTAACAGATTTGTTAAGTATTTCTGTCAATTATTTTTAGTTTTAGAACACAAAAATAGTGATTAATATTCTTTTAATAAGAAAATGATTTTGTTATAACTATTAATACGTGAAATTATTTTTTGATTTTTTATGAATTTTAGGGAACTTTTTAGGAAATCATCAAGTTACTTGACTGAATTACATATAGATCCATCAATTTTTATCATAATTAAAATAAAAAGAAACTATGATCAGAACATTAAATTTTTCAAAAGACAGTACTAACCGCTTAGGGTTCAAAGTTTATTTTAAATGATGTATAAAAATTTTAAAAATATTTAGAAGCCGTAAGTAATTGTTCTTACGGCTTTTTTTGTGCCCATAACCCACCTTATTAACAGAAACACAAAATCCGATAAAAAGCATTTAAAGAAGCCTAAAGAACATTTTTTTTTAACACAAACACTTTTCAAAATGAGAAAAAGAAAACAATTAAACTCGAAACTAACTTTGTATTTTACCAAGCCAAGCACATTTTTAAACGGGGTAAACAACAATGGTTTTTACATTTTAAAAGAAACGAAAAAAATATGAATCAGTAGGTTATTTTTGCTACTTGTTTTTTTAAAGGGCAGAGATAACCTATAAAAATTTAAAACGAATTTTCAGCATATTAAACCAATGGAAAGCTAACTACATTTTAGCGGCAGCTTTGTTAGTTGGTTCAATGTTTTTACGAATGATTGAACCAAAAATATTACAAATTACGGTTGATGGTGTAGTTAAGTTTTTTATTGACAAAAAGTTAGATCCAGAAATTTATGAAGATCCTGTGGCAAATGCCATTTACAATATATTGCCCACTTTAAGTTTAGATAATTTAACCTGGGTTTTAATTTGTATTGGTTTAATTTATTTGGTGGTGGCTTTGTTAAGATCGGTCAGTCAAGTAAGTAGTGCTGCCTTAACAGCTTCTTCTACAGAAAAAGCCGTAAAACGTTTGCGCGATTATCTGTTTAAACACATACAACACTTACCCATTAATTTTATGAACAAAACCAATACCGGCGAACTTATACAACGCTGTACTGGTGATGTAGAAACGGTGCGCAAATTTATTTTAAACCAGGTGGTTGAAGTAATTCGCTTAGCCGCCATATTTATTTTTGCTTTTGCTATGATGTTTGTTGTGCATAAAACCTATGCTTTGGTAGCTATTGCTAGCAGTCCATTAATTATAATTACCGCATTTTTATTTTTCAAAAAAGAAGGCAAAGTTTGGGCAGAACACGAAGATGAAGCCGACAAATTAACTTCGTTGGTAAACGAAAATTTAAATGGAATACGGGTTGTAAAAGCTTTTGCTAATGAGCAATTTGAAATTGGTCGCTTTGATAAACAAAACCTGATAAAGCGTAAAGTTGGAATGAAGCAGGCAAAATTGCATACTATTTTTTGGCCCATTTCCGATTTGTTAATTCATACCCAAATAGCAGTCTCTATATTTTTTGGTGGTTATTTAACTTTAAGTAATGCCATTACTGTTGGTGAGTTTACCAGCTTTTTTGCATACGGTATTATGGTAACCTGGCCTATGCGTCAAATTGGTAGAATAGTTTCGCAAATGGGTATGGCAATTGTTGCAATGGATCGTTTAAGCAAAATAATTGATGCCGAAGAAGAAGATTATAGCGGTAAAACTTTAACCGATTTTAAAGGTAACATTACTTTTAATAATGTGAGTTTTACTTATCCAAATGCTACAGCACCAGCTTTAAAAAACGTTTCGTTTAACATAAATGCTGGAGAACAAGTGGCCATAGTTGGATCAACTGGTGCAGGCAAATCAACTATTATTGCTTTAATAATGCGTTTTTATGAGCCAGATGCCGGAGCAATTTTATTTGATGGCATACCTATTAATAAGCTTTCAAAAAGTTATGTAAGAAGTAAAATAGGCGCGGTATTGCAAAAGCCATTTTTGTTTTCTACCACTATTGAAAATAATATTCGCTATGCCAAGCCTAATGAAGCCAAAGCTACTATAAAAAAAGCCGCTACTATTGCTGGTATTGAAGAAATAGCACACGTTTTCCCAAAAAAATATAAAACCTTAGTTGGTGAAAAAGGGGTAACACTTTCGGGTGGGCAAAAGCAACGCATTACCTTGGCACGTACTTTATTAGAAAATCCAGAAATATTAATTTTAGATGATGCTACTTCTGCGGTAGATACGGCTACTGAATTTAAAATTCAAAATGCACTAGCCAAACAGCTAAAAAGTAAAACCGTAATTGTAATTGCGCATAGAGCAACATCTATCCAAAATGCTCAAAAAATAATTGTGATTGATAAAGGGGAAATCATACAAACTGGTACACCGGCTGATTTGGCCTTAACTAAAGGTTTTTATAAAACAATGATAGATGAGCAAACTAAATTAGTATTAGATGTAGAGCGCAACAAGCCAGAAATTGTTGGTTTAGGATAGTGTCACCTGTAAAAAATTAAGTCTTCATAGCGTAAGTTTCAGAAAATTAATGCTTTGTAGAAAATCCAGTTCATGCAACATGGACTAAAAGTATGGGTCGTAAACGACTACTTTTAGTCCTTATTTATTATCATTAGCTTTGCTTTTTTATTCTGGGGATATTACTTCCCTACTATCTAATTTTTTAATTTAAATATGACTAATTTAATTACTGAATACTTTTGATTCCCTTCACTCCAAATGATAACAGCCTCTGAAGATCGTTTAATTTTACTAATATTTAGAAATTCAATCCTACTCCTATGTGTAATAATTCAAGATTATCAATTTCGGCTCTTATTAGAAAATTGTTCTTGTTGTATCTTATTCCGATATTACCATAAAAAGTTAATTCATTCATTAATATTGTATAGTCGACATTAGGATCTGGGTAAAAACCTTCTGCTAATTTAAATTTGGAATATGCTAATCCTGCGTTAAGTTCTAAAATTCCAATTAATTGAACTGCTGATAAACTAAAGTAAGCTTCATCTACTTTCGCATTGGTTTCGTAATCATAATTATTGCTCAGATAATTTCCATAATTTAATTTTGCCTGGGTTTCAAATTTATCTTTTTTTAAAACAATCGTTCGTATGAAACAGATACCTGACTTAAAAATATAATGTTCCCATAAGTTATATATACAGAATTTTTTTGCGGTTTTTCAATATTCTGTGCCAACATGCTTTGTAAACTAAGAATAGCTAAGGCCAGAATGATAAATGGTGAATGTTTAAATTTTGCAGATTTTATTATATTTTAATTTTTGCTCTTGGCTAACAGTTTACTAAAATGGTGTTTGGGTTTTGAAGTCCTTATCTGTCCAAAGGACAGCAGAACGAAAAAGCCAAGCGGCACGGATTAAACTTAAGATACAAATGATCGTTTTAGCCTTTGTTAGGCAGCGTGTCAATTGCTCTTTTCCTTCATTTGCCGTTTTGCTATTGTTTTGTTTTAGTTTTTTTTATCAAATGTACTTATTTATGGTATGCTTTAAAACCTAAACTTCGATTAATCACTTTATATTGATTTACTTTTTTCGCCGTTCATTTTTTCTAAAAAAAACAAACCCCAAAAATCAAGACTGCATACTAACTATTGTTAGAAATTGGCCTAAAAACCATAGATGTTTACAGTCAGTTAATTTAAGTATTATACCAAGTGAGGTCTCATAAAAACGATTGACAAGTTTATATTCATTATTCATATAACGGTTAATAAACTTGATCAAAGTTAAACAATATATTTTCCAATTTTGAGGTGGTTGTAAAAGTGGAGAAGAGCGCTGCTTTGGGGAAAGCAACTCTTTGAAGAATAAATCAACCGCCAGAAAAAAGTTCCATTGAGGTTGTTCGTTTTTGTCATATTAAACCAACCCTAATTTATACAGCTTTAGCTATAGCCGTCATCACACCTAAAGCTCGCTTTTGCTTATTGCAATTTTGGGGTATAAAAGCTATCATTCCTTTAACGAAACTTATAAATTCACCTTCCATGTTTTTACTCCAGTCAATACCTTTTTGTTCCATCTTGCTCATCCAATACAATAGGTAAGGGTTTAAAGTACCATAGGTATATAGTACTTTAGTATGCCAACCACTTTTTTTTAATATTAACTGAATATTGCTGGGCGAAAACAATGAAATATGCCGAGGTGTATGCCAACCGCTCCAATGTTTGCCAAATTTTTTTCGGCTTTCTGATTGAAAGTTAGGTACCTCAATTATAAGTGTAGTATTTTTATTAGCGCGTTTTCTCATTTCTGTTAAAGTTTTTAAAGGCTCGTAATCATGCTCTAAATAATGCCACATTGTAATCACATCAGCTTTTAAATCTTCTGGCAAATTATCAACTTCTCCAGTTTTTAAATTAATAGCTGAAAAAATTTCGTTTGTATTTGTCCATCCTTCATCACTAAAATCTAAACCTAAAACTTTACAATTTAATTGTTGCAAACACTGTTTCAAAAAAGTGGGCTTTCCGCAACCTATATCAACAATTAATGTATTTTTATTTATGGTATGATGTTTTTGAACTACATTTACTCTACGTTCATCCAATTTTAACTGACTTCTTTTAACCAAAGGCGCATATTTTCCCCAAGCATTTGCACCTCTATAGGGCAAATAATATTTGTTGTAATAATGCATTAGTTCTTCCTGGTTAAGGCGCGGATTTAGAAAAACTAAAGCACAAGTTGCGCACTTATCAAAATTAAACTGCTTTTTAGAAGAATGCATTTGAGCCGCTGTTTGTATAAATCGGCTAAAATTTTTCGATTGACAAACCGGACATTTTAAAATCTCTATCATTTATAAAAATAATACTGTATAACTGAAAAATACTAATTGAATAGTGTAAATATTTAGAAAAAGTTGTATTATTTTTACCATAGCAAATTGAAAAATATTACCTGAGTTCAACTAATAAAGTTCACTTTTTAGGTTTTAAAAATTTCGATCAGTTTTTAAAAATTTAGTTTTTTCTTGGTCTGTAATTTAATATTTTTTGCCAGTTTAGTATTTGTTCTTCGCTAATTTTATTTAAATCTGTTTTTCTGCTTGCAAATTGACGGATGAGTCCATTTTTATTTTCATTGCATCCTCTTTGTTGTGAGCAATACGGATCTGCAAAATACCATAAAACTTCTAAGGCCTTTGCCGCTTGCTTATGTTTAGCAAATTCGGTTTCGTTATCCGAAGTGGTGGTTTTTATCATTTAGGCATATGATCTGCCCTGTTAAGCGATTTTTTTTATTTTTTATTTATTACCTTTTTAAACAAAGCGTGTGGGCAAATATTGGATCATAGCTATTGCCTTTAGCACTCCGTTTACTGTTTTGTTCAATTTCTTTATATACTGTTCTTTTGGAAAAATCCAATTTTTTGCGCAATGTCTTTAATAGGAAATTCAGCTTGCAAATGAGTTTCAATTATATACCTTTGTTGTAAAAAAAATGTTTGATCATTTTTTCACACATTAAAAATCGAAATTTTCTAATTAATATTTGGGGCATGCTCAAAATATTTGTTATTACTATATGTGTGAACTTTATTACTTGAACTTAGGATTTTTGTAAGTGGAAAATTGAAATAATTATTTTAAATATTAATAGCAGGCTTTAACCAAATACAATGATAGAATTCATATTAAACAACAAAGTGATTAAAACTGACGAACCTGCTGGTACAACTGTCTTAGATTTCATACGCTATCATCAACAATTGCGCAGCACTAAAATTGGTTGCAGAGAAGGCGATTGTGGTGCTTGCAATGTATTGGTAGGTAAGTTAGATAAAGGAAAGATGGAATACCAAAATATGACTTCTTGCCTAATGCCTTTAGCAAATGCACATGGTAAACATATTGTTACTATTGAAGGTATAAATATGGAACATTTAAATCTGGCACAACAAGCCATGGTTGATGAAGGCGGCACGCAATGTGGTTTTTGCACCGTTGGTTTTATTGTTTCTATGACGGGCTATTGCATGAACCACGAAGCCCCAACTTACCAAGAAGCCATTGCCGCAATTGATGGAAATATTTGCAGATGCACGGGCTATAAATCTATTGAAAGAGCCTGTAAACAATTAGTAGTTTCACTAAAAGATAAACCCAAACAAAAACCGATTGATTGGTTAGTAAAAAACAACTATCTACCAGAATATTTTAGCGTCATACCAAAACAGTTAAAAAAGATAAAAGCTACACCACAAAAATCAAAAGCCAATAGTATTCCAGTTGGTGGAGGTACCGATTTATATGTGCAACAACCAGAAGAAATGGTAGAACAGCAAGCGAACCATTTATTTAGTAACGAGACGTTCAAAAAGATTCACCTTAAAGATGGTTATATTTATATTGGAGCTGAAGCTACTGCTTGCGACATTTTAGAAGCTGCTATTATGCGGAAACATTTCCCCAACTTAGCTAACTATATGAAATTGGTTTCTTCTACGCCTATTAGAAATATGGGAACCATTGCGGGCAACTTTATCAATGCTTCTCCTATTGGAGATTTAACTATATTTTTTCTGGCACTCAATAGCGAAATCATCTTAACCAAAAAAGAAAAAGAGCGAACAATTGCTTTAAAAGATTTTTATATAGGATATAAAAAAATGAGCAAAAAGGCAGGAGAGTTAATCCATTGGATTCGGTTTAAAAAACCAAACAAAAACCATCTGTTCAATTTTGAAAAAGTAAGCAAGCGCACCAATCTCGATATTGCATCAGTAAACAGCGCTATACAAATTTCTATTAAAAGAAATAAAATTGAAGACATACATATCGCAATGGGTGGTGTAAGTCCAATACCAAAATATTTATTTAAAACTGCTGCATTTCTTTTAGGAAAAACACTAACACCTGATTTAATTGATGAAGTAAAAAAAGTTTTAGATAAAGAAATTGCCCCAATAAGCGATGCAAGAGGAAGTGCTGAATATAAACGTTTATTAGCAAGGCAATTATTGTTTGCGCATTTTATTGAGTTATTCCCAGCTCAATTTTCATTAAAGCAATTGGTGCATTAATTCCATCTTTTAATCACATCTTAAAAAAATACAATGGTTAAGATAAAGCAAATACCAACACATATACCAAGTATGAAAAATATTGATTCGCACGCCCACGTAAGAGGCGAGTCAATTTATGTTGATGATATTCCAGAAACACAAGGTACTTTATATGCGGCAGTTTTCACTTCATCCATAGCGCATGGTAAAATTGTATCGGTCAATTATAATAGAGCATTGCAAATTGATGGGGTCGTTGAAATAATCACACACAAACAAATACCTGGCGAAAACCAAATTGGCGGCATCATACCAGACGAACCTTTGTTTGCCAGTAAAGAAGTACATTATCAAGGTCAGCCAATTGCCATGGTGTTGGCAACAAGCGAAACTATTGCCCGAGCTGCCCTTCATCATATAGAAATAAAATATAAAGAATTACCAGCAATTGTTGATCCTATAGAAGCATTTAACAAAGGGCGTTTACACATTCCTTCCCGAACTTTTAAATTAGGCAATACAGAAAAAACTTGGGCAAAATGTGACTACATTATTGAAGGAAAAGCCGACACCGACGGGCAAGAACATTTGTACTTAGAAACGCAAGGAGCTTATGCCCACCCAACCGAAAATGGACATATAACCATTGCTTCTTCTACACAAGGACCAACCGCTTTGCAACGCACCGCAGCCAAAGTGTTGGGCGTGCCAATGCACAAAATTGAAGTAGAGGTAAGGCGATTAGGCGGCGGCTTTGGAGGCAAAGAAGATCAAGCAACGGGCTGGGGCGTAATGGCAGCTTTGGGCGCAACTATTTGTAAGTGTCCTGTAAAATTAATATTGCATCGTATGGACGATATGAAGATGACTGGCAAGCGAAATCCCTATCGTTCTACCTATAAAATTGGTTTGGATAAACAACTGAAGATACTGGCTTTTGAGGCAGACTATTATCAAAATGCAGGTGCGGCAGCCGATTTATCGCCCGCCATTTTAGAGCGCACTTTGTTTCATTGTGCCAACGCTTATTATGTGCCGCACGTAAAAGCAACTGCTCATTCTTGCATTACCAACATTCCGCCCAATACTGCTTTTCGTGGTTTTGGCGGGCCGCAAGGTATGTTTGTTATGGAGGCTGCTATTGCCAAAGCGGCTAAACATTTAGGTATTAAAAGCCGTGACATTCAAAAACAAAACTTGTTAGAAAACGGACAAGTTTTACCTTACGGGCAGAGAATAGAAGAGTGCCAAGCCAAACCAACTTGGAAAGCACTCGAACAAAAACACAAACCAAAAGCTATTCAAAAAGAAATTGACGAGTTCAATAAACAAAATGAACATTATAAAAAAGGAATGGTATTGATGCCGATTTGCTTTGGCATTTCTTTTACCAACACACCTATGAATAACGCTCGTGCCTTGGTTCATATTTACCAAGATGGAAGCATTGGCATTAGCACCGCTGCAGTTGAAATGGGTCAAGGTGTGAATACAAAAATGGTTCAAGTGGCCGCCAAAACTTTATCGGTAAATGCAGCACGCATTAAAATTGAAACCACCAACACAACCCGAATTGCCAACACTTCGCCATCGGCAGCAAGCGCAACCGCCGATTTAAATGGCAAAGCAGTTGCCATGGCTTGCGAAACTTTAAAGAAACGTTTATTGAAAGTGGCAGCCAAAAACTTAAAGGTTAAAACAACAGACATTAGCCTGAAAGAAGAATGTGTTTATGTGAAAAATACGCGATCAAAATTACAATGGGAAGCCTTAATTGAACAAGCCTTATTGTTGCGCGTAAGTTTAAGTGAGCATGCCCATTATGCCACGCCAAAAATTCATTTCGATAAAAACAAAGAAAAAGGACATCCCTTCGCCTACCATGTTTATGGCACCGCAGCTTTTGTGGTAACGGTTGATTGCATACGTGGGCGATATGAATTTGATGCCGTAAAAGTGGTGCACGATTTTGGTACAAGTATGAACCGCATTATTGATCTCGGGCAAATGGAAGGCGGCTTAGTGCAAGGCATGGGTTGGATGACCATGGAAGAACTCCTCTACAACAAAGACGGACGTTTGCTCACCAATACACTTTCTACCTACAAAATCCCCGATATCTATTCCGTTCCAAAAGAGGTTGCGGTTACTTTTCTAAACACCGATGGCAATGATATGGCAATCTTCAAATCGAAAGCCGTAGGCGAACCGCCTTTGTTGTATGGCATTGGCGCCTACTTTGCCCTACTCGATGCGGTGCAACAATTTAACCCCACTTTTGAACCCGAAACTTACCACGCCCCTTTTACGCCGGAGAAGGTTTTGATGGGCTTGTATAAAAAAGGCTAATGCTCTTATTAAAATCATCTTTAGTAATACATTTTTTAGAAGCAAAACAGTAGAAACTCGTAGAAATACCCGTCCCGCTTTCTGCTCAAATACTATTTTGCCAACGCTTCAAAGCCCTCGCAAAAATAGTATAACCGCGCCAATCGGGGCTATTTTGGAAATAGTGTTCTTCGTAGGCAGGTTTTACTTTAGTCCGTCAACACTCGTCTCACAACTTGTTAGTTCCGCTATCAGACGTGGTACAAGTACCAAAGGGTAGGTTTTTCCAGCACAACGAAAAATAAAAAAGCCCCCATCAAAATCCGTCAAGCTGGAGTTTTGCGGAGCGCAACGGAGCAAAATATCCAGTATCCCCATCCCAACTTCAACCGAAGATTATTGAAACGGGCGAGGTTGAAAGTTTGCCCCTAACAGGAACGATATTTTGATTAAATGCTGCTAGGTTAAATCTTTACTTTATTCAACCTTGGGCATTTGTTGTTTTTAATTTGGGGAGTTCAATTTCAAAACAAGTAAATTTCCCTAAAACAGAATCAACAGAAATATTGCCGTGATAAATGTTTATCAACTTCTTTACCAGCCCTAACCCTAAGCCAGTTCCTGAATATTCACTTGAAATATGTAGCTTTTTGAAGAAAATAAAAATTTGGTCGTAGTATTTTTGTTTAATCCCAATTCCATTGTCTTTTATTTTAATTACAATTTTATCTATAGCTGAATAACAGCTAATATCCACTATCGGTGGTTTAGAATTATTGTATTTTATAGCGTTATGAATAATTTTTTGGAAAATAATAATAAAATGATCTTCATTGCAAATATAATGGGGCAATTTAGTATAATTAATAATTGCTTTAGAATTGTCAATTTCATTTTTTAGATTTAAAAGTACTTTCTCCATCGACTTGTTTAAATCCACATCACTATAAGTTAAAGGTGCAAGATTATCAGTTTGTGTAATTTCTGATACTCCTTCAATCAATTCGTTCATTTGCAAAGTTCCTGTTTCTGCATATTCTAAATATTCTAACAAATTATTATACTCTTTTTTTTCTATATCTCTTCTTATCAAACTTAAAAAACCACCAACATTATTTAGTGGCGATTTTAAATCGTGCGAAGCGATATAAGTAAAGCGCTCCATTTCAAGAGTTTTTTGCTCTAATTTTCTATTGGTATTTATTAATGAATCTATTTGACTTTGCGTTTTTTGTTCGTAGTATGAAAATACAATAGATATCCAACCTATACATAACAGAAAAACTACAACTTCATCAATAGGATAATCATGAATACCAAAAAACGGCTCATATTGGGTTACATATAAACTCGGTAACACATATAACAGAATATTATAAATAATTAGATAGTTCCTTAATTTAACTTCATTTCTAAACATTAAAAAGGTAATTCCTACACTAGCTGCAGCCGAAATACTTTGACTAAAGTTGCCGCCAATACAAAACATTGTACTTACATACCATAGCGGTATAATTGTAGAAAAATACAACTTAGCTAAGCGCATTTGGTGAAAATGATGAAGTATTATCAAAACAAAATAAACGGCACTAACACCAATTGTAACTGACATATAAATATAGTCGGTAGTAAATTTATAAGCCATTAAAAAAATGCCAAATGAACCTAATGCTGTTAAAAAAGAGATAATATTCAACAAACTAGTTAACTTATCATCTAACTTGTTTTTCCCAATTACTCCCCTACTATAAATGAAGTTATATAATTTTTTAAAATAATTCATCTTAGTACATGACAAAAATATAATCAATTGAATTTCAGAAAATTAGAAATGGTGTAATTTTGTTAAAACATTTATTTTCAATATATTATAAGAATAATTCCACAAATTTTTCTAATTATGAAAATCAATGCTGATACCAAAAATAGTGAATTAACTTCAATTCTCAATCAACATTTTAAAGGAATCGTAAATTTGGCGCGCCTAAAGCTGATAGTCCATTTTGTAATTGCACTTTGCAAAGTACAAAC